>Ga0068714_10001901_pt1 | contig 28470 bp, 23 predicted proteins | sample MTBNYHSulfiMetaG_FD_62988 | JGI IMG/M metagenome (GOLD analysis project Ga0068714, IMG submission 62988) | Enrichment culture microbial communities from rom New York Harbor, USA that are MTBE-degrading - MTBE-NYH (New York Harbor Sulfidogenic)... | ecosystem: Environmental > Aquatic > Marine >...
CAGGGCCAGTACGCCGTCACGGTGGTGGCCGATTCCCATCAGGACATCACCGAGAGCAATGAACAGAACAACGTCTGGTCTGGGACGATCTACGTGTCGCCGCCGCTGCCGGACCTGGTCGTACTCAACGCCTGGTACTCCGGCGGGCAGATCTGGTACACGCTCAAGAACGCGGGGAGCGCCGCGACAGGTGGGGCGACGGCGCAGCAGGCCTTTTACTGCAGCCTGGCCATAGGGGGCAAACAGGTCGCGGAGGACTACGTTACCGTCTCCCTGGCCGCCGGCGGGCAGGTGGACAGGCCCTTTGGCTGGCAGGCTTCGCAGGGCCAGTACGCCGTCACGGTGGTGGCCGATTCCCGTCAGGACATCACCGAGAGCAATGAACAAAACAACGTCTGGTCCGGGACAATCTACGTCTCGCCGGCGCTGCCGGACCTGGTCATCGCAGCCGTCTGGCAGTCCGGGACCGAGATCTGGTACACGCTCAAGAACGCAGGAACGGCGGCTGTGGGCGGCGCGGGAGCCGCGGTCAGCTACTACTGCTCCCTGAAGCTCGGCCAGACATTGCTTGCCGAGGATCACCTGACAATTCCCCTGGCCGCGGGCCAGCAGGTGGCCAGGGCGTTTCCGTACGTCTGGCAGCAGCCCCCCGGGCAGTACGCGGTCACCGCAACCGCGGACTCACATCAGGACATCGCTGAGAGCGACGAGCAAAACAACGTCTACCCCACCGTCATCGTCGTGCAGGCGCTGCCCGACCTGGTAGTCTCGAAGCTCGAGATCGGGGCCGGAAGCAAGCTGCTGGCGACCGTGGCCAACGTGGGGTCAGGACCGCTGCCTTCCGGCTGGCAAGCGATAGCAAGGGTGTACCTGGACGGTGTCGACAAAGGGTCCTTCTCGCTTCAGTACCCAACTTCGAGCACCGGCGGGGGCATCGGGGCCGCTGGGGGGACCTCCAGCTACTTGACCTCGTGGAGCATCACCGGATCGGTGAAGGTAAGGGTCTTCGCCGACGCGGGCCTGAGTATCACCGAGTCGGACGAGCAAAACAACATCCTGGAGCAAGACCTTACGGCGCTGGACACAGAGCCCCCCAGGATAACCTCCGGTCCGACGGCCACCCAGATCAGCCGCACCTCCGCGGCCATCGTCTGGACCACCAGCGAGGCCAGCGATAGCCTGGTCAGGTACGGCAAGACGCCGGGGAGCTACGAGTACTCAAAGAGCTCCGCCTCGATGGCCACGTCGCACATCATGAACCTTACGGGGCTTTCAGCAGGGACAACGTACTTCGCATACGTGACCTCGGCGGACGCGAAAGGCAACTCGGTTTCCTCCAGAGTGTTTACGTTCACAACGCTGGCAGCCGCGGATACGGTGAAGCCGGTCGTCTCCTTTGCCCTGCCTGCGGTCCTGTCGGGGCTGCCGCTGCTCACCGCCGGCGCGACCGACAACACAGGAGTTGACAGGGTGCTCTTTTATGTCGACGGCCAGTTGAGATACACGGACTACTCGCCGCCGTTCGAGTGGCCGCTGGACACCACGGGGCTTTCCGACGGCAGCCACACCTTCAAGGCCGAGGCCGTGGATGCGGCGGGCAACGTCCGCGAGGAGGTCCGCGCAGGGGCCGTCCAGAACCACTTCCTCCCCGGATCCTCGCCGGTCACCGTGACGATCCTCAATCCCGAGCCCCACGAGGCGGTCAACGGGATCGTGGAGGTGCGCGCCCGGATAGGGTCCTCCACAAGGACCTACATCACGCACGCCGAGGTGGAGGTCGACGGCGTCCTGGTCCATGAGGTGGATTTCCCGGAACCGTCGTCGCTCGTGGTGGGCGTGATGGAACGGGAGACCGACAAGTACGCGTACGTGACCTATCTTTGGGATACGCGGAGCATCCCCGAGGGTAGTGAGATCGTCCTTGAGGTCGCCGGCGAAGACCAGCTCGGAAGCGGCGGTCACCAAGGCATCCGGCTCACCAAGGCGGCCGAGCCCCAGCCGGTGTTCGAAATCGCGCGCACCGTCGCCCGGCACGACAACTACTTCACCGTCCAACTTACGGTCCGCAATGCCGGGACGACGCCGGCGCAGAACGCCTCCGAGCTCCTCATCCGGGACATCTGCCGCGGGTTTGCGGCCTCGGCGGACAGGCCGGCGGTCTACGACTACACGCGGAGCGAGTTTGCGGTCGAGAAGTACGTCCCCTTGCTGGCCGCCGGGACGTCGGTCACCTGGAGCTACGATGCCGTCCCGGTGCTCTTTGAACCCATGATCGACGACTACCTGATCGGCGGCAGCACCGGGTTTCAGTACCGCGACGGCACCGGCGCCTCAAAGACTCAGGAGCTCTCGGCACCCTACGTGCCCGGCGACGCGGTATCGGCCCCCTACCCGCTCCTGCCGCGTGAGGTCGGCGATGCCCTCAGGCAGGCCGACTACATCCTGGTCACCGACGGCGAGCGGCTGACCGGAGCTTTCTCCGCCGAGGACGCCAACAGCGTGATCCAGACGATGGCGACGCTGGCCAAGCTCAAGGACGGCGTCCTGGGGATGCGCCGCCCGGGTGCCACCTGGGCGTCCGCCGAGCACATCAGGGACAACCTGACGGCGGGAGGCATCTGGAGCCTGAGGCTCCCCATGACCTTCAGTTGGCACGGGTTTTTACTCCTGGTAGGCGAAACCGACGTTCTTCCGTCGTACTCGGTCTCGGGCTTCAGGGCCCCGTTTACGGGCCAACGCGTGGATACGGTGAGGATAACCGACTTCCCCTACTCCGATCTCACGGGCGACGAGCTTCCAGAGCTGCGGGTCGGGCGGATCATCGGGGAGACGGCGCGCGAGTTGATGACCACAATGGAGTCCAGCATCGCGGTGCACCTGGGACGGGCGGTCTTTGACCGTTCGAACGCGCTGCTGGTCAGCGGCCCCGAAGGTACCTGGGAGGACTTCGTGATCGAGGCCGAGGAAATCGGCGCAATCCTGAGGGGTCAGGGCATGACGACCAGTTTCGTGCACGCGGAGTACTACCACGACCGGATTTCGTTCCTGCGGGAGGCCCTGGTGCTCAGCGGCGACTACAGGTGCCTGGGCGAGCCCGGCCACCTGAGGAGCGACGGGAGCGTATGCCCCCAGACCCATCCGCCGGTGGAGCTGTCTGTCTTGCAGGCACTGATCACTGAATCCGAGGCCGAAACCATCCAGGCTAACCGCCGTGGCTACAGCGGGACGAGCTATACGCTCTTCAGCTCCATGTGCCAGGCGGGCGACCGCCGCGGAGAACTGGTCAAATCGGGCGCCCGGGACAAGGACCTGATTTTCTGGGGCGGGCACGGGGGCCCCGGCGGCTGGGGTTGGGTGATGGACGACTTCGCCGGCAGTTGCGGTGCGACGTCCGACCTCCACGTCGACAGGACGGGCAACGTGCTCAGCTTCGGCAGCACGAAGCCCGTGGTCTGGGCCGCCTCATGCCTGACCGGCAACTACGAAGCGGAGGCGGGGCGGAGCGGAGCGCGAGCGATGCTGCGGCACGGGGCCGCCGCCTACATCGGCGCCACGGAGGTCTCCCCGTGCGGCCCGCAGCAGGACTTCAATGTGGCCTTTTTCCAGGACTACTGGAACAGCCGGTACGCGCGCATAGGCGATGCCCTGACCATGCTGAAGCGGGACGGGATGGCGCTCACCTGCTACGACCTGGGCTACGGTTACGACTGGTGGCGCTACATGAGCTACGAGTACAACCTCTACGGCGACCCCAAGTTCGTAGGGAGGTGAGTTAGATGAGGACTCGCACGACCCCAAAGCTTCTGGCCCTGGGCCTGATCGCCGCCGTTGTCCTTTCGATATGGCTTCCGGGCCTGCCGGCACAGGCGGTTTCCACCCCGCCTCCGGAGGTCTTCTCCATCGACGTGCCAAGCTACGTCGTGACTTCCACCGGCGGGGCCGACAGAGCGGAGATCCCGGGAGGCGCCCTCCTCTGGGGGGAGGAAGGACGCCCGCTGGTGCCTTACTACGTAAAGACCTTTGCCTACCCGGCGAACTACGTGGTCCAGGACGTGACCCTCGAGAGCAGGTCGGATCCCGAGACCACGAGCGGACTCCACCTTGAGGCGGTGCACGTGGATCCCAACGAGCCCCCGCCGGAGATGATACCCGGGTGGTACCCGGAGGACGTCTTCAGCTGGTCTTTCCTGCGCGACGCGGACGGAACCGGCAGTCTGGTGGTTATGGTCTACCCGTTCTGCTACGAGCCCGAAACCACGCAGGTTCGCTTCTTCAGGAGGTACCAGTTCCGGGTGGCGCACGCGGCGACCACTATTACCCTGGTTGAGCTTCAGCCCGAGCAGCCCGCCTACCAGCAGGGAGAAACCGTGAGGGCAGACATCGTGCTGTCTAACTCGGGGGCCGCCCAAGACCTCACGCTGCAGATTGCCTTCAGACTGCTCGGGGCGCTCGAGCCGGCGGGAGGCCCTCCGCTTCGCCAGCTCCAGAAGATGGCCGGCGACGCCTCGGTTTCCGCCGAGTGGGATAGCACGGGAGCGCAGGCAGGGCCGTATCTGATCGAAGTGCGGGTCATGGACGCAACCGGGGGGTTGCTCGAGTTCGGACAGGCCGGTTTCGAGCTGACGTCGGGAAGGGCCGAGTTCCGGATCGGCCAGGCCTACTACACGATCGGCGGGGTGCGGTACGAGATGGACGTCGCGCCGTACATCAAGAGCGACCGGACCTTTCTGCCGGTGCGGTTCGTGGCCTATGCCTGCGGCGTCCCGGTCGAGGGCGTTACCTGGGACGGAGCTACGAGAACCGTCGGGCTGCTGAAGGGCAGCACGTACCTGTCGCTCCAGATCGGGAGCAAGGCGCTGAGGGTCACTCGGGGCTCGACGACGACGACGGTAACGATGGACGTGGCTCCGGAGATCACCTCCGACCGGACGATGCTGCCGGTGCGGTGGGTGGCCGAGCAGTTCGGTTACACGGTCGGGTGGGTGGCGGACACACGGACGGTTACGCTCGACCCCTGATCTCCCGATGCGGCAGGGCCGCGACGCCCGTGAGGACCCGGCGCCCGGCCTTGAGCGGATGCGCCGCCCGGGAAAGACCCCCGGGCGGCGTGCTTTTCGTGTAGCGACAGGTGTCGACATCGCAGCGTGGAAGTACAGCTACGGGGACTTTGTCACGAAATAAGTCCCTGCCTGGGGAGGGACAAAGCGTGAACAAAACCATCGACCTGAAGACGGAAATACCCGGCCCGAAGAGCAGAGCGTTGCTGGAGAGGCGCAACCATGCGGTGCCCGCCGGCGTGTACCACACCGTACCGGTTTTTGCGCAGTCGGCTAAAGGCTCGACTATCACCGACGTGGACGGCAACCGCTTCATCGACTTCGCCGGGGGGATCGGCGTGCTGAACGCCGGGAGCTGCAACGAGCGCATCACCGGGGCCGTCACGGCCCAGGCACGCAGGTTCCTGCACACGTGCTTTCACGTGGTGATGTACGAGCAGTACGTGGCCGTGGCCGAGATGCTGGCGGAGCTCACGCCCGGGGGCCATCCGAAGAAGACCCTGCTGGTCAACTCGGGGGCCGAGGCCGTGGAGAACGCCGTGAAGATCGCCCGCAAGTACCGCGGCCGGCCGTCGATCGTGACTCTGGAGAATGCCTTCCACGGGCGAACGATGATGGCGATGACTCTGACCAGCAAGGTTATGCCGTACAAGGCGGGCTTCGGACCGTTCGCGCCCGACGTGGTGCGGATCCCGTCGGCCTACTGCTACCGGTGCGCCTTCGGCCTTGAGTACCCGGCCTGCAACCTGCACTGCGCCGCCAACCTGGAACGGGTCATCAAGCTGGACGTCGGGCCGGACAACGTCGCGGCCTTCATCGCCGAGCCCGTTCAGGGCGAGGGAGGCTTCGTGGTGCCTCCCCCCGGTTACTTCCAGAGGATCCGCGAGATCTGCGATCGCCACGGGATCCTGTTTATCGCCGACGAGATCCAGACCGGGCTCGGGCGGACCGGCAAGATGTTTGCGATCGAGCACAGCGGCGTGGTGCCGGACGTGGTCCTGGTGGCCAAATCCCTGGCCGGCGGGCTGCCGCTCGCGGCGGTGGTGGGAAAGGCCGAGGTCATGGACTCCGTCCACCCGGGAGGCGTCGGCGGTACCTACGGTGGAAACCCTGTCGCCTGCGCGGCGGCCCTCGAGGTACTGGAGCAGATGAAGTCCGGTCTGGTTGCCCGGGGGGCAGCGCTGGGACCCAGGGTCATGGCCGCGTGCACGGGGCTGCAGGAGCGCTTCGCGCTCATCGGCGACGTCCGGGGCCTTGGCGCGATGGTATCCCTGGAGCTCGTCCGGAACCGTACGACCAAGGAACCGGCGGACCGCGAGACTTCAGAGGTCATCAAGTACTGCTACGAGCACGGCGTAGTGATGATCAAGGCTGGCGTTTTGAACAATATCATCCGCTTCCTGATGCCCCTGGTGATCACGGACGACGAACTTGAGGAAGGGATGGGCGTGGTCGCGGAGGCCTTCAGGTCGGTCAGCGGTTAGCAGTTGTTAGCAGTTGTATGTGGAGGGGGCGCGGCGCGCCCCCTCGATTGCCTTCTTGATGACGTCCCTCCTCACCGTATTCCCGCGGGACTGCGTCAGGAAGACGATGATGAGCTCTCGCGTCGGGTACCCTACAATGTGATCTTGATCTGAGCCTTCTCCCTTAGCCCGCCGATGATCTGATCCACGATCCTCAGATCGTCGAGCTTGTACCCGCGGAGTTCCTCGGCAAGATACTCCTTGACCTCGTCGAACGCGGGGATCTCCCCGTACTGCTCCGCGTAGTAGTCGTAAAGCTCCCGCATTTCGTCCTCGGTAACCTCCAGGACGGCCGGGTCGATGTTTTCGTCGACGTACCTCTCAATGTACTGCTGGATCGCCATTTGACGGGCGACCTCCTCGCGGAAACGGGCGACCGTATAGCCGTTCTCTCTGAGCAGCTCCAGGAAGGCTTCTTCGCCACCGTACTCGTCCGCCAGTTGCCCGTAGTAAGCGTCCACGTCCTCGTCAGTGACGGTAACGCCGGCGTCTGCCGCTGCCTGAACAAGCAGCGTCTCGGTGATCAACTCGTCCAGGACGTCCTGATTGATGCCAGCCATCACTTCCGCGGTGATCTCCTCGCCCGAGGACGCGTACTCCGCAAGAACGTCGTTGACGCGGGCCGCGAGCTCCTTCCTGGTGATGGGCTCGCCGTTGACGAACGCCACCGCATCCTCGTGACCCCACACGAACCAGTAACCGGTCGTGAGCAGTATTACGACCAGCACCAAAGCGACGATCCTCTTGGCCAAGCTGCCAGACTCCCCTCGTGGACGCGTCTCCCGTCAGGAGTACCTCTGATTATACCCGATACCTGGCCGGGCCGTCGGCCACCTGGCGCGGGTCTTTGCCCGGGACGCCTCGCTGGCGATTCTCGACGCCCACGACCGCCCTTGACGCCCTCCAGGAGTCGGAGATCCTTGAGCGGGCCATGGACAGCATCGGCGGAAAGGCACCTACGCGCAGTTGTTCGAGGAGCAGGCAAGGTGGTACCAGGTATCAGCCGCCCGAGGTAGTAATCCGGTAGAAAAGACCCCCAGGGAGGCAGGACGATGGCCGACATCTGGCTGACCCATGACCCGGAAGATGCAAGAGGCGGGGCCGTTGCCTTCATCGCGGCCGAGATGGAGCGGGCCGGCGCGGCCGTGAAGCTTGATCCCCGCCACCTGAGACCAGGCCCGCAGCCGCTCTGGCGCCAGGTAAGCGGCTACGTCATAAACCCGAGGCGAGTGGGGGCCTGGTGTTTCTACATCACCGAGGAAACCCTTGCCGCTGGCGAGACGGCCGCAGAGATAGCCGGTGCGGCACGCCTGGCACGGCAGCTCCGGAAAGAGCGGTTGCCTGTGGCGATCATCTGCCCGGGGTCGCTTCCGCCGGAGCTCATCTCTCCCGAACTCAGGTCCCTCGGCCTGGTTCAAATGACCAGCCAGTACTGGGTCGAGCAGTTACGCGCGGCGGTCGAGGAGCGCAGGCCGGAGATCCCGCCTCCCGGCCTGCCTCCCTACGCTCTGACCCTCCACGACTGGGGCCGGGGACACGGGCGCGGCCAGGCTCTGGAGATCCGGTCAAAGCTGGGCACATGGTCGCCGTTTGTGGCGGGCGTCCCCGCGGCGGAGAGGGACGAGGTCTCCCCGCGGGTTCTGGCCGGCCCAAGGGGGCGCGTCCCCACGGCGGAGCCGCCCGTCGAGGTTGAGGAGCGCCTTTCGGCGGACGGCGACTGGTGGATGCTCCAGGTGACCAGCCCGGTCGAGCGCGGGAGCAGTTATTTCCTGCTTCACTCGCAGATGCCGGGGAAGATCCTCTTCGGCGCGGCAGGGGGCACGCCCCAGTTTGTGGTACGTCTCCGGCCGGTGCGCTGAGGGCCGGACGGTGCGTAAGATCATCTGCGCGGACAACATGGCGGTCCTGCCCGGAATGCCGTCCGGTTCCGTCGACCTGGTGTACGTGGACCCCCCCTTCAACACAGGCAGAATACAGCAACGGACCACGGTCAAAGCCATCCGGGACGAGACCGGCGGCGACCGCGTCGCCTTCCAGGGAAGGCTCTATAGAACAGTCTCCCTGGGAACAAAGAGCTTCGTGGATGTCCACGAAGACTATCTCGCGTTCATGCAGCCGAGGCTCTTTGAAACCCACCGCCTGTTGAAACCGGGCGGATCCTTCTTCCTGCACGCCGATTACCGGGAGGTGCACTACCTCAAGGTGCTGTTGGACGGCATCTTTGGCAGGAAGTCTTTTATGAACGAGATCATCTGGGCGTACGACTACGGTGGCCGCCCGAGGCGCAGGTGGCCCGCGAAACATGACACCATCCTCTGGTATGCGAAGGACCCCAGGAACTACACTTTCTGCGGCGGCGAGATCGACCGGATACCCTACATGGCCCCGGACCTGGTCGGATCGGAGAAGGCCGCCCGGGGGAAGACGCCAACCGACGTCTGGTGGCACACCATAGTCGGCACCAACAGCAAGGAAAAGACCGGTTACCCCACGCAGAAACCGCTGGGGGTGCTGTCCCGGATCGTCAAGGTCCACTCAAAGCCGGGCGACCTGGTGCTGGATTACTTCGCGGGCAGCGGCACGACGGGCGAGGCCGCGGCCCGGGCCGGACGTGACTTCGTGCTGATCGACAGCAGCCCAGACGCGTGCCGAATCATGGCCCGGCGTCTGGAATGGGCCGGCCCTGAACTGCAGGGCTTCGAATCTGATTCTGAAGAGGCGTCCGGCACGCGTCCGCGGACGCTCTTCGGCGGCGACAGCCAGCGCGAAACCTAGGCCGGGCGGCCTCTGTCGCCCGGCAGCTTGCCCGCAACCGGGGGTGTGCTACCCCCATATATTTGGCGGCTCGATGCCTCCAGCCCGCATGGTGGACACGATGCTGCCGCAGTGGTGTGCATCGTGCGTGAACCACTCGACCCACATGACCTCAAGGGTGTTCTCGCCGCCCCACGGCGGCTTGACAGTCGTCTTCAGGTCGCCGTCCGTCAAGGACCCAAGGTAGTTCCTGGTTTCGGCAGACTCGCGGTCCATGACCTCAAGAAGGTCGCCGCGCTTCGGATAGTGCTCCGCGTCTATGCCGGTCTGCCATTCCCACTTCCCTGGCGTTACAGTCAGCACGTCGCGAAGTGTTTTTTCCGACGAGATCACGTGGAGCACCTGCTCCGCCAGCGACATCGTCCCCGGGGCCGCGCGGCAGCCCTCCTGCCCTTCGGGAATGCCCTCAGCGAGCTTGCGGAGTGCGGCCTGCCGCCCCTCCCAGATGCCAAGCAGCTCTCTTGCGTTCACCGGTCGTCCTCCCCTTTCTTTGACTACTCGGGACCGAATATATGTTCGGGGGCGGAGAAGGGATTTCCTGCCGGTGCCGGAAACCTGTGCGCGGATTCCTAGAGGAGCCTGAACTCCGCTACCCTGTGAAACCGAAGATTGCGGCAGCGCCCGCCCGAGAGGCGGAAGCCGGTGACCTGTCCACAGGCATCACGGTCGAACGCGAGGAGTCCCCCGCCCCTCCGGTCCGCCTGCAGCTGGTCTTTTCCGACCGGGACGAGCGGCGTACAAGGGAGGCGCTGGTGCTCGACAGTAATCTCCAGGCCCCTCGTGCGAATGCGATAGGTCGTGTCGAGCTCAGCGCTGTAATAGTCGCCAACGTAACACCCAGCCTCGGCCGGGGGGAGCGGCGGTTGGATACGCCGCGCCTTCAGGCCTGTTGAGCTTATGGCGTCTACCGTTTCTCCCTCGCGGTGGAAGGTGACCTCTCCCATCTCCGCGGTCCAGAACGTGTCCTGACGGGCAGGGACGAGCCTGCGCTCGCCCATGTCACCGATTTTCAGCACCAGATGACCGCCGGCCTGCGCGACTTCCACGCGGATGCCCATGAAGAGGGTGACATAGGACCCCGTGTAGGGGGCGAGATCCGCGACGGGGGTGCCGGCACCGGGAGACTCACGATCAGGCGCAGGCATCTTGCCACCGAGCAGCACCTCCGCGACCTTCATCGCCAGCCCGTCCGGGTCCATGCTGCCCAGGTTGGCAAGGACGGCGATGCCGAGCTGCTGGTCGGGGAACCGCCCGCAGTAGCTCCGGAAACCGGCGTCCGAACCGGAATGACCGACTCTGCGGAGAGTGCGGAAGGTTTCCACGGAGAGGCCGGCCGCATAGGCGATGGTCTCGCCGCCGGTCAAAGTGAAACAGGTCTGCATCTCCCGGGCCTCCTGGGACCCCTCGATGCTGTCCAGGTGGAGCAGCCACTTCGCGAGATCGTCCGCCGTCGTGAAGAGGCTGGTCGCGCCGGCGTTGGCAAAGCTGAGAACGCTCTTCTTGAATCCCCCGGCGCCGTCATTGGCATAGGAATAGGCCCGGCCCGTGACCAGCTCCTCGTGGTCCGTGAAGAAGAACGTGCTGTTCATGCCCAACGGCCGGAAGATCCTCTCCGCGGTAAACTCGCGGAACGTGCGACCGCTCACGGCGGCGACAGTTTCAGCCAAGAGGGTATATCCGGTGTTGCAGTAGAGGTGCTCGGAGCCCGGCGGGAAGTTGAGATCGCGCTGCCGCCCGACCATACTGAGGAGATGCTCCTGTGATATGACGTCGTCCATGCGCCAGCCGGCGAAGCGGACCATCTCCCATTGATCGCGTATCCCGCTGGTATGATGCATCAGATGACGGAGGGTGATCTCGGCCCCCAGGTCGGGCACCCACGGGAGATGCTTCCGGACCTCGTCGTCCAGGGACAGCCGTCCCTCCCTGGCAAGCAAGAGCGTCGCGTAGGCAGTGAACTGCTTTGAAACCGACGCCACGTGAAAGACCGTGGACGGCGTGATCGGAATGCCGTACTCCAGGTTTGCCAGTCCGTACCCGCCCTTATGGACCGTCCTGCCGGCTAAAGTCACGGTCAGGGCGCAGCCAGGTGAGCCCGGCCGGGTCCACTCCGCAAAGATGGCGTCTATCCGCCCTCTGGTCTCGTCGTCCAACGAGTCCCCTGCCGCTGCTGGGGCGCTGCGCGCTAGCTGGTCCTCCATCTCCCGACCTCCCCGGTGTTGCCGGATTCACCGGCTTACTTCGCCGGGGAGGCCGGACTCTCATCCAAGACCGGCGGAAACATCCTCCGGTTCGCGGGCCGAGGCCCTCCTTGCCGGGCGCCTCCACACCTTGTACAGCGCCTTGCGCTCCGCCTCCCAAAACCACCTCTCGCCGGCGGCGTCGGACGCGACGTCGAGGCGTCCGACATCCCTCGCAAACTGGTAAAACCCAGCGCTCGGAACCCCTTGGACGCTGACCGCCAGGGCACTCAGCAGCGGCCGCCCGTTGAGGTGCTCGTCCTCGGAGATCTCGCCGAGGACATGGCCGACTTCCCGGCCCATGTAGCTCCCTGCCGGGGGCAGGCCCATGAGCTGCGCGATGCTCTGATACGTCGCCAGTCCCTGATATCCGGCTGCCGTGATCAGCTCTGATTTCACAAGGTCATACACAGGTGTGCCGCGGTATTTCTCCTGAACGACCGGCAACGTCGCAACCTCCCCGAGGGCGGTCAGGGCGGCGCCTGTCCTGCCCAAATCCCAATATTATCCAGCAGTTCGCGCTTTGGGAGGCGGACTCCTGCCGGGAGGACACGGATTCTCTCCCCGTTGAAACCGGGTTTCGACGGAAGCCTGCCGGTCTGCCCTGTCTCGTACTGTCCAGTCCTGTCCCGCGCCGCCAATCCGGGGTAAGGTAAGAGGGGAAAGCGGCAAGGGGAAGGTGACGGCAGGTGACGAGATACCAAGGTGGCGGTCTTTACGGGCAGTTTCACGCGCTGTTTGTGCCCAAGGCCATGGACCCCGAGCAACTGCCCGAGGACCTGCGCGAACGGGTGGCGGCCAGAGCAGGCGGCAGCGACTACAGATGGTACGTCGCCGAGGCCGTGGCCGGCGGCGTCTTTACGGCGGTGAACCACCAGGCGGGTGATGCGCCGGTTCGGCGCCTCCACCTTGCCATCTGGCAATACGATCCGGCTACGGATGAAACCGCCCCCGACCCTCTGGTTGAGGTTTCGATGCCCGTGGAGTTCGGAGAACCGTTCGGCTGCCGTGTGGTACAGGCCTCTGGCGACCGCGCCACGGGCACCCCGGCCCCCGGAGCGGCGGCGGGCGGCTGGGCGTGGGACCACCGGGTGACCAACGTCACGGTCATCTTCGACGACGGTACGCAGGCCGGCACCCGGCCGGTCCACGGCTGCTGGCTGCTGTCCTCCGAGGTCCCGGCTGACAGGTGGCGGGAGATCCGGGCCCAGGACCCGCAGGGCAAGCCGATGTACGGGAAGATCCTGTAGGGGGGAGCCACGTGCCCGTCATTGAGACAGCAGGGCTGACCAAGTTCTATGGCAAGGCCAGAGGCATCATCGACGTAGACCTGCAGGTCAGGGAGGCGGAGATATTCGGCTTCATAGGGCCCAACGGGGCTGGCAAGACCACGACCATCCGGTTGCTCCTTGGGCTGATCTACCCGACCGCGGGCAACGCCTCGATCTTCGGAAAGCCGGTGCGGCGCGGCGGCGGCGAACTCTACAGGCAGGTCGGTTACGTGCCGGCCGAGGTGAGCTACTACCCGGAGATGACCGGTAACGAGCTGCTGGACTACGCGGCCAGCTTCTTTCCTGAGGCGGACAAGGGCTTCCAAGATCAACTGGCGGAAAGGCTGCAGTTTGACCCATCCCGCCCGGTGCGCAGCTACTCCCATGGAAACCGCAAGAAGCTCGGCATCATCCAGGCGCTGCTCCACAAGCCAAGATTGGTCATCCTGGACGAGCCGGCAAGCGGCCTGGATCCGATTATCCGCGTCGAGCTTTTCAGCCTGCTTGAGGAGATGCGGGAGCAAGGAAGCACGGTGTTCTTCTCAACCCACGTTCTCGAGGAGGTCGAGCGGATCTGCGCCAGGGTCGGCGTGATCAAGGAAGGGCGGCTGATCCAGGTCTCCCCGATCGACCAGTTGCCTGGCCGGGAGATGAAAATCATCACCTTCAGGATGGCGGGCGGCGGCCCGCTGGCGGCCGGCGCGCTGCCCGGATGGCCTGAGCCGGAGCCAGTCGAGGGCAGGCCGGGGTACCACCAGCTCTCGGTGCAGGAGCCCGTCAACCGGATTGTGGGCCGGCTAAAGGACCTAGACCTTGAGGATCTGCGGATATCGGACCCGAGCCTTGAGGAGCTGTTTATGGAGATGTACGAGCCGGCGCACCAAGGGAGTGGGCAGCATGCTAAGCAGTAACGTCTTTCGCAAGGAGCTCCGCCTCAACCGCCGTAGCCTGATTGTCTGGACTCTGGTGGCCGTCACGATTATTGCGGTCTATTTGGGATTTTTCCCGTATATGCAGGATCCGGACCTGATCAAGGCGCTCGACGCCTACCCGGAAGCGCTCATGAAGGCCCTGAACCTCAACGCCGCTCTGCTCGGCGATGTGAACCAGTATCACGCCGGGATGGTCCTCGGTTTTGTCGTACTTGCGACGACGATTTTTGCCTTTATGTTCGCGGGCGGGCTCGTGGCGCGCGACGCCGACCTCGGCACGGCGGATTTCTTGTACACCAAACCGGTGACCCGCGGCCAGCTGATGACTGCGAAGGTCGTCGCGTTCCTGGTGTCTGTCCTGCTCCTGTGGCTGGTGACATTCGCCACGAGCCTCGTGGTCGGATTCCTTGTCGCTCCGGACGATTTCGATGTCGGGGCTCAGGCCTGGGTGCATGTGGCTGGCCTGATGGCCACGCTTGCCGCCGGGGGTATCGCCTTTGCGGCGGCGCCGTTCATCAACCGGATGCAGGGGACGACGTCCCTCGGCGTAGGCCTTGGCCTTGGTTTCTTTCTTGTAGAATCGGTGAGCAACATGACCGCGAAGCTTGATCCGCTGAAGTACCTCAGCATCTACCACTACGCGGGGCTAGCCGAGGCGGCCGCCGGGGATCTGAGCGTAACGGGGTTGCTGGTGCTTCTGGCGGTGTTCCTGGTTGCCACAGGGCTGGGATACGTCTTCCTCAACCGCAAGGAGTTCACGGGGTAGCGGTAGACCAGGTACCCGGTTCCTGCCCTGTACGACACTGCGCTCTCGGTAACGGTGGGCTCGCTTCTGACCTTGCGCTGAGCCCTCAAACTGCCTCTAGAGTCCCTTCACCCACGCCGCGACGTCTTCCACGACGTCCTGGGCCACGTTGCCCGGGACGGCGTAGTCGGCTGGCTTGGACCGCCCCTCACCGGCCATGAAAAGGTGATTGAGCGCCGGGTAAGATTTGAACACGACCCCCGGGCGGCCGCCCAGGGCCTCCCGCCAGAGCCCGAAGTCTTCCATCGTTACCTGGTAGTCGCGCTCGCCTTGCAGGAACAGCATCGGGAGGTCCAGCCCCTTGGCTGCCTCGACCTGGTCATAGGCGAGGAGATCCGCCCAGTAGGCCTGGGACGCGCCGAGCAGGACCTCTCCCGGCGCCAGCTTGCCGTCTCTGACCGTGGAAACCTGGCTCCTCAGCTGGGCGAGCTGCGCCTCCTCAGTGTCACTGACTTGCCCGTCGAGGCCGGCGATGTATTCGCTCTGCTCGACCAGGAGCGTCAGGAGATCCCTCGCGTTGCCGGCCATGAAGATCAGGCCCGCGGGCGGGCAGCCCTCCCCGGCCGCCAGACGGGCGGCTATCCTCGGAGCCATCATCGCGCCCATGCTGTGGCCGAGGACGAAGACGGCATCCGGGTCGACCCCCGCGGTGGCCCGCAGCAATGCGACGGCCGCAACCGCATCTTCCACGGTCTCCTGGTCGGCGGTGAACCCCGCGAGGTCAGTTATCTCACCCTGGTACTGCTTGGTTCGCTTCTCGTAGCGGAGCACGGCGACCCCGCGGCTGGCCAGCCCCCAGGCGAGGTCGCGGAACGGCTTGTTGGGGCCGATCGTCTCGTCCCGGTCGTTGGGCCCCGAGCCGTGGACCAGGACAACCGCCGGGAACGGCCCGCCACCGGCAGGCATGGCCAGCGTGGCGGGAAGCTGCCATTGTCCGGCGCCCACGGTGCACTCGGTTTCGACAAACGAATCCCGGTCGGCGTACTCAGGCGGGGTGTAGGTCCCTGTACCGGCTATTCGCGGCTGCCCGAACCACAGCCCGGAGACCTTTCCGGTCGCATCGAAGACCACCTTCATGTCGACCTCCGCGGAGGCAAAGGCCAGCGTCACGTACACGACGCGGTAGCCGCCCTCCTCAGCGTACCGGGTCCCGGGAGAGGAAAGGTACTCGCCAAGTTGAGCCGTTAGGCCGGCCCAGAGCTCCGTAAGCTTGGCCTCCGGAAGCAGGGACTTCATGGTGTCGTCCATCATCTTCACGGCCCCGGCGGGACTGCCTTTGCTGAGGAAACCGGCGAACTCCACCGCAAGCCGCTCGAGGTCCGCCTGAGAAAGCGGTTTCGGGGAAGGCCTGCACGAGACCGTGCAGACCAAGAGACCTGTGCAGAGAAGGGAACACAACACGCGGCAGAAAAGCGAGTTCAACGCCGTCACGCTCCTATCGGCTTGAGACTACCCGGCAGGCCTTCCTCCTGGGAAGAACTCCACGGGCAGAGCATGTGACCGCAAGGCGGCACCGGTGTCCCGCGGGTCGTGCGGCCGCCTTCTCTAGAAAGACAATACCATGATGCCCAAACAAATACCACGCATCCAGCGCGGGAGGAGGCCAGACACGGCCGTGCCGGTCTACCTGGCGGACCTCAAGGCAGGGATCATGACCGGACCGAGGGCGATGGATACTGCCCCTCGCCCAGTGCCCACTCCCGGAAGCTATCGTATACCGTATTCTCGGCGCACCAGCTCAGATAGCGGGCCTGTCCCGGCCCCGGCGGGACAGGATCAAATAGCCAGCCCTCCTCCGCCATGATCTGGTTGGCGGCGCCAAAGACGTCGTGCCACAGCTCCACGAAGAACATGGATGCCTCGACGCCGTTACGCGCGGGCGAGGTCCCGGCTGCCGCGTCAGCTATGTCCTGCCGGTTCGCCAGGATCCACGGACCAACCAGGTTCATGGCCTCGCCTGCGGCGGCCCGCAGAGCGGGCCAGTGACCGGCCTTGAGGACCAGCACCTGAGGGCCGTCTTCGGAGACGCAGCCGGCGGCGGCCAGGAGGGCACGCACCGCCTGGCCCATCGGGCCGCCGGTTCCTGTTCCTTCGAGCTCGGCCCCGGCGGCATCCAGGACCGCGGTCCTCTGTTCCCTGACGATGCCCGAGACGGCCCGCCCAGTTTCCTCGGGAAGGTCGGGGGCAGCCCTCCGGGCAACGCTCTCGAGCGACCACAGCACGTCGGGAAGGCCGTGCCGCGGCCCGGAGTTGTCCCCAAAACCGGTGAACGAGTACGCCCCGCCCCTGGCGGTATGGCTGCTGCAGTAGAGCTTGGGCGGCGAGAAGGACGTGCGCTCCCTGCCCAGGATGGTGAACTGCCCGCCGTCCGGGTACTTGATGCCGGGGTGCGTGATTCCCGCCTGGCCGAGGAAAGCCAGCGCGGCCCAGTCAAGGGCCAGGCAACCGACGACCGCGAATCGCACCTCGGGGAGCGGTCGCCCCCACGAAATTGACGTGAGGGCCCGGTCAACGGCCTCCCGGGCTCCAAGGAGCAGATTCGCCAGGCCGCGGGCGAAAGGCTCGAGGCGGCATCTCAGCTCGTCCTCATCGCCGGCCGTCAACAGCGGAAACCCGATGTGCCACAGGTCCCGCCCCTCGCGGCGGACCACCGCCCTCAGCCCGACGACCCTCTCCAGGGCCTCTGCGAACGGCAGCGGCTCCTGGGGGGACGCGGTCCTGGGCCCGCGCGACGACGCGTTCCCGGGCCCCGCGGCGGTCCCGGCACGGGACCCGCAGGCGTGGATACACGCGGCAAGCGGCGGCACAAGACACCTTAGGTCCGGCTCGGACCGCGGGCCCTCGTTGAGCAACCTCACAATGGCCTGAGCGGTGGGTTCTCTCAGGACCACGCCGGGATTGTAGCGGGGATCCGGTCCCGTGGTCCCGCAGATGCCGAAGGAATAAGCAGCAGGCCCGCCGGTCACGAGACACTCACCAGCCTTCCAGGAGGATGCCGCCGCGCCCCCGGGCACCCGGCTACGAAGCCGCCGCACCCAGCCGGGAGATGATCGCCAGGCTGGTGCCGATCCCGCGGTAAAACTCCTCCAGGCGGAAATTCTCGTTGGGCGAGTGGTTGTGCTCGTCAGGGTTGCCCAACGGCACCCCGATCGACGGCACGCCGAGGACCCGCGTAAAGATGTAGTCGGGCATCGAGGCCCCCAGGCTCGGATAGACCACCGGCTCGGCCGGAGAGGCCCGCCTCACGGCCTCCACCACCTCGATGGACAGCGGCAGCGACGGTGAGGTCTTGGAAGGCGCGGTGGCCCAGCCCCGCTGGACAACCTCCACGTCCGGGGAGTGCCGGCGGACGTGCCGGATGACCTTGTCCAGGATGTCCTTAGGGTCCTGGTTTGCTACCAGCCTCATGTCGATCTTGGCCGAGGCCCGGGCCGGGATGATGGTCTTGCTTCCCGGTCCCTGGTAGCCGGCGGCCAGCCCGCAGACGTTGAGCGTGGGCTCGAACATCAGCCGCTCGTAGTGCGACAGGTCGCCCACGCTCGCCAGGCGGCCCACGCCCAGGTCCTCTTTCAGGGCCTCTTCGTCGAGGGGGATGCGCGACATCAGCTCCCGCTCATAGGCCGTCGGGGCCACGACGTTTTCGTAGAAACCCTCGACTGCCACCTTGCCGTCCGGACGTTTCATGGTGGCGATCAGGCGGCACAGCTCGAATGCGGGATTGGGTGCGATTCCGCCGTAATGCCCGGAGTGCAGGTCGCGGCACGCGCCCCGGGCGATAAGCTCTACGTAGAGGCTCCCGCGGACGCCGAAAAAGACGATCGGGCGGCCGGTATCATGCATCGGGCCGTCGGAGGTCACCACCAGATCGCAGCGAAGAAGGCCCAGGTTTTGGGCGACGAATTCCTCCAGGTTAGGGCTGCCGCTTTCCTCCTCGCCTTCAAAGAGAAACTTCACGTTCACCGGCAGGGGCGTGCCGGTGGCCAGGTAGGATCCCACCGCCAGAACATGGGCCAGCAACTGCCCTTTGTTGTCCGCGGCCCCGCGCCCGTACAGGCGGCCGTCACGCACGGTCGGCTCAAACGGGGGCGAAAACCAGGCGTCGTACGGCTCGGGCGGCTGGACGTCGTAGTGCCCGTAGATGAGCACGGTGAGGGCGTCCTCGGGTCCGGGGGCGCTTCCGAACACGACCGGGAAGCCTGAGGTCGGCAGCACGGTCGCCTTGATCCCGAGTTCACGCATCATTGAAGCGAGCAGCTCAGCACATTCCGGTACGCCCAGTCCCTGTGCACTCACGCTCGGCTGCGTCACCAACCGGCAAAGGAGGTCCAGGAACTCCGCACGGTGGGCATCTGCGTACTGCGCCGGCCCCGTGGACATGCTCAACACCTCCTGATCACCTCTGGGGAGGGACGGTGTACTTCGCGAGGACCTCTTCATCGAGGTCCAGGCCCAGGCCGACGATGTCCGCCGGAACGGTGAGCACGGCGCGCTCGGCTTCCCAGCAGCGCCGCACCAGCGGTTCCAGGCCGAAACCACCGTGCACCCCGGTCGGATAGCGGACCACCTCTTGCGAGGCTGCAAGGTGTAGGACGGCCGTGTGGCCGATCTCGGTTTCCACCATGCTACCGGCAAAACACGAAATGCCAGCCGCCTCGGCTATGGCGCAGATTTTCCGCGCGGCAAGCAGACCGCCGCACTTCATCAGCTTGATGTTGATGATGTCCGCGGCCTCCTCCCGGACGATGCGCAAGGCGTCGGCGGGGCTGAAACAGCTCTCGTCCGCCATGATCGGTATGCCGACCTCCCTGCGGACGTGCGCCATCCCGCGAACGTCGTGCCACGGCACGGGCTGTTCGGCAAGCTCCAGGCCTACCTCGGCGTGCAGGATCCGCAGGCAGTGGACCGCTTGGGCCGCATGCCAGCCCTGGTTGGCGTCCACCCGGATGTGGGCTCCGGGGAGGGCCTGACGGATCGCTTTGAGCGCTTTCAGCTCCGCCTGGAAGTCCGGCCCGCCCACCTTGACTTTGAAGTGCTCGTATCCGTCGCGGGCGGCCCGGCTGGCGGTCTCGGCCATGACCTCGGGGGCGTCGATGCCGATGGAGTAATGGAGGCGAATCCGCGGGCGGACAAGGCCGCCGAGCAGCGTGTATACGGGCAGGCCAAGCGATTTCGCGGCCAGGTCCCAAAGGGACATGTCAAGAGCCGCTACGGGAAACGGGCAATCGACCATCGCCCTTTCCAGGAGGCCGACTGCTTCTGCGACGTTCCTCGGGTCGCGGCCGACGAGAACCGGCGCGAGCGTACGGATGATCTCCACCGTCGCGCCCTGGGTCAGGCCGCGGGGCCAGGCCGGCTCAGGCGACGCCTCGCCGATCCCTTCGAGACCGTCATCCGCGCGTATTCGAACGATAACGTGTTCCAGCGCCCTTTCGGCCAGCGGCGAGCGGAAGTTCATCGAAGTGCTGTAGCTCCGCCTGTAGGGCATGGTGATCGGAATGGCTTCGACAGACGCTATCTTCGTGGGTATCCCCCCCTCAACCCGGCTAGCGGCGTGATCGTGCGGCGGTGGGGCTATGGGGACCCCCCGGGGACTCAAGACCAGGTCTGGCCCCCGGGGGATACGTTGGTCCAGTCGCTTAACTCAGTCCTGCGCCTTCGCCTTGAGCTCCCGCACGTGCTCTTGGACCTCGCGGAGCAGCGCCGGGGCGTCAAAGAGCGTGCCGTTGCGGATCGTCCAGCGGACGCCGCCCGCACGAACCTTGGTCACGCCGTCGGGCATGTACTTGTCGATCCCGGACCCGTACATAACCTTGAAGTTGTCCAGCGGATTGCCGTCCACGACCGCGAGGTCGGCCGTGTAGCCCTTGCGGACTCCTCCTGCCAACCCATCAAACCCGAGGACCCTTGCGGCGTTCACCGTGGCGATCTTGATGGCGTCTATCGGCCGGATGCCGGCCTCCTGGAAGAGCTCGAACTCGCGGACGATGGAGAAACCATAGAGGCAGTACAGCGACCCGGCGTCGGCGCCGGCCACAAGGGTCCCTCCGCGGTCAAAGAACTCCTTTACGTATTTCATCCATATCCGGTACTTCTGTTTCCAGGCGACCTCGTCGGACGTCTTCCAATCAAAGTGAAATGACGCGTGGACTCCGGGCTTGGGGCTCCAGTAGTCCAGAAGCTGCGGAGTGGTGTACTTCTCGTTCCACTGCGAGTATTGCGCCCTGGCAAGGTCGCGGTTGGCCTCATAGACCACCAGAGTGGGGTTCCAAACGGTGCCGTTCGCAATGAGCAGGTCCAGAACTTCGCTGACGCGGCCGGGGTAGTTCTCAGCCTCGATCCAGTTGTGGGCCGACTGGCGGAAGCGGTCGAGCTCGTTCATCTCGTTGTAGGCGGGCGGGTAGTTCTGAACGCCGGGTATAGCCGCCTCGGGAATCCCGTAGGTGTGCTCGATGGAGGTCACTCCCGCATTCGATGCCATGACCGCGTCAACCTCACTGGTCAGCGAAAGGTGGACCACCACGCCCCCTCTCATCCCCAGCTTGCGGGCCTCGTCGCAGATGGCCTCCAGGGTTTCCGGAACCGGATCGATGATCTTCACTCCGTCCGCGCCGGCCTCTTTCATCTTCCTCACCTGCGCACGGGCCTGTTCCGGCTCGAGCAGGTCACTGCCGAACATCTCGGAACGCGGCCAGCCCTGCAAGACGACCATCCGCGGGATGGGCTGAGTCCCGGGATTCATGGCCAGCGCGCGGTGTTCAAAGAGCTGCTCTTCTCCTCCGAACCCGCAGGTGCGCACCGTCGTTATGCCGTGGCCCAGCCACAGCTTGTACGCGTATTCCCACGCCCGGGGGCCCGCCCGCCTGTCGTCCAGCGGGACGTGCACGTGCATGTCCACCAAGCCGGGGAGTACATACATGCCCTCGACGTCGATGATCAGGTCGCCCTGCGGGCGCTGCCACCCCTTTTCGTAGCGTGACAGGGCGATAGGATCGACGCGAATCACATCGGCTATGGTATCGCCTTCGACGACAATATCCACCGGTCCCTGGGCGGGGGTTCCGCGACCGTTCACCAAAGTCGCGTTGCGCAGGACCAATCGCCGGTGTGCCCGGCCGGACTCCGAACCACTCATTTAGGCATATCCCTCCCGGGTTTGCCCCAGAGCTCGGTCGCCTCGCGTTCCAGGCCGAGCTCGGCGAGTTTCTCCCGTGTCGGCAGTCCGTCGGCCGTCCAGCCCCGGAGCTCGTAGTAGCGGTCAAGTAAGCTGTCAAGCTGCTGTGGGGTGATGAGCTTGCCCTTGGCAGGGCCATCGGGCACCGGCTCCTCCAGCAGCCGTGCCGGCGGCCGGTCCATCGCCCTCCCCCACCCGGGAACGTGACGGGCGGAGAAAACGCGATTCAGGTTCCACACGCGCTCAGAGGCCTGCAGCAGCTGGCCCCAGGTCTTGTCCGTGCCGGTAACCAGGGGGAACAGCCGCTCGTACCACTCGAGGTCAAAGCCTATCTCGACCCACTGGAGCCGGCAGATTCCGAGACAGTCGAACAACGGCCTGATGTGTTGCAGCTCTATGACCTTTTCCGCCTTGCCCGCCAGCTCTTCGCGGCCCTTCGCGACGTCGAAGGTGATCGCCCACGACCGGTTGTGGTGGGCCCCGATATCCGCCGTGGCGTAGGAGAGCATCATCGCCGGCGCGTAGCGGGACTCGTAGCCGGTCCACTCGAGGCCCTTAACGTGGATCGCATAGCGCTCGCTTCCCTGTCCCAGGCGCTGGGACGCCACCTTGACTCCCTCGGCAAGCAGGTCTCCTATCCCTTCCCTGCCCGCAATCTTGCGCACCAGGTAGAGAACGCTGGCAATGTCACCGAAAGCGATCTCGCGGCCGATCTGGTCTTTGGAAAGCACACCGCGTTCAAAGCACTCGATCGCGAAGGCGATTACGTTGGCGGCGGAGATCGTATCCAGCCCGAGGTCGTCGCAGACGTGGTTCGCGTATCCTATCTCGTCCAGCTTCTCGAGGCAGCAATCCCCGCCGAACATGGCGATCGTCTCATACTCCGGTCCTTCCACCAGAGCCTCGCCCGACGAAGGCACCTTGACGCGGGACCACTTGCCGCACGGGATCGGGCATCCCGCGCACCCCTTATCGTGGATGCGCAGGTCGGCCCTCAGCCGTTCGCCGTTGATCTGCTTGTAGGGCGCGAAATACGAGGTCTTGAAGTTGCGTGTCGGGAACGCCCCGACCTCATTGACCCAGTTGACAACCTCCGCCGTGCCGTAGGGCGTCCAGCTCTTGAAGCCCGGCTTGGCAAAGCAGGCTTGGTACATCTCCTTGCCGAGGGCGTACACGCCCTTCGTGTCCGCCAGCGGGACGGCCCTGGTGCCGCGCACGGCAATCGCCTTTACCCTCTTGCTGCCGAGCACCGCGCCGACCCCTGTCCTGCCTGCCTGCCGGCCGAAGTCATGCCCGATGCAGGCGTACTTGACCAGATTCTCGCCTGCGGGCCCGATCACCACGATCTCGAAATCCTCGCCCAGATCGCGTTTGAGGCCGGCCTCCGTCTCGATGCAGCCCTTTCCCCAATACGAGGATGCAGGCCTGATGCTGACCTGGTCGTCGTCTATGACCACCACCACCGGCTGCGGCGAGATGCCCTTGAGCACCACCAGATCGTAGCCGGCGTATTTCAGCCCCGGGCCGAAGTGGCCGCCCATGTTGCTGTCGCCGTATCCACCGGTTGACGGGGACTTGGTCCCAAAGTGGGTCTTGCCGCAGCCGGGGAGAAAGACGCCCGTCAGCGGGCCTGCGGCGATCACGACGATGTTCTCCGGACCCAGGGGTTCGGCCCCCGGCGGTACGGTGTCGTAGAGCGTCCTGGCCACAAAGCCGCGCCCGCCAATGTACTGATCGGCCAGCTCCGGCGCAAGGGGCGAAACCTTGTGGGTGCCATGCGTGAGGTCGACCTCAAGGACCCTGCCCGCATAGCCTCCTGGAAGCACCTTACCGGCGCCCCTAGACATCGGCATCACCTCCGGGCGAACCCGGAACCGCGGCTTCGGCCGGCGAACTGCGCGTGAGACGGGGAGCTTCCTCCGCTGAGTAGCGCGCGGCATCGTAGATTGCCCCGGTCGGGCAATAGGCGGCGCACATTCCGCAATGCGTGCACTTGGCAGGCGCCGGGAGCGACGGATGATAGGTCATCACGCCTTTCGGGCAGGCCTCGACGCAGGCGAGGCAGCCGGTGCAAAGCTCTTCGTCAACCCGCAGCTCTCCGCCTGATTCATAGATGGCCTCCACCGGGCACGCATCCCGGCACGCCCCGCAGTTGTCGCAGATACGCAACTCGTAGCCGCCCGGCGAGGGAAAATGACCGGCGACCCGGAGCAGCCCAAGCTTCGGGTTGTTTTGCCCGAAGTTCTCGAGGGCACATACCAATAGACAGACTCTGCACCCCGAGCAGAGGTCGTTCCTGACCGCAAGCTTCAATTGACTCACCATCCCCAATGAAATCCGGCCGCCAGAGGACCGGCGCACCCCAGCTGCATCAGACCACCGACGGTTCCAAGAGCAACTCCCCGCGTTCGAAACGTCCCAGACCCAGCCGGCCCACGTTGATCGTGGGTTCTTGGCCGAGGATCATCTGCGCCATGATCTCGCCGACGATCGGCGACTGCATGAGCCCGTGGCCTGAGAACCCGCACGTCAGCCAGAAGTTCTCCGGCTGACCCGCCAGACCGAGGATCGCCTGGGCATCCGGGGTCATGTTGTACGAACCGGACCACTGCCTGACGATCCTCAGCCTGGTCAGGAGGGGCATGAGGCGGTGGATCTTCTCGGCCAGGTCTTCAAGGAACTCCCACGAATGGCCGGTGTCAAAGCCCTTGGGTTCGTGCGGATCTCCGATGCCGGTAATGAAACTGCCGTGCGGCGTCTGCTGGCAGTACAGGCCGAGGCTGAAGCTGATGACCATCGGGCCCTGAAGCGGCGCCACCGGCTCGGTGACCAGAATCTGATGCCGCTGCGAGTATACCGGCAGTCCAACTCCTGCCATTGCCGCGACCACCCCGGAGTACGGTCCCGCGGCGTCGACCACCGCGCCGCAGGAGACCGGCCCCCTGGACGTCCGCACTCTGACGACGCGCTGCCCCTCGACGTCCATCCCGAGCACCTCGGTCGCGGTGTTGATCTCGACCCCCAGCCGCCGCGCCGCCAGGGAGTAGGCGTCGGTGACCTTGAAGGGATTGCAGTGGCCGTCTGAGGGAGAGAACGTCGCCCCCACTAGGTCCGGAGCGGTCAGATGGGGGACGATCCGCCTCGCCTCGTCCGGGGTGACGACGCGGGATGGGATCCCCAACGTCCCTTGGAGCGCCACGTTCTTTCGCAACTGCTCCATCTCCGGCGGACTCAAGGCCAGGATCAGGTAGCCGCCCTGCTTGAACTCTATGTCCGGGTAATCCAGCTCCTCTGGCAGCCTCTCGAACTTATGCAGGCTGGCCAGGGACAGCCGGCAGTTCAGCTCGGTGCCCCACTGGGCACGCACGCCCGCGGCGCAACGGCCGGTGGAACCGGACGCCAGGCAGCCGCGCTCGTAGACGGCGACGTTCCGGCAGCCCAACCGGGCAAGGTTGTAGGCAATCGCGCAGCCGTTGACCCCTCCGCCGACGATCGCGACGTCAACACTCGTTTTCATCGGCGTTCCTCCTCCCAAGCCCGCGGAAGGCGGCCAAAGGTACCGGCTTGAGCGGGGGGCGCTGCGTGGACAGCGCGATTTCGGCTACCGGCTTTGAGCTCAGCCGCGAGAGCAAAGCCAGGATCAACGGCGTGCACGTCCGGCCCTGGCACGGGCCCATCCCGCAGCGCAACTTGTGCTTGATCTCCTCCACGGTGCGGTAGCCCGCGTTGTAGGCGTCGATGATCGCCTGTTCGTCTATGTCCTCACACCGGCAGATGATCACCGGGCCGTCCGGCCCTTGCCTATCGCCGCCGCTCACCGGTCGTCACCCCCGGCCGGAGGGGCAATGCCGCGTACGTTGTGCACCTCGGACGCGGGAACCTCTATCGTCAGCAGTGCCGTCCGGTCAAAGGCCGCCGGGCGCTGTACGCGCAGAACCTTGACCTTCGCCACCCGCTTGCCGGACCGGTCAAGACCCCAGACCTCCTGGTCCCTGCGCGGCAGCGGGAGGTACTCGTAGGGCATTTTGATGATCACCCTGTCGCCACCCGAGCTCACGTCGATGACGAAGATGGCCAGGCCGGGACACTTCACGACGCAGTTGGCGCAGCCGTTGCACAGCTCGTGATCGATCGACGGGAGATCCTTGATGTCGCCGAAGGGCAAGATGGCTCCCCTGGGACACGCCGCCGCGCACGGGTCGCAGGGAATCTCCTGGAAGCACTCGATGACCGCAACAGGTCCCTTGGCCAGTCGCTCGGCGGAAGGAAGTACCGCGGCCACGGCCTCATCATCCGGCACGCCGCTGGCGACCAACCGGTCGAGACGAGTCATTGCCGCCCGCCCCCTTTCACCTGTGCCATCTTGGACAGCCCCACACGGATCTTCGCCCCTGTGGGACCGGCCCGGAGGGCCTCAAGCTCGGCCAGAGCAGCCCCGCGGTGGGCTTCGTAGTCCACCTGGGGATACAGGCCGTGGGCGGCCGCGAGTCCCGCCAGATGCCCCTCGATGAGCGCGCTCGAAGCTTCCTCGACGCCGGCCGCGTCTCCGGCCACGTACACTCCCGGGACCGTGGTCTCCAGCTCATCATCGTGGACGGGCACGTAGCCGCCCAGCTCGGGAATGTAGCACACCTCGCAGCCGACCAGCCTGGCAAGCTCGACGAGCGGAGAGAGCCCGACCGCGAGGCACAGCACGTCGCAATCGACGTCAAACCCGGTGCCCGGGACCGGCCTCCAGTCGGGCCCGAGGCGGGCCGCCCTGATCCCCACGAGCTCGGTTTCGCCAAACGCGGCAACGACCGAATGAGAGGTCATGATCGGCACGCCGGCCCGGGCGATCTTGGCCGCATGAACCAGATAGCCGCCGACCTGTGGCGCGGCCTCGAGGATCGCCGCCACCTCGACGCCAGCCTGCAGCAACTGGTAACTTACGATGAGCCCGATGTTCCCGGCGCCGACCATCACGACGCGCCGGCCCGGCAGCACGCCGTAGACGTTCATCAGCGTCTGGACCGCGCCGGCCCCATAAACGCCCGGGAGATCGTTGTTCGGAAAAGCCAGCGGCCTTTCCGAGGCGCCGACGCACAGAACCATCCTTGCTCCCTGCACTATCTCGACCCGTTCCGGGCGCTCGGCGAGCAGCGTACCGCCGGCATAGTAGCCCAGCGCCTCGGTCTGGGTCCAGACGGTGATCTCGGGCATGGAGGCCGCCTGCCCGGCAAGGTCGCGGGCGATGGTTATCCCCCGCACTCCTGCGCTCTGGGCGCTCGAACCAAAGAAGCGGTGGGTCTGCTTCACCAGTTGCCCGCCCAGTTGCGCCTGCCGTTCGATGAGCAGCACTTTGGCCCCCGACCGGGAGGCCGCAAGAGATGCCGCCAGCCCCGCGGGTCCGCCCCCGACGACGACGATCTCGGTCCGCGTCATCTGAGCTCACCGTGCCCGATCTGCCTGCTGACGCGCATACCCTCGCGAAGCGGCTCGATGCACGAGCGGACGTTGGGCCGCCCGTCCACGACCACATAGCAGCTCGAGCAGTTGCCGATGGCGCAGAAGAACCCCCGCGGCCGGCCGCCGGGCATCTCCCGGAGCACCCGGATTCCGGCGGCCTGCAGGGCCGCGGCTATCGGCTCACCCTCGTATCCGATGAGCTCACGGCCCTCAAACGTGAACGCGACTTCCCTCCGCGGCGGGAAATCAAGTATCGGATGATCCTTGATCCGCATCCAAAGCCTCCCGTGGACGGGGCCCGCGAGAGGTCGCGCAAGGAGGTTACTCCAGCAGAAACCTCGCCCGGGCCCCGGTTGTCCTGACGCTAAACGGTAAGGTCCTTAAGCTCGTGGTAGAACTTGGTGCAGGGCTGGGGCGCCGTCTTACCCGCGATCACGGTGTCCGAGTGCCGGAAGCCGCCCAGACCAGTCACGTAGATCCCCGGTTCAGGGGTCAGCACCATGCCCGCTTTGAGCAACGTATTGTTAAAGGCGGTGTCGGTCGGGTACTCGTGACCCTGCAGGCCGCGCCCGTGGCCGGTGCGGTGCATGATGAACTCGCCAAGCCCCGCCGCCTCGATGACCGCCTGTGCCACGCCGTCAAACTCCGCCATCCGGACGCCTTCGACAAGAGCGTCGGTAGCCCTCTTTTGGGCCTCGACCATAACCTCAAAGACCCGGCGTTCCTCGTCGGTCGGCTTGCCGACAATGAAAGTGCGCTCGTTTTCGCAGCTATAGTCGTTGATGAAGCAGTTGGTGAAGTCTATCACCCTGTCGTGCTCCGCTATCTTCATCCCCATGTAGGCGCCGCTGCCGTGAGGGCTGGCCGTATACCGGCCGCCGCAGAACCCCCGGGCCCTGACCTCGACTTTGTCGTCCGGGTACTTCTCCATGACGTACTTGGACATCTCCCACGCGACCTCGTAGCCGATCTCCGAAAGCACGCGCCCCGGCTTGAACCGCTCGCGCATCAGGCGCTGACCGTAGTCGGTCACTTCCCCGCAGGCCATGAGAATCGCCTGCTCCTCGGCGCACTTGACCACGCGCATGTCACGCAGGAACTTCCCAATGCTAACAAACTGGACGTCGGGCAGGCGGCTGCGGACTGCCTCCGGGACCTGGCCGTCCACGGCCAGCTTCCCACGGGCCAGGCCGCGCTCGGCAAGGCGGT
>Ga0068714_10001903_pt1 | contig 28461 bp, 19 predicted proteins | sample MTBNYHSulfiMetaG_FD_62988 | JGI IMG/M metagenome (GOLD analysis project Ga0068714, IMG submission 62988) | Enrichment culture microbial communities from rom New York Harbor, USA that are MTBE-degrading - MTBE-NYH (New York Harbor Sulfidogenic)... | ecosystem: Environmental > Aquatic > Marine >...
TAATGATCCATAAATTGAAGGGAATTCACTTCATGTCTTTCCGGGGGATAGAATGAAAAGAACGCCGATTCGGACCGCATTTCTTTTCGTTTTGGCTTCGGCCGCGGGGATTGCAGGAACCTCGTTGTCCGCTCCGGCCCAGATGACTCCCTTCACCATGGATGATCCCTGCGCCATGTTTCGCCAGCCGGGCGCCCCCAGGCTCTGCCTGCCGGTCAAAATCTACGTCACCGACTCCCGCGTGGATACGGCCAACGAAACCTACTGCGACCCGCCCGGCGTCCTTCCCTGCAATAAAAAGAAATACATCAAGAGTTCGATCGCCTTTGAATACGAAGCCGAAGCCTCGGGATTCATGCTTTACAGCAAGAATTTTGAAGAATTCAACGTCGCCGTCCAGGGAACGCCGCTGAAAACACGGATCAAGAGGATCGAAGGCTTCAGGCAGTGGTTCACCCAAAAAGGCGGCCGGGGAGGGCGGGCGTGGCATAAGAAAAATTTCCCCCACGGCTCGGTGACGGTCCGCAACCCTATCGGACTTTCGATCAACTATCCGGCCGGAGAAGGCTCGAAATGGAACGTCGGATTCGACTCGCTCGAGATCGGCTCGAACGACGACGAGATGCCCACTCACGACGGATCGGATTTGGGTTCTGAGGCCGCGGGCCAGGGACCGCGTCCTTGGATGATTCTCCCCCAGGAGATGAGGCGAATCGTGGACGCCGGCGGGTTCACCAAAACCTTTCATTGGCGCGAGTCCCAGCCGGACGGGGAGTCCTTCACGGACTATCGACTGACGATCAGAGCGGAGATCGGCGAGCCGTGCAAAGAAAAAATCGGGCTCTCCATCCGCACCGGGGACGGCCGGGACAAGTATTGTTTCAGCGAAGGATCTCCGGGCAAGCTGGAGTTCACTCTCACGGCCGAGGTCACGCCCCCAGCCTACGCCGATGAGGTGACCTGGACTTTGCCCGACCTTCCGGGCTCGACGCGGGCTGTGTCCCCGGCCGACGCCAAGGGACGGACGATCAAGGTGACCTACACGAATCTTCCTAAGCGCAATGCGGATTTCGGACCGAAAACGGTTACGGCCTCCATCGTTCATGGCTCCTGCCGAGCCCAGGACCAAATCGAGATCCAATTTTTCTTCCCCAAGATGGCCAAGAACAATCCCGGCGGAACCGATCCCAACTGGTTCTACTACTGGTCCCAGACATCGGCCAGGGTCGGCCCGGCCCGATTCGGCGGCGGATTGTCCAAGTGCGTCGTAGATCCCAACGCGCGCAACCTGGGCTACTATCGAAGCGAGATTTTCGACACGGTCTACTACATTTGCGACCTCAGGGCTCTCGGGCCGGATTTCCCCTTTCTCGCCAAGCGCATCGTAGGCAACAAATGGGGCGAGGCCAAGGTGACGGGCATCGACACCTTCGCCGTGGCTTGCCTTCACGAGAATGCCCATTATGAGCATTTCACTCAGTGGTGGAAAGCCCACCGGACTTCTGACAGATTTGAGGACACGAACCGGAACGGGATCAAGGATGACAGGGAGCGCAAATTCGACAAGGACGGCGACCTCGTCCCGGACGCGCTGGAAGAGGGCCTCCACCTGGACCCCAAGAACGGGAACACCTACGGCATCGGCCCCGACGGCGACGACGAGGAGGCCCTCTGCTGGTTTGCCGAGACGACGTGGAAGATCGGCAAGGCCGACAAGGAAGACTGGGCCAAGCCCGGGAAGCAGTGGAAATAGCGCGGCGAAATGATCGGGATTCATGTGAAGACAAGGCGCCCGACGATTCTCCTGGTCGATGTCCTGATCCTCATCGGACTCATATCCTGCGGCGCGGGCGATCGCGGCTCCGGCCGGCCCGAATCGGTCCTGTTGATCATCGTCGACACGCTTCGCGCCGACCGATTGGGCTGCATGGGCTATCCGCATGCCGCCACGCCGAACATCGACCGACTGGCGGAGGAAGGCGCCCTGTTCACCGAGGCGGTCACGACCTGTCCCGAAACGGGACCGGCCACGGTTTCCCTCCTGACCTCCCGCTTCCCCTTCCATCACGGCGTGAGGGAGAACACCGACATGTTGAGTGAACATGTCGTCACCATGGCCGAGATTCTGAGACGGCAGGGATATCAGACCGGGGCCTTCTGGGACAAATTTCCCTTCGACCAGCTCCGCTATTTCCAGGGGTTTTCCCGACTCGAAAAGAGGACGCCGGACGCGTCAAGCCGGGACGCGGCGGTTCAGGCGGCGGTGGGCGGGCTTCTGGAATGGCTGGCGGAGACAAAAAACAAAAAAACCTTCACCCTCTTCCATCTTTTCGATCCCCACATGCCCTATGAGCCGGTTTCCCCAAGCCCAAGAACCCGTTCCCTGGGATATCAGGGACGGTTCCGGGGGGATTTCGAAGCGGTCATTCCCCTGTGGTATGGCTGGGGATCTATTGAACCGTCCGACATCGAGTTTATGTCCTCCCTGTACGACGATGAGATCGGGTTCGTGGACCGGTGCCTCGGAGAAGTACTGAAAAAGATGGAAGACCTGGGCCTGACGGAAAAGACCTTGATCGTCTTTACCGCCGATCACGGCGAATCCCTGGGAGAGCACGACTATTACTTCGATCACGGAGATTGTCTTTATGAGAATCAGATCCGGGTTCCCCTGATTATCCGCTATGCCCAAATGCCGCAGCCGGGCCGCCGCATTTCCTGGCAGGTCCGCAGCATCGATGTCCTGCCCACGGTCTTTCATATCCTCGGGATCGACAATCCTCACCCCCGGGACGGAACGAGCCTTCTGCCGCTCATCTGGGGACGAGGACAGATGCTCGCCACCCGGTACGCCTACTGTGAGAGCGATTCGATCCATCCGGCCAAATTCAACAACCGGGGATTCGTTGCCGGAATCGAGGGCAAGCATCTCGCCGTCAGGGGAAAGGGACGAAAACTTGTCTATGTCCCCGGAAGACCGCAGGGGGAATTCTCGCTGTTTGATCTCCGCACCGACCCGGGAGAAACCGTCGATCTCTTCGGGTCGGAGAGGAAAGAGGCGGCGGAAATGGTTGATCTCCTTTTCCGCTGGAAAGAAAAGGATCCCAGCCTCCCGCCGGATCGGAGGCGGATCAGCGAGGAGGCGCGTCGCATCCTGGAATCGCTCCATTATATTAAATAAGAACAAGGAGAGTTCAGCCGGAGTACGGCGTTGGCCTGTCCCTCGAGGAGAAGTCAAAGCGGTCCTGAGGAAAAAACGATTCGGCCGGGTGGAACGACAAGGCCCATGAACAAGGTGTTCGTTTTCGGCATGGACGGCGCGACCTTCGACGTCATGGCGCCGTTGATGAAGAAAGGGATATTGCCGAATTTCGCCCGATTCATGAACGAGGGAACGAGCGGAGAGTTGCGCTCCACCGTCCCTCCTTCCAGCGCCGTGGCCTGGCCTTCCTTTTTCACCGGCAAAAATCCCGGCAAGCATGGGATTTTTCACTTCCTTGCCCTCCGTCCCGGCACCTACCGGGACAGCCTGATCAACGCGACATCGCTGCGGACCCGTCCCCTGTGGGAGATTCTGAATGAAAAAGGCAAAAAGGCCGGTGTGGTGAATGTTCCGATCACTTATCCTCCGGGCCGCCTTGACGGCTTCATGATCACCGGCCTGTTGACTCCATCCGGAGACGCGATCCGGACATTCCCGCCCGATCTGCAGGACGAGCTCCGATCGGGCCCCGGCCTGTTCGCCCTGGAGCACAGGGTGATGAAGCTCTACAACGCGGGCAAGATTGCGGAAGCGCTCGAGGAGCTCCACCGGATAACCGATCAGCAGCATCGCGTCTTGCGGTATCTCCTTCAAGCGAAGACTTGGGACCTTTTCATCACGGTTTTCCGGGGGACCGATTTGATACAGCACGGGGCCGGATTCACGATGGAAGCCGGATACGAGGACACGCCCGGCCGGGGACATGCGGCCTACGCCGCTTTGATCCCCGACTTCTATCAAAAAATGGACCGCATCTTCGGCGACATCACGGCCGGGCTGCCGGAGGAAACGACCGTGGTCGTGATGTCCGACCACGGGGCCGGCTGCATCAAAGCCCATTTCCATATCAACAGGTGGTTGGTGGAACACCGATACCTGAAGCTCCTGCCGTTCCCGCGGATCCGGCGGCGGTTCGGGGCCGCGAAACAAGTCAGCCTGGCGAAGATAGGCCGCGCCCTCGGGGCGGAGACGATGATGAGGCATTTGCCCAAAAAAATTTTGAACATGAGAATCACAATTCCTGATACGGACAGAAACGATGTGCTGGTCGACTGGACGGAAACTCAAGTTTTCAGCGGCTTCGAGGGGATGCCGGTGATCAGCTGTCGGCTGAACCTCAAGGGACGGGAGCCGCGGGGGATCGTCGAACCCGGACAGGAGGCGGAGCGGCTGAAAAAAGAATTGAAAGAGGCGCTGCTTGATGAAGTGGACCCCCAAACCGGTCGGAAGGTGGTCGAAAAGGTCTGTTTTGCGGAGGAGATCTATCACGGACCCTGTGTGCCTTCCGCGCCGGATGTGATCGGCATGACATCCAATCTGGAGTATGGAGTTCACGGCACGCTCTTCTCAAACCGGGTGGTCGAGACGCTTCCCGTCCCGCACGGACAGCACCGAATGAACGGCGTTTTCATGGCCAAGGGACCGGGCATCAAAAAGGGCCATGTCCTTCACGGCGCTGAAATCCTGGATCTGGCGCCGACGATTCTCTATCTCTTGGATCTCCCGGTACCGGATCTCCAGGTCGTCCCGACCGCGGGGTGCAATATTTCGGAAGGCCGAAATATCGGCATCCGGCGGAGCAGAAACAATCTCATCGCCGTCACGGATGCCGGATGCCGTCTGGCCGGGAATTGGCTGGAGGAGATCACCCGGCCCCTCCGCGAGGACGGGTCCGTCGGAGCGGTCGTCGGAGCGGTCGTTGCCGATCCCCGGTCTCCTTTTGAGCGATGCGCCGGCCTCTGCTGCCTGTCCGGGACTCACGGGGATATCCTGTCGATTGCCAAGGGATCGGCTCGCAGCCTCGCCTTCCGAAAATCGGCATGGGAGAGAGGGGGAAGGTTTCCTCCCTGGCTGCCTATCGGTGAAGATTCGTTTTTTATCCGCTCTCTTGAGAAAAGCAGCCGGCTGGTCGTCAATCCCAAGGCGGAGGTTTACTGGCGCCCCCGGCCCAACTGCCGGGGAATCCTGAAACAGTTTTTCCGCTATGCCCAGGCGGCGGCGAGAACGGGCATGATCTGGCGCATTTACAGGAAAACCCTCTTCAAGGATTTCGCCCTGGCGGTTTTTCTCCCGACATGGTCGCTAACCAATAATATCCTTTGGCTATTGGTTCCCGCCGGGATGCTGGCATCTTATCTCACCCTGAAATTGCTGCGCGGCCGTTCTCGAGCCAAGACGACGGATATCATTTGGATGCCGATCATCGTCTCCGTAATCCATGCCGGCATTCTTGCCGGCTTGATGACGGGAATCGCGGAAAGGTTGGTCAGCCCTTTCTGGAGGAATTGCGCAGCGTCCGGCTCCTGCCCATCGGACATCCGCTGAGAACATAAATGAAGAAAAAGAGAACGGAAGGCTCTTGCCTCATTTTTTTCGAGGGACCGACGAATGATCCGAATGCCATCCCCCCAAGTTTTGTCGCATTCAAATGGGGGGAGAGGCTGGCTGGGAAGCGGGGATTCGAACCTAGATTCCATTATCCAGAGTCATGGTAGCCATCAAGCATCATTATCTCTCATTCATTGAAAAGGCACGATTTGGAATGACCTGACTTCCTGAGAACGATCCCCCTCCTATGGGAGATCTCTCCTTGGATAACGCCATCCTGAAAGAAGTGAACCGGGGAAGCTTCTGAGCCCGGCCGAGAAGCGACGGGCCGCAGTTTTGATCAGGTCGGCGCGTTTTCCGGTTTAATATCTATTTCCCAGCGCCGGCGGCTTTGACATACTTATCAAACCACCGGAGTTGCTCCCATAAAACATGCTCCACGCTCTCCCGTGCCCGGTAACCGTGATCCTCGAAAGGCAGCAGCACCAGCCGCGCGGTACCACCGGAACCGCGCACGGCCTCGAAGAAGACTTCCGACTGGAACGTGAGGGTGCCCGGGTTGGAATCGGCGTCGCCGTGAATGATCAGGATGGGCTCATTGACTTTATCGGCGAAGAAAGTGGGGGAGACCTGAATGTAAACGTCGCGGGCTTCGAACAGCGAACGCCGTTCGGACTGGAAGCCGAAGGGCTGGTTGGTTTTGTTGTACGAGCCGCTGCGGGCAATGCCGGCGGCGAACAGGTCGGTGTGCGCCAGGAGATTGGCCACCATCAATCCGCCGTGACTGTGACCGATGATGCCGATTCGTTTGGGATCGGCCACGCCGATTTCAACGGCTTCGGCCACCGCCGCCTCCGCGTCCGCCACCAACTGGGCTACAAAAGTATCGTAAGTGGTCTCCGGATCGCCGATCATGGGCATGGTGGTGTTGTCGAGCACCGCATAGCCCCGGAGAAGGAAAAAGAGGTGGGAGGGGCCGTAAATTCGGCTGAAGCGCCGGGTCGAACCGCGCACCTGTCCGGCGGTGGAAGGATCGGAGTATTCCAGCGGGTAAGCGTATACGACCGTGGGGAGAGGCGTGCCTTCCCGGTAGCCGGGCGGCAGGTGCAATTGGAAGCTGAGGGGAACGCCGTCCTTACGTTCGTAGCGAACGATCCGCTTCTCGATCTGGCGCAGTTCGGGCGTTGGATCTTCGAAGCGGGTTATGTTTGCCCGGGTGAAGGTGCGGGTGGCTTCGCCGGCGGGGGCCTCGATTTCATCGCTCAGGGTGGCCAGGTAGAAGTTGGGCACTTCAGCGGGCGACTCGGAGCTCATCACAAAGTGGTCTTCATCTCCGGCGAAAGCAACGAAGTACTCGTAGCGTTCCGGGTCGCAGCGGAAGAGACGCTGGATTTGACCGGTCTCCATATCGCGCAAATCCAAAAAGGGTCGGTCGCCCTGATCTGTGGCGCCGCTGCCGCGAAAGTAAACCGCATTTCCTTTCTGGTGCAGTATCGAGCGGCCGTTGGGCAGGAATTGACGCACGGGGGATCCCGGCGAAGCATAGCGGTCATCCTCGTTGAGATCGAACCACAGACGTGATGCGCCCGTATCCACGTCCAGCAGCCATGTGTAGAGCCAGCGACGCATCCGCTCCCACTGGGTCAACATGAGCGTGCCGCCTTCGGCTCCCCAGCCGTATTCCCAATCCACTATGCGGTGTTCAGCTCGGAAGACTTCTTCCGGCTCTCCGGTGAAGGGCGCTTCCAAGCGCATGAGTCGGTCGCGATGCGGAACCTTTGCAACGGGATCGCCGCCGTCCAGCGCTTCGACCCAGAATAAAGTGTGTGGGGCGGTGGGCCTCCACGAGTAACCGCGCGGACCCTGGTGTACGCCGTGAATGGGAACCTGGTCGGCCAGGGGCAAAGAGGCTACGGTGGCGATTAGTTTGCCATTAGGATCCCACACTTCGAGCTTGCTGGCGAAGTGCCACCAGGCGACCGCATGAGACCAGGGGCCGACCATTCGTTCCACCAAGAGGAATTGGCCGTCCGGGGAGAAATTGGAGGCGGCGTAAACATCAGGCTTTCCCAGTGTCATGAACTCATTTTTAGAGGGGTCCAGGACGATCAGTTCACAGGTTGCATAATAATCGAAGAGAGCATCATCGTGGGCGGTTTCGAGCAGGTTGCGGGCCTCATAGGTGGAACGAGCGCCCGCTCCTTCCCCCTCGAGTATTTCAGGTCCCGCAGGGATGGAGGGCGGTTTGGGCGGGGCCCCGCGTTTCGGGATGCGGCGGACCAGGAGGCGCTTCTGGTCCGGCAGCCACTCCGCCCCATTACCGAGAAGGGGATTGACTGCCAAATTGTTGATTTTGGCGAGGTCGCCATTCACAGTGCCGACCCAGAGGCCGATGTGGTCGGCATGCTTGACGGTCAGGGCAAAGCGCTGATCATCGACTGTCCAGGCGACATCGAGGATCTCGGCGTCTTTCGGCAAATCGAGGGATGTCTCGACGCTGTTCTCGATCTTGATTAAACGCGGAGAAGTGGCCCCATGCCACCCGTGGTAATTATTGACCGTGGGATCAACCCTCATGCCGGCCAACTTGTGCATCGGCGCCGCTAACTCGGCAAGGGGATGATAGGTGATAGGATCGGCAAGCAAAAGATATTCGCCTGTGGGCGATGTCCAGACCCAGGGCAGTTGGGGCGCGTGAAGAACCTTCAGTATCTCTTCGGGTGGAGACTGCCACTCGGTTACCGCTTGCTGGCCCTGGCCCGCTGCCCCGGCGATGGTGACCATCAATATCATAATAAGTGTGCATCGAGTCAAGAATCGTAACATTGTCTTCCTCCTTGGTTTTTTGAATATTGTTTGAATAAATGGCATTAGGCGCTGGGAGTTTGGCAAAAGGAGCACTCCAGGCTAGTGAGACATATTTACCTGGCATGACAGTATATGTCAAGCCGAGTTTAGGTCAGATCAATTTAAACAAATCTCGCCTCATGTCACAAATAGGTCATAGATTCGGTTGAAAAGCGTGAAAATTACGGCATCAAGATTGAAAGACAAAAAGGGTTAAAGAAACTGAGAACCAAGCAAAATAGGTTGGCTGGGAAGCAAGGATTCGAACCTTGATTCCATGATCCAGAGTCATGTGTCCTGCCGTTGGACGACTTCCCAGCAGGCCCATCATCATAATCGATTTGGGCCGTGTTTTCAACCACCCGCGGCTCTGGCCATGAGAATGGGGGTCTTTTCCGGCCAGGCGCGGTGAGGCCGGCGGTCGGGACGGGGGCGGCATCGCGATGCCGCCCGGGAAAGCGGCGACGTGTCGACGCACTCCTAAAAAAAACTCCCGGCCTGCGATGTCATCCGATCGGCAGGCGAAAGGCTGTCGAAAACGAGGCGAATACTGAAGTAAGCCGGAGGAAAGGTGTTGTCGATAAACGAGTTAGGCTTTCCAAGGCCGCCTATTTTCATTGACACCGCCTGGGGGCGATGGTAATATGAACGGCCTTGTTGCGCCCATGAAGAAAAACATCCTCCGTTACGCCGTCGTTCTGCTCTTGACCGCGGTCCTTTTGTTCTTCTTTTTCCGCAGCGTCGACTGGAGCAACTTCTTCGCCAGCGTCACGAACGTCAACGTTTTCTTTTTCGTCCTTATGGTCCTCCTTGGCCCTTTCCATCTCGTCCCCCGGGCGTTCCGGTGGAAATACCTCATCCGGCCCGAAAAAAAGGATGTGAAGTTCTACAACCTTCTCGCTGGCCAGGCCATCGGCTTCACCGTAACCCTCCTTCTTCCCGCCCGGCTGGGGGAGATCGTCAAGCCCCTCTACCTGGCCCGCAAGGAGAAAATCAGCGAAGGATTCGCCCTGGGGACGGTGGTCGTGGAGAGGATTTTCGACATCATCGCCATGGTCTTCCTCCTGGCCGTTTTTCTTTTGGCCCGTCCCCTCTATGTCTCCCGGTTCTCGGTTTCGGTCGACGCCTATTCCTGGCTGTTCAAACTGGGGATGCTCGGCCTGGCGCTCGATCTCGTGATCATCGCCTTCGTGCTCTGTCTGCACTTTTTCCGAAAGACGACCCTCCGCATCCTGAACGCCGTGCTCAAACCCTTTCCCCAAAAGTTCGCCGCCAAAGTCCGGTCCCTGACAGAGGAATTCATCCAGGGCTTGAGGTTTTTCCGGTCCTTCTTCGACCTCCTGCGCTTCTTCCTGCTGTCGATCATGGTCTGGGCGTCCATCGTCGTTTACTACTGGATCTTTTTCCTGGCCTACCGCGAAGTGTTCCCGGTGTACACCGTCATCCCCTACGTTTTCGCCACGATGATCGGCGCCGCCATCCCCACGCCGGGCATGGCCGGGGGGTTCGACTTTTTCAGCAAGAAAGCCCTGATGACGCTGTACTTCAGTCCCCGGATCCCGACCGACGCCTCGGCCGCCGTCCGCGAGGCCGTGGAAAGGGATCTGTCGACCAAGGCCACGGGGATGACCCTCGTCGTCCACGCCGTTCAGGTGGTGATGACATGCCTGGTGGGATTTGTTATACTTTGGCGAGAAGGTCTCTCTCTCCTGCAGCTTAAGAAAATGGGCGAGGAATTTCAGAAATGAAGTGCCCGTTCTGCGACCACGTCGAGAGCAAGGTCATCGATTCCCGTGAGAGCAAGAAGAGCCTGTCCATCCGCCGCCGCCGGGAATGCCTGGCCTGCCAGCGCCGCTTCACGACCTACGAGAAGATCGAGGAAATCCCCTACATGGTCGTCAAAAAAGACGGCAGCCGGCAGCCCTTCGACAGCCAGAAGCTTCTCCGGGGGATCCTCAAGGCCTGCGAGAAGCGGCCCATCCCGGTGAAGAAAGTCGAGGAGATCGTCGAGGAAATCGAGGCCAAGCTCCATGAACGGACGGAGAAGGAGATCCGTGCCTCCGAGATCGGCCAGTTCGTCATGGAGCGGCTCAAGGAGCTGGACAAGGTGGCCTACGTGCGTTTCGCCTCGGTCTACAGGGAATTCCGCGACGTGAACGAATTCAAGCGGGAACTCGAAACCCTTCTTAAAGAAAAATAATCAAGCCGTTTCCGATGGTCCGCAAAAAGATCCCTATCCTCCGGCAGGCTTCCCTCCGCGCGGAAGTCGCGAGCATTCCGGGCGGCGGGGCGGCGCGCCCCCGGCGCGGGCTGCCCTGGGAGGAGCCCTGGGCGCCGGTCGTGGACGTCTATGAGAAGGAGGACCGAGTGGTCATCGAAGCGGATCTTCCCGGCGTCGAGCCGGCGGACATCTCTCTTCTCGTCCACCACAACCGCGTCGAGCTTCAAGGCAAAACGCGCCGGGAGCGGCACAGGGAAACGGCCAGCTATCACCGCTTGGAAAGGCCGGGCGGCGCTTTCCGGCGGACCGTGGCCCTGCCCTGCATCATCCTCCCCGACAGGACGCGGGCCCTCCTGGACAACGGCGTTCTGACCGTCGTCCTGTTCAAGGCGGGCGGAAGAAAGCCCTGGGAGAACCGTCGCCGGGGCTCGTCCGGGAAGGCGACCGGCCCGGAGAAGGAACATGGCTGAGAAAGACAATAACGAAGACGCCCCGATGGAGGAACTCCTCGGGGAGAAGGACCAGAAGCTTCAAATCCCCTCCAAGCTGCCCGTCCTCCTCCTGCGGGACATTTCCGTGTTCCCCTATATGATCGCCCCGCTGTACGTCGGCCGGGAGAAGTCGAAGGCTGCCGTGGACGCGTCCTTGTCCTCGCACCGCATGATCCTCCTCCTGACCCAGAAGGACATGGAGCTCGAGGATCCCAAGAGGGAGGACGTGTACGACGTGGGCACCGTGGCCCTGATCATGCGCATGCTCAAGCTGCCCGACGGCCGCATCCGCATTCTGGCCCAGGGGCTGATCAGGGCGCGGGTCGAAACCTTCGAAGAAGAAGGCGCTCATATGGCCGCCCAGGTCCAGGTCCTTCATGAGGCCGAAAGCGCGGAGAAATCGGTCGAGATCGAAGCCCGGGTGCGCAACGTGCGGTCGAGCCTGGAGAAGGCCGCCTCGCTGGGGAAGAACCTCCCGCCCGAGGTTCTCATCATCGCCGCCAACATCGAGGAGCCCGGCCGGCTGGCCGATCTCGTCGCGGCCAACCTCGAGCTCAAGGTCGCCGATGCCCAGGCGCTCCTGGAGATCATCGACCCCCTCCAGAGGCTGAAAAGCGTTTACGAGCACCTGACCCGGGAGCTCGAGCTCCTGGACGTCCAGTCGCGCATCTCCACCGAGGCCAAGGGCGAGATGGACAAAATGCAGAAGCAGTACTTCCTCCGCCAGCAGATGAAGGCCATCCAAAAGGAGCTGGGCGAGGGGAGCGAGATTCAGGAGGAGATCAAGGGATACCAGGACAGGCTCAAGAAGCTCAAGGTCGCGCCCGAAGTCCGGGAGGAGCTGGAGAAGCAGATCACCCGCCTGTCCCAGATGCACCCCGAGTCGGCCGAGACGGCCGTGGTCCGCAACTACCTGGACTGGATGTTCGACCTGCCCTGGAACAAGACGACCGTCGACAACCTCGACCTGCGCAAAGCCAAGGCCATCCTGGACGAAGACCACTACGGCCTGGAGAAGGTCAAGGACCGCATCCTGGAGTACCTGGCCGTGCGCTCGATCTCCAAGAAGCTCAAGGGGCCCATCCTCTGCTTCGTCGGGCCTCCGGGCGTGGGCAAGACCTCCCTGGGCAAGTCCATCGCCCGCTCCCTGGGACGCAAGTTCCATCGCATTTCCCTGGGGGGCGTCCGGGACGAGGCCGAGATCCGGGGACACCGCCGGACCTATGTCGGGGCCATGCCCGGCCGCATCATCCAGGGCCTGCGGCGGGCCGGATCGAACAACCCGGTGTTCATGATGGACGAAGTTGACAAAATCGGCGCCGATTTCCGCGGCGATCCCTCCTCGGCCCTCCTCGAAGTCCTCGACCCGGAGCAGAACAAGGACTTCCGGGACCACTACCTGGGCGTGCCCTTCGACCTGAGCAAGGTCATGTTCATCACCACGGCCAACCTGCTCGATCCCATCCAGCCCGCCTTCCGCGACCGGATGGAAATCATCCAGCTTCCGGGCTACATCGAGGAGGAAAAGCTGCAGATCGCCATGCGGCACCTCGTCCCCAAGCAGCTCCGGGAGAACGCCCTGAGCCGGAAACGCATCGAGTTCACCCGGGGCGCCATCCAGAAGCTCATCAGCGTCTACACCCGGGAGGCCGGCGTCCGTAACTTGGAGCGCGAAATCGCCGCGGTCTGCCGCAAGGTGGCCCGCAGGGTGGCCGAAGGAAAGAAGGGCCTGACCCGCATCACCTCCCAGAACCTCGAGCGATTCCTCGGCCCGCCGCGCATCTTCCGCGACCAGTTGCTCAAGGACGACCGCGTGGGCGTGGCCACCGGCCTGGCCTGGACCGAAACGGGCGGCGAGATCCTGTTCGTCGAGGCGACCAAGATGAAGGGCAAAGGGGCGTTGTCCCTGACCGGTTCTTTGGGGGCGGTGATGAAGGAATCGGCCCAGGCCGCCCTGAGCTACGCCCGGGCCCATGCTCCGGAGCTGGGCGTCGACGTCAAAATGTTCTCGGAAAACGACTTCCACATCCATATCCCCGAAGGCGCCATTCCCAAGGACGGCCCCTCGGCCGGCATCACCATCGCCACAGCCCTGATCTCGGTCTGCACCGAGGCCAAAGTCCGGCGGGACACGGCCATGACCGGCGAGATCACGCTCCGGGGGAACGTCCTCCCCGTCGGCGGAGTCAAGGAGAAGGTCCTGGCCGCGCAGCGGGCCGGCGTCTCGCGCATCGTCCTTCCCCAGGCCAACAAGAAGGATCTGGTCGACATTCCCAAGGCGCTCCGCAAGGACATCGAGTTCGTATTCGTCGACAACATCCGGCAGGTGTTCGAGAACGCCCTGTCCGCGGTCCGGAAAATGGGCCGGAAGCCCCCTGCCGGGCGAACCGGATCGAAAAAACGAAAGGCGTAATGCGGCGCCCGGAGAGGAGGCGTTCCGAACCGCGGCGTCCTGACCGGAAGAGGGAAAAAGAAAGAGAAGCCTCCATGACCGGCGCCCGCCTGGACGAAAGGAAACTCATCGCCGTTATCCGCGGCCGGTTTGCGCCCCGGGGAAGAGCCGTGGAGGAGGGCATCGGCGACGACGCGGCCGTCCTCCGCTTCGGCGGCGGCCGGCTGCTGCTCACCAAAGACCTTCTTGTGGAGGGCGTGGATTTCCGCCGCTCCTGGCAGCCCCCCCGTTTTCTCGGCCGGAAGAGCCTCAACGTCAACCTGAGCGACATCGCCGCCATGGGAGGCCGTCCCCTCTATGCGCTCCTCGGATTGGCCCTGCCGAAAAATCTTGAACGCCGGTGGATCGAGGAATTTCTCCGGGGATTCCGCGAGGCGGCCGAGGAGCACGTCGTCCTTCTCGTCGGCGGCGACTTGTCCAGCGCTCCTCGGGTCATGATTTCGGTCACGGTCGCGGGCCGGGCGGACAAACCCGTCCTGAGGCGGGGAGCCGCGCCCGGAGATTTTCTCTTTGTCTCGGGGACGTTGGGCGACGCGGCCGGAGGATTGCGCCTCTTAAGACGAAAGGCCGGCCCATGCCTGGCGGCTGTCGCCGGCATTCCGGAGAAGGAATTCGGCCGGCCGGGCGTCCGGCTGGTCAAGGCCTTTCTCGATCCTCAACCCCGCCTGGAGCTCGGCTTGGAATTGTCGCGCCGAGGTCTGGCCTCGGCGATGATCGACCTCAGCGACGGCCTGTCGGTCGACCTCGGTCATCTCTGCCGGGAAAGCCGCGTCGGCGCCGAGGTCTGGTCCTCCAGCCTCCCCCTATCCTCCGAGCTGCGGATGCTTTTTCCGTCTCCTCTGAGCCTCGCTCTCCACGGCGGCGAGGATTTCGAACTTCTGTTTTCCGCCCGCCCGTCTCGGCTGAAGGAGCTTCTGCGCCTCAGCCGCCGCCACCCGCTTTATCCCGTCGGCCGCGTCGTCCGCGGCGGAGAGATCACTCTCCTTGGCCGCGGCGGCCGCCGGTCCCGTCTTCCCGAGCGCGGCTGGCGGCATTTCTCCTCTCGGTAGAGAGTGAACGGTCACTCTTTTTTTCCTTTATTCTGTTGACAAAAGAACGCCGAGAGCGTTAAAAAGATCCCAAGGCACACTCGACTTTATCCCCGGACGCCCGTCCGGGCGAGACGCTCCGGGGGATACGATAACCGGAGGAGGGACTCATGAGAAAAGCGATGATGTTTTCAGCCGTTTTTATCGTCTGTATCCCGGCGCTCTTCGCCGGCGGCTGGAACAACACCCTGATCGGCTGCCGGGCCATCGCCCTGGGGGGCGCCTTCTGCGCCGTGGCCGACGACCCGTGCGCCATCTTCTACAATCCGGCGGGACTCGTTCGCCAGGAGGACCGCTTCCACCTGGCCCTGGACGGTTTTTATGTTTGGCCGACACATGAGTTCACCACGGTGAACGGCAACATCATTCAGAGCCGATACAACACCTCCCTGCCGCAATTTTTCGCGACCTACCGGGCGAACGACAGGCTGACCGTGGGTTTCGGCATGTACACGCCCTATGCCGGAGGGGGCGTGGACTGGAAAGAGAGCGACCTGGGCTATCCGCTCAAAACGGTCATGGGCATCGTCTCCTTCACTCCCTCCCTGTCCTACCAGCTCAGTCCGTCGCTGTCCGTCGGGATCAACATCAACTGGTATCGCGCCGTGTTCTCGATCGACACGGAGGTCGAACCCTTCGGCCCCTTGAGCTCCGAGGAGCAAGGCGCGGCCCTGTCCGGGGGGCTGGGTCTTCTTTTCCGGCCCTCGGAAAGGATCGCCCTGGGCTTCAGCCTCCGCGCGCCGGCGCGGATGAAGTTGACGGGCAAGACCCATATGCAATACGACATCTACCGCCTGAGCCTGAACTCGGACACGGCGTTCAACCTCCCCTGGGACATGGATATCGGAGCCGCGTTCCGGGTGAACGAGCGCCTGCTCCTGTCGGTCGGGGCCCAGTATTCGATGTGGTCGGCTCTGGACAAGGTCGAGAAAGCCGTCCGCGACGTTCCTCTGGCCGGGGATATCCGGCTGGATGAACCCATGGGCTTCAGGGACATCCTTGTCCTTCGCTGCGGCGCGGAATACGCCTTTCCCCAGGGCCTGGCGCTTCGGGCGGGAGTGGGGCTCGACCGCTTCGCTTCGCCGGCCGAGGCGCTCACCCCGACCAACATCGACGTCGACAAGCTCACCCTGCTCGGCGGCATCGGCTACCGCGCCGGGAGGATGAAGATCGATTTCGCCTATGTCTACGGCATCGGCGAAGAACGGGAGAAAGAGGTCCTCGTTCTGGGCCTGCCCTTCAGCGAAAAGTACAACCTCAACGTCCGCGTCATCGGGCTGGGCTTGACCTTCGTTTTCTGAAAAGACCGTCCGGTCGATCGTTTTGTCCGCCCCGGGAGGAGGCCTCCTTCCTGGCGGCTCGAACGCGTCGACGGCTCCGGTTCAGGGTTCGCGGAGAGGGCGCCGGACCTTTCGGTAGAGATAAAAGGCCTCGTTATCGACCACGGCCCGGCCCGTTTTACCGACGAGCCTCAGAGACCTGGTGATCAGGGAATCTTTATCCAGCGGGTAGTTCAGGATGATGAGAAATTCCCTGCCCGAGACGCGGCTCAAGCGTTCGGCGGCCTGGGTGATATGGTTCATGTCCGTGTTGGGCCGCACGGCGGGAATGTTCAGCTGGAATGTTCCCCACCGTTCCCCGCGGGGGAGATAGATCGGACGCTCGAGATGGGCGGCGATCGAGGACATGACGTAGTCGATATCCCCGACCAAAACCCGGTTTTCCAGGCCGTTCCTTTCGATGAATTCCGCCGTCACCTCGCCCCGGGAGAACGGATGGCGGATGTCCATGGCGGCGGCGAACAAACCGGCCAGGGCCTGGAATCCGAGGAATAAGGTCAAGACGGCCGGCGCCGCCTTGCGGAAGCTTTCGGCGAGGGCGCCGAATCCGCGGCGGCGGGTGGAAGGGGGGGAGGGGGCGGCATTCTCCGTCGAGGAGGCCGACATCCACAAGGCGCACAAAAAGGAGAAAAAGAAAAATCCGTGATGGCGGAGAAAGCCGAAGTAGCTGAAAAGAAAGAATGCGATCAGGGCCGCGGTCGCCGAGACATAAAACCAAAACGCCGGGCGATGCCTGGAAAAAAGAATGAGGGCATAAGCCACAATCAGGACCACGAGCAGGTGGATGATGACGTACGTCGCCGGAAGATGATTGAGTAGAGAGGTGTTCCAAAAATGGAGATGGGGTTCGGGCAGGGGAAGGAACGCCTTGGGGATCGTCCTCAGGACGGGGAGGATCATCCGGGGTTCCAAAACAAGCGAGACGTTGCGGGCATAGATCGACTCGGGATTGGGGAAAGCCGAGAGAATCGATGTCGCAATCCCGGCCAGTCCGAGGCCGATTCCCGGCCAGAACAGTCGCGGACGGGAGGCCCGCCGGCGGCTCATGCGTTCGGCGATGAGAGCCAGAGTCAGGGCCGTGGCCAGAATGATGGCGTGGATGGAGGTCAGGGATAGAAGGGCGATGCAGGCGCCGAGAGTGAGAAAACGCTCGTTCCTCCGCGGATAGAGGACGCAGAAAAGAAACAGGAACAGAATGCCGAGCGAATAATTCCGGGCGATGACGCCGTACTCGAACAGGGCGTAATACCCTGCGGCGAAAAGGATTGCGTTCAGGCGGGAAAAGGGGGCGTGGCGGGCGAAAAGATACACCATCGCCGCGGCGATCGCCAGGTGAACGACCTGCATGGCCGCGGGAGAGGACGTCGCGCGGGTCAGGAAAAAGAGGATGAGATGCCAGAGCGGGGGATGGATGTCGAATTTGATTCGGAGGAGAAGGTCGGGAACGGTCCGGCTGTCCCTGGCCATAAGGAAGGCTTGGGCTTCGTCCCGCCAGATTTCGTGGTGGGCGGTGACGACGCCGGCGATGAGCGCATAGGCCAGGGTGACGAGGAGGGCGAAAGATCCGGTCGAGAGTCTCAGGCGGCGCAACATGACGACTTTATTCTTTTAGTCAAGCGTATGGATAAAAATGGGATTATTTCATCCGGGCTGAAGTCGTCGAGCGGTCCGGCCGGAAGGGAAAACGGGATTCCCGGCTATGGCTTCCGCCGGAGGTCGGGAGTCGTCGGCCCGATCAGTTTGGAGATGAGACGGCCGTCAAAAACGATCTCCGCCGGTCCGGACTGGAAAATCGAGTTCTTCGCCTCGTCCCAGTCCACGGTCAGCGCTCCCAGGCTGGTGCGGACGGTCACCTTCCTTCCGGTCCGGCCCTTGAGAATCGAGGCCGCGGCGGCGGCGCAGGCTCCGCTTCCCGAGGCCAGCGTCTCGCCCACCCCCCGCTCCCAGAAAAGAACCTCGATTTCCTCGCGGTTCATGACCCGGACGAACTCGATGTTGGTTCGGTTGGGAAAGAAGGGGTGGGATTCGATCTCCCTGCCGATTTGGTGCCACTCGATGCGGGCCGGGAAGCGGTCGACGAAGAAGGCGCAATGAGGATTGCCCAGGGACAGGGCCGTTATGGGATAGAGCCCCTGATTGATGGACAGCGGGTAGTCGATGATCGTCTCATGTCGGGCGCCGTCGTCGAAGGGGATGTCGGCCGACGCCAGACGGGGCGATCCCATCTCGGCTCGAGTTTCGTAGCGATACTCCGCGGCCGAAAGGAGTTCGCATTCCCGGTCGCCGGCCGGAGTGTGGAACAGGATGCGGGGGGACGAGATCTTCTTTCGATGGAAGAGGTAGGCCGCCGCGCAGCGCAGGCCGTTGCCCGAAATCTCGGCCTCGCTCCCGTCGGCATTGAAGATCCGGAAATCGGCCCGGCCCGCCTCGCGGTCGGTGACGGCCGTCAGGAGACAGCCGTCGGCACCCACCCCCGTATGGCGGTCGCAAATCCGCCACACGAAGTTGTTGATCTCGGGAACGCCGACCCAATCCTCACCGTCGAGGAGGATGAAATCGTTTCCCAGAGCGTGGATCTTGACGAATGTCATCAAGGCACGCGCAGGGTGACGATCGAGTCCTGAAGCGCGCCCTCGGATTCGCGCCGGACAAGGAGCATCAAATGGTCTCCGGACTCGGCCCGCTTGAGAGCGCTTTCGAACTCGGACACGGCGGACAATTTTTTCCTGTTGACTTCAAGGATGATGTCGCCCTGCCGGATACCGCTCCGGGCGGCCTCGCTGTAAGGCTGGACGTCCGTGATCAGCAGCCCCTCGGTCGTCCGGAATCCGTAGCGCCGGGCAAGGGCGGGGGTTAAAGGCGTCAGGGACAGACCGACGTCCTTGTCGGGATCCACGGCCTGGCTCTTCTTCTCCTCCTCATCGAGCTCGGCCAGGACGGCGGTCACGACCCTCTCTTTTCCCTCGCGAATGATCGTCAGCTCGATCCGGGAACCGGGCATGTTGTCGGCGATTTTGAGGCGCAGGTCGTTCATGTTTTCCACGGGCTGGCCGTTGATCTCAACGATGACATCGTAGGGCTTCAGGCCGGCCTTTTCCGCCGGGCCGCCCGCCTCGACCGTAGAGACCAAGGCGCCTTTTTTGGTCTTCAAATCCAGCTGCTCCAGGATGCCGTTGTCGATGTTCTGGATGCCGACGCCCAGCCGCCCGCGGACGACCCGGCCTTTCTCCTTGAGTTGGATCACGACTTTCTTGGCCAGGTTGGAGGGGATGGCGAAGCCGATGCCGATGTTCCCTCCGGTGGGCGTCAGGATGTTGCTGTTGATGCCGATGACCTCGCCTTTCATGTTGACCAGGGGGCCGCCGCTGTTGCCCCGGTTGATGGCGGCGTCGGTCTGGATGAAATCCTCAAGCTGGGGCACGTTTCCGCCCACGCCCAGCTGCCGCCCCTTGGCGCTGATGATGCCGGCGGTCACGGTGTGGTCCATCCCCAGCGGATTGCCGATGGCCAGGACCCATTCCCCGACCCGGACCTTGGCCGAGTCGCCGATTTCGGCGAAGGGAAAATTTTTGCCCTTGATCTTGAGGAGGGCCAAATCGGTCCGGGGATCCGTGCCTTTGACTTCGGCCTCATAATCTTCTCCCTGGACGGTGGTCACCTTGACCAGGGAGGCTTTTTCCACCAGGTGGTTGTTGGTCAGGACGAACCCGTCGGAGGAGATGAAAAAGCCCGTTCCCTGAGCTTGGGCCCGGTATTCGCGAGGCTGGCGGCGGCCCCGGGGCTGTCCGAAAAATCTCTCCCAGAATTCCTCGAAAGGAGAGTCCATGTCGAATCCGAAACTCTCCTGCCGGACGACGCGCTCGCTTTCGATTTTGACCACCGCCGGGCCGACCAATTCGGCCACCCGGGTGAAATCGAGGTCGGGTTTCTGCGGATCGGGCGAGGCGAAAAGATCGGAACCGAAACGAGACTTTTCCTCGTCCAGAAACGAGGCCTGTCCGGGATTCTCTTTTTCGGGCATGAGCAGCAGGACATATCCCGCGGCCAGGAGCCCGATAAAAAAGCTGGCCACAGCTATCCACATGACCTTTTTCATCTCAAATCCTCCAAATCTCTTTTAAGAATAGCAATTTAGCATATCCGCCGGCATTTGACAAATCAGCCGCCGCGCCTTTCAACATGACCGGAAAAGCGGAAAAAATGCTCAAAATTCCCTGAACAGCAGAGATCAGCGGCGCAAATCCACTTATGAGAAACGTCGGAGAACCGGCCGGAGTTGCAACCTTCCCCCGGCCGGGGTATCATCCGCACGAACGGAGAACACCGGTTTGAAGCTGAAAAGGGGGCTGCTCATCGTCCTGGAGGGGATCGACGGATCGGGCAAGACCACCCAGGCCCGGCGGCTGGCCGGAGCCTTGCGCCGGGCGGGCGTGGATACGGCGCTTTTCCGCGAGCCCACCCGCGGGCCCTGGGGACGCCTGATCCGGCGGAAGGCGGGCCGGCCGCGCTCCCTGAGCGCCGAAGAGGAGCTCAACCTTTTCCTTCTTGACAGGCGGGACAATGTCGAGCGGAACCTGAAACCCGCCTTGCGCCGCAAAAAAGCGGTCGTTCTGGACCGGTACTATTTTTCCACTATGGCCTACCAGGGAGCCAGAGGGATCGGCCGCGAACGGATCCGGCGCCTGAACGAGCGCTTCGCGCCGCGGCCGGATCTGGTTTTCATCCTCGACGTTCCGCCCGAAAGAGGCCTCGGCCGGATCGAGGGCCGGCGCAGGCGGGAGCCCCTCTTCGAACAGAGGGCCTATCTCCGACGCGTCCGGCGAAATTTTCTCGATTTCAGGGGCCCGGCCCTTGTCCACCTCGACGGTCGCCGCGATCCGAAGGACCTCGCCCAGGACATCCGAAACCGCGTCTTCCGGCTCATCCATATAACGGCCGCGCGCTGACTCGGACCCCGCCGTTTGTCTTCACCCGCGCTTCTATTGTATCCTTAGGCCATGACCGACTGGAAACAATTGGTCTTGAAGATCAAGATCCGAAAGCCCACCCGGGAGAAGAGGGACAAAATTTTCCGGGTCATGGGCCAGACCTGCCTCTTCCTCCTGGCCGCCGGCCTGGGAACGGGATTCGGAACCTATTACGCCCTCACTCGGAACCTGCCCGAAGTCGGTGAACTCGAGCATTTCGAACCCTACATCATCACCTCCGTCCTGGGTGACGACGGCCAAGTCGTCAAGGAATTCGCCGTCGAGCGAAGGCTCGAGGTGCCCTACGAGAAGATCCCCGATGTCCTGCTGAAGGCCATCATCGCCACCGAAGACCCCCGCTTTTTCAGGCACCGGGGAGTGGACCTCATCGGCATCCTGCGCGCCGTCAAGGAAAACGTCTTCGGCCGGCGCGAGGGGAAACCGCAGGGCGGGAGCACGATCACCCAGCAGCTGGCCACATCGCTCTTCCTCCGCCGGGAGATCACTCTGAGGCGCAAACTCAAGGAAGCCGTCCTGTCCATGAGGATCGAACGCCGCTATTCGAAGGAAAAAATCCTGGAAATGTACTGCAACCAGTTCTATTTCGGGCACGGAGTGTACGGCGTCGAAACCGCCTCCAACCTCTTTTTCGGCAAGAGCGTCGCCGACGTGACTCTCGAGGAAGCGGCCATGCTGGCCGGCATCTTTCGCGGTCCGTCGATCTACTCCCCCTACAACGCCCCGCGGATCATGCTCCAGCGGCGCAACCATGTCCTCAAACGCATGTGGGACCGCGGGGACATCACCCCGTCCCAGGCCGAGGAGGCCATGAAAACCCCCCTGTCCGTCCTTCCCCTCCGGCGCACCTCATCGGATTTCGGGGCCTATTTCTTCGAGGAGGTCCGCCGCTACGTGGAGAAAACCTACGGCTATGACGCTCTCTACCGGCAGGGCCTCAAGATCACCACGACCTTCAATGCCGAGATGCAGGCGTACGCCGAGGCGGCCGTCGACCGGCAGTTGCGGACCATCGACAAAAGGCTGGGCTGGCGGATGGACAAGCGGAACCTCCTCTCGGAGGAGAGGGATATCGAGGAGATCTGGCTGGAGTCCTGGACATCGTCTCTTCTCGAACCTGAGACGGTGGAGGAGTCGGTGGTTCTCATCGTCGATAAGGCCGAGGCGTACGTCAGGGCCAAGAAATACAAAGGCCGCCTGACCAACAAGGGCATCGCCTGGACGAAGGCTCGGACCCTCGACCGGCTTATCAAACCGGGGGATGTCATTCAGGTCGCCGTCATGTCCGTGGACGAGGAGAAAAAGGAGTTCGAAGCCTCGCTCGAGCAGGAGCCCGAGGTCGAAGCGGCCTTTCTGGGCATCGTTCCCCAGACCGGTCAGATCAAGTTCATGGTCGGGGGACATTCCTTCCGGAAATCCGAATTCAATCGGGCGACGCAGGCGCTGCGACAGGCGGGTTCGGCCATCAAGCCCATCCTCTACACCGCCGCCCTGGAAAACGGCTTCACCGCCGCCTCGCGGCTCATCGACGAGCCCACCGATTTCGTGGACAAGTGGACGGGTCAGCCCTGGTCGCCGCTCAACTACGACCGGTTGTTCAAGGGGGCCGTGACCCTGCGCAAAGGGCTGGAGGAATCGCGGAACATCGTCACCGCCAAGATCCTGGAGTCGATCTCGCCCCAGACGGGCGTGAACTACTGCCGGAAATTCGGGCTGACGTCGCCCATCTACCCGTATCTGTCCCTGTCGCTGGGGACATTCGAAGTCACGCTTCTCGAGCTTGTCTCGGCCTATTCCGTCTTCCCCAACAGGGGAGTCAGGGTCAAACCTTATTTCATCACCCGGATCGAGGACAAGGAGGGGAATCTCCTCGAAGAGACCAAGGTCGAGCCCGAGGAGGTCGTTTCGCCCCAGACGGCTTTTCTGGCGACCTACATCATGCAGGGCGTCATGGCGCCCGGGGGAACGGGCTGGTCGGCGACGCCCTTGACCAAGGACAAGCCCATGGGCGGAAAGACCGGGACGACCGACGAATTCTCCGACGCCTGGATGATGGGTTTCACCTCCTCGCTCTGCGCCGGCGTTTGGGTGGGCCGGGACACGAAGAAAGAGATCGCGCCGCACCACTCCGGCGCCGTGGCCGCCCAGCCCATCTGGAACGAATTTTTCAAGCAGGTCATCGAAGCCGAAAAGGCCGGGGCCGCCGCCGAAGGAAAGGAGCCCCCCTGGGAGGAATTCGCGGTCCCGCCCAATATCGTCTTCATCGGCATCGACAAGAAAACGGGGTTTCTGGCCACCCCCGCCTGCCTGTGGCCGTTTCGGGAGGCCTTCCTGGCCGGCACCGGCCCGACGCGCTTCTGCACGATGGAAGACCACATGATGATCCTGGATTACTACGGGCTGGACAAGGCCACGGAAGAACAGGATCAATAAAAAACTCCCGGGAGGAATCCCGGGAGTTTTGACCTTCGCCGAAAATCGGGCCTAGTTTTTCTTGCGCGCGCTGGAAGAGGAGCGGCTTGATCCGCCCGAAGACCTGGCCGAGGACGAAGAGCTGCTGCTTCTCGAGCTCGAAGAGGAGACGCGGCTTTTTGAACCCGATGAGGAGCTGCGGCTTCTCGAGCTTATCGCCGAACTTGATCTCGATCCCGAAGAGGAAGAAGAGGTGGAGGACGAGTCCCGCTTGAGGATCCGATCGTAGATCTTGCCCAGCAAAGGGATCGATCTCCAGGAAGACGACCGGCCCTCGGTCCGGCTCCCTGCGCTCTCAGTGAAGGAAGGGTAGCCGTAAGAGCTGCTCCGGAGGGCGCCGCCCTCGGACTCGTCTTTTTTCTTGCGGATTTTCCTCTCTCCGGAGGTGGTGTCCGTTTTCGTGCTCTTGCCCTGGGGTTCGGTCCTCGAGGGACGCTCCAGGACGCGCGGGGAAGAACGGTCGGAGGCCTTGTCCCGGGCTTGAGGAGCGGATTTCTCCCCGCTCCGGGGGGCGCTCTCGACGCGGCCTCGGACGGTCGTGCCGCGATCGGACTCGGCTCCGGAGAGTGAACCGCGGCTCCTGATCACCCGCTCCTCGGAAGAGGGCACATCGCGACTGCGAAGAAGGACTCGGCCTCCCTCGAGTTTCTCAACGGCCACGCTCCTCACCGACTCGGGTTTCGGGGCCAGCCGGATGTCCGTACTCATGGCGATTTTGCCCGCGTCGCCGAGATTGTCGGGAATGACCGCCACCCGGGAAACATCGGGCGCCTTCAGCTGGTTCTTATGGACGACGGTCAGGGCCCTGGAGTGGCGAGGGTAATCTCCGCGGTAGCGGTCATAATACCGGTTGTTGAGGATGACTCCCGGGTAGCCGTACCAGCTCAACGGCGCCCAGCCGTAATAGTCCCAGCCCCACCACCAGCTCACCCAGGCCGGTCCCCAGATGCTCGTCGGGATCCAGTACCAGCCGTAATAGGGATCCCACTGCCAGCGCCCGTAATGAAACGGCGCCCACCCCCAAGAGTAGTAGCTGATCCACGTCCAGCCGCAGAAGGGAATCCAGGTCCAACGGCCATAGTGGTACGGCCGCCATCCGGCGTCCATGCCGCGGGGAATCCAGACATGGCCGTAAGGCGCCATGTGGTGCCAGTCGCCGTAGGCGTCGAGCTCAGGCTCGTATTCCCAGAGCTCCTCGGACAGGTAGCGGCCGGCCGCTTTTCTATCGACCAGGGCGTCGCGCCCTGCGTTCCACTCGTCGAAAGCGTCTTCAACCGAAGCGAACAACCTTCCGGGACGCGAAAGGAAGCGTCCGCCGGCGACTTCGATCTTCTGTCCGGCGCCGAGAATGTTCGACCCCTCGCCGCCCGCGACTTCCACGGTTCCCTCGAAAACGAGAATGGCCGTTCTGTCGTTCTCCACCACATCCAGGCGGACCAGGCCTCTTTCAAGGAAATACACCGAGGCGTCGGCGGTGTGAATCTCGACGGCCTTTTCGCCGAGGAGGGAGTCAAGCGCGACGTAGATGTTGCCCGCCCAGACTTTGATCCGGGTGATGTTCGACCTTTTGTCCGGGAAATCCAGGAAGTCAACCTTGGTGTCCATGTCGAGTCGGATGAAGTTCCGCCGTCCGAGGGACACCTCCACCCGCCCTTCCGCGGTGCCCAGGCGGTCGCCCGAGGAAACGGGCATGTTGATCTGGCATTCTTCATAGCCCAGATCGGCCGCCCTTTGGAGGTAGGCGGTGCCGGAAAGATGGTTCAGCCTGGCGACCGAGTCGTTGGTATAGGAAACCTCTTCTTGGGCCAAGACGGGAAACGCCGCCAGGATCAGGATGATGACCGATATCGACAGTTTCTTCATCGCCTTTCTCCTTCCGACTTATTTTAGAGCAAAATCCGTGCCAGCGCATCCATTGAATAAACAGCGGAAATCAGGAATTTCATGTCCTCTTTAGATGACGCCTGCCCAGGTTTCAGACACCGAGGTCTAGTTTCCAGTATTTGCTCAAGTGGATTGCGGCTGGGGCAATCTCCCTGAGAGCGGCCGGCGTGGCGACGGCCTTGACGAGAGTCGGGGGGGCGGCGCCGTTCAACTGGAGCAGCACCTGCTTCACGCCGTCCCTGAGCCCGGGAAGGCTGTAGCCTCCCTCCAAGGTGATCAGAAGGCGCCCTCGGCACAGCTCGTCGGCCAGGGCCACGAATTCCGAGGCCAGAGCCCCGAATCCCAAGGCGGTGAGGTCCATTCCCCCCAGGGGATCTCCTCCATAAACGTCGAACCCGGCCGAGACCAGGATGAACTCCGGCCGAAACTGCCGGGCGATCGCGCCGAGGATCGTGCGGTAGATGAAAAGGAAATCGCCGTCGGTCTTTCCGGGCGAGAGAGGGATATTGACCGTCTTTCCCGCTCCCTCCCCGCTTCCGGTTTCGGTCCAGTGACCCGTTCCGGGATAGTAGGGAAACTGGTGGGTGGAGAAATACAAAATGTCTCCCCGTTCGTAGAAGGAATTCTGCGTCCCGTTGCCGTGGTGGAGGTCCCAGTCGGCGATGAGGACGCGTTCGAGTCCGCGCCGCCGGACGATATGTTCGGCGGCCAGGGCGATGTTGTTGAAGATGCAGAAGCCCATGGCCCGTCCGGCCTCAGCATGGTGGCCGGGAGGACGGACGAGGCCGAAGGCGTTGCGGACGTCCCCCCGCAGGACGGCGTCGGCGGCCTCGAGGATCCCGCCCGCCGCCAGACGTGCCGCCTCCCAGGTCCGCGCCGAAGCCGACGTGTCCGGATCGAGAAAGACCATGCCGCGGCCGGAAGTCCGCTCGACAAGGCCGATATAGTCCGAATCATGGATGAAACCCAGCTCCTCGGCCGTCGCGGGCCGAGTCGGAATGTCGATGAGGTTCTCCGGACCGTCTTCGTCGAGCATTTCGTAGACGGCCTCGAGGCGCAGGGGACTCTCGATATGGCCGGGACCCATGGTGTGTTCCAGGAATCGCCGGTCGCGGACGACGCCCGTCGGTTTGGACATGGCTCGCTTCTCCATCGGCCGGACCGCGGCGGCGGCGCCCGCGGCCGGCGTCTCTATGATTTGGCCGGGAAGAGCTTGGCCAGAACCTCGGGCTTCGGTTTGGGGGTGAGGAGGCTGCCGACGATGAGCGCCATCAAAGAGACGGCCAGAGCGGGGTAGATGCTCGGAATGCCCCACGGATCGCCCTGTCTGAGGACCGAGGGGAAGGCGCTGGGGATGACGAGCTCGAAGACGACGGCCATGAGCGCTCCGCTGGTGATCGACAACACTCCGCCCGTTTTCGTGGCCCGTCTCCAGGTCAGCGCCGCCAGTAAAGCCGGGGTGATGGCCACGCCGTACATCGTATAGGCGAAGTAAGCGTAGCGCAGCACGGAGATCCTGGAATGGAGCACGGTGGGAATGAAAATCATCAGAAAGGCGCACGTTCCCAGGATGACGATGAACACCTTCTGCAGGGCGACAAGCCGCTTCTGATCGGCGTCGGATTTGATGAAACGTTGATAGATGTCGCGCATGATGTTGGTCGATGGGGAGAGAAGATAGTTCATGCCTGTGGACAGGACAACGGCGCAGGCCGCTCCGAGAAGCAGGAGCCCGGCCAGGAGCCCCACGACGCCCATGGTGCCGATGTCTCTGGCTGCCTGGAGAACCACCGAGGCGGGATCGATTCCGGCGCGCACGCCGGCCACCTCCTCGGACGTCGCGGCCGCGCCGAAGACGTTCTCGAGCTCCGCCCGGAGCCCCTCCGCTTGACCGGGATTGACGTTGGCTGATTGCTCGAGTTCCCGGGCCAGAGCCAGGGAGCGGGGCAGGGCGTCGGCGGCCCGAAGCGTGCCGGCCGCCACCTCGCTCTTCACCCGCCCGGCGATTTCGAACGTCTTGAGGTCCTTCCAATGGGCGGTGGCGGAATAGATGGCGATGGCCACGACCAAAGTCTCCACGAGGATTGTCCCCACGATCCAGATCCCGACCGCTTTTTTGGCCTCCCCGGGCGTCTTGGCCGAGTAGAATTTCTGGTACATGGATTGCACGCCCAGGAGGAGCATCATCGTCGCCAGGAAGTAGCTCAAGGCTTTGAGGAAGGGGTATTGTCCGAAGTCGGAGGAGAAGACGGCGAAGTGCTGGGCCGGCAGGGCGGACGGGGCGGCCGACAGCCCGCCGGAGAAGAGGACGATGAGCGGCAGGGCGGCGCAGCAGGCCAGGAGGATGATGATGCCGTTCGGCAGGTCGGTGTGAGCCACGGCCACCATTCCCCCCAGGGCGGTGAAGAGAATGACGAACAGGGCGGCGAGCGCCTGCCCCACTTCGACCGACATGCCGCCGTTGGTCACGACGTTGAGGATGTATCCTCCGGCCCGGAACTGATAGGAGACGATGGTCGTGAAGGCGATGATCAAAGCCACGGCGCCGAAAAGGCGGGCGAACTTGCCATACCGGACCTCGAGGATGTCGCCCACGGTGTACTGGCCGAAAGTCCGGATCTTGGCCGCCAGAAAGTAGATGACGGCGATTCCGACCCAGGCGCCGGCCGGAAGCCACAGGGACGACCAGCCGGCCTTGGCCGCGTATTCCGCGCCGGCGATGAACGTCCCCGAGCCGATCCAGGTGCAGATCAGGGTGAAGACCATGACCGTCAGGCTGAGCTTCCGTCCGGCGACCATGAAATCTTCCTGGCTCTTGATGCGTTTCGCCCGGAGGAAGTTGAACGCCGTCAAGACCAGAAGATATCCGAGGATAATGAACAGGTAGAGCGACATCGTTGCCTCCTTCAAACGGCGCGGTTTTTCCGGAACAGCCGGCCGAGCTTCAGCCGGAGATAGACCCAACCCATGACGGCGTAGCGCCGGGCGTCGGCGAGCGACCGGGTGTACTTCAGAACCTTGGGGATGCGGCGCAGGATCGACGGTTTCTTGCCGGCGGAGAACGTCCAGCGGAAAACGAGCTCGGAAATCT
>Ga0068714_10001905_pt1 | contig 28426 bp, 24 predicted proteins | sample MTBNYHSulfiMetaG_FD_62988 | JGI IMG/M metagenome (GOLD analysis project Ga0068714, IMG submission 62988) | Enrichment culture microbial communities from rom New York Harbor, USA that are MTBE-degrading - MTBE-NYH (New York Harbor Sulfidogenic)... | ecosystem: Environmental > Aquatic > Marine >...
CCCGTAGCTAAAACCGTAGGGAAGATAACCACTCCAGGATGAAGAGAAGCCTCGTTATTCACGTCATCCATCTCAATGGCATGAGAAGAAACTCCATTTGCCAGTGCTGAATAAATAAAAGGAGCTCTCTCGCTCGTCCCAATGATGACGCCACCCCGTCTCCGACCATCCATCTCACGAATAAATCGGTAAACACTCTTTGAGGATTCCTCTTGCGACCCCCGACAGGCCACCCCAATGAAGTCCAGGAATAAGTATTTCACGCGATCAACGACTTCCTCTCGAAGTCGCCCGAACTTTAAACCATGACAATACCTGGCCAGCTCTTGCGTAATCCCCATAGAATTAACCCTCACCTTATCGTTCCCTCATAATAAGTCGTCAACTGCCTTTCCCTTACCAACGGATTCGAATAGTCCGGGAGGAGAATAGGCGCAATCTTTCTTCGATCAATCCCCGCTTCTCCCAACTCCTGATGAAACTTCCGTACATGATCCAAAGTGAATCGTCCTCCCTGAGCTCTCTCTTTCGCATAGAACGCAGCATTCCTGCCAGCAATCCTCCCGAAGACAAGAACATCCAAAAGGGAGTTCCCCCCCAATCGGTTCTCTCCTTGAACCCCGCCCGTCACTTCCCCGGCCGCATAAAGCCCGGGAATAACCGTCTCTCCCCGCTCATTAAACTTTAGACCTCCATTCTGATAGTGAAGGGTCGGATATATCAGGATCGGCTCCTTCGTAATGTCAATGCCATACCTTTTAAAAACTTTATATTTCCCAACAAAGTTCTTTACCAAAGACCCCTCTCCCTCAAGGATCTCAATCATAGGAGTATCGAGCCAAATGCCAACCTTACCGGCAGGCGTGGGAACTCCCTTTCCAACCTCAACACACTCCTTAATGACGGAAGATGCACAGGCATCCCTCGGCTCTCGTTCGAAGACAAACTGCTCTCCATCGATGTTAAGAAGATGGGCCCCCGCTCCCCGAAACTTCTCAGAGATAAGAAGCCCCTCGGCCTGCTCCGGGTAGATCGCCCCGGTCGGATGGTATTGAGTCGTGTGAAGAAGATATACTCCAACCCCCGCTCTGTAACCAAGGACCAAACCATCCCCCGTCGCTCCATAATGGTTGGTAGTCATAAACCCACCGATGTGAAGCCGTCCTGAACCACCCGTCGCCAAGATGACCGCCTTGGCCCGTACGATAAAATACTCCTCTGTCTCTAAGTTATAAAGAATCGCCCCCACACAATGACCCTGCTCGCTCAAAATCAGCTCTACGGCAGGCATAAATTCAAGGACCTCGATCTCCCTCCTGTTTCTTGCTTCATCTCGAATGGTCCGCATAATCTCCGCACCCGTAATATCGGCCGCCACATGGACCCTCTTCCGGCACGTTCCACCCAGGTGAAGCACTCTGTAGCTGCCATCGGGATTCTTATCGAACATCGCCCCCAAACTCTCTAACCACTGAAGAACACCAGGAGCATGCGTCACCAGAGTATGAACCAACCCAGGTATATTGGCGAAGTGGCCTCCCCCGATCGTGTCCAGATAATGATAATAAGGCGAGTCTTTGCCGGGTTGATCGGCCACCTGGATTCCCCCCTCCGCCATCATCGTATTGGCATCTCCATGCCTCAGTTTCGTCGCAATCACCACTCTGGCTCCATGCTCCTGAGCAAGAAGGGCCGCCGATGTCCCGGCCCCTCCACCCCCAATAACAAGAACTTCCGTTTCATCAACAACCCTTGAAAGATCAACCCTGTCCGGATCAATCCGACTCCAAGATTCCAGGATCTCGCAGATCTCCGGTGGCACCCTGTACCCCTTGCTCGGGCCAACCTGTAATTCTTGTAATGAACCCTCCTTATAGGAGGGATGAAATTTTCTCAGCCGGTTCTCTTTCTCGGCAAGGCTCATCCGAGGGAATTCTATACCCTTACGCTTTTTCTCTAAACGCTCAGGCCGGGTCGCCTCCACTCGTTTGATTATTTGCTTGAGTTCGGTAGTATAAGCCATTTTCTAATCCGCTGTGTTCAAGTTATCTTATATTAAAAACTGACGATATCTATCGTCGATAATCAGAAATAGGCTTTTTATGAAAACTCTTAATTAATCAGCATTCTTTTAAGAAATTAGGTTTAGAATATAGACGTACCCTTGCATTTTCTGGATGATTCTACAAATGCTCCAAAAATTATTTTATAATTAAGGACAATACAAAAACCGTGGATATTCAAAATTTCCACCACTGAGCAAAAAATATAAGATGTTACATTTAAACTGCTAAACCTACTTCCATGCCTTCACGGGTTGCATCAAGTCCGTCACGCGGAGAATTACAGTCTCCGGCGCTATAAATCTCATAAACAACCCCTTTTATCTTCTCGGTAAGACCATTTTCAGGTTTGTACCCCACAGCCAGAACTACTGTATCTGCTGATAGCCACATTAGATTACCACCATCATTTGCGAATAAACCGTCTTGGCGTATCTCAAATGCTGGAGTATGGGGAAATATCTGGATACTATATTTAACCATCCTATCCCGAAGAGTCCGATAAATATTGTCCTCGAGACGTTTACCATTTTCTCCAAGTCGCCCCAGTGTGACGAGCGAAACTTTTTTTCCTTTTTCAGCAAGGTAGCACGCTACCTCCATACCTATTAAACGGCCACCAATGACCACGACTCGCTCTCCCACATTCACTTTCTGCTTAAAAATATCCACTGCTTGTACAACATTGGCCCCATCGACTCCTGGAATGTCCGGAACTACGGGTTTTGCTCCTGTCGCAACAATCACAGCATCTGGTCTCTCATGTTCCACAAAGGATAAAGTTACCTCCCTATTAAGGATAATCTTTCCCCCAGCTGCTTTGAGCTTTTTTGTGAGTTCGTCAATGAGATTTCGGTAAATTTCCTTTTGGGGTTGTTGGGATGCAATCCTCCAAGACCCTCCCAGTTCTCCTTTTGCCTCATAGAGGGTAACAGAATGTCCTCGTTGGGCAGCGACTTTTGCTGCCTGCATTCCTGCGATCCCTCCGCCAATGACCATGACTTTCTTCGATTTAGTAACTTTTTTGATAATATAATCCCTCTCATGAAACAAAGATGGATTCACAGTACAGAACAGCATCTTCTTTTCTCTCGTAATTGATGATAAACGGTCAACACAATTATTACAATTTATACACCGGCTAATATCTTCGATCTTGCCTTCCTTAACTTTTTGGGGCCAATAGGGATCGGCCAGAAGTGGTCGTGCGAGAGCGATAAAGTCAGCCTTCCCCTCCTCAAGCACTCGATTAGCTACCAATGGATCACCCAGTTTACCAACAGCACAAATCGGGATTCTAACAACCTTTTTGATCTGTGCCGCGAGATTCGCCACATAAGCATCAGGCCACAGGTAGCTCAGGTACTGGACCTCCGTATTTTCTTGCGCCCCAGCAGACACATGGAGTAGACTCGCACCAGCCTTCTCAAACATTTGGGCTTGAATGAGTGAATCATCAATCGTTGTGCCTCCAGGAAGAAAATCACTCCCGCTAAAGCGGACACTCACAGGGAAATCGGGACCAGACTTATCCCTAATGCGTTCAATGATCTCACAGATGAACCGTGCTCGGTTTTGTGGGCTACCGCCATAATCATCCGTACGGCGATTGCTGAATGGTGAGAGAAAACTACTCAAGAGATAACCATGAGCAGCATGGAGTTCCACCATGTCAAATCCTGCCTGTATGATTCTACGACCGGTATCAGAAAATTTTTCAACGAGGTGGTGAATTTCTCCCCTGGAAATCTCCCTGAGTATTACCCCTGTTTTAACATACTTCATTGCAGAGGGTCCAATAGCATAAGAGTCTATGGGTCGTCCTTCTTCTCTAGCCAGAGAAGTCATTGCTCTGGCTGCATGGTTTATTTGAAGAGCACACTTTGCACCCGCTTCATGAATCGCATCGGCAATTTTTGCCATAGTTGGAATATATTTATCCTCATATAAGATTGGTACTCCTGGAACCCGTGACTCAGGGGTTGCCCGAACTGCATGGCAAATAATAAGTCCCACCCCACCCTTCGCCCGTTCAACGAAGTAGTCAATGGTCTGCTGAGAAGGAACGCTTTCGTCGTTATAAGAAAAGGTCCCCATAGGTGCTTGCATAATCCTGTTTTTGATCTCAAGTTTACCAATCTTGCCTGGAGCAAATAATTTAGATAATACAGTCATAAATCTTAAAACCCTTTGATTTCTTCTCCTTTACTAATACAAATCCATAGTATTTTGGCAGATCCCTTTTACTGTCCCAGCGTATAGATAGACCAATTCTACAATTTTACTAAAATATAGGGAACAAGAAAGGACTTTTTCTTTTCACATAATATATTACCTTTAGGCCACCTCTGTCTGACTAAGTAGCTCCATTAACCTCTTAATATTATCTACCTCTTCTATTCCCTCCAAGGTTTCAATAATCTCCTTAATTTTCGAATTCTGAAATACATTTGATGCATTCATAACAAATTTTCCCCTAATGTCATCATGGGATAATTTTGTATCTGGTGACCACGGATCCCCCTTCGCCAGTTCCCTTCCGTCATGATAAATTTTACCGTTTGCAATTAACTCTATGCTTATAGGCATCCTTTGGGGAAACCCTTCGCCCTCTTGATCAGATATTACCTTTTCAGCTTGTGGGTCTTCCAATACCATAATTTTCTTACGGAATTCTCTCACTTTATGATCATTTATATTTTCAAATGCCTGCCACTGAGGGCCTACAGGAACATTAAATGCTGCCATGGCAATGCAATGCGGAATGCTAAACTGAGCGCCATAACAATCTTTGGGCTCCTGTTCTGCCCATTGCCGCTCAGGGTCTGCCAGCCTTGCCCTGGACTTAATAGTAATGCTCTCTATTTCCTCTAGTTTAATACAATGTTCTTTGACAATTTTATTGAACATCTCTACGGCGTTATGGTTATGTCTGCAGCATGGATATGATTTTATCGCGGATTCCATAATCCACCACTTTTTAGCGAGATCACTTGTTAAGGCATTGTAGTTAGGCTTTACAGATCTCATGACTCTCCAGTATCCATCGTCACCTTCAAACAGTGTTGGGATGGTCGCAGAATAACCACCTTCCGCAAGCAGACATGAGACTATCCCCGTCCACGCAGTCAAACCTGCATCTCCATACTTCATCCAAGTCACTGGCACTGACTTCGATATACCGACTGGGGCGCACTGCGCAGCTAAGCCAATTGCATTCATCATCTGCTCTTCATTAAGCTTAAGAATTTTTCCTCCGCTTACGACGCTTCCAAAAATATGACTGATAAAAGTATAGCACCCAGTGTAAAAAATATGCCCTCCGTAAAGTGCAACCCGGGCCGCAATATCGTAACCCAATGCAACAGCTTCTATCAAATCCTTGCCAGTGGCGCCCACACGTTCAGCAAGTGATAAAGCTGTAAAAACTGTCATTGGTGCGAAGTGAACCATGTTCATGAAGCAGTCATCCATATCAAGCGCATTGGCCATCTTCGAATTTGCGAAGGCTGCATTAACACATGAATTTTTTTCACCACTAACGATTATCCTGCACTCAGGTCTGCCACCTAAGTCTCTGACAACATTTCTGACAATTTGACCAGTTTCAGTAATATACCCGGCCAAGGCACATCCAATTGTATCAATTATGATATTCTTTGTTTGCTCAACGACCTCGGCGGGCATATCCGCATAAGTAATATGGGTAACAAAGGTCACTATAGCTGGAAGTGCTCCCATTGCTATAATCCTCCCTTTCAAATTACCTCCCATTGCCAATTACTCTTATCCATTTGCTTAGTGGCACTTTCATCGAATTACACAAAACGAATGGATAAAATTATTTCAAGGCAACTTAGAGGTTCAGACATAAGGCTAAGAGGAGATATTGAGAACGTCGAAGGCGTCGCAACATACTTTTTTACACTCCTTTGAGTTCTATTTCTCCCTTTAACAAGATTAATCATTTATCTTTTCAAGAACTTCAGCAATCTTCCGTCTTCTAAAAAAAGGAATATGCGATCCGAAGAGAAGAACCAGGCAAATCAGAAGTGCACTCGCACTAAGAGGGCGGGTCAAAAAGATCAAGAAACTTCCATCGGAAATAATCAAAGACTGGCGAAGGTTTTTCTCCATCATCGGCCCAAGGACATAAGCCAAGACAAGAGGAGCTCCTTCGTATCGAAATTTTCTCATCATGTAACCTACGATCCCGAAAAAGACCATAATTGCAACATCGACTAGGCTATTATTGATACTGTATGCGCCTACGACGCAAAACACAACGATTAGGGGAAATAAGATGCGGTATGGAATTTTAACGATCTGAACCCACACCCCAATGAGGGGGAGATTCAGAATGACAAGCATTATGTTACCCAAATACATGCTAATGATCACTCCCCAAAACACATCAGGACTTTGTTGCAATAACATAGGTCCTGGCTGCAGTCCATGGATCATTAAGGCAGCCAAGAGAATCGCCGTTACCGGATTGCTTGGTATTCCCAGTCCAAAGAGCGGAATGAAAGCGCCTGTGACCCCAGCATTGTTTGCAGTTTCGGGTCCGGCCACTCCCTCAATTACACCAGTACCAAACTTCTCAGGGTGCTTCGACAATTTCTTCTCAACCGCATAGGAAAGAAAAGACGAAATCACACCCCCTCCACCCGGGAGAACCCCTAAGAAAAAACCAATCACTGAACCACGTAAAATACTCCAAATGGAATCAGCCCAATCCTTGAGGGTGGGAAGGAGGTTCTTGATTTTTGTCTGAAATATCTCCTTTTTCATAGTACCTTCTAAGTTCATCAGGACTTCAGAGATCCCAAAGAGCCCCATGGTGAGTGGAACAACGTCAACACCATCCCTCAGCTCTATGATCCCAAAAGTGAACCTGCTCTGGCCGGAGATAACATCCATGCCAACGGAGCTGAGAACAAGTCCAAGGCCCACCATGGCCAAAGCTTTAGACATAGATCCCCGACCAAGGTATGTTGTGATAATCAGCCCCAAACATACCAATGAAAAATATTCAGGAGGTCCAAATTTTAAAGCAAATTGAGCTAACGGGTAAGCGACCAACATTAGGCCGACGACGCCGAACGTACCTCCAATAAAGGACCCAAAGGCAGCAATTCCTAGAGCCGGCCCTGCCCTCCCTTTCCGCGCCATCTGATATCCATCCAAACAGGTGACCACCGAGGCTGTCTCTCCGGGGATGTTTACCAAAATTGAGGTAGTCGACCCTCCGTACATAGCTCCGTAGTAAATCCCGGAAATCATGATTATTCCTGAAACTGGTGAAATTGTGAAGGTGGAGGGGAGCAAAAGGGCGATAGCCCCTAGAGGTCCAAGACCTGGGAGGACCCCGACGAGCGTCCCTAAGAGTACTCCAATGAAACAATACACGAGGTTGATTGGCTGAAGGCAGACTTGGAATCCAAAAAGAACGCTATTTAAATAATCCATCGTGTCAACCACCTGATATCAACTAAGCCCACTGGTAACATACATTGAAGCCAGACATAAAATATCAAATAACTACCCAATACAATAAGTGTCCCTGTTAGCACCGCCCATCTCCACTTCATAGTCTCAACCCCTTTAAAGAAAAATAGCATTAGAAGAAAAGTCCCGATTGGATAACCAAGGAGAGGTAAAAAGGCAACATAGAGAATCAAGCCTATATATGCTTTGATTACTTTCCGTAAATTGACATGCTCTTGTGGTGCAGCAATCTCTGATTTCTTTCCCAGTGTTGCTTTGATCAACGTTGGCAGTGAGGTGAGTCCGAGAAAGACTCCAGCGAAGAAAGGGACAAATCCCAAGTCCGGCGTGTTAAATGTCCCAAGACCAATCCTAATTGAGGCAAAACATACAACAATCGCGACAATGATAAGGACAATGCTACTGATTTGATCAGACTTTCTCATTCTCTGAATTGAGCCGAAACTTATCGATTTGAAATAGTTTATAGTCTAAGGAATTAAATATATTTTTTGAAAATACAAAAGAACCTTTGCCTTTTTGCGATTCTTGGGTAGTCTTTATCAGGTGTCTCAGGCCTTTGCCATAGCGCTTTTCAAAATCGCCTGAGTCTTGTTCTCGTCTTCCGATTGCGAACCCGAAGCCCAGGTTTTCTGGGTCCAATCCATCTCCGGTTCAATCATCTCTTGATAGACTTTCCCAGCATCTCTTGCGGTTTGAATCCCTTCCAAAATAGCCTGGCCCGCTATATCCCCTGTGCCCAAAGCCGATGATATCCCTTCACCCATAATGTTAAGGAACCCTGCAGCCTCCCCAACCAAAATGATACGTTCTCTCCCCAGGTAAAAACGACCTGATGACCCCATGTCATTGACCCAACAACCCATTCTACAAAGGGGGGAACCCACAACCAAGCAACATCTCTTATGAAGGTACTCAACATATTTTTTGAAGAAAGGTTTTATCTTATATCCCTCATTCACAGTTGTCCCCAAAGTAATGAGATCATCCTTAAGTAGAAGAGCTGAGTAAAAGTCTCCAAATTCTTTATGAAGAAAACAGTAAAAGTAGCCAGGTTCCAAATCAACTGTCCCTTGGAAGTAAACTTTGTATGAGAAAAGCCAATGGAGTTTTTTGTCGAAACCAGGATCGAGCCTCTTCCGAACTGCTGAGTTTCCTCCATCAGCCCCAATGATAAAGTCGGTTTTGATACTTTCGCCTCTTCCATCAGGTTGGCGACATTGAATGAGTAAAGATCTCCCTTTTTTTGTAAAGTCTAAAAATTGATATTCTTCTTGAACCTCTGCTTTTGAAAGTTGGACAAGCCATTGATCAAATTTCGACCGCCAGACTTGAAGAACTTTTCTTCTCTCCATCCCTGTGGCTACTATGAGGTCCAAAGGCTTTTCAACAAACTCATTCCTCTCAATACTCACCCTTCGCGCTTTGACCCAGTTGGGACGCGCTTGAACTGAAGGCGGAAGTTCACCGAACAAACGATCAATTTTCTCCTGAGCTCTAGTTCCAAGGAGACCTGAACAAATCTTTATCCTGGGCATCTTTTTCTTTTCGATCAGCAGAACTCTTGCTCCAGAGGTAACTAGCCGTTTTGCAGCAGCTGCGCCTGCAGGGCCACCCCCCACAACCACACAATCATAATTCTTCTTATTGCCCATTAGCATTCTTTCATCTTTTTTTCAAAGTATCAACCCTCTGGGCAGCTTCAATTTTTTCCCGCACCGTAGGTGGTTCGATGCTAGGCTTGATAAATATTCCACGCTCATAGAGCAGCTTAAAAGATTCCATTTCACCTCCCATTTTGTCAGATAAACTTTCAGGAGGCCGTTCGATAAACCGATTGGGAGGGTTAGGGTCTTCATAGATCTTCTTAAGAGGTAAAAGAGATGCTCTTGTCCTGGTTTTTTCACATCGGGCCGGTCTCCCCTTTGCAAATCGGCTGCTTCCAGCAAGGTCACTTCTACCCCATTTTCATTGGATATGTCTGATGTTTCCTTTTCAACAGGATCTATTTCCTATAACCCTTTGCTTTGGGGTGCTTAATCTCTTCGAGAGGCAATTTCACTCTCTCTATTCGGAAAATAACGGGCCTGTGGGCATCTGGACAACAGAAATGGGAAAGGCTATTTACATAATCTTTTTCTTCGGCCGTATCTCTACAAAGAGCCTGTGCCGCAGGCGCGATTGCATTTAGTGCAAAAATGCATACATTATCACATTCCTCTAGCAAGAGCCGGGTTGGCCAGGTAGCAAAAGTCATTTTGTCTCCCACATTGAACAGGGCACATGTGGTAAAGGGGATTGTCTCCTCTCCTTCGATTGCCTTAGGCTCATTCACCTTCACGACTCGACAAGTTACTTTGTACATCGTCAGGCTCCTTTCCGGATTTACGAAAATGTTGCAGAATGCCCCGCCCTTGTGGGCGGGGCGCTTCACTATTTCACATATCCCAATTGCTTAAGGTAGTCCCCAATATCAACTTTATACCGATTGAGGCTATCTTGGAACTGATTACTATCTTCATAGTCGACTTGAAGGCCAAGGTTTGCATATTTCTGACGGAATAAGGCGATCTCGCTCACCTTCTTAGTTACTTCGGATACCTTCTGGACGATTGCCTCAGGGGTACCCTTTGGCGCAAAGAGGCCGCCAACGGCATAGTGACTAGGGACATAACCCAACTCACCGATCGTAGGAACCTCAGGCAACAATTCGAATCTCTTTACCCCATAGACGGCCAGAACCTTCAGATTGCCCGGTAGGATCTGAGCTTTCCCCGAGGCATACGCCACTAAACCTATAGGAATATGCCCGCCCAAGACCTGCATGATCACATCGCTATCACTCGCATTGGGAAGTTCTGTGAATTTGATCTTCGCTACCTTTTCGATGGTGAGCATCACGAGGTGAGGAGACCCCCCCCTGGCCGTAATGCCAAATTTCATCCCTGGGTTCTTTCTCACATACTCCACTACTTCCTTCAAGTTATTCCAAGGAGCTTCTGATTTGACGATTATGACACCAACGAAGTTCGCTATTTTACTGATAGGCTTCAAATCAGCACTTGTATAAGGCGATTCATGAAAGTATCGGTAGACCTCAGGGATCGCCGAAGGAAGTAGTTGCATTCCTAAAGTATAGCCGTCCGGCTTCGACGTAGCAACGACATTGCCTCCTATTAATTGCCCGCCCCCTGGTTTGTTCACTGAAACAACAGATTGCCCTAATAAGGGGGAGGCGTATTCGACAAAGGTCCTTGATATAAGGTCAGTCACCGAGCCTGCAGCTCCAGGGATGATCAACGAGATAGGTCGGGATGGATATTCGTTCTCCACAGCATATGAAAATCCGGGGATCATGAGGATGACTAATAAAAGACCAATGAAACCCACCTTTGTAATTTTTTCCATAACTTTTACCTCCTCTCTTTCTTTAAAACTTCCTTGAAAAGAATTTTTAAATCACTTCGTTTTTCCGCAACTGAGTAACTAAGTTTTCACCTTTCTCTGCCGAAGACCCACCCTCTATAAATTTACACTCCCTTTGGATATGATATGGGAATAAACTGAAAACTCCTCTGGTTTCTAACTTTTCAGGATCAATATCGAGGTCATCCCCATTGTATACCTTCACGGGTCTACCACTGACAGATTTAAGGGATCGAACAGAAGTATATCGCAATTCGCCGACTTCACTACTTACTGTTACAAGAGCTGGCATTGGCGCACTAACGACATCGTATCCATAGGGTTTTAGCTTTTCCACAAAGACGTTCCTATCAACAATGCTTACTTTTCTTGCCAAATTGATGCTTGGGATTTGAAGCATTTCAGCGATCAGTAATCCAGTTACCCCAAAATCCCAATCACCAGCCTGCCTGCCGGTCAAAATGAGATCATAGGATTCGACTTTCGTGATCATTTTTGAAAGCATATAAGCTGTCGAATAGCTATCGAGATCTTTGAAGCTCGGGTCCTCTAAAAGTATAAGATCATCAGCGCCCGCGGCAAATGTCTTTCTAAGAACGGGCTTAGAAAGCCTCTCCCCCAAACTGATAGCCACAACTTTAGCCCCATGTTGCTCTTTAAGGCGCAGCGCTACTTCTAAGGCATTCTCATCAAAGGGATTAATCACAGGTGGAATTCCTACAGGAACCACTTTTTTTGCTTCGGAATCAACTTCAAAAGAAGAAGCGGGGCCTTCTGGGTCTGGAACTTGTTTTATACAAACAACGATCTGTAATTGCTTCATAGCATTTCCTCGAGCTTTTTTATAACAGCAGGAACAACCTCTTGGTAATCGCCGACAACACCATAGTGAGCGACCTCAAATATGGGTGCCTTTGGGTTATTGTTAATTGCCACAATATTCTTCGCCCCTAACATACCCGTTAAATGTTGCAAGGCCCCTGATATCCCTACAGCGATATAGAGTTCCGGTGCTACCTTCTCCCCAGTCAATCCCACTTGGCGTTGGGATGGAACTAAGCCTATATCCACCAGAGGTCTACTTGCCCCCAACTCTACTTCCTTAAAATATCTCTTTAAAACTCTTACCATTTCCTCAAGTTGCCTCAACCCCTCAACGCCTTGAATTCCCCTGCCACCTGCAACAATTGTATCTGCTTTATCTAAAGCAATAGTCTCTCCCTTGATTTTTTCAATTAAAGCAATTTTGATGGAAGATTCGTCTATTGTTGGATTCAAATAAATAATCTTGCCATTGGCATCATTGGATCCAATGGGCTCCATCGCTTTTGACCTTATGGTGATTATGTAGGGTTTCTTTTCGAGTATGAAGGTAGAAAGAATTTTAGCCCCATATACCGGTTTCGTACAAAGAAGATATTCTGTCTCAGGCTCGATGGTAAGGTTTATACAATCGGTGATAATTGGCACCCCCATTTTGTAGGCCAACCTCGGTACAAGATCTAAATTATCCAGCTTATGGCTTATAACTACGACATCGAAATTTATGTCGGAACATATTTTCCACAAAACTTGAGCATAAATTTCAACTCTAAAATCCCTGAGTAGGGGGTTATCAATACAATAAACTTCGTCTGAGAAGTGGGCAATCTCATTCGACATGGCAGAAATCTCATGGCCAAGGACCGCTGCACATAAATCTGCTCCTAGTTTATCAGCAAGGTCCTTACCCGCTTTCAGCAATTCAAACGTAACAGGAGCTAATCCTCCATTATCTCTTTCCACTAAAACTAAGATCTTTTTATTCTTTTGTCGTCCTTCCATGCTTTTATTTGCCTTCGTCTGTTACATACAGGTATGAGTCTGCAACATCGTTTGGATCCAATGCCTTCTTGATTTTCCTCTTATACTCATAGTAATTCCCAAGATATTGACTTGCAATTCTTTCTTTTGGACCCATCAGACGCAGGCCAGTACCGAGGACATTCTTCTTCACAGCAACCTCCTCAGTCTCATCAAAGATTTTATAATAAGCCTTAGTAAGCTCAGTATTTCGCCAGTCGGAATGACTTACGAATTCGGCGTGCCCAGATGCCCTCTGGTCTTCTGACCCTGCCCAAAAAGTATCACGTCCGTAATCGTTTATGATTTCCTTTTCAATATATTTCTTAAATATATCGCGGACTTCTCCTCTCCCCTTCACAAAAGCATCAAGATTGAAACATTGTGACCACCCCCCTCCTGTCTCTCCTGCACCAGAGCGAAATTCGGTACAAGGCTTATGGACAACTATCGCGGCGCAAAAGAATCTTTCCCAATCTTCCTGTGTCATAAAATTTGGCAAAAACTCATCACCACCAGTCTCACGTATAACTTCCTTTACTATTTTCTCTCTGAAATTTAGCTCCTTGTTTGAATAACCTGCGATGATCACTGTTAACTGATCTAAGCTCTTATCTACCATTCTAGCTGCCTTTAATTTTCCCCAAACTTCGTAATGGTCATTGTTTGACTTGCCCCCCCCCAACCATCTTTGAGCGTGCATAAAAATGGGGTAATACCATAAATGGTAAGTTATTTCCGCCTCCGTTAGTTTATAGGTGGCATCAGCAAGGCTTTGCGAGTCGGGGAAGGAAAACATATATACCCTAAAATTGTCCGGGATTTTGTATCCAAGAGTTGGATTTCTTCCAGTAACCTCCAACTCAGCTGGGCCAGGCCAGGGGTAAAGCTTGACAGCAACCTTAGTGAATACGCCGAGAGACCCTGCAGCTCCTGATCTTCCTCTATAAATACCTCGCAATCCCGGACCCGGATATCCTGCCTTCCCTTCCTCGACTAAGCCCCACCTTACAATTTCTCCGGCTGGCGTCACCCATTCTTCCCCAAGGACATTGCGTCCTTGGTAACTCGTTGTAATAGCTGAATGACCAGAGCCAACCAAGGAGGTAGCAGAGGCTAGAACAGATGTCTGGGATCCAGCTCCAATAACGTGACAGGTTAACCCCTTCTTAAGCAATTCCGCTTGGAGCTCTAAATGAGAAACATAAGGCTCCACAATCGCATACATATTTTTGTCATCCAACTTGATGATTCGGTTCATTCGCCTCATATCGATTTGAAGCGATCCTTCTTTGACTGGAAGTCCAAATGCACCCAATCCTGTAGAAAAAGCTTTGAAGTTTATCTTATACCTATTGCATACTTTTACAATAGCTTGCATCTCGTCGACGCTTCCCGGAAGAATAACAGCGCCTAATTTTACCTCGTCATTTGTCACATCCTTATTACCGTAAAAGCCAATGACTTCCGAAAAAGGTTGAAATGTGTAAGAATTAATTACGGCTGGGTCTTCTGAGAAATTGTCTTCTCCCACTATATTTTCTAATATTTTCGCCGCATCCCTACTCTTTAACATTATTTCGCCCTCCTTATCAGTTCAGCGATATCGTAAATTTCAAATTTGACTCCAACTTCTGCGATAGCATCCTTAAAATTACGTTCACACCAAGGGCAAGAAGTGACCAGCGCTTGAGCGCCAGTCGCTTTTGCCTCCTCTATCCTCTCTATCGCGGTCCGGTGAGCAAAATCCGGAAAAGATTCCATGGCACCACCGCCAGCTCCACAGCACCAAGAATTAACTCTATTTCTCTCCATCTCTACCAACTCTATGCCTGGAATACTTCTGAGGATATTTCTTGGTGACTCATAAACACCATCTTCACCTGTTCTTATTGGCTTCGGTGGTTCTGAAATCAACATGTGCCCCATCACTTCCTTCCACTCTCCATCCCACGGTTCGTAGGCTTCCCCTAACCTTCCCAAATGGCAAGGGTCATGATAGGTGACCCTCATAGGAACTTCTTCGCCAAATTTTAGCTTCGCTTTCCCTGCCAGCCGATCGAGGTATTCGGTGATATGTAAAACCTCCACATTTAATTTTACCCCAATCCAAGGATAATAATATTTAAAGGCACTATAACAATCAGCACAAGGAGTCACCAACCTGGTTGCTCCCGAGGCCGCAATCTTATTCTTTATATCATCAGCGTATTTCTCCATCTCACCCTTAAATCCCAAATCAAAGGCATGAAGCCCACAGCAAGCTTCCTCTCTCCCGGCAATCCCAAAGTCTACCCCTGCCCCCTTAAGAAGGGTAGCATACTCTGTAACGACACCTCTCAAGTCCTTATCATAGGACAGTCTACATCCGGCATGGAAAAGTACATCTACTTTCTCTTTGGTAACATTCTTTAACCCTAAACCGTCAGCCCAGTCCCCCCTCTTGGCTTTCGGTTCACCCAGTGTATTGTCTTCTTTCTTCATACTATTTAATAATTCCATTTGCTCAGGAAGCGACTGTCCATCCTCAACACACTTGACCCTCAAGGCATGAAGTATCTCATTATTAGAAATCATACCCCCCATAATAACCCTGCAGCTCGCATCACACGCCCCACACATAGTACATCTATATACGATATCCAACATTTTTTCTGAATAAGGAACATTCCCCTTTAAAAAACCCCATGCCACATGAAGTTTCCCACCACCTCCATATGCATGAAAATTGCGGTCCTCTATGCTGGGGCAGATCTTCGAAAATCTGTGAGTTTTTAGCACAGGCAAATTTACCCACTTACAATAACTGCACCGGCCACACAAACCTAGCTCCCATTTATATTCTTCCAATTTCTTTAGCATTCTTCATCTCCTCTGAAAAAAATCTGAAGTGTTGAGTTAATTAAATTCCGAAGAACCATACTTTAGATGCCTTTCACTTCATACGCTTACATATGGGTAGATGTCAGATAACATAATTTCCCGCTGTTCATAATATCATTTGGATCCAATATGCTTTTAATTTTTCTGAGAGTATCAACCACAGCTGTATCTTTGTAAACCACTTCGGCTAACATTCCATACGGCCTGCTATAATAGGCCCCCTTTTCACTCATCGCTTTCGCAACAACCGGAAACAAGTTCTTAACAGTTTCCAATTCTAGTACATCCTCTGAATTATAAGGAAAAACAACCTCGCATTGGCACTGGCATCCCTGAATTACGGGCTGTATATAAATACTCATATCTCCAGAAGGATACCCGTACTCTCCAGCCACCCTCGCTAAAGGGGCTGTCAGTTCAGGTGTTCTATCAAGAGTTGTTTCGAAGGGCAAAATTTGACAGGAACTCTTATACCTCAACCTACGATCCTTATCCGCAGCTTTTTCTAAACTTCCCAATAAACTCAATGCACTTACTCCCCCTACTGCATCCTTAAGTTCCACTCCTTCCCGGACTGCGAATTCCTTCAATCGTTCTTCCTTCCATTCCACCTCTTCCTCAGGGTATCTTTCAAAACCTGCTATGTTGAGAAATAATACCCATGGCGGCAAAGACGCTTGAAACTTCCTAATTTCTCTGGCTTCCTCTGAAAGGATACTAGCTAAACCAAATGCGTTTAGGACGAAAAGTTCTTCAACGAATCGGGGTCGTAAAACCTTTTGTAGGAATGGTATGATATCTTTTAATGCCTGTGCTGGAATAAGAAAGGGTTTTTGGATGTGCGGTCTTATCCGACAACGGACAACCAACCAAGGAACAATTCCTAGAGTCCCTTGGGCTCCTTGAATCATGGTCAACCAACCGATAGAACTTGGGCCTGATGGGCAAACAGGAATAACGTCCCCTCTTGCAATTTCTATCTTACTATGCCCGGCTGTATCACCAAAACCCTGTAAGTGACCATCTCCAATAACCACTTCTCCCCCAGCAATCGGGTCATTAAAGTTCCAGTGATCCTTGGGAATCATAATTGGTTCCCTTTCTAGATAGCTGGCAAGAATTGATTTTGTTGATCGTGGCAAAAGCGGAGTGTATGGAACCATACCACTCTCCTTAAGTGCCATTCGCAGACTATTAAATGTTACCCCAGGTTCAATCATTGCTACTTTGTTTCGTCTATCAATTTTCAGAACTTGGTCAAGATCAGATAAATCTACGACTATCCCTGACATTTTTGGAATGGTATCTCCATGAAACTTTGGGAAGCCAGAACTAGTCGGAATTATGGGGGTCAACGTTTCATTAGCTAAATCAATTATCGGCTTGATTTGATCTGTATTTTTAGGTTTTATAACAAAAAGGGGGGGTCTTCGGGGAACAAAACTATAATCTTTAGAATAGGCTTCCAAAACATCAGGGGCATCAAAAAAGTTATTTTCCCCTACAATATCTCTAAATTTTAGAGCATTATTTTCTTCTACCATTTCATTCTCTCCCTTCTCTCCCTTGAGCTAATTCAGAAATTTAAAACATAATTTTTAATGAGGAAAAACATTTACTATGTAGTTAAGAACCTCATTCTCAGATGTCAACACCGTAATTCTCTTGATTCTCGTTTTTTAATGCTAAAAGCTCAGAGAATCTCTGTTCAGCAGATAGAATGTGGTTTTTTACTTGTTCCTCAACTAAATCTTCATCCTTTTTGATAAAACAGTCTAAAATTTCCCGATGAACCAGAATGAGATCTTCAAAAGATTCTTCAACTAATGAGATTGCTAGATGTGTATGTCTGAACCAAACTGCCTGATTTCTCAAATTTTCGAGGATTTCAATCAACATTTCATTTCCGCTTGCTTTAATAAAGATTTCATGAAATTTAGAATGGTACTTAAGATATGATTTGGAATCATTTTTATTTACTGCATCTGTCATATTAGATAACGCTAATTCCATCTCCTTAATATCTTTTATCTTCAAATGCGAAACCGCGATCCTTGATGCAAAGCCTTCCAGCAAGGCTCTAATAGGAAAAGTCTCCTTGATAAATTTTTTTGTAATCTTCCGAACATATGTTCCCTTTCGAGGTATATTTACCAAAAGACCATTTTTTTCCAGAATCCGAAACGACTCTCGGATTGGAGCTCTGCTTACTTTAAATTTCCGTTGCAGTTCATTCTCCACTAATCGTTGACCGGATTGTAATCGACCTTCCATAATAGAATTTTTTAGAAATTCTGTAATCTGTTCCACTAGAGATATGGGGTATTTCGCGTTAAATCCTTTTCCGAATGCAATAGGTTCCATAATTTTTGGTCTACAGTCAGCTGTCGACAATTATTAAAAAAATAAATGGATTTGTCAACAATTATTTTATTAAAAAAGTATCTCATTGATATTATTAATATAACTTGCTAATCAAGTTAGGAACTGGGTTGATTTAATTTGCGCAGGTAATAATTTATCAGTGGATTTTTTTCTCATAGCCTTCTCAGTATTTACCCTTTAAAATCCTCTTTGTGGACTTTCCTGAAACCGGTCCTGGGAAACGCCTCAATGAAATCAATTGATTTAGATGCCTTGTAGTGAGCTATTCTTTCCTTACAGAACTGAATAATCTCTTGGTCAACGGCCTTTTGCCCAAGCTTTAGCACAGCGATCCCCTTTACTGCTTCACCTCTTCTTGGACCAAGGACTGCAATTACTTCACATTCTAGGGTTGCTGGATACATTTAAAGGATATTTTTTACTTCAGTGGAATAAATATATTTTTCTCACCCGTGAGAATCATATCTTTCTTGCGATTCACGATCGTGACGTAACCCTTTTCTTTCGTCAAATCAGGATGGAGTGTGTTGGGGGCATAGCTTGTTATATAAGGTGATGTTCAAGGATGACCTCTGGATTTCGATTTCAAGAAGAAGGGGCAAAAGAAAATGCTCACATGGAATCTTTCAACCGGAGATTTAAGGAGGAGAATCGCCAATTATTTTGGGAGCGGGAGCATCTGACACCTCTTAGGATAATGATTCATCAGCGAATCCGTTATTATGTTCTACGGCATTCAACATCAGAGAGAAAAGAATAAGGTGACCACGAAGAACATTAAACTCCAACCGCTTATTTCTTGCCATGAAAGGAACCTTTCCCTGTAAATAAATTATTGTAGATTTGATAAGCATATGATAGCCTTCAGAAAAACCCATTAAAGGAAGTATAAATATGAAAGTCTCTCAAGGCATCCATCATTGGCTGGAGTATCACAAGCTTCATTCAAAAAAAACACCATCAAAACCTACCAATCGATCCTTTCCAAATTGACTGCTCTTTTTGGCGAAAGGGATTTAACCTCCCTGACCCCCGAGGAAGTCCTCTCTTTCCTCACAACCATCAATCAAGGAACCAAACCATTAACCAAACACACCCGATACTCCCAGGTTACCGCCTTCTTCAACTTCATCACCCAAAACCTTGATCCTGAATTCCGAAACCCTTGCAATGCTCCTATGCTAAGAAAGCTTTACCGACCTTCTGGACCCATTCGTTGGAAGATTCTGGAAAAGGAAATCATAGATGAAATCATCTTTCGCACCACCAAATCCAGAAATCGGTTGATCCTTGAGCTGATGGCCCGGGGTGGGATGAGGATCGGCGAGGTCTTGAAATTAACCCCTGATGATATAGAGGATCGGAAACTGACCCTCAGAGACCCCAAGAGCGGAAAGGAACGGGAAATTGCCTTCATCCCTCAGAAGATTGCGGACCGCTTCAAGGAATACATAACCAGGAAAGGGATTGGGTCTGATCAGCGGATATTCCCGATATCCTATACGGCCGGGAGAGAAGTAGTGAATAAAGCAGGAAAGGTCGTTGGGATTCATTTGCGGCCCCATGATTTGAGGAGGCGCGCAGCAACCTACGCCTCTCGATCAGGAGTGCCAATAGAAATTGTCAGCAAGGTCATTCTAAGACATGCGAATCTATCTACGACCCAGCGGTACCTTGGGACGGTAAGTGACGTTGAGGCAATAAGGTGGATTGACAATCTCTATGGGTAAAGGAGTAGAAAAGGGGTGAGGAGTTCAAGACCTCACCCCTTTTCTCAAGCAAAATCGGGCAATATTATCTTCATACTGTAGCTTTTTGGAACTTGAAAAACGCAACGTCCATAGCAGATACTGAAACCTTTAAAAAGCGATCCGGCCTTGTCCTCTCGGTCATTGGTTATACCTGCAAATGTTTCCCCAGACGTGATCCTTAAGGGCGAAGATTACGGTTTGGAAGTGAGCATTGACGATAAGTCACAGGAGTGGAAATAAAGGTCTACTTTCGACTTGTTATTTTCAAGGCGTTCCCGCAGGGTGAAGGAATATTGTGGAATGGTGGAGTATTTATTATAGATGTTCTAAAAATCAATCCGAAATAGCTCAGAGATTTGCAATGCAATGGAGCTCAAGAATTAGGACTAAAATTCCCTCTCTTCTTCAATCTTTGCTCCCTTAATATATGCATCCAATTTGGTGACGTATTCATCGATCCATAATTTAACATTTTCATTGTTTTCATCTTTTTTGAAACTGAGTAGCGTTTTTCTTTTTTCCTCATAATGCAGACTTGCTGGACCCGACCAGGTTTCTGATGAAAAATTTGCCCTCAAATTTCTTCGCACGTCTTCTCTTTCTCCATATTTAATAAGGAGCTTCCTTGCTATGGACTTCTTAGCTTCTACATGAAAAAGATCTTTGGGCGAAAAAGTAGCTAGATACCATGCACGATCTTTTACATTTTCGTCGACCCATCTGAACACTTTGTCAAAAAAAAGAAGGGATAAGGCTCCTTCCTCCTTTTTTAAATGCTTTCCACCCTTTAGCCATTCAGTTATAGAATAGGCTCTACTGTCGATTGGAGGACCTAAGTATTTCTGTATCTTGTCCCAGATTTCATCTGGATATCTTTTTGTGATTTCATTCAGGACGGAATGGGTCTCAGAAAAAAAACCCTCGAATATTGTCCCATCCTCATTGAAATGCTCAAGCATTATATCCGCAAGGGTCAAGGCTTTTTCGGGATAGGCCTGAACATACGCCTTTCCGATGCCTGTCCAATGGTATTCAATCATTTGCCCGTATTTTATTTTGTCAGGCTTTTCGAAAAGTGTTTCATGCATTAGAAGCTTTAGCGTTAATTCTTCTGGTAGGGAGGTTTTGCCTTGATGTATATAATAAAAAAAGTGGAGGTCCAAGGCTATTGCAGTAGCGGCATAATTGTCTTGGGCTAATAAGAAGCTGCATACTTGCTGAAAAACTTTATCGGATAGATGCTTCAAAACGCCCCCAATGCCAAACAGCCTGAAATGCTCAAAGCCGATTGTACCTTCTTGGGCTAGGTTGAGCACACGCAGTGCTGCTCTATCAGTCATTCCTGAGCGCCATGTCAGTTCAGGGAGCCAAAGGTTTAGCTTTTCGTCTTTGGCAATCTCATCTAACTGCTCTTCCCATAGGGTTAAGTCTTCTTGGAAAACGGCGCGTAAATATCCACCTGAAAAAAGCGCGGTTCCATTCTTGGGGGCCGTACGTTGCGCCGTAAGAATCAGGGATAGCAGTTTAAAATCTTTGTCTCTTTTTCCGAGTTCATAACCGAATTGGAATCCATGTTGAGCTTCTACGGTTACGAGCCAAGCAAATTCTTTCTCAAGAAGGCTTGTATCACTGATTGCCTGTTGTGCCAACTCTTCAATTTCTTCTTGGGCCTTATCTACAGGGTTCCCTTCCTCGTCAAATTCGTCCTCTAATAGATCCATAGCAACATATCGTTTCATTAAGGCACTAAAGCCGGTTCCGGTAAGCTCATTCTTGAAATGTTCCAAGCGGTTTCGTATGCCATCTTGTAATTGCTTGCCGTCATAGTGAAGAATTCCAATTATCGTAGAAAGGATATTCCTCTTCTCTACATGGGGTTTCGTGGACAAAGCAGTCAACGTGTCGAGGACCATGTCCGCCAGGTCAGGAATTGAGATTAGCCCTCGCGAATTTCTGAGCAGAACGTTGACTCCCTCATTTCGTTCATCTTCTTTGAGAGCATCTAACTTCTCAACCAAAAGGTGCCATGATTTACGATATGCTTCAAACAGCTCGCCGTACGTTTTTGGCATCCAAAGATTAGGTTCCTTCCTTAATCCTTGATGCTCTGAACCAACCATCCTTGTAAAAGGTGGCGTTTGTAAGGCTTTATCGCAGGCTTTTAACCCAAGCAATCGTCTCTCTTTTGAACTTGACTCTAAGGCCTCTTTTAATACAGGTAACCTTTCCTCGGGAGGAGCCTCCGTGGGAGCGACTTTTCCGGGGCCGGGTGAGAATAGATCGGCAAACACGCCACTGGCATTGTTGCCAAAGGGTTCGTTCTCTGCCTCTCCAAGGTTGAGAAGGAGTCTAGCTGCATCACAAAACAGCTCTCTCCAAATGGCTATTTTTTCCAAAGCCCAGACGATTTCCCTTCGCCCGGTCGTAAATTCTAGCGTCTGTTCCTTATTCCACTTGCCTAGAATTCTTTTTAACGTGTCCAGGGCTGATTTAGGGTCTGCCTCTGCCAACTTCGAAAATAGCTCTGCTCCTTCTTTTGTCTTTATATAATTAGTTTTCATCGCTAAACGGGCCGCCTGGTCCCAAAAGCTCCTTTACGATTTCTGCTGCTGCCCTTGAGCTTTCAGCATACCTGAACATTTCTTGAAACCATTCAATCAATTTTGCGGAAAGCCCTTGATGGAACGTTATCAGGTCAAATGTCCGCCCGTATGTCTCCCACCATTCAACCCAAAGCCTAATGTGTAATGCCTTAGGAGTAATATAAAGGGTATACTCACCCTGGAGAATTTTGCGTTCACGTAGGTTTTGGACGATTTCCTGGAACCTTGTCCAAGTAATAGACGGGTCCGCAGCCTGGACTTTCGTTGCGATTTGCTGGGCCTCCGCAATAACAAGGCGATCAAAGCCAAACCGCTTAAAAAGCGCCAGATGCCGTAGGACAAGCCTTCTTTGGTTTACAGATGAGCTGCAAGGGTCATCGCCTCCAACTACGTAACGATCCCACACATTAACAGTATCAGGCGATTTAAGGAGATCCTCTTGATTTGTTTTCAGATTCCATCCGATTACATGTGCCACCCGTGGCGAGCCGCTGCAAAAGTCCGCCCACCTGTCAGCTTGGTCTTTTGGGATTCCATAATCCTGGATTATTTGGCTGATCCGTTCCCTATCCAAGGGAGGCGTATCAATGTAGGCAATGTTGCCTGAAGTGGCGTCATATTCATTGTAAATTGTGATTACCTTAATTCTAGATCCGGAATATTTCAGCTTATTCCAAATATAAGATCTCGCGCCAGCATCACACTCATCTATCACCAGAATGGTTGAAAACTGATTGTCTTCCTTGAGAATTTCATTCATTAACTCGCTATCCCTGAACTTGCTTGCCGAGTCACAATAAATAACAAGCGGGCTCAGGTCATCGGCGCGCATTGCTTCAAGAACGAGCCTTGTCTTGCCGATTCCTGGCTCACCCCATACCCTGAGATGGATTGGCTCCGTATTTTTGCGAAGCTCACTTTGGATACTTTGAATCAACTGTTGCTGTGGATTTCCAGCTTTGAAAGGCCTATTCTTCTCGATCATTTCAGCTTCTGTAGACCAGCTTTGGAATGTTTGGAATTTTGATAGAGCCCGGCGATTTGCCAGCAGCACCAGTGAAGGGAATACTTTCAGAAAGCCTATAATCATGGACTGACCAAGCACTTCGATGTGCGGGTCCGCATATCCTGCTTGTTTCAGATAATCGTCAAGATGCCCCTTCGCCGCTGCATATTCCTGGGGCGTCGGATCCTGCTTGAAACACACGAGAACATAAGTCCCATTATTGTCAAGGCACCTTCTTACTTCTCCACCTAAATTATCCTTGTTCGGGGGATTATCGTCGAATAATTCATTTTTAATTTGAGCTTTCTGCCAAGGCTTAAATGTAGCGTCTGCCTTTATTTGAAACGATGTCATCCCTGCCTTAGCCAGGGCACTTGCCGGAAGAGGAGAGGGTTCTTGAATAGTCGCATCAACTCCACCGTCAGGGACATTTATCCGGGTCGATATTTGGACACTGGCTATCGGAATTCCTATCCTCCTTGCCTCTGCCCAAAGCAATTCTCGGAAAAACTCAACAGCCTCTTCCGGGGACATGCGCGTCAAGTTCTCATTCTTCACGGTAAAAATCATCTCCATATCCCCTTATCCTTGCCGGATCTCATTAATAAATTAATTGATTGCATTAAGACATGTCAATTCAAAAATCGATAGAAGAGTCGGTGGTTCGATTTGGGAGGTTCTGTGAGGAACTGAACACAGCTTGCCGCGATATTCACCTCCTCTCATGTTAAATTTTCTAAAGCTTCAAGTTACTGGCATATTCATAAGAGATTATGTCTCCCGGTGCTGTCTTTTTATAGGCTTCTTCATCATGGGAGAAATCGGTTATTTTCTTGGCAGTGAAGTCCTTGAAATGTTCTTTCACCGTGGCTAAGATTTTTAGCTCACTGTCAGAAAATAGAGAAAAGTCTGGTTCTTTAACTGAAATAAATTCCTCCCCGATAAAATCGCCAATAACATTCTCCTCAACTTTTATCGCGCCATTCTCAATGAGCGTCGCAAAATAGAGAGCATATTTGTCAGGAGCCGGACCGAAAGGAATATGGGCATATTTAGCACCAGTGATGGATACCACATAGTCCTTAAAATGTTTAAAGTCAGCGTAAAATAGAAGTTTATTCAGTTTGGTTTTTAGGATCCCACCATTGCAGAAATACAGAATAGCGTTGAAAAGCTTCGCAAGATCAAGCCTCCTATAACCACTTAGCTCATCTGCTTCGTACTTTCCAAACCGCTCCTCATAGATCATTTCAAGCGAGCAGGTTTCTTCCTCCGCCACCCTAAGCTCACTGATAAGGCGATTTCTTTTGTCTTCGGAAAGTGCACCTGGCGACTCTTCTATCAATTTTAGAAGATTCCGAGGGGCCATAGCCAAGCGCAAAGCCTTTTCATGGGTCTCGTCTTGGAGAGCTCCGTTTTCATAACGGCTTAGCGTTGCCCCCCCCCACCCTAAGAGGCGGCTCATCTCATTTTGGGTCAGTCCGAACCTTTTTCGAAAATCGCGAACTTCCTCGGGCTGCATCATCCCGTGACGCCGGCGGTACTCTCTGTAAGCCTTGTCGAGAGGATCTTCATCCGAGTGAGGATCCTCAAACTCCTCTCCACAGTTCTTACACTTGTAATACGTCACTTCGACCTTGATTGCTTCACCGCGGACATTTACATCTTCCAAACGACGAACCAATTCAAGCTCAGTCTCTTTTTCACAGTTTGGGCAAATACCTTTCATTTTCCATTCTTCCTTTCTTCCGCCCGAAATGGGTAACATAACGGAAAATTTGCGGTATGGAATGATAAACACTTTGCAATCTTCTCCCTACCAACCTGCGCAATCTTGAGCTTTATATAAACCTCTTCTGTTCCTACCTGCTTCCCAAATACCCATATATTACCAGGCCTATCTCTGTCGGGTTCAGGCCACTCACAATAATTTCTAACAGAAAGAGTCATTATCTCTTCTCTTAAGTTCTTCTTCGTAAGCCCCCGTTTTGCCAAAGCTTCTATGTTTTCACGTCTATTTACAATGTCAAGTCTCCGTCCTTTTACCATTATTTTCTTGAATTGCAGCAAAAAATCCCTGATTTCGGCCTGTTTCAGCTCATCCAACCCATCATTCTCCGTTCAAGAACCACAATTTGTCTTAATTATATATCATAATATTATTTTGTCAAGAAAAATTTATCAATTGATATTATAATTCATTAAATCCTATTCAAAGCCGGTCATTTCACAAAACCTAACCTCGGTTTTCACAAGATGACTATTCCATCATGACAGAAAGGGGGACGATCTCAATTCCATTTTCTTTCATCTTGGGGATCATCTCTTTAAGAGATTTGATTGTGGAGGGATGAGGGTGGCCAATCCCGATTGCCTTCCCTGTGGAGAGGGAGAGTTGGATCAGTTGTTCCAGTTTCTGTTTGATTTCTTCTTCATCGGATGCATGGTCAATAAAAAGACTTCTCCCTGTGGCCTTCAAGCCAAGGGATTGTGCAACTTCGAGGCCAGCGGTTTTTGGAGAGGTCCGGTTATCTAAAAAGAAAAGTCCCCGCCTCTTTAGCTCTGAAAAAACAATCCTTATCTTCTCAGGGTCCTCCATCAGTCGAGACCCCATATGATTGCTCACCCCTTTGATGTAAGGAACTGCCTCGATATCTTTGGAGAGTTGACGAAGTAACTTCGGTTCATCCATCTCGCGAAGCAAAACTCCCTCACCCGGTTTGATTTCCGGATAACCTCTTGGCTCCATGGGAAGATGGAGGATGATCTCCTTTCCCCTTCGGTGAGCCTTTTCAGCAAGAGTTTTAGAATAGGGAGTGAAAGGGAGAATGGAAAAGGTGATTGGAATATCCCAGCGAAGGAGCTCTTGAGAAATTTTATTTTCTCCTCCAAGGTCATCAATCACAAGAGCGACCTTAGGACGATGACCCCCCTTCAGGGTCGATGGCGTGGCGGGAACAAAGGTCAGCTGATGGGTAATGCGATCGAGAACCTTGACTTCCAGTTGAAGACAATTTGATTTTTGAGAGGCTTGAATCGAAGCGGATTTGCCGAGGGGAGAAAGGCTCTGCCCAAAATTTCTTTCGATCAGAGAAAAGGGGTGAGAGGGGAGAACTTGGACTCTCATGGAAGACTGTTTCCAGACCAGACCTCCCTCTTTTTTAAAAGAGGTCTGGTGAAGGAGAATATTCTTCTTTGGAATACCCATCTCATGAATTTGGTTTTGGATGATTTGATGAACCAGGAAAACTTTTTGAGAAAAAGCTTCAGGACTGAGGGGTTTCTCTCGGGTCAGATAACCATATCCCGCAATGACCAAAAGAGAGCCAAGGAAGAAAGAGAGGAAATAACCTATCCATCTCCTCGATCTTCCTCGCCTGTGTGGTTGTTTAGCCATTCAACTCGGGGGAACCCCTTTGCATGATATCCTGTAGGGAACGGTTTGAAACCCTGCCTACCGGACAGGCAGGCGTTCCCTACTTTGAACTTTGAACTCCGAACTCTGAACTACTTATTACCTTTGGCTATCTTCTTAAAAATATCCCAACTTTTAAGGAGCTCAAGAGCTCGTTCCAGCTGATTATCGACGGGTTTCTTCTCCTTTACCTCTTCTTTCTTGGACTCTTCTTTCTTTGGTTTCTCTTTTTCCTTGGGAACTCCCTTCTCGACATCGATCAAATGTCTCTCCAAATCCTTTTCCAAAGGAATTCTGGGGACAACCGCCTCCTTCCCCTCTTCGGGTCGCAAAGGTTTGACGATGATATCCGGCACAATCCCTTTGGCCTGGATGGAACGTCCGCTTGGGGTGTAATATCTTGCAGTGGTCAACCTCAATCCCGATCCGTCCTTCAAGGGGATGATCGTTTGAACCGATCCCTTCCCGAAGGTTTGAGTTCCGACGACTATCCCGCGCCCATGATCCTGAATCGCCCCCGCCACAATCTCTGAGCCGCTGGCACTTCCACTATTAACCAAGACGATCAGTGGATGGCGGGCCAAAGACCCGTCGGATCGGGCATAAAACTTCATCTTTTGGTCTTCTTTTCTTCCCTCCACAGAAACGATCAGGCCTGATTCGATAAATCGGTCCGCCACTTTGACGGCTTGATCCAAAAGGCCGCCGGGGTCGTTCCGAAGATCGAGGACCAACCCTTTCAAGGTCCCCTTGCTCTCCTCCTCTAACGCCTTCATCGCTTTCTCAAATTCGCTGTCTGTCTTCTCCTGAAATTGGGAGATCCGAATATAACCATAATGTTTCTCCAACAACTCATGGCGGACGCTCCGTACGGGGATAACATCTCGAACCAATGTGTAATCCCGAGGTTTGGTGAACCCCTCCCTCATAATGGTGATCGTAACCTTCGTTCCTCTCGGACCACGCAATCGTTTCACGCTATCCATAAGAGTGAAATTTTTTGTCGATTCTCCTTCGATCTTGACGATCTGATCTCCGGCCAAAATCCCAGCCTTGTAGGCGGGAGTCTCTTCGATGGGAGAGACGACGGTGAGGATGCCATCCTTAATGGTGATCTCGATTCCCAACCCTTCAAACCGACCCTTCGTCTCTTCCTGCATCTCTTTAAAAACATTGGGCGGCATGAAGGCGGAATGGGGATCTAAGGTTTCCAACATCCCTTTAATCGCCCCATGGACCAGATCCTTTGATTTCGTCTCCTCCACATAATCTTTCTGAATAAGGCTGATAACATCTGTGAAAACCTTGAGATCTTCATACATCGTATTGGAAAGGGCTGACACCTTTTGGGATTGGCCTGAACCAATGAGAATTCCGATGAGGAAGACCACGAAGATTACCAAAACGATTTTTAAATTTCCAATCCTTTTCCATTGAGACATATCATCCTCCTTTATTGTCCCTTCTTTCCTTCTTCATTCTCCTTAGAGAGAGAAACGACTCGATCTAAGTGAGAGAGCCATTCCATCGGATCCTGAGGT
>Ga0068714_10001906_pt1 | contig 28417 bp, 25 predicted proteins | sample MTBNYHSulfiMetaG_FD_62988 | JGI IMG/M metagenome (GOLD analysis project Ga0068714, IMG submission 62988) | Enrichment culture microbial communities from rom New York Harbor, USA that are MTBE-degrading - MTBE-NYH (New York Harbor Sulfidogenic)... | ecosystem: Environmental > Aquatic > Marine >...
CCCCCACTGCATCGCATATGGATTTCACCAAGAAAGGCGACTACATGTTTCGGGTCGTGGCCACACAAGGCTATGAAGGGCCATATAACGCCAGATGGGCCATCAATGATCTCGGCGCGAAAAAGATCGCCACTATCTACATCAACAACGATTGGGGGGTCGATGCGAACAAGTATTTCGTGGAGGAAGCACGCAAATTAGGTGCGGAAATCGTGGCTGAAGAGGCCTTCACACCCGGAGAAAAAGATTTTGCGGCCATTCTGACCAAGCTTAAAAGATTAAAACCCGATCTGATTTATCTCCCCACCTTCTATGCCGATGCCGCTGCCATTTTGAATCAGGCCAAACGGATGCGCTTCGAACCGGTGATTCTGGCAAACAGCTCACTCTTTTCGGAAAAGACAATCGAGCTGGGCGGCGAAGCTGTCGAGGGCATCCTTATTCCGGCCAACTACTTCAGCACCGATCCGAGACCGGCGGCTCAGGAATTCACCCGCAAGTATAAAGAAAAGTACGGAATGGAGCCTAATCAATTTGCCGCTCTTGCATATGATGCGGCAAAGTTGATGATTGCAGCCCTGAATGAGATCGGGGTAAATGACAGGGCCAAGGTAAAAGACGGGTTGGAGTCTTTGCAGGGGTTTGAAGGTGCGACGGGGCCGATCTCCTATGCCAGCACGCACGATCCCGAGAAACAGCTGGTCAGAATTACCATCAAGAACGGCGAATGGGTACTGTATCAACCCTAAGAAACTGAAAAGACAGAATCCATAAGTCAAAATCCGGAATACACCAGCACATAGATTGGACCGGCGTGTTTGAACAACTCGTAAACGGTGTCACCCAGGGCAGCGTGTATGCTCTTCTGGCCCTGGGGTTTACCATGATTTTCGGTACCCTGCGGATGGTGACTTTTGCCCACGGCGAAGTCTATATGGTGGGCGCCTACGTGGGCTTTGAGCTGGTCAGGCTGTTTTACCCGAGCTTTTTCCTGGCGCTCGTCGCGGCGCTGGCTGCCACGGCTTTGCTCGGCGTGCTCATAGAGCTTCTGGCGTTTCACTTTTTACGCGATGCCCCTCATGCCACCTCGTTGCTTGTCACCATAGGCTTATCCATTCTGCTGGTTAACCTGGCGCAGCTCATCTGGGGGCCCGAGACTCAGTCCCTGCCCTACTCGCTATTGGATAAACTGGACTACGGCGAGATTCAGCTGGCCGGAGCATACATCAGCTTTCTGCAGATCGCGGTGCTGGCAGTAACGGTGTTGCTGATGCTCTTTCTCTACATCCTGATCAACAGGACCAAGCTCGGCATGGTGATCCGGGCCACTGCCCAGGATTACGAAGCGGCATATGCCATGGGAGTGAATATCAACCGCATTTTCGCCGCCGCTTTCGCTATCGGCTCGATGCTCGGAGGTGTTGCGGGTGTGCTGGTGGGTATTTACTACAACTTGTTCTATCCGACCATGGGCCAGCTGTACGGTCTTAAAGCCTTCAGCGCAAGCGTCGTTGGGGGGTTGACCAGCCTGCCCGGAGCTGTGGTCGCAGGGCTGCTGATAGGCATCGTGGAGACTTTCTCAGTCGAGCTCGGCGCCTCCAATTTCCGCCACATGGTATCGTTTTTGTTTATGATCCTCATTCTCGTCCTGCGTCCGGGCGGCCTGTTCGGCGGAAAAGAGCTGACTCACGCGAGGGGTGATTGATGCCTCGCCCGTTGCGCTCGATTCTGGCTAATACGCCTTATCTCTTGATTACCGCTGCGTTGCTGTTTCTGCCAATGGTCGCCCCTAATGACTACTACATCCAGGTAGCTGTGTTTATAGGAATCTACATTATCCTGGCACTCAGTTTGAACTTGCTTAACGGTTATGTCGGCCTGCTCTCCATCGGCCACGCCGCCTTTTATGGGGTCGGGGCCTATGCTTCAGCCAAATTGATGATGGAAGCAAGCCTTCCTTTTTCGCTCTGCATGTTGGGCTCGGGCCTCATCGCTTCCGCCTTCGGCTACCTGATCGCCAAAATCACCCTGCGCCTGTCCGGTATATACATGACGCTGGTAACCCTTGGGTTCAACATTATCCTGTTTCTCATCCTGCAGAACTGGATGAGCTTCACCAATGGACCTTTGGGGATCATGGACATACCGGAGCCGATCATATTCGGTTATCACATCACCACACGCGCGGGCTACTATTACCTTATCCTCGCTTTGGTTCTGCTGACCATCGTCAGTATGCACCGCCTGATCAGCTGTCGATTCGGTCGCGCACTCATTGCGATCCGGGAAGACGATCTGGCTGCCCAGGCCATGGGGGTAAATACTACCCGTTACAAAATCGAAGCATTTGTACTGGCAGCCTTCTACGCAGGCGTTGCGGGAAGCTTTTACGCCCATTTTATCGGCTTCATCAGCCCGGACAGCTTCTACGTGTATGAATCCTTTATTCTCCTGGCGATGCTGGCCTTCGGCGGACAGGGAAACCTGATCGGCCCTGTTGTCGGGGCGGCCTCACTGATCGTCGTTCCTGAATTGTTCCGCGGCCTCTTGGAATATCGAATGATTGTCTACGGCAGCATCCTGGTTGGCATGATGCTGGTACGCCGGCAAGGATTGTTGGGCGGAACGGAATATAGTCTCCGGCTGCGCTGGCTTGACGAGCCGGAACGAGAAATCTTCTCCCGGGGCGACAAGTTCCTTCCCGACTAGATCGGCTAAGATCATGGCTTTACTCGATGTAGATGATGTTACCAAAGACTTTGGCGGTCTCGAAGCCCTCAGCCATGTGTCCACAAGGATCGATAAGGGTGAAATCATCAGCCTTATCGGCCCCAACGGCGCCGGCAAAACGACCCTGTTCAACTGTATCACCGGTACCGTGCTCCCTGATTCCGGCTCGATCCGGTTTTTGGGAGAAGAGCTGGTGGGTATGAGACCCCACCATATTGCCAGAAAGGGAATTGCCCGCACCTTCCAACATATTCGACTGTTTAACCGCATGACTGTTCTGGACAACGTACTGGTGGGAAATGATCACAACGGCACCACCGGAATCTTCAGCGCGTTGCTGAGACCGCCGCGAGTGGCCAGGGAAGAGAAAGCGGCACGGGAAAAATGCATGGAGGTGCTTTCCCTGTTCGGCGAAAGGCTCCTGCCGCGCTTGAACCAGACCGCCGGCATGCTCTCTTATGCCAACCGCAGACGCCTCGAGATTGCGCGCGCCCTGGTGTCGGACCCCGAACTGCTGCTGCTGGACGAACCGACCGCGGGCATGAACCCGCATGAAACTCAAGGCATAATCGATCTCATCCGTTCACTGCGGGAGCGAGGTCACACCGTGCTGATTATCGAGCATAAAATGAAGGTGGTGATGACGCTCTCAGACCGTATCGTCGTGCTCGACCATGGAGTCAGGATCGCCGAGGGCACGCCTGAGGAGATCGCCCGAAACGAGGATGTCATTCAAGCTTACATGGGAGGCCGAAAACATGCTCAGACTGGCTGAGATTGATACCTTCTACGGCCCCATTCAGGCCCTCAAACATATTTCTCTGCAGGTCAATAAAGGGGAGATCGTTTCCTTGCTGGGAGGCAACGCCTGCGGGAAATCGACCACGATGAAGACCATCCTGGGACTGGTAAAGCCGCGGCGCGGGGTAATCGAGTTTCTTGGCAGAAGAATCGACCGACTGCCGCCCTCAGACATCGTGAAGGCGGGCATTTCGCCGGTTCTTGAAGGTCGGCGCCTCTTTCCTTATCTGACGGTGCACGAGAACCTGTTGATGGGAGCCTATACACGCAAGGACAGCCAGGCTGTAAAGGAGGACATCGAGCGCATGTACGAATTGTTCCCGGTAGCTCGGGAGCGCAGCAGGCAAACGGCCTCCAAGCTCAGCGGCGGCCAGCAGCAAATGGTGGCCATGGCACGTGCGCTCATGGCCCGCCCCCAACTTCTCATCATGGACGAGCCTTCCATGGGGTTATCGCCAAAATTCGTGGATAAGGTTTTCGATATCATTCGGCAGATCAATCAGAAAGAGGGCGTGGCGATTTTGCTGGTGGAACAAAACGCCAACATGGCTCTCTCCATTGCCAATCGCGGTTATGTTTTACAAACCGGTGAGATCGTTCTCGCCGATACGGCGGAAAACCTTTTGCACAATCCCCTCATGCAAAAGGCCTATCTGGGTGTGGCCTAGAACGGCATTCAATGGGCTTTCTCGTAATTGACAATGGCACATCTCAGTGCCGGGCGGCGGTGGTATCGGCAACAGGCAAGCTCGTCTCGGCGAGTCGGGCTCCGGTCAAGATCGACATGCGTCCGCATGCCATCGCCGAAGTGGACACCGAGCACGTCTGGCACCAAGTGATGGAAGTCGTCACTGCGGAAGTGCAGAAGCATCCAGGTGTGCTGTTTGATGCGGTCGGTGTAAGCGCTATGTTGGGCTATGTTTTTCTCGACAAGCACAATCGTCCGCTGATGCCCGCAATCATATGGATGGACAACAGGGCGACTGCAGAAGCAAAAACAATTCAGGACCGTATAAGCGAAGAAGAGCTTTACCGGCGCACCCGTAGAAGATTGAGCCCCGAGCTCCTGGCACCCAAATTGCTTTGGTTGTCCAGGAATCGTCCCGAAGTCTTCGGCCGGATCGAGAAAGTCATAGGCCTTAAAGACGATATCGCAAGGCGACTGACAGGTGGCGTTAGCACAGACGTTGCTCACTTGAACTACACACTGCTCTACAACATCGGCGAAGGAAGAATCGATTTGGATCTGGCCGATGCTTTCGGCTTGCCAGCATCCTTTTTTCCGCCTGCGCGCCGTGCCGCCGATCTGGCCGGGGTTGTCAGCGAAAGCGCAGCAAGGGCGACCGGATTAAAGTCCGGTACCCCGGTGATCGTGGGCAGCTCCGACGGCACAACCGCCATGTACGGCGGAGGGATTCTTGAAGACCGGAAGGCCGTGCTCGTCTCAGGCACTACGGATGTCTTGATGATACGCTCGCCGAGTCTTCTTCACGACCCGTCGCATACCCTTAGCGTCAACACGGGTATGGTCCCCGGCAGCTTTTTGGTGGGAGCGGCCATGGGTCTTTCCGGAGGGACGATGCAACAAATGGGAGCGCTGCTCCAAACGAGCGTGAAGCATCATGAAGAAAAGATAGCCGCCTTGAATCCGGGGTCCCAGGGTCTGCTCTTTTTTCCCGGACTATCCGGTGAGCGTGCGCCTTATTGGAAGGATTTCATCACGGGCGGCATGATCGGACTGACCCTGATCCACCGAGCGGAGCATATTTTTAGGGCCGTCATGGAGGGTACCTCCTTCAGGCTGCTGAGGCTCCTTCGAAGCCTGGAGGAAAATGACCTGTCGCCCAAGGCGCTAAACGTAGTGGGCGGATGTGCCGGCATGGAGGTCTGGAACCAGATCCGAGCAGATGTACTGGGCTTGGAAGTAATCACGCTGCCGGTTTCCGAGGCCACGGTTCTGGGCACAGCCCTGTTTTGCCGGGCCGCTCTCGATAAGTCGAGCTCTTTGGCTGAATTGGCGGCCGATTGGCTGAGTGGAGGAAAAACCTATTGGCCGAATCGCAATGTTACCGAGCAATACAAGAGATTTTTCGAGCTCTTTAACCGGTATATACAGACCACAGAAGAAATTTATAAGGGGTTATATTTTTGAAGCTATCAGGGGATCAAACATGCGCGTACTCTTCATGTTTTTGATTGTGAACAAAGCACATTCTATGGATGTTTGAGAGGATTAGACATGACCGGCAATCAGCAGAAAGAAATGATTGAGAAAGTAAGAGCCGCTGTAAAGGATCGGGCCACATGGTTCGCTTTGCTCTATAAGAGCTTCAAAGAGGTCCTTCCCGAGGAAGAAGTGCAGAAGGCGGCGAGAAAGGCTATTTATGAGTTCGGCCGACTCAAAGCAAAGAAGGACCCGACCGACTTCTCCCCGGCGCTGTGGGTCAGACGACATGTGGAAAAAGGTTCGTATCTGGTGTTCGACTCCGATGTTGAAGTCAATGAGGAAGGCGCTGTTCAGCAAATGAAATTCTGTGCCCTGGTGGAGGCGTGGAAGGAAATGGGCTGCACCGATGAGGAGATCGACCTGTTCTGCGATATCGCCATGGAAGGAGACCGCGGACGAGCGGATGCCCATGGAGTGCGCATGGAGCTGGAAGAAAGAATCGGACGGGGCGACCCGTACTGCAAGCTCAAAATATTCAACCAGTAATCCGAGGAGACCGTGAACGTCTACTTTTCTGGTATGATCGGTTCGGGGAAGACCACCATTGGCGCACAGCTTGCCGCATCGTTGAAGCGCGAGTTTCTTGACCTGGACCAGGAAATGGATCGCATTCTTGGTTGCTCGTTCCACAATCTGGTACACGAGCAAGGCTGGCTTGCCTTTCGGGAGCTCGAGTACTCCATCTGCAAGTCCTTCTCCCGGCGCCGCAATGCAATCATCGCCCTCGGTGGAGGAACCGTGAGATACGAATGGAATCGGGATATTTTAAAAGGGAGCGGAATAATCATCCACCTCAACACTCCCCTGGGGGTCTTGATCGAGCGGGTACGCAAAGCCGATCGGCCTCGAGTGCACGCCAGCACCACTCTGGAACAGGACGTACATAAAATATGGACCGAATCTAGCCGCAAGTACCTCGATTCGGCTGATATCGTCTACGAAACCGCTCATAAATCCATAAGTGCCGAGGTTCGCGAATTGAAAGAAATCATAGCGGATCTGGAGAAATGCCGGGAGGGAAGATGAGCTTTACGGTTAAAGATCTATTCAGAATCGAGGTCGTACCTGCCCTTGGCTGCACCGAGCCGGTGGCTGTGGCTCTGGGCGCAGCCGCCGCCGCTTCACTTCTGTCCGGAAAAGAGCCCGATTCGATCGAAATCTGGGTCGATCCCAACATCTATAAAAATGGAATTGCCGTTGCCATCCCTGGCACCGGCGGTCTGTGCGGACTGGACTTGGCAGCGGCCATTGGCGCAACCGGAGGAGATCCCCGGTTGCGGCTCCAGGTGCTGGAACCGGTCGACGCTGAAGTAGTGGCGCGCGCGCAAAAGCTGCTTTGCGAAAAGAGAGTCAAAGTCAACCTTCTGGCGGATCAAAAAGGTTTGCTGGTCAAGGCTGCAGCAAAATGCGGAGCCGATTTTGCGGAATCTCTCATTCGAGACGTCCATGACAATATTGTTTCGTTGACTTTGAACAATGAAGAAATTCACGATAGCTCACTGCTGTCGGCCAAAGGCTCACAAGAGGGTGGAAACAATCTGGCAGAATTAGAAGGGTGGCTGAAGGAACTTTCGCTTTCCGCACTTTTTGATTTGCTGGATGCTCTCGACAATGATGATCTGGTATTCCTTGAAGAGGGTGTTCGGACCAACATGCGACTCGCTGAATACGGTCTCAAACACGGGCCGGGCCTTGGCATCGGCAAGGCTCTGGAACGGCTTGCCAGGCAAAAGTTCATTATGCGGGACATGGTTCTGGCCGCGCGAATTCTCACTTCAGCCGCTTCCGACGCCCGCATGGCCGGAGTAAAACTGCCGGCCATGAGCTCGGCGGGAAGCGGCAATCACGGACTTATCGCCACCTTGCCCATATGGGCGGTCAAGGATTACCTGGCATGCGATAGAGAAACCGTGCTGAAATCGATCGGTTTCAGCCACATCATAACCGCCTACGTGAAAGCATATACCGGCAGACTCTCCGCCGTCTGCGGCTGCTCGATTGCGGCAGGAGCCGGAGCAACTGCGGGGATGGCATATTTATTAGGGGGCGACCTGCACCATGTTGCCGGCGCCATTAAGAATTTGACCGAAGATCTGGCAGGCGTTATTTGCGACGGCGCCAAAGCGGGATGCTCTTTAAAGCTGGCGACCGCTGCCGGAACCGCGGTTCAGGCAGCTCTTTTTTCGCTTCACGGCGTACAGGTTCAACCCACGGATGGAATCATCGGTATTTCACCGGAAAAGACCATGCAAAACATCGGAGTGCTGAGCACCGAAGGCATGATCGAAACCGACCGGGCAATCCTGCGGATCATGCTCGAAAAACAATTCTCTCAAATATCCTGAGACGTTATTGAAGCGGACGCAGCGAGACTTCTATGGCAAAACTCCACAGCCTCCTCGGAAAGATCCGGTACTTGAAGCAAGCTTTGCAGCCGTTGCCGCGTCAGACCGATCAGTAGTCCTCGCAGGATGAAAGCGGTCTGCCTGGTAGGCACGGTGCGGATTGAGCCGTCGGATTGGCCACGATCGATAGCTGCCGCCAGAAGTGCAAAGATTTTTTCCACCTGGTCCTGAATCACCTTCCGGTGTGGCAGGTCGGGTTTGAGAAGATGAGCCGGAAGATCCCGGAAGATGACCAGAAATTCCATAGAGTGTTCGTTGATGAAGTGAAAATGAAGCCGGATCATCTGCTCGATCGCTTCCAGTCCGCTCCCGGCGTTTTCTGCTTCCGCACGCACTTTTTGGTAATAGAGGTTCATCACCCGGCTGATGATATGGATAAACACCCCATTCTTGGTTTTAAAATGATGAAAAATGGTGCCTTCGGAAACACCGGCGATTTTTGCCACCTCAGCGGTGGGTGTGGCTTCGAAGCCTTTTTCGGCAAACAACTGGGTGGCTGCATCCAGAATGGATTCCTTCCGGTTCACATCAGCTCTCCTTCCTGAACCCTGACTCATTTGCTCCACAATTCCTGTTGCCAGCCGCCGCCGAGGGCCTTGTAGAGGGCAATCAGATTAGCCGCCTGATTGCCGGTGCTGACGGCCAGTTCGTCTTCAGTGGCATGCAACGCGTTCTCGGCTGCAAGTACATTCAAAAAGTCAGTTCTTCCTGCAACGTAAAGCTGGGTAGCCAGATCGACGGCTTTGCGGTTGTTGACAACGGCTTCCTCCAGAGCGGCTCGATGCTGCTGTTCCTTTGCGTAGGCAGCCAGTGCGGTTTCCACGTCCCTCAGGGCGGTCAGCACTGTGCTTCGGTAGGCCAAAAGCGTCTCTTCCTGGATCGCTTTCTGCAACTCGATATTGGCGCGGATTCTGCCCGCATCGAAAACCGGCCAGATCACGCTCGGCCCCAGAGAATACAAACGATTGCTCCAGTTCAGGAAGGTAGCCAGGTCGCTGCTTGAAAAGCCGAAAGAGCCGGTAAGGGAGAATCGCGGAAACAGGTCGGCAGTGGCCACGCCGATTCGCGCAGTGGCTGCCCGGATTTGCGCCTCAGCCCTGCGAATGTCCGGACGGCGCCGCAACAGATCTGATGGAAGGCCGACTGGAACCTGGAGCGGAATCGGAGGAATAGGTTCTTGCGCTGACAGCTCGGCGGCCAATGCGCCCGGATCGAGCCCCAGCAGGACGCTTATCGTGTAAATCGTCCCCTGCTCGGCTGACTCCAGCAGCGGGATTTGAGATCTGGTAGTTGCCACCTGGGCACTGGCGTTCGCTACATCCAGCCTGCTCACGAAGCCGGCTTCAAAGCGTTTGCGGGTGATTTCGGCGGTATGCTCCTGGGCTTTCAAATTCCTTTCGGCAATGGCTATCCGCTCTTGAATGCTGCGCAGGCTCACATAATTGGTTCCCACTTCGGCCACCAGGCTGACCAGCACGTCGCGAAGATCTTCGACAGACGCCCGAATGTCGGCGTCTGCAGCTTCGATGTCACGCCGCACACCGCCAAAAATGTCAAGCTCCCAAGTAGCATCGAGGCCGGCTTCGAAGAGATCGCGTTCGACAGCGCCCCCACCGGAAACGAAGGGCAGTCCGCCCTCAGCATCTCCGCCTACGACAGTACCGCCCGAAGAACCGGAGCCACTGCGTCGATAATCTGCACTGGCATTCACTCCGGGCCAGAAATCCGCCGTCACAATTCCTCGGGCGGCCCGCGCCTGGCGGATGCGCGCCCGTGCCTGCGCCAGGTCCAAGTTCGATTCAATCGCCCGCTCCACTAAAGATATCAGAACGGGGTCGCTGAAGTGCCTCCACCAATCAGCAAGCTCGGGGGGCGTGGTCGTGATGACGCTCATTTGTTCCGTTTCAGGCGGACTCGCTCCTCTCCATGCTTGAGGAACCTTGGAGGAGGGCGGTTGGTAATCGGGGCCGACCGCACAGCTTGCCGCGGCCACCAGGCTCACTGAGAGCAGGCACCAACCGGCAAAAGACTGCAGTTTCCGACTATGGCAATATCTCAGAGATAAATCGGGCACCGATGGCATTTTTTCTCCAAAGTCATAGCTTCTCCTCAAGCTTCCGAAAATACCGATGCACTGCAGTTACTCATAGCGAAGTGCGATGATAGGATCGAGTCGCGACGCTTTCCAGGCCGGATAATAGCCAAACACAATCCCCACTGTGGCGGAGACCAGGAAAGCGGCGATTATGGCGTCCAGGGAAAGCTCCGTCGGCCATTTCAGCAGCATTCTCACCAGATAGGAAATGCCGCGGCCCACCAGAATACCGGCGGCTCCCCCGAAGAAACAGAGAATGATCGACTCTGCCAGGAACTGCTGCAGGATGGCATGGGCTCGGGCACCCACGGCCATGCGCAAGCCAATCTCCCGGGTCCGTTCGGTGACGGAGACGAGCATGATGTTCATGATCCCGACTCCACCGACCACCAGGGAAATCAGCGCCACCACCAATAGAAGCTTGGTCATCATGCCGGCCGTTGCGGTAAGGGTTTTCGTCATCTCCGTCATGTCCCGGATGTGGAAGTCGTCCGGATCGCCCGCTCGAATTCTGTGCCGTTCACGCAAGACTTCGGTGATCTGGTCGATGGCGGCGGGGATCTGTTCCGTGGAAACGGCTGCGGTCATGATTTGATCGACATTGGTGAAGCGCACCGGAAGAGGCGTGTCTGCCGCCTGAGTTTCCGAAGGAAGCGGATAAAGCTCCTGGCCGCCGGGATAGATGTTGCTCAAAGTGTTGACCGACTCGGAAGTGCCCGTCGAAGAAGTAGCGCTCTGATTGACGTTTTGCATTGACGATCCGGCCACCCGGTACTTGATGGTGGTCCATGGAGCCAGCAGTATGTCGTCCTGGTCCATGCCCATCATGTTTGCGCCTTTTGTGCCCAGGACTCCGAGCACCTGAAAGGGCACATTGTTCACCCGCACCTCTTTGCCGATGGGGGATTCACCTAGAAACAGCTCCCGCACCACGCTTCGGCCCAACAGGCACACTTTGTTGGCGTTACGGACATCGCGCTCCGTAAAAGGATCGCCCTCCGCCACAGCCCAATCGCGAACTTCAAGGAATGAGGGCGTGGTTCCATAGATATAGCTCGGCACCCAGTTCCGATTGCCGTAGACCACCTGGGTCCTGGCTCGCACCACAGGCGCTGTGGCACGCACTGCCGGAGCATCCTTCAAAATGGCCTCAGCATCCTCGGGAGTGAGAGTCATGGCGCTGCCGGCGCCGAAGGTCACACCGCTGCTGGCCGCCGATCCGGGGTGAATGAGTATGTTGTTTGCCCCCATGCTGGCGATACCCGCCTGGATGGAAGTCGATGAGCCGCGCCCGATCTCCATCATCGCAATGACGGAAGCGACTCCGATGATAATGCCGAGGGTCGTAAGGGCCGCCCGCATCACATTTCTCCGAAGACCCTTCAAGGCAGTCGGCAGCACCCGATGAGCAGACAGGAAAAAGCCGCTCTTGCGCTTATTTTTTTTCTTAACTTCCTCTAATGACTGCTCGTCGCCGGATTGCGCCGCACCCATTTCGCCATGGACCACTCCATCTCGAATCTGGATAGCTCGTCTGGCAAAGCGGGCTACCTCCTCATCGTGAGTGACCAGAATGATAGTCACCCCTTCCTCTTCATTGAGACGTTTGAAAACCTGCAGCACCTCCTCGCTGGTGCTTGAATCAAGGTTGCCGGTGGGCTCATCGGCTAACAGAAGCGACGGACGATTGATGAGGGATCGTGCAATCGCCACTCTTTGCTGCTGTCCGCCCGAGAGCTGCGATGGCTCGTGGTCCATGCGATCGCCGAGCCCCACACGCTGCAACAATTCCTGAGCCCGTGCCTTAATCTCTTTGTCCGAAATCGAATGCTGCGTGTATGCGAGAGGCATGACAACATTGTCAAGGGCACTGGTGCGAGGCAGCAGGTTGAAATTCTGGAATACGAAGCCGATTTTTTCATTGCGCAGCAGCGCCTGTTCGTCGGCCGAAAGCTTGCCCACGTCTTCGCCTTCCATGAAAAAGCGGCCGGAAGTTGGGCGATCGAGGCAGCCCAGAATATTCATCAAGGTCGTCTTGCCGGAACCTGATGCACCCATCAGGGCAACGAATTCTCCCTTGGCAATAGAGAGGGAGACGCCGTGCAGCACGGGCACCTCGATTTCCCCAACTCGATAAGTCTTGCGTATATCTTTCAGTTTTATCAATTCCATCGAAGTATCTCCGGCCCCCCATGCCGTGCCGCGCACGAAGGGGAGCCAAAGTCGATCAGTGTCCTGACGAGCTACGCCCTCTTCTTATTTGCGGAACAAACGGACTGCCGCCGGAAGCCGGTTTGGAATCCTGCGGCTGATACTCTCCAACAACCACCAGAGTGCCTTCTTCGAGCTGCTCGCTTTGCACCTCCGTCATGCTCCCGTCGCTTGCACCGACCACTACCGAAAACGGGCGCACCAAGGAATCGGCGGGAATCCATACGGTGCCGCGTCGTGGCTCATCTTCTTGGCCTCCGCGCTCTTCATCAGATGCTTCACCGGATGCGGAAGAGCCTCTCTGCGGCTCGCTCCCGAGGGCTCCGCGGCTGTCGGAGACCACCTGATCGGGCGATGGACTGAAGCGCAAGGCTGCGTTTGGAACCATCAGCACTTCCTTCTTTTCGCTCACCAGGAATTTGGTGTTGGCGGTTAGATACGGGAGCAACCTTCCGTTTGAGTTATCGGTATTGACCTCAACCGTATAGGTCACGACATTCTGGGTCATGGAGGCATTCAACCGGATTTTGCCGACTTCGCCGTAGAACGTGTCGCCGGGATAGGCATCCACCGTAAAATTGACCCGCTGTCCGGCCTTGATGCTTCCGATGTCCGCTTCATTGACCGGAACCCAGACCTGCATGCGGCGCAAATCCTTGGCGATCAGGAAAAGGCTTGGGGCATTTAAGCTGGCAACGACTGTCTGGCCGATATTCACTCTGCGGTCGATGATCACCCCTTTGACCGGCGATTTAATGGTACAGTAGTCCAGGTTTTGCTGAGCCCTTCGCAGACTCGCCTCGGCCTGTTCAACGCTGTTTTGCGCCTGCACGACGGCCGCCTTGCCGACGGCTAAATTGGCCTTGGCCACTTCGAAAGCCGATTGAGAAGCATCGAAGTCGCTCTGAGATAAGGCATCCGATGGGCCCAGCTTACGCGCTCGCTTCCAGTCCCGTTCAGCCTGAACAAGCCGCGCCTGCAATTGACCCATGTCCGCCTCCGCCCGCAGCACGCCGGCCTTCGCCACATCGAGCTGTGCCTTTGCCTGCGCCACATCGGCCGCGTAAAGCGCATCGTCTATCTGCGCAAGTACAGTACCTTCTTCAATATTGGATCCATAGTCAATTGTCCTGCCCGCTTGATCCTTTCCGAAAGACACGATTTTGCCGGCAACCTGCGCACCGACATTCACCACCTCTTCCGGCTCCACCGTACCCGTCGCGCTGATGGCCAACACCAGATCGCCGCGCTTCAAAGGCACCGTATGAAAGGAAGTCGACCCGCCGCTATCGCTTCGAAAGATCAACGCGGCGCCGATTCCGAGCATTCCTATCAGAATAACGAGCCAAACAATTCGCTTTCTGAATCGATTCATACGAGCTCCCCTACCGGTTTAAACGAAGAGTGCAAGCCACTCATCCTTCGATGGAAGTCTCGATACTGAGCAGCTTCGCTCCCTGTTTGATGCGAAATTTCCCTTCGACCGTCTCCCAGATCCACCCCGAATAACCATAGCCTCCTACAGGTTTAAAGATAAAAGCTCCTTGCCACGATTCAGAGCGCATCCGGTTGTGAGCAACGGTCCCGAATTTACCGAAATTATAGAAGGAGACAGGGTGGCAATAGTCTTCCCCCCTCAATGCCTGGGCCACACGAGCAGCCACCGGACCGCCGAAGACCGCAGCCCGAAGCCCGTACTTGTTGTTCCTCGTCCGATCGAGCACCTCTTCCGCGGCGCCGAAAGGCGACGTGAACGCCACCGGTCCGAACACCTCTTCCCGCATCCCCAGCATATCGTCGGTTGCGTTCTTCACCACCGTGGGATGAACCAGGTTCCCTTCTATGGTGCCGCCTGCCACGATCTCGGCACCCCTGCGCCGGGCGTCCTGCAGCTGCTCCGTAATTCTTTGCACCGCAAGATCACTGCCTACCGGCGATACGTCGGTATCTACATTCGCTGGATCCCCAACCACCAGACGTCTAACTCTGGCGGTGAATTCCTCCAGAAACTCTTCATAGATGTCCGCGTGAATGAAGATCCGTTTGGGCGCCGTGCAGGTCTGCCCCGAATACATGAATTTTGACTGCATCAGATCGCTCAGAGCGAGCTCCTGGTCGGCATCGGCGAACACTATGAACGGATCCTGTCCGGGCCCTTCGAAAACCATTTTCTTGCCGGTCTTTTTGAAAGCCTTTTCATAGGGCATGATGTTTTCGTCGAAGCCAAATACGACCACCGCCGAGACTTGTGGATCTTTCAGGGACTCTTCGATGAAGGACCGTCCGCTCCCTCTGTAGAAGCTAACCTCGTCGCCAAAGATCGGCCGGTACATCGCTTCGCTGAGAGCCATTACATCCTTCCCCTTGGATGAAAACTTCACGTTCACCCGATTACCCATCAAATAGATTGAGGTAATGGCGCTGTTTACCCAGGCGCTGCCGTTGTAGGAAAGCATCAGCGAAACACGCGAGCCGGGACCGCCCAGAGGGATGCGGTCCTGGAGAATCGGGCGTGCTTGTTCGTACATCCTGAGTGCCTCCACGGCTGCGTCGACCTCCACCCTGCAGTCCCTTACGGTAAAACGCAAATCTTTCACGGCCACATCGACCAGAGCTTCCCGGTGCCGCTCCAGGGACCGGGAAAGATCCATCACCTTCTGTAATCGCTCTTCAAAAGACACTTGGCTCTCCCCGCCGGCTCGCTCAAATTGCTGCGGGCCCTTCCATTTCTCAAATAAGGAGTCCGGCCCGCCGATGCCAGCCGAACCCAACCGTTTTGCACCGGCTTAGGCGAAAAAACATGTATGCGAATTTGCCGATCGGCCGGATGAAATTTTCCTTTGCAGCTGCTCCCTGCTGTTGAGTGAGCACTCACTTAAATTAGCAAATTGTTCACCCGCCGGCAACTTTAATACGCACTTTCCGAAGCTCACTTAAAAGGGTGAAGACGACACCGAACAGCCTTTCACCAAGCTCTTTCTCATGAGAAGCCGACAAGGACGCCCCGTTATCGGTGGAATAAGCATCGTGCCTTATCGGTAATCGGAGAGGATTTTGGGCTGATCTTGAATTGATATGTTCCCGATTTTCCAACGTCGGCTCACGCCAATACGCCTTGGCAGTGTCCCACTGTGGGCCCAGGCCCTCTTCGTAGGCATTGCCATCCTGAACGATCAAACCCGTCACTCGGTTAGGATGGAGCAGCGCCAGGTGCAACCCGATTGGGCAGCCGTAGTCGTGGAGGTAGAGCGCAAACCGGTCGAGTCCGACTGCTTGGGTTAAGACGTCCAAAACCTGAGTGTAGTTTTCAAACGAGTAGTCGAACCGATCGGGGTGGGGAATGAATTGTATCCGAAACCAGGGTAGTCGAGAGCTGCTACGCGGTAGCGATCGGCCAGCGCGGGAAGAAGGCGGCGGAACATGAATGACGAGCTTGGGAAGCCGTGCAGAAGAAGCACGGCCGGCGCCGCCGGGAACCGACCTCCCGATAGAAAATGTCAAGACCGTCAACTACAACAGTTTGGTGGTGAACATTCACGGTTTGGCTCTCCATTCCGAGCCGCACCGTATCATAAAAGAATGCTCACTATTCTCACACAGGCGCGGTCCGCCGTCGCCTGCAGCCTTGGGTTGGGCAATCGTTAAGACTTCAGGCTGCATCTTTTCAATCCAACATGGGTTCATTCTTCTCCGGTGTACCAACCAGCAGTTTGCCGTGTCGGTTTGTGGCGGGCCTATGGACTTTTTCTGTGTGTGTTCCGTACAGAATCGCACGTCCACAGACCCTGTTTTCGCCGAAGGTTCAGATCCTCTTCCGTGAACAGGCAGTTGCAGTTGCGCCGTATTTTCTTCAGGAAGTCTGCCTCGATATTGATCTCCTTAAGCCGGGTCACGATATCTTCTACCGGTCCCAGCTCAATTCCAAGCCACCGTCGTCGCTTGATTTCAGCAACCACATACGTCGTCCCTGAGCCACCGAAAGGATCAAAAATCACGTCCCCTTCATCGGACGCCATCTCTATAATCCTGTCCATCAGCTTAACTGACAGCTCGTTGGAGCCCTTGCGCTTCTTGTACTTCCGATGCCGCACCGGAGCGATATCCATCCAAACATCCGTCAAATTGACCCCTTTGGGATTTATCTTGTCCTTGTACCCTCCATAGTCGCGCAGATCTGCTTTACATACCGGGCAGATTTCCATCGGCAAACGGTCGGGGTGAAAGGTCTTCGGCTTTTCTCCCTTGCAGTAATAGAGCAGAGAGTAATGGGACGGATAGAGCCGTCCTGAGATCGGCAGGCTGTATTTTATATCGACGGCGATCCAGTGCCGAAAGGTGAGTCGGGCATTGAGATATGCGGAGAGGTGAGTATTCCACTTGGGGATATTCCAAATGAACAAGCTGCCTCCCGGCTTCAGCAGCCGAATGCACTCACCCGCCCACGTTTCGCACCACTCTAGGTACTGTGCCTCGTTGAGATCGTCATTGACCCTGGAAGGATATAGCTTCTTTAGATTAAAAGGCGGATCTGCAAAAACCATATCGATGCTATCGTCTTCCATGTCACGCATGAGAGCCAGGCAATCGCCCTGATGGAGCCGCCCAAAGTCAGTCTCGAAAACTACGGTAGGAGACCCTTCGTTATTTCCCGGCTGCTCGATATCCTTGCCGATGAGCGCATGAACCGCATCGGCTTTTTCCTTCAGTGCATTCAGGATGCGCCGATCCATCACTCCGATCTTGAGCATCAATTCAATCGGCGATATTCCTGCTGCAGAGCATATTCGATCTAAATCGCGGCCTGACGGCATCGTGCTGCTATGATTGTAGTGCCGCAGCCGCTCCACTGGGACGTCTGCTGCATCAGCAAATCTTTTCAGGGAAAACCTGTCATTTTCCTGGATCCCCAGCGCCCTAAAGAAATCAGAATAAGTCATGAGCAAGTACCCTTAAAACCGTTCTTTGCCTATGCGAATACTATAGTCTGTAGACTTTTAGTCTACACCAACATACACGCCAAAGCAATCATCAGGAACTGTAAAATCCGGGAGTGGCGCAGTTGACCATCGAAGAAGCATTTGGATTGACCTTACAGGATCTGCGCAAATCACGCAAGCTGTCTCAGGAACAGCTTGGGTTTGAGAGCGGATACCATCGCACTTACATCAGCCAGCTTGAACGGGGCAGGAAAAGTCCTTCTCTGAAAACGATCTTCCAGCTGGCCAAAGCTTTGAAAACGGCGCCTTCTGAATTGGTCCTGTGTGTAGAACGGTCCATTCTTGCCTCGGGTCAGAGCCTCGACCTAGAAGGAGCGGAATATAATGAAGATTATGAGGGTTGAGCGCTTGATCGATGCTGGCGGATTCTCCTCTTCTCAAGAATGGAAGACAATCGAAGCCCAAATTTTTGAAGCAATACAATCCATTCAGTGGCCTCCCTACTCAGGCTCTTTCACACTTCGAAACGAGCCAGGCAAGAAGCGCGGCGAAGGCAGCGGAGTCAAGCCGATAAAGGACGCTTGCATGCAGCATCTGAGCTTGCTTGGCTGGGGACTTGAAACTTGTTACGATATTGCTACACTTCGACGTCCAGGGCCGATCGATGCCACTTTGCCTGTTGGCAACCGTCTCTTTTGCATGGAGTGGGAAACCGGCAACATCTCTTCTACCCATCGAGCACTGAACAAAATGGCTCTGGGCATTCTGAAAGGCATATTGATCGGCGGAGCTTTGGTTCTGCCGACTCGTGCCATGTACAGATATCTTACCGACCGAGTCGGCAACTTTGCCGAAATCGAGCCTTATTTTGATCTCTGGAGAGCACTGCAGGTTGAAGACGGCCTGCTGGTGGTCATTGCAATCGAGCATGATGCGGTGAGCGGGTCGGTACCACGTATCCCGAAAGGCACTGATGGCAGAGCACTTCAGTAGTCGACGACTCCCTCCATCTCACTCGCGTTTCAGTACGACGATGTATTCCGTCCGCATGGTATTTGCGATTCCTGTGACTTGACGAGCTAAGCGCAGAGCCAGGCAAAATCCATAGCGGATGCTTATTTCGACGAGCATTTCATCTATGCCCGGAACGCTTCCTGGAGGGGTACCCAGTATTTTTCCAATCTGCTTGTCATTGGTTCCCACTATAATCGTGCAGAGTCGACCGGGGCGCAAAACACGCCCACATTCAGAGAGCACCATTTCCATATCGGACTTGTAGAGATCGAGCTTCTGGCGGGGATTTCTGCCACGCAAGCCGATCATCCTTTCACGTAGGGCATTCATGTTTACACCGAAGGACTGCAAGTGAAAGGAATCATTTTTTAGATAGTCTAATGCAAAACTGTAGGGTGGGGAAAAAAGGATACCGTCCACGCTTGAATCGCGCAATGGAAGAAACCTTGCGTCCCCCTCCAAAGGGCTTGCATGCGACGGTTCCAAACCGGCTTGGGCCAAGGCCGCCTGTATCTTTTCAGCGGCAAACAAGTACCGTTTCAGAATAGAGCAAAACTGATCGTAGTGAGAGTTGCGAGTGCTCCTCTCGGAGTAGCCCGCGCTATCCAGATACGCGAGGAGGAGGAAATTCCGAACCGCGGCAGACTTGCAGGCTCCTGACATATCGGCGCTGACTGCCGCCGAGGGCATGTAGTCCGCCCCGGGTTCTTCGAATGACCTGAAAACGGGTCTCGACTGGATCTTTGCTCCAGCTTGAGCTTCCCCGATGAATTGTTGGAAATGCTGGAAAACGGCCCTACAATGCTTGAGGGCAGCACGAACGGGCTCGAGGGGGACAGTCAGCCCATCCAGCTTGGCCTGAGTCATGAACCGGCAAAATGGGCTCGCGTCTATCCCAATAGACCTGATCCCCACGAGACAGGCCTCAATGAGAACCGTTCCGGAGCCCATCATCGGGTCCAGTATGGTGTCACCCGGTTTGAGGCCCATTATGTTGATCAAAGCCTTGACCATCTGAGGGTGAAACTTGCCCCGGTAGGGGAATAGGCCATGTGTGGCATAACCGGTCTTGAACTGCTTCGTTTCAAAGAAAGACCGCAACCGTGCTGAGGAGTACCGGGGCAGGTGCAGGGCCTCACCACTGCAGATCAAAGTATGATGAGTGGGACGTTCGCCCACCCGAGCGAAGTAAGCTCCACGCCGGACGATTTCCTCATCGGTAAGAATTTTGCTTTCATAAAAAGCAAGCTCCAGCTCATAGACCTCATTAAGGCCGGGAATGAGTTGCAGATGGCCGGGGAAGAGCACTCCATTGATACTTTCTGAGAAGAGATCAGGGCTCCCCGAGAACGGTTCTGCCGGTACCGTTTTGATCACTTTTCCTCACTTCTATTCTTTTGCCAGGCGTTTATGATTTATATGGCGGCCACTACCACTCCCATTCCTCTTCATCAAATCGGGATAGAGCAGAAGGGTCCAGTCGCTCTTCATCTCGTTCGTACATTTGTCTGCCACCTTGTGTCCACCCAGCCCGTGTTGTAGCACGCTCACTATGGCTCCATCCCTTACGTGCAGCTCGACCTCGTCTGTTAGCCCAAGCCCAGCTTGTAGGATGAGTGTCTTTGGCAATCTGATACCACGGGAATTTCCAATACGAACTAAAAATGTCTTCATCAGATCATCCTGCCGGTTAAATGTAATTACTCTGCAAGCCCATACTAGAATCTGTGACAACGACAGACTGGAAAGGCTACGCGAAGCTAACCGGCCACGCCGAAATGGCAAGATCACACGCACTTTATCAATATGCGACAGCTACCCTCAGGATGCGTGGTCCGGTAGAGCATGAGGTTGGGCGATCATTCCTGTAGCTCGTACTCTATGGTCTCCGCGCTGAAATCCTGCTCATGGGGCCACATGATACCCCCGGAAGCAGGCCGGACAGAACGGGAATACGCCATGTCTTTGAGCTCAACAAAAACACCCTTGTCAATATATGGCGAGACATCAAAAATGCCCTTCCTCCCATTCGAAAACTCGACTCTGACTTTGTAATCCTCTATCGGTTCAACGGAGATGACCCTATTCATACTTCACCTCACTTAAGCGGCTTTATTAAAAGGCTGTTGGCCGGCAACCGCCAGCTTCCAATTTGTCAACAGGTCTTCCCTGTGATTTCGATCCATGCCTGTACCAATCTCATCTTTGATCTCGGGAGGCTGCCTTCTAGAATCTCCCCATCACCAATTCCAATGATCGCTTCATGCTCGGCATACTGGGCGTGAGTGTGGGGAGGATTGTGCTTCTTGTTATCAAAATAGAACATCAGAATCACGATACCATAGAACATCGAGATTACAGGCATGATAACTCCAGTATTTACATTTCAACGGGCCATGGAGCCCGGTCCCACCCCTCATTAGAACGGATGCAGTTTAAAGTGTTGGTACATCATGCAGCTTTACGATTCACTTGCCCCCAGTATTCGTCCCAACCCTGATTAGCTCTTAAGGTTCGCAGCGCCGGCATATTCGACGCCTGATCTGGATTCCACCATGCTCCAGTTTTCTTGAGCCTATTTTGAATCACATAGCGATGAGCGCTTTCTATTTCCCCCGAGCCTATCGGGAGATTGGCCTCAATGGCGGCCTTTAGTCAAATTGTCCCAGTCGATTTATCACATAGCGATAACACCTTCGCACTGGAGCATTTTTGTCTATGACCGAATCCGGTTCTATATGGGGCTTTTTCGATACGAAAAATCAGAGAGTGCGTCAAGGAAAAATCGTCCGTTCAGCAGGTCATGTCAACGGCCGGAGACTTAGCGTTAGCGCCGCTTCAACGGCGGCGCCGGAGTGTGCACGATCTTAGATTTCGGCCTGTAATGCGCCGCCGGCGGTAGGCTGCGCTGCCGTTCTCATGGGGTTATCATCGGAGAGATAACCGTAACGTGTTAGATCATGTCCCTGCACTTCACGTCGGGCTGCCAATTGTGGATAAAGGGCAGCCTTGGCTCGAAGCTTTGTGTGAAACCGAAACGTCTTAATCAAAGCAAAAACCCGAAGTCCCGGCTTCAAAATTTAGATAAACCGGTCGAAAGCTGCAGATCGCGGCGCCTTATCAGCTCTTCTACACTTCCGGCCGCCGCCACGCGGCCGGAATCGACAAACACGATGCGATCGGCCAAATTGAGGATTTCATCGAATGAATGGCTGACGTACAGGATAGGAATGGAGAATTCAGACGACAAGCTCGCGATAAATGGCAGCACTTCGGCTTTGCGCGCATGATCGAGCGAAGCCAGCGGCTCATCCATTAACAGGATGGCAGGGCTGGTGAGAAGCGCGCGGCCGATGGCAACCCGTTGCTTTTCCCCGCCTGAGAGCTTGGCCGGCCGGCGCTCCAGCAACTGTTCGACGGCCAAAAGCTCTACCACTTGATCAAAAGCGACGTAGCGATCCGATGGGTTGATACGGCGCATGCCGAAGCAAAGGTTGGAGCGTACCGAAAGATGGGGAAAAAGGCGGCCGTCCTGAAAAACATAGCCAACGCGCCGCTTTTCGGGGGGAAGATCGATTCTCTTTTGTGAATCGAAGAGTTCATGACCGTCTACCGCTATGCGCCCCTGGTCGGGCCGGACGAGTCCAGCCACCATGCTGATAATCGAGGTTTTGCCGGCACCTGAGCTGCCAAAGAGGGCTGTAACCCCAATCCCTTTCGAGTTAAAGGAGGCATCAATTAAAAAATCTCCTTGTTTGCGCCTGACACATACATGAAGCACAACCTAGCTCCTCATAGGGACGGCAAAACGCTTCGCCAGCAGTTCGGAAGCCAGCACCGCGACCATCGCAATCATGATAGAAATGATACAGAGCCGCATGGCGCCCGTTTCCCCACCGGGCACCTGGGTCAGGGTGTAGAGCGCAAGAGGCAGAGTCTGCGTCTTTCCCTGAATATTTGAAACAAATGTAATAGTCGCCCCAAATTCACCCAGGCTGCGCGCAAAGGCCAGGATCACGCCGGTGATGATGCCGGGAACACTCAGCGGCAAAGTGACCGTGAAAAACACTCGCAAGGCCCCGCAGCCAAGGGTCCTTGCGGCAGCTTCCAGCCCCTGGTCAACCCCTTCAATAGAGAGCCTCACAGCACGGACCATGAGCGGAAACGCCATGACTCCCGCAGCCACTGCCGCACCCTTCCAATTGAACGCCAAGCTGATGCCCAGCACTTCATAAAGCCACCCGCCCACGACTCCTCTGCGGCCAAAAAAAACCAGCAAGAGATAGCCGATCACCACCGGAGGCAAAACCAAAGGCAGGTGAATCAGCCCATCCAGAAGATTCTTGCCCGGGAACCTGAGGCGTGCCAAAATCCAGGCAGCCAGAATCCCCAAAGGCAAACTCCACAGCACCGCCCAGATTGAAACCCACAAGCTCAACCGCAGCGCTTCGAGCTCTACCGTCGTTAAAGTGAAAACTTCCATCAGCGGACAGTAAAACCGTATTTTTCGAAAATTGTCTTTGCCTGCGACGTTTTCAAGAAATCCATGAATCTTTTGGCAGCCGATGTTTCGCCGCCTGCAACCAGTGCCACCGGATAGACGATTGGGGAATGTGAATCTTCAGGAAAGTAACCGACGACTTTGATTTTCTCGCTTACAGCCGCATCCGTAGCATAAACAATACCCAAGGGAGCTTCCCCACGCTCCACGAGAACCAGCGCCGCACGCACATCCTTGCATCGAGCGACTTTGCCTTTTATGCTCTCCCAAACTCCCAGTTTTTCCAGCGCCTGCCTGCCATATATGCCGGCTGGGACATGCTCCGGATCGCCCATAGCAAGTCGCCCGTCCCCCAACAGACCGGACAGGTCAAAGCCGCTGCCGATTGCGACTTTGTCCGGGCCGGCCTCGGCGGGAGCAATCAGCACGATCCGGTTGCCCAGAAGATCGAAGCGGCTTGCCCCATCGATCATTTTTTTCTCCTCCAGATAATCCATCCATTTGCTGTTGGCGGAAAGGAAAAGATTGGCTGGAGCCCCGCTCTCGATCTGTTTTGCCAGTGTCGACGACGAGGCAAAGGATGGAATGAGCTCGCCCAGGTTTTGATCAGTAAACAGTCTGCCGATTTCCGTCAAGGCATTCGTTGTAGAAGCAGCTGCAAACACGGTGACTGAGTCGGGAAGCTCCGCCTCGGCTCCTGCAACCGGTCCCACTAACAACATCAGCATACACACCGCTGCCAGTACCGCTCCGCGCTTCAGCTCTTGTTTCCTCATGATCGGTCTCCATGAATTAATGGGTTTGATCTCCGGGCTTCCAATTATTAATGGCTCATCGCGGATTTTCGTGAAAAGGTTCTGTCATCAGGTTGAGGTCATTCCGAGCGAAGCGAGGAATCTTGTTGTAATGCCGTCAAAATCAGGATTCCTCGGCTTTCGCCTCGGAATGACAGAGAGCGTTTTTCACATCAATCCGCGATGAACCTTATTAATTCTTGCCGTTCGCATCTCTCATACGGCGGGTGCAATCCAAAGACTCTCAAAACACTTCCTAACCAAATTCATGCCATTCTCTTAGTGAACGGCCCGGGAGAACGAACGATCCGCAAATGAGCGGATAACAAAGGCAGTTGCCTGCATTAGCGCTAAACACCGTGTGAGGTGCAGCCGTGCAATCTTTAACTGTTCTAAGTGTTCGTCATTACAACTGTTTACAATGAGAGCATGTTGTGCTCAACGAGCATACATTTTCGTGACGTGACCATACAAATTTGTCAACGTCCTGTAATCTATGGTTTTTCAGGGCGAAAACTCAGCGTTTCAAGATAGAGAATTCCTTTCTCATTCCTTGCCGGTGTGCGACGGGGTCAATCGAAATCATTTTGTTTATCCCGGCAAAACATGGCTCCGCGCGCCGGCCGCAGCCATTCTTAAATGAAACAGGCTGCGTTTTTTCCAGTAGGCTGGGAGCCTAGACCCGGCCACACATTATGTCAAGTAAAACATAACGCAAACCGAAAGATCATGAGCACTCGATCCATCTTTGCCAGCAGCTCTTGCACTTGGTGAAAGCATTCTGCCCATATAGTGACTGCTCCTGGCGTTGATCGACGGGTGCATGATGGAAGCGACCGGTATTCAACTGCCGAAGACGAGGCCGCAGTTTGGGCGGTTGAAGCCATGGCAGGTGCTCGTATTGCTTTTGACGTACCTCCAGGGAGGGGATCAACCTTGTTGCTGGACGTGGCGGATTGCTTGTGGCGGCAAAAGATCAGCCGGCGTCTGAACACTGCCGGATCATCTCCAACCGTGCAGACTTTTATCCTGTCGAGTTACGCGCACTGATCTGAATCAAACGCGAACCGATGTTGAAAAGATATCTCCGCTTCTTATGATATTCCAGGCACAGAGGGCAGCCGGGAGAAACCCCTTTTCCTGCGAAATCACATCCAGATGCATCAGGGCCATGGCCGCAACTTCTCGTGCAATCGGCTTCGACCAGCTTCTTTGATCGACGGTCGGCACATAGCGTCCGCATCTATGACACACATCTATGCTCTCGTATTCACGGTCCGCCACAAAGTACACCTCGAGCTCCTGCTGATCGTTGCATTCGCAAAACGGACAAACGAGCCGCGTGAATCGCCACTCATGCGAGCAGGAGGCGCACCTTAGCCACCGCTGGCCGCCTTCCCCCTGAAGAAAAGCGAGCTCAGGCATTGTGCCGCAGATGGGACAATACCCCTTGCTCCACGAAAGTCCTTCCACAAGCGCTCTCATATTCTCGGAGATTTTTTCGATCAGGGGCTTTGCTACCTGCCCCAGTGCAAATGCAAGAGTCAACGAGCTGACTTCGATGCCGGAGATGAGTGCTTTCTTTAGGCTTTTCTCGCTCGCGAGCGACGCCTTGAGGGGCGTTTTGGGGTCAAGGCGCCCCTGCCGGAGCGCATGCTCGATAACCTCGAGATCCTCCCCGATCTTGGGGAAGCTCCGCTGCATAACCGGCATCAGGCGTTCGGCGCTCCTAACCCAGAGCGCATCACCAATGCCGTCAATGATAGCCTCCATGGTCAATAAGGGAATGCCCCGTTCAAATCGTTCGGGTGCAGGTGCTTTGACCGGAATGCACGGATAATCCTGCAGCTCCGCCTTGAATCGAGCTCTCTCCACGAGCAGTGGCCTGAAGGCCTCAACCACGCTGCCGAGGGGGTGCATCTCTTCCACCAAAAGGTCCAGTGCTTCCGCAATTCTCGCCGCCGCTGTGTTTTGCGCCAATTCGGTTTTCGGTGCTGCATTGAGCTCATGGCTGGTGCTGTTCATAACCGAGTTCCTTCATTTGCTCCTGAAACCAGCCGCTGCATTAATGACGAACCAGCTTGCAGTCAGTTGGAGATCAAAAGGAGGGAGCTTTTTTTTGCAGGCGGGCTCGCGCCGTGCCGCCACGCACGGAGACCGCCTGCAATTCAGAACACATCAGCCCGCGGCGTATTCATAGTATTTCCGCGGATCATCGGTGACGATGTAAATTACCCGAACATCGTTCGGGTTTACTGCCATTGCAGCTGCATTGGCTTTCTTGAGCTCATCGACTCTTTTTGCCGCCGCAGCGAGAATCTCGTCGCGCTCCCCGAACATCAGCGCTCCAGTCGGGCAAGACAACACGCAGGCGGGAGTCATGCCGTTTGCCAGCCGGTCGGAGCAAAGGGTGCACTTGAAGAACACCTTCGTCTCCGCGTTCTGGCGAGGGATGTTGTAAGGGCACGAGCTACGGACCTCTTCAAGGGGAGCCTGACTCGATTTGTCCGTATAGAGGATCGCTCCGGTTGCCTCGTCACGAACCGCTCCGCCTTCCACGTATCCGGCCATGGCATCCATGCAGGGAGGATCTATGCAGTGGCGGCACTGGTCCGAGAAGAAATACCAAAAGGGTTTGCCGTCGTCCTTCCTGCCTTCGGCAAAGCGCACCAGCTTCCAGGTATCGGCAGACAGGTCCTGAGGATTCTGGTAGGACCCGAGCTGTTCAGTTTTCGTTCCAGGCAGCCCGTTCCACTGCTTGCATGCAACCTGGCATCCACGGCACGCCGTGCACCTGGAGGTATCGACCAGTATTGATTTTCCGTCAGCCATCTCGCAGCCCTCCTAAACCTTGGTCAAATTGACCATGAACGCCTTGTACTCCGGGGTCATGGTATTTCCGTCGCCGACGGTGGGTGTGAGCAGATTCGCACTGTCGCCACCGTCCTCGGGGAACAGCCAGCCGTAGTTGAAAGTCATGCCGACTTGATGAATGAGCTGGCTGCCACATTGGAACGGCCGGAAACGCGATGTCACCATGGCGACGCATTCGAGCGCACCGCGAGGGGATTCTACCTTTACCTTCTCGCCGTTTCTTATCCCGCGAAGGTCGGCGAGCTCTTCACTGATCTCGACATAAACCTGCGGTTGAGCTTCCGTAAGCCAGGATTGCCACCTTGTTATTGCTCCTGAGCACCAGTGCTCCGTGCTGGTGTAGGTGGTCATGACGAACGGAAATTTGGGATCGCAGCCTGAGAATTTGTCGCAGGTTCCGGAAAATATCTTAATAATCGGGCTGTTGAGCTGAGAGGACATAAGGTTTCGTGTCATGGGCCCCTCAAACGGCTCATAATGCTCCGGGAAAGGCCCGTCGTTCGGTCCGGGGCCGAACAGCGAGGCAACCCCATCCGGCTTCATGATGAAGGGATATTTTCCCTTTTCCTGATCCGTCATGGGCGGCCATGGCCCATCCGGTATATCCCCCACCCACTTGCCGTCAACCCAGGCGAGAAGCGGCCGTTTGGGATTGTATGGCTGGCCGTTCGGATCGACCGATGCCCGGTTGTAAATGATTCGTCGGTTGACGGGCCAAACCCATGACCACTCCGGATAGAGTCCGAGTCCGGTTGGATCGTTCTTTTTCCGTCGCGCCATGAGGTTTACTCCATCCTTGGTGAAGCTTCCACAGGAGATCCAGCAGCCGCTCGAAGTTTTCCCGTCCGCCTGCAGATTTGCGAACCCGGGCACCAGTTCGCCCTTTTTAAACTGCTTGTCGCCTACGGTCACGTCCTCAAGGAAGCAACCATTGATTGCCTTGGCGACCTTCAGACAATCGAACCGTCCTTTGTCATCGGCGTAATCCCATTGTAGATTCAAGATAGGCTCGGGAAACGTGCCGCCCTCCTTCTTGTAGAGCTCCTTGAGCTTGGTTGTGATCCTATAGACAATGTCACCGGTCGAGATGGCATCGCCGGGTGATTCCGCCGCCTTGTATTTCCATTGTACCCAGCGGCCGCTGTTGGTCTGGCTGCCCTCCTTTTCAACCGATGCCGAAGCGGGCAACAGAAAAACCTCCGTTTTTATCTTCTTCGGATCCATTCCGGGGCCTTTCCAGAAGGAGGCGGTTTCATTATCAAAGATATTGACGTGCACCGCCCAATCCAGATTGCCCATGGCCTGGCGCACCTTGTTGGAATTCGGCAGGCTGCAGGCGGGGTTCTGGGCAATGACGACAAAGCCTTTGATCTTTTTCTCGAACATTCCGTCGATCATGTTGAGCAGCGATGCATCCTGTCCGTCATCCAGCTTGGGCACCCAGGAGTAGCCGAAGTCATTGTCCGCAGTTGCATTGTCGCCGTACCATGCCTTGAGAAGACTCACCGTGTACTTCGGATAATTCTGCCACCAGTTGGCCGATTGGGGGTCTGCGGATTTTGGGGTGTTCTTTTTCAAGTAATCGTCGAGTGTTTGCAGGGACGTCCTCGGAGCGGCAAGATAGCCGGGTAGGATGTGGGAAAGTATGGCGAAATCAGTCGATCCCTGAACGTTGGGCTCGCCGCGCAATGCGTTCACTCCGCCTCCGCAAATTCCCATGTTGCCGAGCAGAAGCTGAACCATGCACATGGTCCTGATGTTCTGCACCGCCGTTGTGTGCTGGGTCTGTCCGAGAGCGTACAGGATCGTTCCGGCCTTGTCTCTGACA
>Ga0068714_10001907_pt1 | contig 28400 bp, 33 predicted proteins | sample MTBNYHSulfiMetaG_FD_62988 | JGI IMG/M metagenome (GOLD analysis project Ga0068714, IMG submission 62988) | Enrichment culture microbial communities from rom New York Harbor, USA that are MTBE-degrading - MTBE-NYH (New York Harbor Sulfidogenic)... | ecosystem: Environmental > Aquatic > Marine >...
CCGATTCTTTTCCCACGGAGGAACATTCGCAAAAACGACCACATATCAACCCGCCTTTCGCGTTTCGGCATACTGCCGGTATTCGTCCAGCATAGCCTGCATAGTGACAGCCGCTTCACATTCCCGGCACATATCCCGTTCGCCGCTAGACTTGCCGCAGATTTGGCACTTCAACCTACCACCTCCCCAAAAACGTCACTGCCGCGTAATACATAGCCGCTATTGCCGCGCCGCCGGCCAAGACCATCACCGCAATACCCAGGCACTTTTCCACCGTCAGCGCCCAGAGGTAGTAACTACCTGCCCGCAAAAGACGCTTCATGCGCCATCCTCCTTCGACACGTCCTCTATCTTGGAAAACACCGTCCCGCACCGGCAGCCGTATGTCACCAGGTGTTGCCGAAACCTCTCCCGGTATGATAAGGAATGCTGATATGGTGAAAGTGGATTTCACGCTACGGTTACCCGAAAAGTTATTACAGAAAATCAAAGAACTGGCCAAAAAGGAAAAGCGTTCGACAAACAAAGAGATTGAATACATAGTTGAGCAATATCTTGTCAAGTACGAAAAGCAACACGGGGAGATTGAAACTTAATTTATTTTGCGATTTTGAGTTTCCGCTTCGCAACAGACTGCCGCTCTTGCTCCGCCATCCACGCGTCCAAAGCCGCTTCCCGGAGGATAATCCGGGAGCCAACACGGGTATGCGGTATCTGTCCTGCTCTGATTGCCTGACGAAGTTTTGCTTCGCCCAATGTCCCCTGGAAATATAGGGCCAGTGCAGTTTTCACCGTAAATTTGCGATCCATGTTTTCACCTGCCTTTCTTCCGTGCATTTTTTAGGAGGGTAAATATGCCGTCCCATTATAAAGTTGAGCTTTTGGCAGATAACAGTCACAACGACCTTGAAATGCAGATTAACGCCTGGTTCCGCACCCACAAACCGGCCCGGGTGATCGATATACGATTTGTGGCCGATGGCGCCCAGTATACATACTGTGTGCTGATACTTTACGTGCCGAAGGAAAAACCACTGCCTAAATAAGTTAACCCAAGGTACCAGTGGGTTCTTGACAGCCATTACATGTATGTAATGGCTGTTCCAAAAAAATATAGTGGTTGAAATCAAGTTTGTGACTTTGACAATACTTCATAAGATTGCCAAGTAATTTTGGCCCTGCTTTGCTCTCAGTATTTAATACCCGATGGACTTGGGCTACATCAACCTGTAATTGTCTTGCAAACTCATGGTAGTTATCATCTGCATAATCCCGCATAAGTTCTCTTACCCTCTGTTTGTTTAGATACAATAAGTTCACCCCCGTTACATACAGTCAATATTGTTTGTATGTAACACTATATCATTACCGTTACATGTAGTCAATATGTTTTTTAAGATTTTCTTTAAAACTATATAAAACATTGACTGCAAGCAACACCAGCTAATATAATAGGCTTATAGGAGAAGGTGTAGAAATGACTGGGTTTAACAAAGAAAGATTTGCAAAACTACTAAATAAGGCCAGAGGCGACAGGTCAATTAACGAATTCGCACGCCAGTCCATGGTAAGTGCTGCCCATATTTCTCGTCTTTCTCGTGGTTTATTAGATACTCCACCATCTGCAAATACAATACAAAAATTAGCTCAAAAATCTCACAATGTAAGCTATCAAGAGTTTATGTCCGCTGCAGGGTGGGACCATATAAATGAAAAGTCGGACGGATATTTAGACATGCCCACAAACGATGCAATAGAAAAAGAAATTTTCATTGCAAAAGAATCCGGTATTGACATAAATTATGAAACAGCCGCCCGAATGGTGGAGAACAGAAGAAAATATCCCCGGGGTCTGGGCGATAAAAATATAGACTACATATACCAGGCTAAGACCTTGGGCGATGCCCTAACCAGGGTAGCCGAATTGGATATTGAATATGACTTTGATGATGAAACAATGTTCAAGCTGGTAAAGAAAGCACGGGAAAAGTATGGTTTACCAAAGGCGTCATGGTCGGAGCCGGCCGCCAACGGTCCTAAGATACCGGGAACCGGCGTATTTGACGATAAAGGGGGAGAAATTGAATAATTCATGGTGAGCATTGACAACTTATTTGTGTGGACCCAGGCGCTCGATATCAGAGTTATTTTTAAAAAACTTCCCCTGGGACTGCTTGGTAAGGCAGAGGCAAGTAAAAAAGTTGTAATGTTGGACCAATCCTTAAAGGACAAGCCCAGGGAACTCAAATGCGTGATGGCTGAAGAAATAGGCCATATACTATACCCGCCGCGACCGGGTCACATAAGGTACCATTCAACGGGTTTTTGGGAAAATGACAACTGTGGACAAACAAAAATATTAGTTGCCCAGGACGAGAGAATGGCGCTCGACTGGGCAACTAGTGTTTTAATGCCGGATGTCGAATTTAGTCGGATTATGGACAATGGCAACTACACTCTTTGCGAGATTGAAGAAGAATTCGAGGTTACACAATGGTTTGTAGCGCATAAAATCGGGTATTATCGGCGCCAGCAATGGGAGTTGGGGCGGCGGGTAAAATGGCGGAATTTAATTAGGAGAGTTTAATTTTAAAGGGGGTTTTACTGTTGGTTAGCAAGTGGTATTTACAGACCTGGTTTATTTGTTTAATGTTTGCGTTGTGGCCTCTTTATATCACTGTTGCAATCGGACTGTTGCTTTTATATTTGCAGCATAACGAAATGGCAACCATTAAAGGTAAATATGGGGAAATTGACTCATTAGAAAACAAAGCAAAATATAAAATGGATGAAATAAATCAACACGAGCAAGCGATAAAGGATCTTGAAAAAGCACAACAGGAAAAAGCCGCTGAGCTAAAAAGAGTAATTAACAGCTTAACTATGGAAATTGAAAAATTAAATAAAGAGGTAATAATAAGCTCTTATCAATTCTCTGATTATGACGGTATTTCTTCAGAAGAGTGCAAGAATAAATTAAGCCTGCTAAAAGTAAAAGAACAAGAATTAATGAAAAGTAACAATGGAGTTAGAATTGCTTCATCAGATACAAAAAAAGTTTTAAACAATAATATTAAGCAAATGATTAGGTGTTTCAATGCTGAATGCGATAATATCCTCCTTGGCTTAAACTATAAAAATATTGATACCCAAAGAGGTAAAATAAAAAAATGTTTCGACAGCCTGAATAATATTTTCTCTACTGATGGCATTTTCTTAACTGAAAAATTACTTGAAATAAAATTAGAGCAATTAAATTTAGTTTATACTTTTGAATTGAAAAGAGAACAAGAAAAAGAGCAGCAAAAAGCCATTAGGGAACAGATGGTAGAAGAAGAAAAGGTAAGAAGAGAAATAGAACGGGAAAAACAAAGAATCGAAAAAGAAGAAATGCAATTTAAAAATGAGATATCTAAATTAATAAGTTATATGCAAAAGGCAACGGATGATGTTGAAAAGAATTTATATATTGGCAAGATTAAAGAACTGGAAGAAAAATTAAAACTATTAGAGGTAGACAAAGAAAATGTTTTTCAAAGAGAGCAAAATACCAGGGCCGGTTTTGTTTATGTTATATCTAACATCGGTTCATTTGGTGAAGATGTATATAAAATTGGCATGACAAGAAGATTAGAGCCAATGGATAGGATTAAAGAGTTAAGTGATGCTTCAGTACCATTTGCTTTTGATGTGCATGCAATGATATTTTCAGACGACGCGCCGGCCTTAGAAGCCATCATGCATGAAACATTTAGAAAGTATGAGTTGAATAAAGTAAACAGCAGGAAAGAGTTTTTTAAAGTACCACTAGCCGAAATTGAAGAAGTTGTTAAAAACCACCATAATGCAACAGTTACTTTTACGTTAGTCGCTGAAGCAAAAGAATACAGAGAAAGCCTTCGATTATCAGCATAAACAATTATTGCTACAGCCGCAAAATTGAACAAGCCGTTACCATTCGTAAAGATGACTTGCAATTACGGGAAGCGGGTGAACAGGGTGGCATCTATCCAAAAGAAAAATAAAGAAGGCACTAAATGGCTTTTAATTGTCTCCGATGGTTACAACGGCAAAAAGCAAAATAAGGTAACTAAGATTTTCTATGGTACCGATAAGCAAGCCATGAAAGCGGCCATCCTTTTTGAAGAGGAAGTTAAGAACGGCAAATACCGCGCCGCCAGCAAGGACTATAAACTGTCTAAGTTTGTAGAGATGTGGATTGATGATTATGGCAAAAAGTACCTGGAGCCCAAAACATTAAGCCGGTACATTGAAATGCTGGAGACCCGCATCCTGCCCGCTATCGGGAACATACGATTGGACAAGCTCAAGCCAATGGTCATTAATCGTTTTATGGTCGAACTTGCAGATATGCCCCGCCTGGATAAAAAGCCGGGCAAACTATCAGCGCGGACCGTCAAGCACCATTACGGTTGCCTATCCGCCATTCTGCAAGATGCCGCTGATTGGGAAATAATCAGCGAAAACCCATGCAAAAAGGTTAAATCACCAAAAACCACCAAGGCCAAAGTTAAGGTTTACGACGAAAATGAAACCGCCGCTTTTTTAACTGCTCTCGAAAAAGCACCGTTAAAACACCGAACATTAATCTGGCTTGAGATTGCCACCGGAGTGCGTGAAGGTGAAATGATGGGATTAGCATGGCCCGATTTTGATTTTGATAAAAGCACTGTCCGGGTAGAAAGGGCCAGTCAGTATCTGCCGGAGAAGGGCGTCTTTGAGAAAGATACCAAGACGGAAGAAAGCAGACGGACAATGGCCCTGCCAAATAACGTAATGGCCTTGTTGAAGCAATACCGTGCCGAGTGGAACGAAAAAAAACTAAAACTGGGCAACCTCTGGCAGGTAACTGCGACAACAAAATCTTTCGCTGAATTGCTTGAAAAGGTGATGCCGGGCGGCGGTGACCTACTGGAAGGCCTGCGTGATAACAAAGGCGCAGAGAAAGCTTGGAAAGAAAATGTTGACATACTGTTAGACCGGGGACTAGACGAGGGTATTGTGGTCAAGCTTGATTATCTTGGCATAAGAGTGGCTGCGGAAATATCTGCACTATGCTCCTTAACCGATGAACAATTACAGGAATTTGTTATTCTCTGGCACGAGAAACAGAAAACTATACCAGATGAAAGATTGTTTACTACCTGGGACGGCTGCCCAGGAAGCACATACTGGCCCGGGAAATGGTTAACTAAGTTCCTGAAGGATAATGAACTCCCTCATTGTTCATTCCATTCATTGCGGCACCTTAATGCCACAATGCTAATTAAGTCAGGTATTTCGCTAAAAAACGTTTCGGCAAGATTGGGTCACACAGTCGTGGGGACCACCACAGACATATATGCTGAAGCTTTGGAAAGTGTTGACAGGGAAGCAGCCGAAAAGCTCGGCACACTGCTGAAAAATAAGCCGAAGGATAAAGACAAAAAGAAGAAACGGAGAAAATAATCTTGGTTGATTATTGGTGGATTGTTTTCAAAAAAATATATGTCTGAATGCATTAAATTCTAATATATAAATATAAAACAAATTTAGTAATGACGCGGGTTTGTAAATATATATATTTGCCTATATTTATGCAAAACAGGTATATACACAAGCTCCAAAACCGTAGGCTGCGGGTTCGAGTCCTGTCTCCCCTGCCAGAAAGAACGAGACACCACGAGCAATAGCGGTGCCTCGTTCTTTTATTGTCAATAGCTGTCCGGAGGTGATATTGTTATTGGCTTATTATAGTCCCACAGCTCAATTACAATATCCAGCCTGTCCCGGCCGCCGTTTTTGCCTGCCGCCGTGATATGCGCCTTCCTGATGACTGTATTTTTCGGCTCCACCCATATGCGGTAAACGAAATCGTCATAGTTTAATTCCATCAGCGGGTTTTCAACAATGGGTCGCAGTTCCAGCACATGCAGTGGTTCCCCTTTAATTTTTTCCTGTTTCAAGAATTTAATTTCGGGGATGTCTCTAAATATAAAACTTCCCAGAGGGTTTAGCTCGGTAATAAACAACTCCGAGTCTACCAGGCTGCTTTCCGGCAATACCGACCAATTGTCGGACCAGTAACCTTTAATATACGCTTTCCCGCCGATGTGAATAAATTCCACCGGCGTGTTCTGCATGCTTCCGGCGATATGAATCCCATCAGGCGCCGCTTTTTTCCCCTCAATATCCGAAATTAAACGGTTGCTCATTTTAACCTGCACGCTAAAACAAAAGGACTGACTGTTTTGCGTATTTACCAGTGCCGTGTGGAATTCCTCCAGCGGGCTTAGCATAACCCGGGTGCGAAAAGAATCCGCGGCCCGGAACACCGCAAATAAAAGCACCAGAACGACGGCCGCGGTTATAATGTTCTTCCGATTGAATACTAACCACTTTGTATTGATCATGAGATCACCCCTTCAAATAAAATTTATACTTGCCGGCGGGTGCAAATATTCCAAATGAAGGCCGGCCTGTTTTTTAACAGGTTGCTGTGGTAAAATATGATGGTGAAACAACAGAAAGTATATCATCGGGAGGAAAAGTAATGGCCGGAATCATACCCCTGCGCGGCATACGCTATAATGAAAAGAAATCCGGGAATATCAAAGATTTGATAACACCGCCGTACGATGTAATAGACCGGGATGCACAGGAGGGGTATTATAACCGCAGCCCCTATAATATCATCAGGTTGGAATACGGCAAACAAAGCTCCGCAGATTGCGAAACCGAAAACCGCTATACCCGTGCGGCGGAATATTTCCGTCGCTGGCAAAATGACGAAGTCCTGCAGCAGGAGGAAGAACCCGCCATTTATCTGTATCGCCAACGGTTTACCGTGGCTGGCCGGGAAATGGAACGCACCGGGATTATCTGCGGTGTGAAACTGGAACCGTATGAAAAGGGCGTGGTGCTCCCCCATGAAGAAACCATGCCGGGGCACAAGGCCGACCGTTTGGCTTTAATGCGGGCCTGCGGGGCCAATTTCAGCCCCATTTTTGGTTTGTACAGCGATCCGGAAAGAACCATCGACCGTCTTTTGGAACAGGTGATCGGCGATAGAACCCCCGACATCGATTTTGTGGATGAATGGAAACAGGGCCACCGCCTCTGGGTGGTGAAAGAACCGGGTGTGCTGAATCAGGTGCGGGAACTGATGGAACCACTGCGTATCTTTATCGCCGACGGCCACCACCGTTATGAAACCGCGCTCAATTATGCCCGTGAAAACGCGGCCGCCGGACATGTCATGATGACCTTGGTTAATCTTTATGATCCCGGACTGATCATTTTACCCACGCACCGGTTGATTGTATCAACCGCTATGGAGCCGGACGAATTGCTCGCGGCATTACGGCAGGACTTCCTGGTGGAGAAGGTTTCGGGGCGCGGTGTGGGCGGAGTGCTTGCTTATATGGCTGAACAGGCCGGTTTGAACAGCGCCGGCGGCGCCAAAAGCGGTTGGGTGTTCGGCTTTTATACCGGAGCGGGCAATTTTTATGTTTTACAGTTAAAGGACGAGAGTATAATCGCACAAAAAATGCCCCCTGAACGCTCACCGGCCTGGCGCCGGCTGGACGTTTCGGTGCTGCAGAAATTAATCCTTGAAAACATTATGAGTTTGGGGAAGGACGCCTTGGCCGGCGGCGAGGCTGTGCGTTACACCAGGGATGCCGGAGAAGCCGTTAATGCGGTGGAGCGGGGAGAATGCCGGGTATCGTTCCTGATGAACCCCACCCGGATAGCCGAGGTGACCACCGTGGCTGAAAATGGGGAGAAAATGCCCCAAAAATCAACTTTCTTTTACCCTAAACTAATCACCGGTCTGGTGATCAACAAGTTTTAAAAGCCGGGCGCCCCATAAGGGGCGCCCCTACGTTTTAGATTAAGGTACTTGAATTGATCGTGTTAATTCTGTCCCGGGTGGAAATGATATTGGATATTCTGACGCCAAAATTCTCATTTACCACCACTACCTCCCCCCGGGCCACCAGTTTACCGTTAACCAGTATTTCCACGGGTTCACCCACTACTGTTTCCAATTCCACTATAGCCCCGGGAGTCATTTGCAAAACATCCTTGATTTGTTTCCTGGTCCGGCCCAGTATCACCGATACCTTCAGAGGGATATCCAGCAACAGGTTAAGCTTGTTCTGATCCACCTGCAGTGCGGGCTGGCGTCCGTTCCCGGGCATTTGGCCCGGCGGCTGCGGCAGTTCCTCCATTATTTCTCCGAATTCCACAGGCGGCGTTTCCGTTTCTAAAAACGGATCTTCCGGTTGCGGTTCCGGAATGCTTTCCGGCCGGCCGGCGGCGGGGTTTGGTTCTTCGCTGTTAAACGGCATGTCTTCACCGGCTGTGCCGATTTGCTCATTATCATCAGAGCCGCCAAAGCTATGCCATAACAGTTTAGATTGCTCACGGGCGTTATGCAGGTCGATAACCTGCATAATATTTGTGTTCAGCAGGTTTTCAATATCCATTTTAAAGGAAATGACCACGATGGGGTCGTCAAAGGGCAAATCAATTTGCACATTGGTTGTGTCCTGGACCAGTTCCGTTTCAGGGGGGGCAATATTGATGTTTTTGTTGAGCAGATCAGCCAGGGATGTGGATGCAGCGCCCATCATCTGATTCATTGCTTCGGATGCGGCACTGATCTCCAGCTCGGAAATCTCTTCAGGCAGGTCTGTTCCATCCCCGCCCATCATTAAATTAGCCATTACAATAGCATCCTGCAGTTTGATAATTAAGACGTTGTAACCGTCGAAACCAGCTTTGAATTTAATTTTAATTACCAGAAAAGGCATATTAAATGCGGTCAAAAAATCTTTTTTATTGGTTGTGTTAACGGCGGGACTGGTGATCAGTACCTTTTTGTTCAACAATTGTGAGAGGGTGGTGGCTGCCGAGCCCATGCATATATTGCCGATTTCACCCAGGGCGTCCGTCTCCGACGGCGTCAGTGATTCATCCGGAACAGCAGTGAATGAATCCGGCATGGCGGGCTCTCCCGCCGGCATGGCATTGTTTTCCGGCTCCAGGCCCGGCTCGTCGTTACTGAGTCCTTCGGATTGGAGTTCACCCCCACCCTGCGCCGCTTTTAACAGAGCATCTACTTCATCTTGTTGAAGAAACTTTTCATCACTCATACTAACCTTCCCTTTCGTTGAGCGAAACAATTTGTATGGCCAGGTTGTCTCCCACCGAACCGGCCTGGGCATCAAGCTTTAAAGAAGCACCTATATAAACGCCCAAATCGTGGTGTACATCGTTGTCCAAAACGATAACGTCACCGTTTTGAAGCTGCAGGAAATCATCCACGGTAATCGTGGTTTCACCGATTACGGCGGTAATATCAACGTTGCACAGGTTCAGCCAGTGTATGATCTTCTGGTAATTCTCACTCTTCCCCGAAGCATACTGGCGAATAAACTGCTGACGCACCGATAGCCTGGCAATCACCGGATCAAGCATGATATACGGCAGGCATAGGTTAATCATGCCCTGGTCGTTTTCTCCCATGGTTACCGTAAAGGTCAGTAAGGCCACCACCTCATTGGGCGAGTATAGCTGCTGCAGACGTGGATTGGTCTCAATGGCCCGCACGGACGGGTTGATTTCGTAGATGTCCTGCCAGGTGGGAGCCAATAACTCCAGTATCCGGCCCATCATTTTCCTGATTACCTGGATCTCGATATCGGTCAGTTCCCTGTTCAGTTCGCTTGAAGAACCGTTTCCCCCAAACAGCAGGTCGATGATGGGGAACACAAATCCCGTGTTGGCCTCCATGATCGATGCGCCTTCCAAAGGTTCCAGGTCAAAGACCGTTAAAATGGTAGGCGTGGGAACGGAACGGATAAACTCGTCATAGATGATCTGTCCCACCGACGCCAATTCAATATTGATATTAGTCCTCAGGTAGCCCGATAAAAAACTGGACAGGTGCCTGGCGAACTGCTGGTGCAGCATTTCCAGGGTCCGCAGATGTTCTTTGGAAAATTTATTGGGACGCCGGAAATCATAATTTTGGGCTTTTGGCGACGAGACGCTTGCCTCTGCGTCCTTCGGGATATCACCCGTGCTGAGTGCTTGTAAAAGCGAATCTATTTCGTTCTGACTAAGGATGTCCTGCATAATAAACCCCCGGTTTGGTTTACCTGTTCATAACCCTGTCTATGGCTTGCAGTATACGGTCTTGTTTAAAGGGCTTGACGATGAAGTCCATCGCTCCGGCCTGAATGGCCTCCATGACCATTGATTGCTGACCCATGGCGCTGCACATGATAATTTTGGCGCCGGGGTCAATTTGTTTGATGGCTTTTACGCTTTCTATGCCGTCCATTTCCGGCATGGTGATATCCATGGTCACCAGGTCCGGTCTGTGTTCGGAGTAGAGCTTGATGGCTTCGGAACCGTTTTCGGCCTCGCCCACCACCTCGTATCCGTTTTTGGCCACGATGTTTTTAATCATCATGCGCATGAACGTTGCATCGTCAACAATAAGAATTTTGATCGACATGGTTTTCCCCTCCGTTCAATTATGGTTCCAGGCCCAATGCGGCAAAAAGCCCGGCGATTGACTCTGTTTCAGCCAGCAAAAAGAAATATCCGCGAACCTCCTTATCTTCCTTGAGTAACTGTGTTTCTATCGTTAACACACTGTCTTCCACCGGCCGGCCGGTTTCCAGCATCAGTGAGGTAAACACTGCCGCCAGCATGTCAAAGGCAAATATCGGCACCGAAGTGATAATGCGCAGTGCGGTTAAGTTGCTGATGGCCGATACAAAGGCGCCGGTAAGAATATTGCCTATTTCGTTGATGGTGGAGGCGGCTATTTCATCCAGCATATTAGCCGGGTTGTTTTCCTGTCCCGTCAGCATATCCACAAGGCTGTAAGTGCTGGATTCGTCAAAAATGAAGAACACAATTCCCTTTACATCACCGCTCAGGTAAAGGCTGACGCAGGACACCAGTTCTTCGTAACCGCCGATTATTTCGATTACCTTTTCAAATGAAATGAAACTGGCCTGCGGCACTGCCATACCTATTCTGCTGTCCAGCATTTCAGACAGGGATGTGGCGGCGTGTCCCATACCGATGTTGCTAATCTCGCGTAACGCGTCCATCTCCATTTTGGACAATACCCTTGACAATATCCTTCAGCCCCTTCTCATGCAGCCCGGAATAGCTTTTTAATCTGCGGTTTTTTTGTAAAAACAAGTGGACAGTTTTTCATAGCCCAGTTCTTTATAATTAAAAATCATCTCACTGCCGCCGATAAAGAGTATCCCTCCGTTATTCAGCGAGCTGTTAAAACGCCGGTAAATAATTTCCTGGGCCTCCTTGGTAAAATAAATAGTTACGTTACGGCAAAGGATCAGGTCATAATGCTTGTCGTATTCACCGGCCAGTAAATCATGTTGTTTAAATGCAACCTTACGCTTAATGGCATCTTTAAGAGCAAAGGACTCGCCCACCCGGTCAAAAAAACGTCCCAGCCTATCCGGACTGACGTTTTTCAGGCTCTCCCTCGGATACACAGCGTGTTCCGCCTTATTCAAAATCTGGCGGTCAATATCGGTGGCCGTAATTTTACTTCTGCCGGACAGGCCCAATTCCTCCATGATGATGGCCACCGAATAGGGCTCCGACCCGTTGGAACAAGCCGCACTCCAGACATTGATCTGGTTTTTGCCGTTGGCCAGTCCGGGGATGAACACCCTTTGCAGCTCGTTAAACCGCTGAGGATCCCGGAAAAACTCCGACACGTTAATGGTCAGGTAATCGAGAAATTCTTCGTAACTGCGCCGGTTAACGGTCATTCGGTTGAATAACTCACCGTAATCGGCTATTTTAAGCCTGCCCAGGTAAGAGTCCAAGCGTCTTTTCAGTTGTTTTTCCTTGTAACTGTTCAAATCCAGGTGAAAGGATGTCATGACCCTGTTTTTAAAAGCTCCGAATTCCATGTTACCACCAGTCCTATAGCACCTTGATGTCTTTGCCCAGGGTTTTAATTAACACCTGCCCGGTACATACGTCCAGGTACATGGTACGGCCCCTGTTGCCCCCCACGTCTTCACCGGTAATAGAAATGTTTAATTCCTTTAACAACACCTTGGACGCTTGCACATTTCTTGCTCCGATATTGAAAAGCTGGTTTTTGTCCAGTCCGGAAAACATCTGTGCGCCGCCCACCAGTTTAGCTGTCAGCCTGTGCCGGCCGGCCCCCATTTGCAGCAGTTCTTTCAACATCATCGGTATGCCCAGATCGGCATATTTCTGCGGTTTATTCAGCTTGGAAAATTCTTTGCTGCTGGGCAGCATGATGTGTAGCAGACCGCCTATTTTGGTTGCCGGATCCCACATGCCTATGCCCACGCATGAGCCCAACCCCAGGGTGACAAGCCGGCCGGGATTTGCAGCCACCTTGTATTCACCGATGCCGACATGTATATCATCCGCGTTTCTTCCCAGTTCCATTGTATCACCTGTGCTTAAAATGTGTTCGAAAAGGAGCACGATAGACACGAGAAGTTCAAGGCGGCGAAGGCTTTGCGGAGCGGAGCGTATACTTAATACGTGAGCACCGCAAAAGTCGAGCCAACGCAGAAATTCGAAGTGGATCTCGCGCGGACTTTTCGAACATCTTTGTTAAATTACTTTTGGAGATTGTTTGTAACACTCCAGAGCTGGTCGGCTGTGGTAACGGAGCGTGCGTTCAGCTCAAAGGCCCGTTGTGCTTCAATCATAAATTGTACTTCCATGGTCAGGTCTACGTTGGAGTTTTCCAGATAGCCCTGCCTGATTAAGCCCGCGTTCTCTTCTCCCGGAGTCAAATCCACGGGCTCGCCGCCGGACTCGGTGAGTAAAAACAAATTCTCACCCGCTTCTTCCAGACCGGCCGGGTTGGAGAAAACAGTAATCTGAATCTGGCCGAGTTCCACCTGCGAGCCTGAATCGTCCAGGCAGGTTACGACGCCTTGATTGTCAATCGAGAGATCGCTGAAATTTTCCGGGAGTTCCTCATCCAGCAGCAGGTATCCCTGGCTGTTGGCGATTTGCCCGTCGGCGTTGAGACGAAAATTTCCGTCCCGGGTGTAAAATTCGCTGCCGTCTTCCCGGCTCACCCGGAAAAAACCATTGCCTTCAATGGCCAGATCAAGATCGCGTCCGGTAGGTACCAGCGTCCCCTGCTCAAATAGCCGGGTGGCTGCTGAAACTTTGGTTCCGCTGCCCATTGAAGGGCTGATGGCGCCGTTTTCATCAAGCACCGGCAACCCCCTGGAGGCGATGCGCTGGCGCAGTAGATCGGAAAAACTTACCGCCTGCCTTTTATAACCGGTGGTACTGATGTTTGCGATATTGTTGCCGGTAATGTCAAGTTTCTGCATGTGCGCCGACAGGCCGCTCATGCCGTTATACAATGTGCCCAGCATTATTAACCACTCCTTGTTACCTTAATCTGCCAACCCTGTTGATGGCCATGTCCAGCATGCCGTCCTGGGCCTGGATTATCTTCTGGCCGGTTTCATAGGCCCGGGAGGCGGTCACCAGGTTTACCGTTTCCTCCACCGGGTCTACGTTAGCCCCTTCCAGGTATCGCTGTACCATGGCCGGAGTTTCCACCGGCTGCGCTTCTTGTTCTCCGGCCCGGTAAAAATCGTGTCCTTCCCGCTGCAGAACAGCGGGGTCTTCAAAATCCACCACATAAATGGTGTTGCTGACGGTGCCGTTTTCCGTTATATTGCCGGTTTCATCGATGGAGAAGTTAACCGGATCTTCCTCCAGCTGCACCGGCCCACCCTGGCCCATAACCCGAAAACCCTGGTCATTTACCAGGTATCCTTCACTGTCAACCTGGAAGCTGCCGTTCCGGGTATAAAAAACGGCATCTTCGTTCTCCGGATCGGTCAACACAAAATACCCCGCGCCTGTTAAGGCCAGGTTGGCCGGGTTGCCCGTCTCCCGCAGCGTCCCCTGGGAAAAATCCGTTACCACCTGCGAGATCGCCGCCCCTTCACCGGAAACCCCGAGCACTTCTCTCGACGCAGCGCCCGTCGCGGTATCCAGTTGCCGTGAGCTTAACTGGAGCAGGCGGGGGAAAAATTCAACCAGCACATGATCTTTTTTGAAACCGGGAGTGCTTACGTTGGCCAGATTGTTTGAAACAGTCTCCAACCTGGCGGCCTGAACGTTCATACCCATGGCGCTGGAATAAATACCTCTAATCATAATGCCACCCCTTTCCGGTGTTTCCGGTGCCAGGTGTTGCAAGTTGCAAGTTGATGGTAATTTTTGTTATCAACTTGCAACTTGCAACACCTGGCACCAAAGCTTAAAGAATACCTTTCCTGCGTGTGCCCGGCTGCATTATTCTGACGTGCAGTTTCTCGCGCAGCTTTTGCAGCGCCTTGGAATGCAGCTGGCAGACCCTCGATTCGGTAACCTCCAGTACTCCGCCGATTTCTTTCAGCGTCAGTTCCTCCTGGTAGTACAAAGCCAGAATTAACCGGTCTCTTTCCGGCAGCTCTTTAATGGCTTCGGCCAGGGATCTTTTTTCATCGTTATCCGCCACCATATCCAGCGGATCGGGACTGCGGGGGTCGCTGATTATATCCGCCAGTACCCCTTCCCCTTCGGTCCCGGCGTTATCGTCCAAAGAGACGGGAAACGCGGTATTGTATTCGGCAGCCAATTGCCTGACCCGGGTTTTATCCACACCCATTTTAACAGCCAGTTCACTGTCCCCGGCCGGTTTACCCTTTTGCATCAGCTGCTCTTTAACGGTGTTCAGCTCATGAAATTTCTGCCACTTGCTGCGCGGGACCCAATTCTGTTTTCTTATTTCGTCCAGCATGGAACCTCGTATCCTGGTATAGGCATAATTCTTAAACTCGGTACCCAGGCGGCTGTCGTATTTTTCAATGGCGTCCAGCAGGCCGATAACGCCGTAACCTTCCAGGTCTTCCTGGTTCATGGTGGGCGGCGCGTTTACCGCCAGGCGGCCGGCCAGGTATTTAACCAAAGCCAGGTGCTCCAACACCAGTTGTTCTTTAATGCCGGGATCTTGTGTTTTACTGAATCTGTCCCAGGTATCCGGAAATTCCACATGCTCACCCCGTTTAAGAGAGAGTTCAAATGTGATTTAAAGCAATTGTTTTTGTACGGCCATTTTTTCAAATATGAACCGCACGATGATATCCTGTTGGCGGCGGCTGATGCTGTCGTATTTTAAGCCCAAATGATATACTTTTGTTTTTTCATCAATCATAGTGCAGCGGACTACCCGCGCCGCCAGTTCCAGATATTCCGGTTTATCTTTAAGCGGCAGGTAAAACTTTAACAGCAGCCTTTCTCTTTCTCCCACCGGTTGACGCACTGCCAGTTTCATTCCGGCGCCACTGATATCAACTGAAGATGCCAAGACGAAGTTCGGGCTATCACCGCCGTTGGCGTCCTTCTTCACCAGTGCGTAGCTAACATCCAACAATATTGGCAGACGCACGTGCATCCGCTGCTGAATCCTGATTATTTGTTCCGGATAGGCCAGTTGAAGCAGCCTGATATTATCCCTGGCCTCGCCGGTAATATATGTTTCAAATTGGTAGCTGCAGTCGGATTTATAAAATATTACCTTAACCGGATCTCCCTTGTACACCACCAGAGGTTGTTCCTTCAGGTAGGGGGTAGTAATACTGAATGTGTCAGGCAATAAATCCTGGATGCTGGAATTAAACCATGTTTTGCCGTCTCTGCTGATCAGTATTTTTTGAGTAATGCTCAGGTATCTCCGTTCCGCCAATGCAAAATCCCCCCGGTTTTATCTGAAGAGCCTGCCCAGTTTGCTGATGAAGCCCGGCAGTCCCCGTTCTATTTGCTGTTCTGGTTTAAACGTTTTATGTAAAATGGCGCCAGCAATTTTTCTTACCCCTGCCGCGGCAGCGCAGTCGGTTAGTAAAAACGGCAGTTGTTTTCTGACCGCTTTGCTGACACAGGGGTCATAGCATATATCCCCCAGATATTTGATCTCGACGGTCAAATACTTGCCGGCCAGGGTCCTAATCCGGTTTACGGTGTCCAGGGACTCCCCTTCGCTATGGGATTGGTTGACGATCAGGTAAGCATTGCGCTGCAGTTTAAACCTGTCAATCACCTTGATTAATCCGTAAGCATCCGTCAGGGAAGTCGGCTCCGGAGCTATTACCACCAGTACTTCATCCGCCGCCGCGCAAAAAGCGAGCACCTCTTTGGAAATGCCGGCGCCGGTATCGATAATAATAAAATCGGCCAGCCCGTTTATTTTATTTAGACCCTCCAAAAGCCTGGAGTGCTGTTGGTGCGTGAGACAGGCCAGTTCCAGAAAACCCGAACCGCCGGATATGATCCTGATCCCCCCGGGCCCCGGCGTCAAAATCTCTTCCACCGGTATCCCTTTATACAGGTAATCGTAAAGGTTAAAGGGCGGAGTGATCCCCAGCAGTACATCTACATTGGCCATGCCCAGGTCGGCGTCAAAGATGATTACCCGCTGTTTCAGCCGGGTCAGGGCAATGGCCAGATTAACCGATAAGTTAGTCTTGCCGACGCCGCCCTTGCCGCTGGTGACGGTAAGAACCCTGGGCCCCCAGGCCGGTACCGGTTCACTTTCCAAATTTACCGGTTCGTCAAAGGTGTTACGTTTGATAATCCTCATCCAATACAACGCTCCCGAGTAATATTTCGGCAAATCTTTTGGGAGACAAACGTTCTATGTCGTCGGGTACGTTTTGCCCGTTGGTTACATGGGTCACCGGTACCCCGGTGTTGCAAACCAGGTTGAGCATAGAACCATAGGTATCCGTCTCATCCATTTTGGTCATTAAAATTTTGTTGTAACCCACAGGCCTGAAATCGTTGGCAATGCGAATCAGATCCCGGTTTTTGGTTGACGTGCTCAGCACCAGGTGCAAATTTTGAGGTTCGTTTACCGCCCCGGTAAAGGAATGTAATTCCAGCACCTGGCTGCGATTCATGGACGGTCTGCCCTCGGTGTCGATATAAATAATATCCTTATCCCGGTGGGCTTCAACAGTCTGGGCCAGTTCGGCCGGCGTCATCACCACATCCACCGGGGCGCCGATGATGTTGCCGTAATAATTCAGTTTTTCCATGGCTCCGAAACGGTGGTTGTAAACCGCGATCAGGGCGATTTGTTTTTTCTCCACTACTTTGCTGCGGGTGGCCAGCTTTACCAGGGACATTGTTTTGCCTACCCCGGTGGGTCCGATAAAGGTATTGATCCGGGCCCCGTTTTTTCTTTCATAGGCCGGTTTCAGGAGGCTGATGAGCTGTTCCCGGAGGTATACCTTGACAACGTCTTCAGGCGGCAGGCCCATCCCTTCAACATCCAGATCGAAATCATTAAACAAAATATCGGTGACTGAATCGTTTACTTCAATTTGACGTAATATTTTTTTCCACCTGGCGGTGATACCGTTGTCCAAGCCGGCCTCCTCCTTTTCCAGCTCTCGCTGCAGGATCGTCCTGAACCAGCTGTTTTCGTTTTCGCTGGTCAGTGTCAGAATAGGTTCCGGTAATCTGGCCGGTACAATGCGGCCGGGAATAACCCGTTCCGGCATGACTTCAGGCCGGCCGGAGCCGGCAGCGGCGGGCCTGGTCCGGATAGTACCCTCCGCGGGCAATGGCGGGGGCGCCGCCGGGGCTAACAACCGGGGTTCCGGTATATTTGCCGGCGCGTCGTCCACCGCCGCGGTAACCTCGATGTTGCGCCGGCTGAATAGATGCCTGACGCTTTTTACAGGCTCCCGGGCGGAGTTGATAATGATGGCGTCATCCCCCAGTTCGGAACGAATTTGCTTCATTGCTTGCTGCATATCGGCTGCCACAACTTTTTTAATCTTCATTCATAACCACCGTCCCCACAGCTTCAATATCGACCTCGGGTATGATTTCGTTCATGGACAGTACCGCTGTTGCCGGCAGTTGCCTGACAATAAATCGTCGCAGGGGCAGCCGCAGGCGCGGTGAACAAAGCAGTACCGGCGCGTATCCCCTGGCTTTGGACTTTTCAATGGTATCCGTGATATTATCCAGTACCTGTCTGGCCAGCCGTGGCTCCAACACCGGGTAAGAGCCCAACTGGGTGGCCTGCACCGAGTCGGCCAGCATTTGCTCCAGGTTGGGGTGCAGCGTGATGACTTGCAGTTTGTTATCCTGGTTCAACAATCGCCGGCAGATGCTCCGGGACAGTTTCTGGCGCACGTGATCGGTTAAAAAATCCGTGTCTTTATTCATCCGCGCCCCGTCTCCCAGGGCTTCCAGAATAGTAACGATATCCCGCAACGGCACGGACTCCCGCAGCAGGTTTTGCAGCACTTTCTGCACCTCTCCCACCGTCATGAGGTCCGGCGTCAGTTCATCCACCACCGCCGGGTTGTTTTCCCGCACCACATCCAGCAGTTCCTTAACATCCTGCCGTCCAAGCAGTTCATGGGAAAATTTCTTGATAAACTCGGTTAAGTGGGTGACCAGTACAGTGGAGCAGTCCACCACGGTAAAACCGCTATTCTCGGCGTCTTCCTTCTTATCCGCCGTGATCCACCAGGCCGGTAGACCAAAGGTCGGCTCGGTGGTGGCGATACCGCTGATTTCCATCTCCTGGTTTGTAGGATTAAGGGCCAGATATTGTCCGGGTATCAGCTCTCCTCCTTCAATTTCTTCACCCCGGAGCTTAAAAACGTACTGGTTGGGCGGCAGCTGCAGATTATCCCGGATGCGAATGGGCTTAACAAAAATACCCATCTCAATGGCGCACTGACGCCTTACCGAAGTCAACCTTTGCAGCAGGTCACCGCTGTTTCTTTCATCAGTTAATGGAATCAGGTTGTAGCCGATTTCAATCTGCAGCGGGTCGGTTTCCAGGAACTGCATCACGTTTTCAGGTTCGCGGTGTTCCTGGACTTTCTTCCGGGCTGTTTCCTCCATGGCCTGCAGTTCGTTTTTTCTCTGCTCGTTGAGCAGTGTATAGCCCATAAACCCCAATGCCCCGGATAGAATTGCAAATACAAAGGTGGGCATGGCCGGAAGCAGGCCAATTACCAGCAGGATTGCGGCCACCACAAATAAAATCTTGGGAAAGTTTAAAAACTGGGTGGCCAGATCGGTCCCGAAACTCGCATCGGTAGTGGCCCGGGTGACCAGGATGCCCGAGGCTGTAGAGATCAGCAATGCCGGGAGTTGTGACACCAGACCGTCACCGATGGTCAGGATGGTGTAAACCTGAACGGACTCCATCAAGTCCATGCCCTTTTGCAATACACCGATGGTCATGCCGCCGATAACGTTAATAACGATAATTACGATTCCGGCAATGGCGTCGCCGCGTACAAACTTGCTGGCGCCGTCCATGGCGCCGAAAAAGTCGGCTTCACGCTGCAGCTTGCGCCTGCGGTCCCGGGCTTCGGCCTCACTGATCAAGCCGCTGTTGAATTCGGCGTCAATGCTCATCTGCTTGCCTGGCATGGCATCCAGGGTGAACCTGGCCGACACCTCGGAAACCCGGCCCGCGCCGCTGGTAATAACTACAAATTGAATGACAGTGATAATGATAAAAACGATGGCGCCCACAATATAGTTGCCGCCCACCACAAATTGGCCGAAACCTTCGATAATCCGGCCCGCTTCCGCCTCGCCCAGGATCAGCCGGGTGGATGAAATGTTCAGCGCCAGCCGGTACAGGGTGGTTACCAGCAGCAGGGCCGGGAAAACGGAAAACTGCAGCGGCTCGACGGTGAACATTGTAATCATGATAATTACCAGAGCCAGGGTGATGCTGACAGTGAGAAAGAAATCCAGCGCCAGCGGCGGCAGCGGGATGATGATCATCAGCACAATGCACAAAATAGCCGACGCAATGGCGATATCGGTGTTTTTTTTCAGTTGTTGCGCGATACCGGCCCTGGTAAGGGTGGCCAAAATGGTTTCCTCCTTTGGTGCCGGGTGTTGCAAGTTGCAAATCAAAGATTTGCAACTTGCAACACCCGGCACCAGGCTCAAACGGCTTTGTGTTTCAGCTTGTAGACCATGGCGATAATTTCCGCAATGGCCTGATACAGTTCCATGGGTATTTCCTGACCAACTTCAACGCTTTTGTAAAGCGCCCTGGCTACCGGCGGGTTTTCCACCACGGCGACCTTGTTTTGACGGGCCAATTTTTTCATGACCTGGACCAGATCGCCGCTTCCCTTGGCTGTAACCACCGGTGCCGGCATTTCCTTTTCGTCGTACCGGACGGCTACGGCCAGGTGGGTGGGGTTGGTAATTACAACAGTGGCCCGCGGCACTTCCCGGCGGATGGCGTTAACGATGATCTCGCGCTGACGTCGCCGCAGCCATGATTTAACCAGTGGATCCCCTTCGGTTTGTTTCATTTCATCTCTGACTTCCTGCTTGGTCATGCGCATGTTTTTCATATGTTCGTGACGCTGAAACATCAGGTCGAATAACGAAATTACCAGAAACGCCCCCCCGCCGGTAAAGGCGGCGATCAACATTGCCCCGGCGATTAATTCCATTAGCTGGGCCGGTGTTTTAAAGTAAATCAGCAGCATTTCCGGCAGCCTGGACTTAACCGTAAAATAAACCGCGGCGGTTACAATGGCCACCTTAAGCAAATTCTTGGCCAGTTCAAACAGGCTGCGCAGGCTGAAAATGCGCTTGATACCCTGGACGGGGTCAAGTCGTTCCATTTTAGGCTGCAATACCTGGGGTGCGAACAGCACCCCGACTTGCCCCAGGTTGGCCGCCAGAGACATGAACATGATGATTGCGAAAATAGGCAGCAGCACCGTGCTTATTTGAGCCAGGAACAACAGCCCCTGGTAAGGCAGGTTCTCCGCGGGCAGATCCGCGGTTATGCCGGCCCGGAAATATTCCAGCAGCAGCCGCTCCGTGGAAAACACGATGTTGTCTTTGGTCAGCGCGATGGCGGCCAGAGCCGCCAGCAGTATCAAAGCGGCGCTGAGATCGCGGCTCTTGGGCACCTGGCCCTTTTTTCGCGCCTCGCTTAGCTTTCGTGGCGACGGTGGTTCAGTCTTCTGTTGGGCTGAATTGTTTTCCGCCATCAGGTCAATCCCTTCAATAGGATGGTGATATCGTTTTCAATAATATCGCAAAGTGAATAGATGATCCGGGCCAGCACCGGCACCATAACGCTCAAGGTAATCAGCCCGGCAATAATCTTAATGGGAAACCCCAGCATAAAAACGTTGATCTGCGGCGCCGTCCGGGCAATCAGGCCCATGGTCACATCGATGATCAGCATCACCGCCACCAAAGGGGCTGCAATTTGTACTCCGATGCCGAGCATTTGGGCAAAAACTTTAATCAGAAATTGGGCGGACGCGCCGGTGGCCTGGGCCGTATTAAGAGGCGCCAGCTCAAAACTCCGCACCAGCGCGGCGATAATCAGGTGGTGACCGTTAAAGGCCAACAGCGCCGCCATGCCCAACAGGTACATGAACCGGGACAAAATACCGGACATGCCGCCCGAAAGCGGGTCGAAAATCTGGCTCATAAAAAATCCGATATGGATATCCATCAAGCTGCCGGCGTAAGTAAACGCCGTCAGCAGCAAGCCGGCCGTGTAACCTATGGCCAGACCCACCAGCGTTTCCCGCACCAGGGCGAATATATATGTCCACCCGTCCGCCGGGAGAACTGCGTATTCGGTGCTGATAAGCGGGAAAACCGTTACCGTAACCAAAAATGACAGTCCAACCTTGACTGTTGCCGGAATGTTCTGCATTGAAAAAATGGGTCCGGAAATGAAGAAAGCTATAATCCTGACCAGGGCCAGGAAAAACAAGGCCAATTGATCGATATCCGGCAACAGCCGCCCCCCTTACCTGAGCAAATCGGGAATCCTGTTAAACACCCGGCTGGTAAAACCGGTCATCACCCGGATTGTCCAGGGGGCCATAATGGCCAGGGTCAAAAAAACCGCGATTATTTTGGGTACGAAAGTAAGGGACTGCTCCTGGACCTGGGTGGCCGCCTGCAGGATACTGATTACCAGGCCTACCAGGAGAGCCGCCGCCAGCGGCGGCAGTGCGATGATACATACTATCAGGATAGCCTCCCGTACCAGTTCGATAATAAAGCTTTCCGTCACAGCTAAAGCCCCCCTAAAAACTTTCCACTAAAGTTTTAACCACCAGATACCAGCCGTCGACCATTACAAACAGTAAAATTTTAAAGGGCATTGATATCATTACCGGCGGCAGCATGAACATCCCCATGGACATCAGGGTGCTGGCCACCACCATATCAATAACCAGAAAAGGAATATAAATCATAAAGCCGATTTGAAAAGCTGTTTTTAATTCACTGATCACAAAGGCCGGCATCACCACCCGGGCCGGCAGTTCCTCGGCATTGCCGGGTCTTTCGATTTCCGCCAGGCTGATGAACAAAGCCAGGTCTTTTTCCCGGGTCTGGCGGAGCATAAACGAGCGCAGTGGACTATACCCGTTTTCCCAGGCCTGTTCCTGGGAAATCTCATCATTCAGGTAAGGCTGTACAGCCTGTTCATTGATCTGCTGGAACACCGGAGCCATTACAAATATGGTTAAAAACATAGCCAGACCGATGATCACTTGGTTGGGCGGCGCCTGTTGGGTGCCCAGGGCTGTGCGCAACAGTGACAGTACCACGATGATACGGGTAAAGCTGGTCATCATCAGTACTACCGCCGGCACCAGGGAGAGCAGAGTCAGCATCAGCAGGATCTTGATGCTGTTTACCACTTGTCCCGGCTCGTCGGTGGGCTGGACGTTAAGGTCAATACCCGGCAGCGGCTGGGCCGACACCGGGTGCGGCCAGATGAACAGGACCGTTAATGCCGCCGGCAACACAAGCCATATCACGTTTTTTTTCCAGCAGTTAGTTGTCAAATTTTTCCCGCCTTGCATTATTCACGCCGCGTCTCAATTTCCGCGGGCGGCTGCTCCGTATCGCTCACCAGGATAATACAGTTTTCCTGGTGGGCAAAAAGCAGGTACCTGTTTCCCACCCGGACCAAAGTCAGGCCGCTTTTCGCGCCCATGGATACCTGTTCCAACACCCGCATTCTTCTGCCGCTTCCGAAAGCCGCCAGGTACTTGGACCTGCCCAGGCCGAAACGTACGGTAAGGTAAGCCAGCCCGCAAACCAGAGGCAGCAGAATGACGATGCGGACCAGTGCGGCCAGTAATTCTTTATCCATCTTTTTCTGTTTCCTTACTGTTTTTGGTCTGTCCCGGCTCGCGAATCTGGTCCACCCGGATACCCAGGCTGTTGCCGATGATGATCACTTCACCGCTGGCGAATTCCTGGTCGTTCACTTTAAGATTAACGTTGTCTCCGGCGGCCTTTTCCAGTTCAATCACGTAATCCTCTTTGATATTAAGGATTTCTCTGATGGTAAGGGTGGCCTCGCCCAGTTCCGCACAGATGTCCACCGTCACGTCCCCTACAAAATCCATGGGCAGGCGGGCCCGGGGCAGTTCCGTACCGGCGCTGAACGCAGGGAATTGTACTTTCTTGACCGTTGGCTTGCTGGTACTGAAATCACCCAGGAACTCGTCCAATTCGCGTTGAGACAGCATAATATAACTCCTTAGATCCCGATTAGATTACTGCACAATGTACTCGGTAAAATAAATTCTGCTGAGCACCTTCTCGCCCAGGCGGTTGTTTACCGCCGCCACCAGTTCGTTCTTTAACTGGTCGATGGCTTCCGGAGGGCGGACCTGGTTCAGGTTCTTACTGCGCAAGGTAAGTAAAATGGTTTCTGTAATCAGGTGCTTTTTTTTAGTAACTTTTTCTTCGATTTTTTTGTCCGCCGGGTATTCAATGGTAATAGTCAGCTTCAAGTAGTGGCTGCCGTCCTGATCCGCCAGGTTAACCACCATATCGCCCAGTTCCGCTGAATGCATAACCACTTCTTTTTCTTTGGTTTCCGCCTGGGCTTCGCTTCTGCCCGGATCGAGGAACCTGAAGTAACCAATGACCATGCCGGCGCCCACCAGGAATACCGCCATCATCATGGCAAACATTACCAGCAGGTTCCCCCCGCCTGATTTTTTTTCCGCGGCGGCCGTCGGGTTTTTGGGATCTTTTTTTGGTTTTCTTAGTGCCATTGTCACCCACCCTAGTTTGATTGTCATATTTATAAATGCCGGTTATGTACTGCGTACTGTTTATGTACCGGATAATTGAATAAGGTGTAGTCCGCGCGCCTTTACACAGGCACGCGGACTGATGGTATTTTAGCGTTTAAGGTTTAACAGTTCTTCCAACATGGTGTCCGAAACGGTGATAATCCTGGAATTCGCCTGGTAGCCACGCTGGGTGACAATCATGTTGGTAAACTCGTCAGTCAACTGAACGTTGGACATTTCCAGGTAACCCGATGCAATGGTCCCGTATCCTGTTTCGCCCGGCGTGCCGGATTCGGCTGTTCCGCTGCTGACGCTTTCCCGGAACAGGTTCTGGTTGATCCTTTCCAGGCCGTCCTGGTTGGGGAACATGTATAAGATGATATTTGCCACGTCGTAATCGCCTTCGAAGAGCAGCGGGGCTCCCTTGTTATCTTGACCGGTAATCATGCCGTTGTTTTGAATATTAATGGATGAAATGGGTACGTTGGTTATTTGGATCGGCACGTTTTCGGTATAATTGGTGATGTTGGTTTCGAGGTTTGCACCATCAAGACCTAAATTGGAGCCATCAGCAGTAACTACTAAAGCATCAGTTGTTTCATAAGTTTTGTCGTAGCCATTATAAACAGTTGTAATATACAGATCATATTGACCCGGGTTGGTATCGTTCGGCCTTTTATAAGCCATGACACCGGATGTTGATTGCTCAGCGTTTATTTTTGCTATTACATTGTCGAGTGAATCGCCAAGTGCTAAATCTATATCCACAGACTGTCCCACAGTTCCGTCAGCCAAAACCCCCCTAACTGTAAGTGTACCCGCAGTTGTTATAGCGTTGTCAGGGTTCGGGACGGTTGTAAATGATTTGGCTTTTTCCCAGGTCGTTCCAACCAGTTGATAGCCGTCCGAGTTGACCATTTTGCCGTCATTGGTTAAATAAAAAATACCGTCTCTTGTGTAATAGCTATCGTTTGCTCCTTTATTGACTTTAAAGAAACCGCTGCCGTTTATGCCCAAGTCCAGGGTGCGACCGGTGCTTTGCAGACCGCCGGGTTCCATGTAGTTACTGATGCTGGCCACGTTGATACCCAAGCCTGTTTGAGCGGGGTTGGTTGAAATGCCCCCGCTTTTAATGGTTTGGTACAGGGTGTCCTGAAAATTGGTCCGGCCCGCTTTGTAGCCGGTGGTGTTGACGTTGGATATATTGTTGCCGATTACGTCCATGCGAATCTGGTGGTTTTTCATACCTGCAACGCCAGAGTAAAGAGAACGAATCATTGAGTCTTCCTCCTCGTAAATTGTAAATATGGTTAATTTATAAGGTTAATAAAGTAGTTTATTAACGTTTTAAGGCTACAATTTCCTGTAAAACTTCGTCAGCGGTGGTGAATACCTTGGCATTGGCCTGGAAACCGCGCTGTGAGGTGATTAAGCTGGCCAGTTCCTCGGCGATATCGATGTTGGACATTTCCAGGAACCCGGAGCGGATTTCGCCGAAACCTTCCGGGCCGTCCTCGTTGGAAGTCCGTTCGCCGGTATTGTTGTTTTCCATGAACAGGTTGTCACCCGCCCGGGTAAGGCCGGCCGGATTGACAAAATTAAACATCCCGATGGTGCCAAGGGAATCCTGTCCTATAAAAACTTCACCGGTTTCGGTTATTATCACGTCATCCAGTGACTGCCCTTCTTCCAAATCAATGACTATCGGTTCTCCATCTGTATCGACAACATTAAGGCCGGCGGAGTTGACCAGGTAACCCTCCTGGTCAATGAAAAAGGAGCCATCCCTGGTAAACATCAGGTTGTCATTCTGATCCAGCACGCCAAAAAATCCCTGTCCCATAATGGCCAGATCGAATAACCTGCCGGTGGATTGTATCGGTCCCTGGTTGAAATTGTTGGAAACGCTGCCCACACTTACACCGGTGCCTACCTGGTACCCGCCGGTATTGCCGGCAGCCCCCATAGCCTGGTACAGGGTGTCCTGGAAATTGGCCCGGCTGGTTTTGTAGCCGGTGGTGTTCACGTTGGATATGTTATTGCCTATTACGTCCATGCGTATCTGGTGGTTGCGCATTCCGGATACGCCGGAATACATAGAGCGGATCATTGTTAAACCTCCTGTATGGTGCATGTTAAACCGCTTAAACCCGCGTTTTTCGGTCCCGGGCCGCCTTGATCGTTCGGCGCCCCGCAGCCTCCCGGAGGTCCGGCTGCTTACCTGGTAATTACCGCGCTGTCTATATTGGTAAAAACATGCTCCCGCATTGATTCTTCGTCCAGGGCGGAAACCACGGTGCGGTTTTTAACGCTGACAATGAAAGCCAATTCACCGTGAATCAGCAGGGAATTGTTGGCTCCTTTGGCCTCCGCTCTGTTCATGGCATCTTGTATTTTATGCCAGTCTTCGCTGGCCAGATTGATGTTTCTTTCCTGCATCCTCTTTTGGGCATGGGCGGATACTTTTATCTGACCGGTATTGGCCAGTTCCCGGAACAAAACATCCTGAAAGCTGCCTGCTTTGGCGCCGGTCAAGGGCTGACCGCCCGGGCTGTTTTTCCGGACTAGCGGTTCGGGACTGACCTGCACCCCCCTGACGTGCAATGGAATTCACCTACCCTTCGCCGGTTCCGGATTCATCCGGGTCTGTAGTCTATTCGGGCGCGCCGTGTAGCTTGATGATCTGTCCGACATTGTAATCTGTACCGTTCACCCGGACGGAAACGCCGCCATTTTGCATCAGCACTTTTTCCACCACACCGGTTATTTCGTCAGTGCCGTCCTGAACTGTTACCTGTTGGCCTACCAGTGCCAGATACGGTAAAGGCGAGCTGTCGTTTACGCTGGTGATGTTGACTACCTGGTCCAGGGTATAATGTTCGCCGTTAAAAGCGCCGGCAAAGTAAAAATAAGGTTTACTGTCACTGTCAAAAGCCACGCCGCCTACCCGGCCGGTGATTATTTCATCCCCGCTGACAAGGGATACCTGCTGGTTGATGAGCTGGAAGTACCGGGCCATTTCATACTCGGCAGCCATTTTGTCCATGCTTTGACTCATATTGTATATTTGCTCCATGGACGCTATCTGAGTCAACTGGCTGATGAATGCTTCGCTGTCCTGGGGTTGCATGGGGTTTTGATATTTCATCTGGGCCACCAGGATTTTCATAAAAGCTTCGGGGTCCGCCAGACTTTGTTGTTCCTTGACGGTTTCGTTTTTATCCGGCAGGTAATAATTATTACTGCTGCCGCTGATTGCTTCGGTCATGCCGCACCTCCTTTCTTCATACAAAATGGTTTACGCGGTACCGGTTTGCTGTTTTGGGCGGTTCAGTAAACGATTCGGAGGCTGTTTCTTCTTTTTCGCCGCGTCCGTCACCTGATTGCCGGTAAGGACTGTTAAACCGGTGCTCGCGGTTTGGTTCCTGCGCCCAGCGTCCCTGGTCGTCTCCGGCGGTCACCGTGGACTGCTGCAGATTAAGGTTGTGGGCGGTCAGGGCTTCCCTCAATTGCCCCAGGGAACTTTCAATAACCTGCCGGACGCTCTCGGTGGCGGCGTGAAAGTGAGTCGACACGTTACCGTCCTTGTAAACCAGCTTGATGACCACTTCACCCAGGCTTTCGGGCTGCAATTGCAGCCGGACATGGGTGCGTCCATGACCATCCCTGGCAATTTGCCCCCGGATGGCTTCAGCTAGTTGCATGAACAAAAGCGGTTGTTCGCTGCGGACTGCCGGCGGTGTTTCTCCGCCCATGGATTTGGCAACTGTTGCCGTTGAATCAACAACATTCGCGGTTATTTGCGTCTGGTCAGCCCGGAGCGCGTTGTTAGGCATTTCGAATACTGCTTTCGCGCTGGACGGGCCGGTTACGTTGCTTTGACCGGCGGTTGCCGCGGTTGTTGCTTCATTTGGTTCGGCGTAGTTAACATTGGTACCGGAACCGGTCTCAACTTTTCCTGATACCGGCTGTGTTTGCAGCACGCTGTGCGGTGTTTTTTCAACCTGACTTTTCATCATATCCCGCAGTAACACGGACAGTTGCTCTGCCGGTGGATCTACAGCATTCATTGCAGCGGTCGGCTTTTCGGCCGGCAGCGTGTTTTGCCGCAGAAGTTCCGTAGTTTGCTGTATGCCGTCCTGGTTTAAAACTTGCAGCGGCTGGGTGGTTCCGTTTGCAATGTTGCCT
>Ga0068714_10001908_pt1 | contig 28362 bp, 19 predicted proteins | sample MTBNYHSulfiMetaG_FD_62988 | JGI IMG/M metagenome (GOLD analysis project Ga0068714, IMG submission 62988) | Enrichment culture microbial communities from rom New York Harbor, USA that are MTBE-degrading - MTBE-NYH (New York Harbor Sulfidogenic)... | ecosystem: Environmental > Aquatic > Marine >...
GAAAGAATAAAATGTATGTTCGGAATTCAGGCCGTACATGATAAAAAATTCGAATTTCTGCTGGAAGCCTTAGCTTCAGCCGCTTAAACCATTAACAAAAGTGCGAAAGTTCACTATAATATTGTGAAAGAAAAAAGCAAAAGTGGTCAAATATGGGGACACCATTAGGGACACCATAACTAATGCTCATATTAACCGCCTGGCTATGCAAACAAGAATTTCGATTCCATAATCTTTCTCGGATTGCCTTTTTTGTGATTATTCGCCTAACTGCCTTAAAATACTAGTCCTGAGCGTATTCGAAGGAAACGACTTCAGCCTTTTTCCCTGTTGTGGTCTCATCCAGCATGATAATTTACATAGTTGCAAATGCCTCCCATAGATAACTTTGTCGATAACTTAATTGACCGCCTGAATATTTTGTCAAGCCAAAGCTCAATCATTGTACTAAATTCCCCATGGTTTGAGAATGCTCATGGGTATAATTTAGGCAAGAAAAAAGTTATTATCTTGTAAATCCTGTCAAAGATCTTATTTTTATTCGCGGTTTAAAAATTCTTCTTTGGGTATAGCACCCGGCTTGAAAAAGGGCGGATTTTGACGGGGAAACAGGCTCAAACAGGTGAAAAAACAGAAGAATTTTTAATTTTTCGCTGCGCAAACCAGCATTTTAAGTCTGAAAATCGCATTTTTGCGCAGATTTTTGCCAAAAATTCACATTTTTTTCACGGTTTTTGCTCAAATTTTCACCGAAAATTCCCGCTTTTTTCGGGTTTAGCCAGGCTGCCTCAGACCGGCTCTTTTTCGACCAGATTATTCACTAAATACTTGATAGAGCGGCTCTTACAACCTCGCCCATACATTCTGTGGGTGGCTGCGCCCCGGTGAACATCTCGAACTGGATCGCCGCCTGGTTGACGAACATGCTCACCCCGTCAATGGTCTTAGCCCCAGCCGCCTTGGCGTCACGTAAGAGCATAGTTTCCATAGGGTTATAAACCGTATCAAAGACCACCATCCTATCGCGGAGGTATTCTTTGGGGATCGGCGTAGCCGCTTCTTGCGGGTGCATCCCGATACTGCTGCAATTGATTACCAGCCGGGAATCGAGGTTTTTTAAGTCGTTTAAAGAGTACCACTTACAGCCGAATTCCTCCGCCAGAGTTTTAGCCTTTTCCACGGTTCGGTTATAGATAGTTACATCAACTCCAGCATCGGTCAGCCCCGCTGCTATGGCCCGGGCCACGCCCCCCGCCCCGATAATCGAGGCTGTAAGACCTTTCATATCAGATACTTGCATTCCGGTAGCCTGGGTGATCGTCTCTAACGCCCCTGCGTAATCGGTATTGAATCCGCTGATTCTGCCGTCGTCATCAAATAGTAACGTATTGACAGCACCGATCTTATGCGCTAAATCCTCGATCCGGCCAGCGTGATCTTTTAGGTAATTCAGGGCGTTTAGCTTATGGGGGATGGTTACGCTTAATCCTTTGATATCAAGCCACTTGCGTCTTAAAACCTCGTCGATAAACCGGTAAAATTCCTCCCTGCTCGCCCCGACTAATAACGGCAGATATAAGCCGTTATATCCTGTTTCATCGAAGGCCGCGTTATGGATAGCCGGGCTCATCGAGTGGCCTACCGGGCAGCCGATAACACCATAAATCTTTGTCTCTGAATTAATTGCGTCCCAGCGGTACAGCCTTTTCATCTCTTCGATAGTTACCTGCCCCGCCGCGGTTTCCGCTGATTCTTCCAGGGCGGCGAAGGTCAGAAATCCGCCTAACTTCTTTGCTAATAAGCGAGTTATGACTCCTGCCTCGCCCATGGCCAGGACCAGAGCCTCCCGCCCGGACGATGCCTCGTTGTGGAGGATATCCAGCCCGGCGAAGCTATCGCTAATCCGCTGAGCGGTATAAGCGATCTTAGCGACCGCAGGCTGATATAAGTTAATCTCATCCAATAGGTTAAGCAAATCCGCCTGGATTGATTTAAAGTCGTGACTACTGATAATCAGTTTGGTATTTAGCTTTTCGCAGTCCAGGTCAGCCAGTCCCGCCAATTCGACATCGATATAGTCCACGCCGACCTTAACTGCCTCTTCCAAAAGGAGTTTGCGCTCTTTTTCACTGCCGGTGAAATGTCCGCCCTCCCACGTCGGCCGGCATGTCGCGATGATGAGCCTGGCTGTCCTGCGGGCGGCGGTGACCAGCCGGCGGACCAACTCCGCGCTCGGCTCGGTCATGTAATCCAGCCGCAGCTCCAATAGCTCCGCTCCCCGGCTGATAGCCTCTTCCATCGCCTTTGCCGCCTGGTCGTAGCTCTGGACTTTTATGGGTACAGCTAGATACGTCATGGCTGATAAGTTACCAATTTTACCGGAGTTGCTCCAGTCATTTCCGCCGGGGCGTCGGGAGCGAATGAATAAAACAAGTAGATAATAGATAAATTGGTGCGGTGAGTTGCACTCTTGAGCTGCGTGAGGGGAAATGACTTGCATCAATGAGAATAGAGCGATTAAGATGATAGATTATAGTGAGAAAACACATGTGGGAAACAGGTGAATTAAGCCCGGCGGGTATGACGCATCGTAAAACTATTTGAAAAGGGGCGCTGCCCCTTAAAGGCCGCCATTTAACCAGCCGCCTTTGTGCGAGGTGAAAACGAGCAGAACATTCGAAGGTTCGGACGAGACTGCGGTACTGGATTGGGAAACGGAGATTGAGGTAGCTGGTAATTTACAAAAATGTGTTACACTATTATCAAAAGCCGTATGTCCCTTTTTCTCATCCCTACTGTACTATGAGTCAGGAGCCAGTGTATGAATTATTTCTTTTATAATACCGACTTAAAATCACGTGAGAAGACAAAGCAACCGAGGTTTAAAGTGCTAATTAAAGAAGGATTTGCGGCGGTAGGTGGCAAACGGGAAAAATACGGCATGCTATTTAATCAATTTGAGATCGGCGATATTCTTTTGATGTATGAAAATAAAGTTGGAGTAGTTTCCATAGGAACAGTTCAAGAGCGTTGGGATCAAATTACACATAATGAACCACGATATTATAGATTAGAAGAAATGAAAAATTTTACAGATGGAGAGCCATACGAATACCGTATTAAGGTAAACTGGTTTCTTGACCTCTCAGAAAAACCTATTACACTGGCGGAACTCAAGGAACGTCTCTTTATTCCAACAAGTGCGGTCAAGAAGATTAAAGAAAAGAGAAAAGAAGTTGCAAGAATTATAGGGGAATTACGTCGAGAAAATTCGCATTTACCTGAGGAAATCGAGCAGCCGGAAAAATATGTGGAGGGTGCATGCCGAAAAATTTCAGTTAATGCTTATGAGCGCAATCCTGAGGCACGCCGTCGATGTATTGAGCATTATGGTGCAAAGTGCTGTATCTGTGATATCAGTTTCGGAGCGGAATACGGTGATGAGGCAGAGGGATACATTCACGTTCATCATATTATACCCTTATCAGAGATTGGTAAGGATTATATTGTTGATCCGATCCGGGACTTGCGACCGGTGTGCCCAAATTGTCATGTAGTCATACATCTAGGGAGACGTTCCCGAACTATCGAAGAAGTGAGGCAGCTCCTAAAAATGAAAAAGATGAGAGATTAATAACCAAAGGCGGCGGGCGGCGGAGGAGAGCGTCGAAAGAGAAAGAAAATCGGACAGGTCGGACGAGGGAAGATAAAGAGAAGAAAATAAGGAGAACCCCCGGCGTTGAAGAGAGCTAACGGTTAAAGCAACCCCGCGACACGTCGCGGGGCTAAACATAAAATTGCTACATTATTTTTATGCGGCGAAGGAGGTGTAACACACAACGCGAAGACATTTTTAGGGGGAGGCATTATTTTTCTTTTCGATATCCGGTTTGAGGAGGACGCCGGTGCCGCCGAAAAGCAGCAAGTCGGCTTTGTGGTCCGTCAGGGAGAGCGGGCCGGGCTGGCCGTCCAGCCAGTTTACCGCTCGCACCGATTTGACCGCTGGGGCAAAGGTCAATTCCACAAGGTCCGCGGTTTGCCTGGCGGATTTGTTCAAGCCGTGCAGCTTGTTGACAACCAAGGCGTAGGCCTGGCCCTTTTCATCATGGAAAAAACTCACCAGGGCATCTTTTCCAACAACATCTGAAATCCAGTATTTGTCTTTGGGAAACGCCCGATGACCATCCGGGGGATTAGTGTGAAAAACGTCGATATTGGTCAGATGCAAAAGGATGTCTGCCATGTCCAGAACCGCGAGATTGAGGGTCTTGACATATTCGTAAAGTTCGGTCTTGGAGCCGGTATTGGGGTCAACGATAGCCTTGTTATCCCAGTTTTCCCAATTAGTCGGACCCCAGTAGGTAAAGTACCACAGACCCTTCGCACCATAAGCGAGATTGGTATAATGTTTCCAGCGGATGTCGCTTTCGCTGGGCCGACGATACCCGAAATGCTGGATGGAAAGGGCAAAGGCCCAAAAAGGGACATGGTATTCGAGCGAGGCCTGGCGGAAAAGCTCCAGATTGTTAAAGAGGTCGCGGGTATTGTCCGAGCCGTCCTTTAAAATGACATAGTTGTCGTAGCTGAGAATGGGTAGGCCGTTGCGGACGGCGGCGGCGATGAGCTGCCGGGTGTCGGGGTTTTGCTGGCAGGGCGGCGGGAGGAAGTTGAAAATGGTCCGGCGAGCGGGGTCCTCGCGCATCAGGAGGTTCACCGCGGTGATCGCTGCGGTTACACCCTCGATACCGCTCGGTTCGTCGTGGGTGATCCAACCGACGATGTCGTCGCTATCTTTCGGGAATTGAACGTTTTTGGCGGGAAGATCAAAGCCCTGGAAGGAGCGGAAGGGCATAATCATAAGCCCCGCCTGGGCGGCGAGCTCAAGCGACTTTTCGAAACCTTCGTCCGGATTGGCGGGATAAATGGTAAAACCGGCGTCCTTGTAGTTTTTGAAATCTTCAAAACTGGCGGTGCCCGGCGGGGCCCACCAGGCGAGGATGGGAAAACCCTCGAATCGCCAGGGCTGCTTTTCCACCGGAGGAAGGTTAAGATCTTTCAAATCCTGACCCCAAGTCGGGGCGGAAAAGGATAAAATAAAAAATAGAACCGGCAAAAATTTTATTATGCCCATCTTAATCCTGCTCCTGTCATTTATGATGAAAGCCGTCGATTTGGTAGTATTATGGATGGAAATGGGGGAAAGGCAAGGGTATTCCATTGGAACAATAAACGGCTTTCCCCGCTGGGGAAGGGGTGGAAAGAGGGGGAGAAATTGATTGCAAGAGACGGGGAAATTGCTTAACTATAGCTATAACTAGAAGTTGCTACTGTACGCAGTAGCTCGCTACGCGGCACGATACGGAGAATGTAAATGGCGGCAGGAGAATATATCGGTAAGACGCTGCTGAAGATCTTCCGCAGCAGCAGCGAGCGGTATGTAAAGAAGCGGCAGGAGTTCGTGGCGGCAGTGAACGGCCTGGAGCAGCCCTACAGCCAGCTTAGCGACGACGAACTGCATAATAAAACCGGGGAATTTCGCCGGCGGATCGAGGAAATGGAAGAAAAAATCATCGGGGAGAATCTGCGGGAGAAAATCCGCCAGATACAGTTACAGCCGGAGGAGGCCCGTAGGCCCGCGAAAAAGGAGCTGATCGAGCAGTTGGAGCAGTGCTGCGAAGAGGTGTTGGCGGAGGCGTTCGCGGTAGTGCGGGAGGTGTCCGACCGGCATCTGGGGGTGCGGAACGTGTTCAACCGGGAGTTTGAATTCGATCCTGGGATTTTGTCGGACGAGATGCGGAAGGTGTACGAGGATGTGAGCGGGCGGATCGCGAAAGAGGAGAACGTCCACCAGATAGAGCTACCGCCGCAGTTCTACGCGGAGGTGCGGGCGAAATACGACGCGGCGGAGCGGCCGCCGTTTCGGTTTCGACATTTCGATGTGCAGCTTATCGGCGGGGCGGTACTCTACGAAGGCTCAATCGCGGAGATGGCGACCGGGGAAGGCAAAACGCTGGTGGCTACGCTGGCGGCCTACGTGGTGGCGCTGAGCGGCAGGAAGGTGCATATCATTACCGTCAACGACTACCTGGCTAAACGGGACCGCGACTTGATGGGGCCGGTGTATGAGGCGCTGGGACTGACGGTAGGGGCGATCCAGTCGGATATGGACACGATGGGCGACGAACGCAAGGAACAATACGCATGCGATATCACCCACGGGACGAATAACGAGTTCGGGTTCGACTATCTGCGGGACAACATGAAGGTCAGGTTTGAGGACCAGGTGCAGGGGCCGCTACATTACGTGATCATCGACGAGGTGGACTCGATCCTGATCGATGAGGCGCGGACGCCGCTAATCATATCCGGGCCGGCGTTCGATGACTCCGCCCGCTATAAGCAGGCGGATAAGATCGCCAAGGACCTTATCAACATGCAAAGAAATTACGCCGGCCTGGAAAAACAGATCGACCAGACCAAACGGCTGATCGCCAACGCCCAGGGCGAGATCAGCGAGGCGAAGAAGGCCAAGGACAGCCAGCGGGCAGACAAAGCGGAAAAACAACTGGAGCAGTCGGAAGGCAAATTGCAGCAACTGGAGGAGCAACTGGCCCGCACGCAGCAATACTACGAGGTGGAATACGACCGGCACAGCGTGCATTTGACGCACGAAGGGATCGGGGCGGCGCAGGATATCGCGGGGATCGGCAGTTTCTACGTGGGGAGCAATATGGAATGGCCGCACCTGTTAGAGCAGGCCCTGCGGGGCCACATCGTGTTTGAGCGGGAAAAAGATTACGTGGTGCAGGACGGGCAGGTAATCATCGTGGATGAGTTTACCGGCCGGCTAATGCACGGGCGGCAGTGGTCGGACGGGCTACACCAGGCGATCGAAGCGAAAGAAAACGTGACGGTGAAAGAGGAAACGCAGACGCTGGCGACGATCACTATCCAGAACTTCTTCAAGCTCTATCAGCAGTTGGCGGGGATGACGGGCACGGCGATGACGGAGGCGGATGAGTTCACGAAGATTTATCAATTGAACGTAGTGGCTATCCCGACGAACAAGCCGGTCGTCCGGGGAGATTTCGACGACCTGATCTATAAGACGATGCAGGAGAAATTCGACGCGATCGTGGATAACGTGCATGAAATCAGCAAAAGCGGTCGGCCGGTGCTGATGGGGACGATCAGCATCGAAAAGAGCGAGGCCTTGTCGGAGGCGCTGACCCATCGCTACGGGCTGGAACACGAAGTGCTCAACGCCAAACAGCACGCCCGTGAAGCGGCGATAGTGGCTAAGGCGGGTCATCAGCATCAGCGGCGGGACGGGACATACTGGGGCAACGTGACCATCGCGACGAATATGGCGGGCAGAGGGACGGATATCAAATTAATACCCGAGGTGCTCTGGGACGTCGAGTGCCGGCCTCAACCGCAAAAAAAAGGTGAGTATAGCTACACGCTTACGCAACGAAGCACCCGACGGACAATGGAGATAAATTCGGATGATCCGAACGCCTACGTCTGGGGATTACGGCCTGATATCAAAGTGGCGGGGGGGCTGCACGTGCTGGGTACGGAACGGCATGAGGCTAGGCGGATCGATAACCAGCTTCGCGGGCGGGGCGGGCGGCAGGGCGATCCGGGGTCGAGCCAGTTCTTCCTGAGCTTCGAAGATGATTTAATGCGGATTTTCGCGGGGGAGTGGACGGTAAAGGCGCTAGGCTGGATCGGCTGGCAGGAAGGTGAGCCGATTTACCACCGCCGGATCAGTAAAGGGGTGGAAAAGGCCCAGAAAAAGGTGGAGCAGCGGAACTTCGAGGCTCGCAAAAGCCTGCTGGAATACGATGAGGTGATGGATTTTCAGCGGCAGATATTCTATACCCGGAGGCAATCGATTCTGGAGGGCAGGGGGATGGAGGGGCTGATCTGGGAGATGATCGATGAGGTTATCAGCGAGACCTGCGACAAGATGATCAGCGAAATCTACCCCTACATATGCGTGGCGGAGTGGGCGCGGACGGTGATAGGGGTGGATATCGAGCTGGACCGCATCCGGGGACTGGAGGCGAACGAGCTGGAAGAGCTGCTCCGCAGCCACGCCCGGAATAACGCGGAGCAGGAGATCACTATCACGCTGGGGGAATACATGGCGGAGGATATCGATCCGAAAGATTGGGACCTGAAGGGGCTGAGCAAATGGGCGATGAGCAATTTCGGGGTGAACGTTTCGCAAAATCAGTTGCGGCGGATGACGCTGGACGAGGTGCAGGAGCAGTTGATCGAGGCGGCGGGTGCGCGAATCGATAAATACGACTACAGCGGGCTGGCGGGATTTCTGGCGGAAGATTTTGCCCGGCGGAGCTTGTGCGAGTGGCTGAATCAAAAAATGGATTTGCGGCTGGGGGCGAGCGACCTGGCAGGTAAAAGCACCGGCGAGATAAAGGAATACCTGCTGCAGCGGGCGCGGGACGCGTATCGACGGCGGGAGATCGAATATCCGGTGGATTATATATTGAATTATTCGCTGCGGAGGGAACAGGCGGGCAGCAGCTTCGCGGCGAAAGAGGTGGCGGATTGGGCGAGGCGTAAATATCAGGCGGATCTGTCAGTAGAGGAGGTGCAGCACCTGTCGTTCGATAAGGTGCATCGGCGGCTCTTGGAGATGAGCGAGGCCTATAACGACGGGGAATTGCGGCGGCAGGTGGAGGCGGCGGTAAGCCAGTGCGGCTGGGACGAGGCGGGCAAGGAGCAACTGCGGAACTGGGCCAAGGAGCGGTTCGAACTGGATATCCGGCTGGAGGAAATCACCCAGGACAACGCCCAGCAGGTGCTCTTCGAAGGGGGCAGGCAGTTTTTACGCAGCGAGCTGACGGAACTGGAGCGTTACGTGCTGCTGCAAATCTATGACGCTACCTGGAAAGATCATCTATACGCGATGGATCATCTCAAAAGCAGCATCGGGCTGCGGGGCTTCGCGGAAAAAGACCCCAAGATGGAATACAAGCGGGAAGGCTACCGGATGTTCCAGGAGATGTTAAGCACCATCCGTGATAAGGTGACGGATATTATCTTCAAAGTGCGGCTGGACAAGCAGGCGGAGGCGCGGAGTGTGTGGAACATTTCCAGCGAGATGCACGCTGATTACGACCGCTTCTCGGAGCAGCAGGAGGCGGCGCAGGCGCCGCAAGGTGAGGCGGTGGTCAAGACGATCAAACTGGACAAGCCCAAGGTGGGGCGGAACGACCCCTGCCCCTGCGGCAGCGGGAAGAAATACAAGAAATGCTGCGGGCGCGGGATGTAAGAGAAGAAGGTGGCTGGGGACTAGGGGTTGGGGGAAGAGGAAAGTAGAAAGTTGAGAGTAGAGCTGTCGGGGGAAACCGCCGACGGGGCGAGGAGAATACCGGTGCCGGATAAACGAACCCATCGCGGAGCCCATCCGGAAGACAATAAGCTATTTGACCGGCAACAGCACCTGCTACTGCAGCGAGCGGTGGGTGATATGTCGTGGCTGTTAAGCAAGGGTTACGCAGAGAAATCGTCGCTGAAACTGGTGGGCGACCGCTACAGCCTGCAGCAGCGGCAGAGGATGGCGATTATGCGGAGCGCCTGTTCGGACGAGGCGCTAATCAATCGGCAAAAAAAAGAGGTCCATATCGAAGAATTGGCCGGCAAAAAGGTGCTGCTCGACGGGTATAACATCATCACCACGGTGGAGTCGGCTCTGGGAGGGGCGGTGGTAATCAAGGGGCGGGACGGCTGCCAGCGGGATATCGCGGGTCTGCATGGGACGTATCGCAAAGTGGGGGAAACTCTGCCGGCACTGGATCTGATCGGGGAATTTCTGGGGGAAGCAGCGGTCGAGCAGGGGTTGTGGTACCTGGATCGGCCGGTATCCAACAGCGGCAGATTAAAGAAGATCATCGAGCAGACGGCGGTACAGCGAAATTGGAACTGGCAAGTTGAGGTGGTCTTCAATCCCGATATGATCCTGGCACAAACGCAGGAAATTGTCGTCAGCAGTGATAGCGAAATCCTCAATCGCTGCGGGCGTTGGTTTAATCTGGCGAACGAACTGACGGTGAAATTCATCCCCGGCGCCTACCTGGTGGACCTCTCCGTGATTCAGGAGTCAATCTGATTAAAAAAAAGCCCCCCATTTTCATGGGGGGCTAAAGATTTTTGGTTATTTAACGATTTCGAGGAGCTCGACCTCAAAGATGAGCAGGGAGTTGGGTGGAATTCCCGTCCGCGGTTTCTCGCCATAAGCGAGATCGGGTGGGATAAATAACTGCCATTTGTCCCCGACCTTCATCAACTGGAGGGCCTCAGTCCAGCCTTTGATAACCTGATTAACGCCAATGACCAGGGGCTCGTTCTTTTTGTAAGAACTATCGAATTCCTCACCGGTTATCAGGGTGCCGCGGTAGTGGGTTTTGACCCTATCCTCGGCAGTGGGAGTGGGGCCGGTGCCTTCCGTGAGGACTTTGTATTGCAGGCCGCTGGGCAGGACCTTGACTAGCGGGTCCTTTTTGTTTGCCTCCAGGAAAGCAATGCTGTCGGCGAGGTTCTTTTCGGCCTGCTGCTTTAATATTTCCATCTGGGCTTTTTGCTTTTCCATCATCGTCTGCTGGAATTTCGTTACAATATCCCGCATTTCATCCACGGTTAAGGCAAACTTATCGGCCATGAGGGCATCCCGAAAACCGTGGGTGAATTGATCGACGCTGACTTCAATTTGCTGGTTTTTGAAGGTCTGCCCGATCTGCACGCCGAAGGTGTAGCTTAACTTCTCCATGTCGGTGGCAGGGGAAGGCGTAGTGGGGGGTGTGTTTTTGGTGATTTTGATCACGGGAGCCTCCTTTTTTTCCGGTGGCTGCTGCTCGCCCCAGACCAAAAGTCCCAATAAAAGAAAGACAGCAGGTATAACCAGTATAATTTTCGTTTTAAATTTCACTATCGACTCCTTCCAGCAATAATTACATCGCCTGATTTTCAAGGGGCAGGTACCCTTCACATACCCAAATGTGAAGTTAATAATTATATAAAGAATTTTCCCTATAGACAAGTCAAAATGTAATAGGTTGGCCGGGATTTGGGGGTATTTTAAGAGGTGAGCCTATTGCATTTAAGTTTATTTTTATTATGATATTAACGAAATACTAGTCGGATTAACGAGATATTTTCCACTAACCAGCTAAAATAATGACGAATGAGCCGATTTCGTGTAAGATGAGGCAAAAGTGGTTAAATAATTAATAAAGATGAGGGCGGCGAAATCAGGGCTATTGCAGCAGCCCTTCGAGGCGAGAAAAGGGAGCGCGATTATGTCAGGTCATTCACACTGGGCAGGAATCAAACATAAAAAAGCGGCGATAGACGCCAAACGGGGTAAATTGTGGAGCAAGCTTGCCCGCAATATTATAGTAGCCGCCAAACAAGGCGGCGGGGACCCCGCGGCGAATATCTCGCTGCGCTACGCGATTGACAAGGCGAAAGAAGCCAATATGCCCAAGGATACCATTGAAAAGGCGATTAAAAAGGGCACGGGCGAACTGGAGGGAGTCCATTTTGAAGAGGTACTCTACGAGGGTTACGGTAATAACGGCGTGGCCATCATGTGTGAGGCACTGACCGATAATCGTAACCGCACGGCGGGGGAGTTGCGTCGGATTTTCGAGAGAAAAGGAGGGTCGCTGGGTTCGGCGGGTTGCGTAGCCTGGATGTTCAGCAAAAAGGGATTATTCACTATCGACGCTACGGACCTGGATGAGGATACGGTGATGGAGATCGCCCTGGAGGCAGGAGCGGATGATTTCAGCCGGATGGACGATACCTATGAGATAACCTGTTCGGTGGAATCATTTCAAAGCCTAAAACAGATACTGCAAGATAAAGGATTAAAGGTGCAGGTGGCGGAGATCGCCCAGATTCCCAACAATACGATTCAACTGGACGAAGAAGGGGCACGGCGGATCCTGGAGCTGATGGAGACCCTGGAAGAACATGACGACGTCCAGAATGTTTATGCAAATTTTGATATACCCGATGATATTCTCCGGCAAATAGAAGGGGCAGGCTAATTTCTGCAAGTTATCGGGCTATTAGCGCAATTTCAGGATAAAAAGCTAGAATCACTTCAACTCCGGCGGCGGATTTTGGCAGGCCCACGGTTAACAAGGGTCTTTGTATTGATTTGATAATATCAATTATACCGATAAAATCTGTAATGGAATGGTTGATATAACGCAAACATTATTTCGTCATCCCTGAAGGTGGGCGTTACGCTTTTGTAGGTTTTCGGAAATACGGTCCGCCAAGAGGTCTGATGAAGCAGTTCGATAGAAGAATTTATATATAAAGAGATGAACCATTTGCTTTAGTAGGCAGCCGGAAATACCGAAAAGGGATATATATCATAAAAACCATGATATTAATAAGTTATAGGTGTACTTTCGTACTTTTTCTTTGAGGAGCATCCGTCGTAATGAACCGACAGACATCGGCGAGCTCAGTCGAGCCGGGCCTTTTGTCTGGTTTGGCGGTTTTTTGCAATGTTCGAGAGTTTTACCGAAGTTATAATTTATTACCATTGGATCGTAAGGCCCTGCCCGCCGTGCCGGCGCCCGCCCGCCGTGCTAGCGCTCGTCGCGGCAGGTTTGAGTGCAAATTATGGTAAAATAATATGCGAAAATTAACTATATGAATTACGATTATAATCACCTGGCGGGGCTGCGGTAACGAAAGGATAAGAAGTTATGCGGACGGTTAGAACATTTGTCGTAGTGCCGACACTGCCCGAACGATTACAGGGACTGAAAAAAATAGCCCATAACCTCTGGTGGGGCTGGGACCATGATGCTATTGATCTATTCCGGCGATTGGACCGGCAGTTGTGGGAGGAATGCGGCCATAATCCGGTGAAGATGCTGGGGCAGATCACCCAGGAACGGCTCAGCGCCGCGGCGGAGAGCGCCGGGTTTCTGGCACATCTGGACCGAGTTTTGGAAAAATTGGACAGCTATCTTACGGGGCGTTGCTGGTTTGACGGCCAAAAGCCCCCGGAGCAAAAACCGTCGATAGCCTATTTTAGCGCCGAGTTCGGTCTGACAGAGTGCATGCCGATCTATTCCGGCGGGTTAGGCGTGCTGGCAGGGGATCATCTTAAAAGTGCCAGCGATTTAGGGCTGCCCTTAGTGGGTGTGGGACTACTGTATCGGCAAGGTTATTTCCAGCAGTATCTCAACGCCGACGGCTGGCAGCAGGAATCATTTCCGGAGAATGATTTTTATAATATGCCCATTACGCTGATGATATGGGAGGATGGCCGGCCAATCCGCTTTCATGTTGATATAGGCGGCCATGATGTGGTAGCCCAGATATGGCAGGTGACGGTCGGCCGAGTTGCTCTTTATCTCTTAGATACGAACCTGCGGTGCAACCGGCTGGAAGATAGGCAAATAACCTCCCAGCTTTATGGAGGTGACAGCAATATGCGTCTGCGGCAGGAGATTTTACTGGGCATCGGGGGCTTCACCGCCTTGAAGACGCTGAATATGGACCCGATGGTATGCCATATCAATGAAGGACACGCGGCGTTTATGGCGCTGGAACGAATCCGGCGGATGATCGAAGAAAAGCAGATAAATTTTGCCCAGGCCAAGGAGGCTACATCCTGCAGTAATATCTTTACGACGCATACCCCGGTACCAGCGGGCCATGATGTATTTTCCCCCAGTATGATGGAAAAATACTTTAGTAACTATGTAAATAAGTTAGGGCTGGACTGGAAAGGATTTATGGCCCTGGGACGGGTCAATCCCGAAAATCGTGATGAATCCTTCAGCATGACTAACCTGGCGCTGCGCTTATCGGCGCATCATAACGGGGTGAGCAAGCTGCATGGGTCTATCTCCCGCCTGATATGTAAAGACATCTGGCCCGGAGTTCCGGCGGAAGAGATACCGATAGATTCGGTAACCAACGGCATTCATATCCGCAGTTGGATATCCCACGAGATGAGCGAATTGTATGACCGATATTTGGGCCCGGGCTGGAGTGAACCGGTCAGTTCGGAGGAGTCATTCAGTCGTATCGAACAGATACCGGACGAAGAATTATGGCGGACCCACGAGCGTCGTCGCGAGCGCTTGGTGGCTTTTTCCCGCCGGCGATTGGTAGAGCAACTGCGCCGTCGGGGGGCAAGTGCCCTGGATATTGCCCATGCCGAGGAAGCCCTGGATCCGGAGGCTCTGACCATCGGATTTGCCCGGCGGTTCGCTACCTATAAAAGAGGAGCGCTGCTGTTTCGGGACCTGGAACGTTTCAAGAAGATACTCTCGGATAAGGACCGTCCCGTGCAAATTATTTTCGCGGGCAAAGCTCATCCGAAAGACGCGGAAGGCAAAGAGCTTATTCGTACGATTGTCCATTTCGTCCGTGAGGAAGCCTTTCGCCGACGGGTAGTGTTTTTAGAAAACTATGACATCAACGTGGCACGATACCTGGTGCAGGGGGTGGACGTGTGGTTAAATACGCCCAAGCGAGGGATGGAGGCTTCGGGAACCAGCGGGATGAAGGGTCTGGCGAATGGGGTGCTGAATATGAGCATCCTGGACGGCTGGTGGTGCGAAGGGTATCGGCCGGATTGCGGCTGGGCTATTGGACACGGCGAAAGCTACGAGGACCGCGACTATCAGGATGAGGTGGAATCACATGCTATTTATGATCTTCTGGAAAAAGAAGTGATACCCTGCTTCTTCAGCCGGGGATCGGATCGGCTGCCGCGGCGCTGGATCGGCATGATGAAGAACTCCATCCGCTATCTGAGCCGGCCGTTTTCCACGTCACGGATGGTGGCGGAATATGCCCAGCGATTTTATCTGCCCAGTGCCCAGCGTTATGAGATGTTTACTTCGGATAATCTGGCGCATGCCAAGGAACTGGCGGACTGGAAGGACGGCATTCGCGATAACTGGTCACAGGTGGCGGTGGGCAAGGTTGATGTGATCAATAAAGGTGAATTGTCCGTGGGTAACGATCTCCAGGTGCGTTGTCAGATCAAACTGGGCAGGATCGATCCGAACGATGTTAAAGTGGAGCTATATGAGGGCCCCGTCGATTCGCAAGGCAATGTTCAAAACGGCCAGGCGGTATTGATGGAATGCGTGGGAAGCGCCCATAATGATTATTATATCTTCAATGGCAACATTCCGTGTAGTTACAGCGGATTGTGCGGTTTTTCCGTACGGGTGATACCCTACCACAGCGACATGGCCAATAAATATGATATGGCCCTGGTCCGCTGGGAAGACACCGTAAGTGAAAGCGAACCGGTGGAGGCGACGGTTTTAACGGATAGTTAATTATCCGGGCTGTCGTTAATCTTTGGCGCCGTTTCTAGCAGGAACAGATTTTTAACCTAGCCGTCTATCTGGGGTTCCTTTGCTCAATAGGAACATAACTTCGCTCCGGGGCGCCGGTATATATCTGACCAGGGCTGACGACAGGGTCGGTTCCGCTTTCGATAACTTCCAACCAATGGGCCATCCATCCAGGCAATCTGCCAATGACAAAAAACAGCGGAAACATTTCTTTGGGAATCCCAATAGCCCTGAGCAGAATACCACTGTAAAAATCAATATTGGGGTAAAGGTTCCTGTCGGCAAAATACGAATCGGCAAGTGCTTTCTCTTCCAATTCGCGTGCAATCTCTAATAGCGGATCCTTTCTGCCCGACTCCGATAAAAATTTATCGCAATCCTGCTTAAGTATCACAGCTCTCGGATCACAATTTTGGTAGGTTCGGTTTCCGAATCCCATAAGCCGGAACCGACTTTTTTTATCTTTGGCCGAGTCCAAACATTTTTGTACACTTATTTTTCCGTCGAGAATATTTTCCAGCATGTTCATAACTATCTGGTTGGCTCCCCCGTGTCGCGGCCCGGAAAGAACCGATAATCCGGCGGCGATGGAGGTCAATAATCCGGCGCCGGAAGTAGCCGCCATTCGCACGGCGGTAGTACTGCAATTTTGGGCGTTGTCGGCGTGAAGTATCAAAAGTCGATTCATGACCCGCTCCACGGCAGCCGAAACGCGGAAGGGCTTTCCATTATTAGAGAACATCAGGTTAAGAAGGTTCGAAATATAGGATTTTTGTGGATCAGGTTCAATAAATGTTTCGTTGCAAATTCTTTTATAAATACAGGTTGTTATGGCGCTGATTTTACCCATAAGATTAGCGGCAGCCGATTCTTTGTGTTTTGTATATCTGTCAGCCGGCGTATCGCCTTGATAAACCAACAGGGCGTTAATCATTGCCGAAAGCATAGCCATAGGATTTGAATGTTGGGGGAATAATCCCATTTGGCGCTGCAAATCTTTCTCCATCAGGCAATTTTGGCTAATCAAATCCGAAAACCGATGGAGCTCAATGCCGGTAGGCAGTTTGTCCCGGATCAAAAGGTATGCTACTTCGAGAAAAGTGCTGCATTGAACAAGCTGCTCAATAGATATGCCCCGGTATCGAAGAACGCCTTTTTCTCCATCGATAAATGTGATCGCACTCTCAAAGGCGCCGGTATTGGAAAATCCGGGATCATAGCTGATATAGCCGGTATCGGCATACAAATGTGAAATATCGACTGCTTTTTTCCCCTCCGAACCAACGACAATCGGCAACTGGCATAGCTTGCCTTCTATTTTCAGTTCCGCTTTTTCCATCACTTTTATGTTATCTGATTTTATCAGCCCCGCAAAAAATCACATTTGCTTCAAGAGCTTTTTTAGAATCTTGCCGTTTTCGTTCTTGGGCAGATCATCGACAAATTGTACAATTTTGGGTATCTTATATTTGGTTAATTTTTCCCGCGCACAAAAATCAATAATATCCTGAGCAGAGATGTTATTTGAGTTTTTTTCTAAAACTATAAATGCCTTGATTGCCTCACCCCACTTATCATCCGGGACTCCGACAACTGCCGATTCACGTATAAGTGGATGGCGATTGAGAACCATTTCCACTTCCTTACAATAAACATTGAATCCGCCACTGATGGCCATATCTTTTTTTCTATCAATAAGGTAAAAATAGGCGTTTTTATCCTTGTAACCGACATCACCCGTATGAAACCAGCCGCCCTTGTTGGTTTCGGCGGTTATTTCGGGCAGGTTTAAATACGCCTGCGATATGTGCGGCCCCCTTAGAACAATTTCGCCGATCTGGTCGGTGGGCACCTCAACATCATTGTCATCAACAATTTTTACCTCGACTCCCAAAGCTCGCCGACCAGCCGAGGATAAATGTTTTTCTTCCTCTTCCGTTCCATTAATGATGTGTTCGGCCGGCGTCAGATAAGTTAAGGGCTGCACTGCTTCCGTAAGACCGTAGTTTTGACGAAATATATTTCCAAATATGGATATCGCCTCTTTTAACTTGGGAACCGCGATGTGTGAAGTCCCGTAAAAGATGCACTTCAAACTGGTCAAATCATACTTGGACACATTCTGGTTTTCCAGCAGTATGACAATCATGGTGGGGACCAAAAGGGTACAGGTAACCCGCTCCCGTTCAATAGTTTCTAATAATACCTCACGGTCAAATTTATCTAAAATAATATGACGGGCGCCTTTCAGGTAAAATGGCGTAGCCAGGTAACCTGCCGCGTGCGTCAAAGGACATACGTGCAAAATGACCTCGTGTTCATTGATTAACATGTGTGAATTCATGAACATTTTTGCGATTATTTCTTTTCTGCTTCTATAGGTTTGAATCACTCCCCGAGGAAGTCCCGTGGTGCCGGAGGTGTAGCTGATAGCATGGATATCTTCTTCGTCAACATCGAAGTCAGGCTCGTCCGGCTTGGCGCGAGCCAGCATCTCTTCGTAATCGACAAACTTGCCGGCATGGCCTCCGAGGCAGATGCACTCCAGCGGATAGGGCATTTCCTGGCGGAGCTGCTCGACATAATCGATGAATTGCGGGCCGAAAAGCAAAACCTTGGCCCCGCAATCGTTCAGGATATAGGCGTTTTCCTTGGTGGAATTGCGGGTGTTAAGGGGGACCATGATGATGCTCGACTTCCACATGGCCAAAAAACACTCGATTATCTGATGGCAATTATAGAGCAAAACCGCGATTTTATCGCCTTTACCGATGCCGCGTCCCATCAGGCCCCACGCCAAACGGTTGGCCCGCTCGTTGGTTTGCCGGTAGGTCGAAACATAGTTTTTATCTTGGATGCAAATATTATCCGGATAATTCTCCGCAGGAATACGAATGAAAGCACTCGGATTGAATTGCACGGAAGTACCACTCCTAAAAAATCAATTACATTAATTTCCCCGCCGGTTATTTCCCTTTGAAAATGGGTTGCCTCTTGTTTAAAAAGGCATCCATACCTTCATCTTGATCTGCCGTGGCAAAACATTTGCTGAAGCAGTCTATTTCAAATTCCAGTCTCTGCGATTGCTGAATTTGGCTGCACTGGTTAATCGATTTTTTCACCAGGGCCAGGGCCACCGCGGGTTTGCCCGCCAGCTTTTTGGCGAATTTTTCGACCGTCGCCGTCAGCTCCCCCGCTGGTACCACGCGATTGACCAGTCCGATCTTTTCCGCCTGGGCGGCATTGATAATATCGCCGCTGTAGATCATTTCCTTAGCTCTGCCTGCGCCTATCAACTGAGGCAACCGCTGCGTAGCACCCCAGCCGCACATTATGCCCAGATTAATCTCGGGCAGACCGAACTGGGCTGTATCGGAGGCAATCCTGATATCACACGCCAATGCCAACTCACACCCACCACCCAGCGCATACCCGTTAACTGCGGCGATTACCGGCCGGGGATAGTTTTCGATCCGGCTCATAACCTGATGGCCGAATTGGGCAAAGCTCCTCGCCTGCTCCACGTCCATCTTGCTCATCGCGGCCACATCGGCGCCGGCCACAAAAGCTTTCTCGCCCGCGCCGGTTATAATAATTACCTTCGTTTGTTCGTTGTCCAGCTCATCCAGAGCCGCGGCCAGCTCACGCAGGGTCTCTTCGTTAAAGGCGTTTAATACCTTGGGCCGATTCATCGTTATGGTAACGATACCGCTGTCTTGGGTTATTAATATGTTCTTATACTCCATCGTTTGGTTTCCTTGCGACTGGGGCTGCGATTAGTCCCAGGCGTTAATAAAGGTGGGATTTTCCTGACGCTACTTGGTACGGTAATCGAAGAATCCCATTTTAGTTTTTCTGCCCAGCAGTCCGCCGCGAACCATCTTACTGAGCAAGGGGCACGGCCGGTACTTGGAATCGCCGAACTCCTTATAAAGTGTTTTCATAACTTCCAGACAAACATCAAGCCCTATCAAATCCGCCAGTTTCAGCGGTCCAATGGGATGATTCGCTCCCAGTTTCATCGCCTCGTCGATATCTTCCTTGGAGGCGATCCCTTCCATCAGAATAAAAATTGCTTCGTTAATCATCGGAATCAAAAGGCGATTAACGATAAATCCCGGGGCCTCGGAAACCTCTACGGGTGTTTTGCCCAGTTGCTTCACAAATTCTTTTGCGACGGCAAAGATATCATCAGATGTCCGCGTACCCTTGACCAGCTCTACCAGGTTCATAATCGGTACGGGATTGAAAAAATGCATACCGAGTACCCTTGCAGGCCCTTTAAGCGCTGAGGCAATCTCCGTAATACTTAATGCCGATGTGTTGGTTGCCAATATCGTATCCGGCGAACAATGACTTTCAAGCTCCTTGAATATACTCTTCTTGATTTCCATATTCTCGGTAGCCGCCTCGATGACTATCTGGGCATCCTTTACCGCCTCTTTCAAATCTGTCGTACCGGCAATCATGCCCAGAATAGCATCCTTCTCCTGGGCGGAGATTTTTTCCTTGTCAACGGCGCTCTGCAGATATTTTGTAATTGACTTGATGCCTTTAGCGACAAATTCCTCACTAATATCTCTTAAGCTGACGGTTATTTTCGCTGTCGCCGCCGCCTGCGCGATTCCTGAGCCCATGGTACCTGCGCCCAGTATGGTAATTTTTTTAATATTCATAACCTTATCACCTTGACAAAAAGTTTACATTTTTACCAGCATGGCCATGCCCATACCTCCGCCGACACACAGCGAAGCCAGGCCTAACGTCAATTTTCTCCTCTTCATTTCGTGCAACAGCGTAACCCCGATCCGGGCGCCCGATGCTCCAATCGGATGGCCCAGGGCAATGGCTCCGCCGTTAACATTGACCAGCTCGGTATCTATTTTCAATTCCTGCAAAACTGCCAGGCTCTGGGAAGCAAACGCCTCATTCAGCTCGAAAAGCTGCACATCCACTAATTTAACTCCGGTTTTTTCCAGGAGCTTCTTCACCGTCGGCGCCGGACCGATCCCCATAATCGAAGGATCTACCGCCGCGGAGGAAAACGCGATAATCTCCGCCAACGGCTGCAGCTTATGTTGTTTTACATACTCTTCGCCGGCCAGGATCATCGCAGCCGCCCCGTCATTGATTCCGGATGAATTGCCCGCGGTGACGGAGCCGTCTTTTTTGAACGCCGGCCGCAGCTTTGCCAATTTATCCAGAGTTGTATCCGGCCGACAATGCTCATCCACTTTAAATGCGATGGTTTCCTTTTTCTGTTTTACGGGCACCGGAACGATTTCGTCGGCAAAAATACCCGCCTCGATAGCTTTGGCCGCCCGGTGATGGCTGCGTAAGGCAAATTCATCCTGTGCCTGACGTGAGATTTGATATTTTTCCGCCAGATTTTCCGCGGTGATGCCCATATGATAGTTGTTTATCGAACACCATAACCCGTCATTAACCATGGAGTCTTCTAATGTCGCGTTGTTCATCCGCAGCCCAAAACGCACTCCCTTGGCCAGATAGGGTGCCATATTCATATTCTCGACCCCGCCGGCCAGAACTACTTCCGCATTACCCATGACGATTGACTGATAACCCAGTTCCAGCGCCTTCATTCCGGAAGCACACACTTTGTTAACCGTAAACGCGGGCACTTCCTGCGGTATTCCGGATTTTATCGCAATCTGTCGGCTGATATTTTGCCCCAGACCAGCCGATAAAACGTTGCCGAATATCACTTCATTAACGTTTTTCGCCTGGACAGCGGAGTTGGCCAGCATATTTTTCGCCAAGGTTGTTCCCATCTCCAGTGTGCTGGTGTCCTGCAGGGTGCCGGAAAAGGTACCTATTGCGGTACGCTTTGCCTCTAAAATATAAACCTTACGCATGCTGTTACCTTTCTTTTGCGGTTTAATAAATAAACCGGTGAATTCCCGGCTGAGTGCGGGAAAACCTCATTAAAAAATTATGGTTTCATTTATCCCTTCTTGGGTTTGAAGGCCGGGGTTCTTTTTTCTCTGAAGGCATTGAGGTTGTCCTGGTAAACCTCGGAAGATTCGAAGCGTGCCGCTATCTGTTTGGAAGCCTTGAAGGCCTCGTTGATAGGCAGCATCTTGCCGGTTTCGATAGATTCCTTCAACGTTTTGATGGAATCCGGCGAACTTTCGCAGAGCACCTCGGCGACCTTAGTTGCTTCTTCGAGAAGACTTGCCGCGGGTACTACCTTTATACACATTCCCAAACGGTATGCTTCCGCAGCGGTTATAAATTCACCTGAGAACAGATACCACTGGGCCAATCCGGGAATCATCCGGGGCAGTCGCTGGGGGCCGCCAATGGAGATAATGCCGTGTTTCGCCTGGGGATAGCCGATCTTGGCGTTATCCGCCAGGATCATCATATCGCAGCCCAGCGCCTGACTGCAGCCGCCGCCCAGAGCATAACCCGCAACCGCCGCAATGGTCGGCTTATACAATTTGAAATCGCCGTAATGTATCGCCGCCGGCTCCGAAGCCAGTGACTCGGTAGCCCTTAAATTATGACCACCACAAAAATTATCACCTTCACCATAGAGAATAGCGACTCTCAGATCATCGTCGTCATTGTAGTCCATCCACACCTTTTGCAACTCATTCAAGGTGTTGTTAGTATAAGTGTTGAAACGGTCCCCGGTACTAAGAGCCACATAGGCAATCATCCCTTTTTTCTCATATTTAACTTCTTTTAGACCTAATTTTTTTGCCACATCTGTAGTCATGTAATACTCCTTATATTAAATTACTCAAACAACTCCAACGGCTGTACCAACCACAACCTTATCTCCATTCTGATCTTCACAACATATCTCCAGGGTAAATTCTACTCTTGAACCTTTTTCTGTTTTCGCCTTGACTACTGCCTTGGGTATCAGAGTGTAATCTTTATCCACAATTTTAATAAACGCGAGATTCATTTTTCCGTAATTTAACCATTCTTCTCCGAATTGATCTATCATCAAATCGACAAGATATCCTTCAAACATGGCGCCCGATGCCGCCCGTGTGTCAATGCCGCACTGCCGGGCAGCTTCCAGATCGGTGTGGATATTCTTGGCCGGCCAGTTTGGCCCCTTAGGATATCCGCCGGAAAAACAATTTATCCGCTCTAAACTAACCGTTCTAAGCTTGCCCGAAACCTCGTCACCAATAACACTATCTTTAGTAATTTTTGACATCTTACGACTCCTTTGCACCTTTATAGGGGCCGCCCATAAACGTGTCTGTAATAATGCGACGAAGAATTTTTGTCCCGTCTTCATCAACTATCCATGTATCAACCACCTGGAAAGGCCTGCCGCGCCTTTCATAATATTCAATTACTTTCCACGTCACTTTAAGTTTTTTGCCTACCCTGGCGGGATTAAAAAACTCAACATCTTCCTTCGTATGTACCGCCGCCATACCCGGATCAACTTTAAAACTGGGGCTCCGGGTTACATTACTGTTAGCGATCAGCAGCCCCGGAACCACGGCGGCAGGGATACCTTTAGCTGCCTTTTCATAGCGCGGATAATATGCCTCGAGCGCTTCGATGAATTGTGCGTTCCATTCCGGGGTAACACAAAACTCCAGCGGCTCCAGTTCCTCGCCGACTTGGTACAGGTCTATTCTTTTTTTTTCAGACATTTTTCACGCTTTCTTATAAGTAATGATCCATATTCCAACAATTAAACGCATAAAAACCGAAAATCTTTCAGGTAGTGAGTTTTCTGGTCGTTTCCGCCAATGATATTTTGGCGGGTAAAATCAATTCCTTGCCGTCCCAGGTCTGGCCTTGTATAAGACTAATCAGTAGTTTTCCCGCTTCACATCCGATCATTTCGAGGTCGATTTTGGCGGAGCTTAGGCCGCGGGTGCTGTTGCCCGCGTTGAGCGCCCCGTCCGCCAGGGCGACGATGGATACATCGTCCGGCACTTTTACCTGGCTGGCTTTACAGGCCTCCAACAGTTCGTATCCCAGATAGACGTTTCCTAACAGCAGAGCCGTAGCTTTCGAGGACGCTTTTTGCCATAGGGGCAATATCTCTCGGGCTACATGCTTCATATCTTCCGCGGTGGGTTCCTCGAATTTTGCGATTACCTTAATATACTTTTCCAGACCCAACTCGCGCATCGCCCCGCGATATCCTTCTTCCCGCTGTTTTACGTATTGAACATTCTGGTTGGGAAAGGCATAGGCATAGGTAATCCGGCGATGACCTAACTCGTACAGGGCCTTGACTGACCGATAAGCCATGCCGTAGTTATCGCTGCGTACCACGGGAATGTTTATTCCCTCGATCCCGCTGTTAACCAGAACCAGCGGAATTTTATGATTTTCCCGGATATCGCGATAGATCTCGTCGTTTTCCTTATAACCGGAGTAGGCGGCGATAATCCCGTCAACATGTGCCTGTATAAAAAACCCCAACTGATTTCTTTCGGCGGTCTCCTGGTAATTATGTATAGCTAAAACCGGATTGTACGAATAATCAACAACTGATGTCAGGATTCCTTTTAATATTCGAAGGTAAAAATTTGTGTGCATTGCCGCGATTAAAACACCAATCGTATTGGTCTTCTTTTTTCGCAGATTTGATGCCAACAGGTTGGGCCGATAATGCATCTCTCTGGCCACGCGCCGAATTTTTTCTATCGTCTGCTCCGTAAGCGTGCATTTCTTATTAGGGTCGATGTTAAGTGCCAATGACACTGCCGCGGGAGATACCCCAACTTTATCCGCCACTTGTTTTATCGTAACTGACAATATTTCACCTTATCTTTAAAAACGCATGATATAAATATAAATCGTTTTATTTATTAAATAAAACGTTTTATATGATAATCTTAATCTATGCCGAGCTGCCCTGCCAGGGAAAAATAGAAAAATCCCCCCCAATTTTTTATAGCAAGCTATTTTAAAATCGTATGGCCGGTGGCAGCGTCGTATATCTCTTTGTTACATAATTACTTGCATGTCCTGCCATCATCCGCTGTTGTTTTTTCCACAGCAAGTATTTGTTTTTGCTGCCATTGATTATTAAGACCGAGCCGGGACTTCCGCTCATCCGTCCGGGGGAAATATTGTCGCATACGTCACACCCCCCCCAAGGATGAAGCATCAAAAAGGCCGCCAATCATATTTGATCGACAATCCTGAAGTTACAAAACGCGCCCGGCAGGACTCGAACCTGCAACCTTCGGATTCGAAGGCCCCAAGACGGCGTGCAACACCTTGTTATACATAGGCTTATATGCCGTTTTTTGGCCAAAAACGAGATTTACAAGTGGTTGACAAGTCACTGAGCAATACATAACAAGTCATCACCTAGTGGCGACTGACCCATTCAGTGACCCATTATTTGCAGTGCAAAATTTACATTAATCAGAATCAGATTGACCATTTTAGCCACAATGGCTTTGCCGTATATGCCACTTTCCAAACCTCATGTTTTCAAATAAAATTAAAGCATGGATTTATTTGACTTGAATATTGAGAATGGACTGAAATTAGCTGATAAAATCAATCCGAAATATCAACCGATTTTTAAGTCGCTGGCGCCAGAACAGAGGGCAGCACTGGCTTGGTATTTTCTCCCTCATCAATCACGCAAGCAGATAATCGGTGTTACTAGGCCGCGAATTCTGAAATGGTATTGTCCTTTTGCCAACCAGGTGGACTTCCCGTCAGGGCATCGTTACTGCATCAACGTGTATTCAGGTTGCGGTCACAAATGCGAATACTGTTATGCCGCCGGCTATGAACCAGATCAGCCTAACTGTAAAAAAACCTTCAAAAATAAACTATTACGTGATCTGGATGACCTGGAAAAATTTAACGTACCACCAGCTCCTGTACATCTTTCCAACAGCACAGATCCATTCCAAAAGCTGGAAGAACAAGTTGGTCAGACAAGATTTTCGCTGCAACAAATACTACGTTATCGCCATTATTTCACGTCGGTGGTGTTACTGACCAAAAATCCATCCATTGCTGCTCAACCGCAGTATCTGGAATTGTTGCAGCAATTACGAACACTGCCGGATAATCATCCACGACACCAAATATTTGTTCAGCAGAATTTACCGGCTCTGCGAATAGAAATTTCCCTGGCTTTCTGGCAGGATAAACCACGAGCCATATTTGATCCATCAGCACCTCCCATCAAAGATAGAATCAAAGCTATTCGCCAGTTAAAACAAGCTCAAATCCCAATTGTCTTACGAATCGATCCGCTACTACCTCGCAATCCTCTGCCGAACGGAAAGACAATGGCTGATTTTGACCTTCCACAAACCCAATCATTGGATGATTTGGAACAACTCGTTAAATTAGCCGTTGAAGTCAATGCCATGCATATTGTTTATTCGGTAGCTAAAATCGTTCAGCCTCGTTTCAAACCAATGTCGCAAATTATGAAAAACCTTAAACAATCTTACGAATACCTTGCTTATCCCCGTCAGCTTGTTTTTCGGGGCGGTTCCTGGCGACTACCTTGTGAAGTGGCACATCATCATATCATCGAACCTTTTTTGAAGATTTGTCAAAACAATCATATTCTCGCCAAATTCTGTAAACAAAATCTTGTCGAAACACCGTAATCTCTTCTTGTTAATTTTGGCATAATAGTTGTTCTGTAATAGGTGTATGCTTGTTCTGTATTGGTATTATTCTTATCACTATCATCAATACACCACTGGGACTGATTGCCAGTCATTCCGAAACGAGAAAGCAACATCCTAATTAATTATATCACGTATTTGTTGATTGTCAAATATAGTTATAAATATGTTATAAATATAACATATAAAGCCGCAATTACAAATTTTTAAATGTAACCCATTGAAAATAAAGATGTTAATAAATAAATACTCTAATTTTAATTTAATGCCATCAAATAACAAATTACATATTTTGCAAGATTTTTTCTTTCCTATATGACCTTATAACGTGGGAATGAAAGTTCAGTATAATAGCTTCAGATTCTTGAAGTTATACAGATTTTCAGAACGAATAAGTGAGTTTCGGATAAAATCTGGAACTCATGTTTCAAGACAATAAAATCCACATTTTTGCTCAGAAAACAGGGAATAGAGTTGCGGAAATGCCATGGTTTTTCAGACTCCACAACGTCTTGACTGACCTAAAAATGACCCACTCGGCCGAATTTAGCAGTTTAACTGTGAAGGTGTTTGCTGTAAGTATAACCCAAGAAAGGAATTATAATCGCGCCCGGCAGGACTCGAACCTGCAACCTTCGGATTCGAAGTCCGTTACTCTATCCAATTGAGCTACGGGCGCCTATCCCATTATTTATTGCTAAAATCATGATGAGATATATCTTGCCAGATTATCACCGGTTAGAAAAGTCAGAAAAACCCATTTTCAAATATTTCATTTGAAGATTTTAATTGAAAATTATAATGAATGCATGATCCCATCCCAGCGGTAATGTTTTCAGGTATTTTTTATGGCTGCGGTCAGCTTAATTACCTGAGCCATCTGCGGGACATCATGTACTCGTACCATCTGTGCTCCATTGGCAGCGCACCAGGCGACTGCCGCTGCCGTGCCCCAGAGCCTGTCTTGCGGGTGCTCAATTGACAATACCGATTTTATAAATGACTTACGGCTCGGTCCAATCAATATCGGAGCCGCCAGTTCGGAAAAATCTTTTAAATGTTTCATCAGTAATAGGTTATGTTCTACTGTCTTGCCGAACCCAATCCCCGGATCAATAATAATCTGCTCCCGCTGAATACCGGCGGAAACGGCAAATTCGATCCTTTGTTTGAGAAAGGCCTTAACTTCCTGAACCACATCTTTGTAAGCAGGTTTGACCTGCATCGAATAGGGCTCTCCCTGCATGTGCATAAGTACCACAGGTACCTTATCTTTGGCCGCTAAAGAAGCCATTTTTTTATCAAAACGCAGCGCTGATATATCATTAATTATCGAGGCCCCTGCCTCCAGAGCCGCTTCTGCTACTTTACTACTTGTGGTGTCGATACTTATGATAATATCGGATCGTCGAGACAACTGTGAAATTACTGGTATTACCCTTTTTATTTGTTCCTTCGGCTCAACTGGCTGGGCGCCAGGTTGGCTGGATTCCCCGCCGACATCAATTATTGCCGCACCCTGATCGAACATTGCTAAGCCGTGCTCGACCGCACAAGATGGATCGAGATATTGACCACCATCGCTGAATGAGTCCGGAGTGACGTTGATTATTCCCATAATTATAGTTTTATCAGACAATGGTAAAACTTTTTGCCGACAGACAATTTTAAATTTTTCCATCGCGTCACCTTATTTGTCTGTTATTTTAACCGTAAAAAAGATTGAATATCCTGCGAAATTAATAAAAATATAAATTCATTCAGCAATATTGAACAAGATATTAACAAAAATTAGTCGAGTTTATCTTCCTTAATCTTCATACTTAATAAAAGTTTGAAAATATATCCTTCATAACTATTGTAAATAGCACGGGATGCGGTGCGTAAAGAGTATTTCGATGTTCAAAAAATCATGATCGCCAGGTCCTTTTTGTACTATGGTCCAGTTTCATTGTAATAAAATATACCGCCTCCGGTGATTGATATCGCCGGGGCCTTTTTTTTTGATTAACAAACAGCAATAATGCAAAAGGGATGTTAAAATAGATAAAATAGGCAAAATTTTCGGGGCAATTTCTTGCCTTGTCCTTAAAATCCAATCCAGGGTCTTTTTATCCTGCTGCATGTATATGAGAAATAGAATAATAATCTTTATTTTCACTTGACATATAAGCGTTAAAAGTATCTAATAAAAGTGAATATATCTTACTCGTTTATTTAGCTTTGTGAAAATCGGCGATTAAATCGAGGAAGATAAAGATATAGCGGGATAAAGGTTAGGAGGAAAATGTTCCTTAATGGGGAACATTTCTAACGCTTTCCGCGACAGTTTGTTAAAAATCGTTAAT
>Ga0068714_10001910_pt1 | contig 28352 bp, 24 predicted proteins | sample MTBNYHSulfiMetaG_FD_62988 | JGI IMG/M metagenome (GOLD analysis project Ga0068714, IMG submission 62988) | Enrichment culture microbial communities from rom New York Harbor, USA that are MTBE-degrading - MTBE-NYH (New York Harbor Sulfidogenic)... | ecosystem: Environmental > Aquatic > Marine >...
GGTTGCCGCCGATGGCGCTCAGGTCGCCGTCGCCGCTGATAACGCAGACCTTCTTCTCCGGGAGGCCCATCTTGACCCCGGTGGCAAAGGCGATGGGCCGGCCGTGGGTGGTGTGGAGGGTGTCGGCCTGGAAAAGGGGGCTGGGGATCCAGGCCGAGCAGCCGATGCCGGCCACGAAGACGAAGTCGTCCATGGCCAGCCCCAGCTCGTCGATGGCCCTGAGGATGGCTTGGATGACGATCCCGTTGCCACAGCCGGGGCAGTTGGTGGTCCGGCTCACCTGGGGCCTCATGTACTTTCTCAAGGGGTGGGCTTGGGCCTTCATCCCATCATCTCCCTGATCTTGGCCAGGACATAAAGGGGGTCGTGGATCTGGCCCAGGAGCCGCGGCCCCAGGAACTCCACCGGGCAGGTCCGGGCCGCCTCGGCCTTGATGTAGGGCAGCATCTGGCCGGTGTTGTTCTCCAGGACCAGCATGGCCCCGGTCTTCCCGGCCGCCTCCCTGACCTCCCGGTCGGGGAAGGGCCATACGGTCTTGAGCCTCAGCAGGCCGACCTTGAGCCCCTCCTCCCGGGCCAGCCGGACCGCGGTCCGGGCCGACCGGGAGACCGTGCCGTAGGCGGCGACTGTCAGCTCCGCCCCCTCGCAGTCGGCCTCCACCTCCACGATCTCCTCCCGGTGGCCGAGGATCTTCTCCATGGGCCTGGTGATGTAACGGTGCATCACCTCCGGATCGGTCAGGTTCCTCATCCCCCGCTCGTCGTGGCAGGAGCTGGTCACGTGGGCCGCCAGACCGCGGCCGAAGACCGGCATGGGGGCCACCTCCGGGTCCAGGAAGTCCCGCCTGGTCAGCGGCTCCCCGCCCTGGGCGACCTTGCGGTGGCGCCGCTCTATCTCCTTCTCCCCGGGGATGACCACCCTCTCCCGCATGTGGCCCACGAAGCCGTCGGCCAGGACAAAGACCGGGACCCGGTAGCTCTCGGCCAGGTTGAAGGCCCGGACGGTCAGGTCGAACATCTCCTGGGGGCTCTCCGGGCACAGGGCGATGATCTGGTAGTCGCCGTGGGAGCCCCGGGCCACCTGGACCATGTCCCCGGCCAGGCCCACCGAGGGAACCCCGGTGGACGGCCCCAACCGCTGGACGTCGACGATGACCAGGGGCGTCTCGGTGGCCGCGCCAAAGCCGATGCTCTCCTGCATCAGGCTGATCCCCGGCCCGGAGGTGACGGTCATGGCCTTCAGCCCGGACCAGGAGGCGCCCAGGGCGGCGCAGACGGCGCTGATCTCATCCTCCATCTGCATCATCACCCCCCCCACCTGGGGCAGCCGGGCGGCCAGGGTGTTGAAGACCTCGCTGGCCGGGGTGATGGGGTAGCCCGCGGCAAAGCCGCATCCGGCCGCCAGGGCCCCCTCGGCGCAGGCCAGGTTGCCCATCATGAAATGGGTTCCGGTCTTGACCCGCTCAGGCGTGGCCCACCTCCTTCTTCCCTTCCCCGGCCTCGACCTCCACCACCAGGGCGAAATCCGGGCAGTAGATCATGCAGTTGCCGCAGCCGGTGCACTTCTCCGGCTCGGTCAGCTCTGGGGGGAAGTAGCCGGCCTGGTTCATCTCCTTGGAGCCCCGGAAGAGTGACTTGGGGCAGACAAAGAGGCAGATCCCGCAATCCTCCACCCCCTTGCAGGACTGGGGGAGGATGGTCACCTGGGGCATGGGTTCTCCTTATCCCAAGAGCAACCGGGTCACTCGGCCGGAGCCCGGCCGCCGGCCCCCGGTTGAGGGGCAAGGGGAGTATACCACGGGAACGGCCGAGGCGGGACCATGGTTCCCGCCCTTCTCCGCCGGCCGCCCCGGGCCGGAAAGCCCCCCGCCGGGAGCGCCGGCAGAAGCGGGAAGCGGCCCGGTTCCATCCCCCCGGCCTTGCCCGGCCGGACCTCCTCCCGGATCTCTGCGGCTTTAAATCGGCCGGACCGGATCAAACCCCGACAATCGGCATCATGTTAAAATTGCCATTATATTATTTTTTTTGTACCATAGGCCTTGCCCCAAATCTGCCCCATGCTCAAGATAAAATATTTTTTTATATTTTATCTTGACCTCTTGCCCGGGAAAGGGGTATCTTCATTTCATCCCAAAACTCTTTAGATCGTAAGACCGCCGGTAGCTGTTGGACCACTGAGCATCGAACCCCCCTGGGCCGCGGCCCTTGATCCGGAGGACGGCCGGATGCGTGACCGGAGCGAGGTTGGATCACTCCCGGACGGTTGCTCATCCCCGGGGGATCGCCCGGGGCCGCCCCCGGGTATTCCGGCTCCGGCCCCGGGGGCAGACCCGTCTGGAGGTAGTTCCGCCTTCGGGAGGCGGAGGAGCTAAAAATTAGAACCGGTTAAAACAACCAAGAGGAGGCGAGATGTTTGGGAAAAGGTTATCACCGGCGTTGATTTTGGTCTTGGTTTCCATCCTTATGTTGGCCCTGGCGGCCGGCCCGGCCCTGGCCGCGGACAAGGTCCGCTGGAAGGGTCAGACCTGCTTCGGGGTGGCCTCGCCCCTGGGCAAGCACACCATCGTTCTCTGGAAGGACTTCGTGGAGAAGATGAGCGGGGGCCGGATGGAGATCACCCTCCACGACGCCGGCGAGATCGTGCCCCCGACCAAGATCTACGACGCGGTCAAGGACGGCCTGCTGGACTTCGGGCTGAACACCCCGGCCTGGCAGAAGGGCAAGTACCCGGCCGGCGACCTGTTCTACACCCTTCCGGCCGGCATCCTTGAGTTCAACGACCTGATCCTGTGGCTCTATGCCGGCGGCGGCAAGGAGCTGGAGCAGGAGATGTACGGCAAGGAGCTGATCGTCTTCCCCTTGGGGCTGACCCCGCCCGAGGAGATCTGGTCCAAGAGGCCCATCAAGACCCTGGACGACATCAAGGGGCTCAAGATCCGGGCGGCCGGGCTGAGCATGGACCTCTGGGAGAAGCTGGGGGCCTCGGTGGTCCTCCTGCCCGGCGGTGAGGTCCTGCCCTCCCTCCAGAGGGGCCTCATCGACGCCACCGAGATGCTCGAGGCCTCCTACGACTACACCCTGGGCCTCCACGAGGTCTGCAAGTACCGCTTCGGACCTCCGGTCCACATGTCCAACAACATCTTCCAGCTTTTGATCAAGACCAAGTCCTGGGAGGCCCTGCCCGAGGACCTGAAGCAGATCGTGGAAAAGGCGGCCATGGCGGCCACCTTCCAGGGCTACGCCGACTTCTGGCAGTCGACCATCGAGTACAACAATAAGATCGAGGCCTACGGGACCATCACCTCCAAGCTCTCCAAGGAAGACCAGGCCCGGGCCCGGGAGCTGGGGATGCAGATCATCAACGAGAAGTCCGAGAAAGACCCCTTCTTCAAGAAGGTCTGGGAGTCCCAGAAGAGCTTCATCGAGAAGTACAAGCCTTACTACGACCTGACCAAGTTCGACTAGCCAAACCTTGAGGCAACTCTAAAGACCGGGCCGGCCGCCCCCTTAACGAGGGCGGCCGGCCCGGAAAAGGGAAAGACGATGCTTCTCGTCAGGTTCATTGACAGGATAAGCCAGTGGACCGGGGCCCTCTCGGCCTGGCTGGTCATCCCCTTGATGGTGGTGGTCATGTACGAGGTGGCCATGCGCCGCCTCCTCAACGCGCCCACGAGCTGGGGCTACGACGTCTCCTGGATGATCTTCGCCGCCCAGTTCATGATCGGCGGCGCCTTCACCCACCTGCGCAACGGGCACATCCGGATCGACATCGTCTACGGCCTCCTCCCGGAGCGGAGCAGGTACATCTACGACTTCCTGGTCAACCTGGTGGTCATCGTTCCGCCGATGATTCTCTTCGGCTGGGCGGGGATCCTCTTCGCCGCCGAGGCCTACTCCACGGCCGAGAAGCTTTCCACCACCAACTGGTTCTTCCCGGCCGGTCCGCCCAAGACCCTGATCCCCGTCGGCTTCTTCCTCCTGGCCCTCCAGTGCCTGGCCGAGATCATCCGCACCTTCCGCCAGCTCAAGAAAGGCGGTCAGTCATGAGTCCGGATCAGATCGCCTCCATCGTCATGATGGGCCTCCTGCTGGTGATGGTCATCGGCGGCATCCACCTGGCCTTCGCCCTGATGTTCCTAGCCCTGGTCTTCGGCCTCATCTTCCAGGGGATGTCCATCTTCTCCATGTCCATGCTCTCCATCTTCGGGACCATGGAGAGCGAGATCCTCATCGCCGTGCCCCTGTTCGTCTTCATGGGGACCATTCTGGAGAAGAGCGAGGTGGCCGAGGGGGTCTACCAGAGCCTCTATGAGCTCTTCGGCCCGGTCCGGGGGGGGCTGGCCTTTGCCACGGTCATCACCTGCACCATCTTCGCCTCCTGCACCGGGGTCATCGCGGCCACGGTGACGACCATGACCTTGCTGGCCGTGCCCTCCATGCTCAAGCGGAAGTACGACAAGGGTCTGGCCACGGGGGTGGTCTGCGCCGGGGGTTCCTTAGGGATCCTCATCCCGCCCAGCGTCATGCTGGTCATGTACGGTCCCATGGCCAACCTCTCGGTGGCCCAGCTTTTCGCCGCGGCCCTTTTCCCCGGGCTGCTGCTCTCCTTCCTCTACCTGATCTACATCGGCCTGGGCGCCTGGGCCCGGCCCAAGATGGCCCCGGCCATCACCGAGGCCGACCGGACCTCCAAGGGGTCCAAGCTGTGGGGCAAGGCGGCGCTGAACATGCTCCCCTCCATGTTCCTGATCATCGCCGTTCTGGGCTCCATCATCGGCGGCATCGCCTCGCCCACCGAGGCCTCGGGGGTGGGGGCCTTCGCCGCCCTGATCATCGCCGCCACCTACCGGAAGCTGAACCTGGCCAACATCAAGGCGGCGGCCTACACCACCCTGATCGTCACGGCCATGGTCTTCTTCATCATCATCGGGGCCTCCATCTTCAACTCGGTCTTCCTCTTCCTGGGCGGGGGAGCCCTGATCAAGAGCATGCTCATGAGCCTGCCCCTGGGCAAGTGGTTCGTCATGTTCGTGATGATGTTCATCCTCTTCATCCTGGGCTTCTTCATCTCCTGGCAGGGGCTCCTCTTCATCGTCGTCCCCATCTTCCTGCCGGTGGCGGCCAACCTGGGCTTCAACCCCCTCTGGTTCGGGATCCTGATCTGCCTCAACCTCCAGATGTCCTTTCTGACTCCGCCCTTTGCCTACGCCATCTTCTTCGTCAAGGGCGCCGCCCCTCCGGAGGTCAAGACCGTGGACATCTACCGGGGGGTGATCCCCTTTGTCATCCTCCAGGCTTTGGCCGTCTTTCTGTGCATCGTCTTTCCGGAGATCGTCCTCTGGCTGCCCCGGGTGACCCTGGGCGGCGGATGATGGCGGTCCGGGTCAAATGCTGTTCCGGCTTTTCCAGACCGAAGAGCCGGAACCAGGTCCGGGCGCCGGAAAGGCTGGTCCCGGTCCCCCTGGAAGGCCGGTCAAGGGCTCGGGGAGGGCCGGGATCCGGGCGGAGGGTTGGTTGGAGTTGTCCAGGATCTCGTTGACAGACAAGGCCTACCGGCAGATCAGGGAGTGGATCATCCACTACCAGCTCAAGCCGGCCAGCCGGCTGGGCATCGACGAGCTGGCCGAGGCCCTGGGCATGAGCCGGACCCCGGTCCGGGAGGCCTTGAGCCGGCTGGCCCAGGAGCGGCTGGTGGTCCACTGGCCGATGAAGGGCTTCGCCGTCAAGTCCCTGGATCCCTCCGAGGTCAGGGACCTCCACGAGGTCCGGTCGGCCATCGAGGTCCTGGCCGCCCGCCAGGCGGCGGCCCGGGGTCTGGACGACCGGAGCCGGGCCAGGCTGACCGAGATCCTGGAGGCGGTCCCGGGTCTCATCGCCCACGGACGCAAGGCCCGGCTGCTGAAGCTGGAGCAGGACTTCCACGTCATCATCCTGGAGGCCAGCGGCAACCGGCCCCTGGCCGAGATCGGACAGGGCGTCCTGAACCGGATCTGGGCCATCCAGAGCCTCAACATCCTGACCACCGACCAGATGGCCGAGGCCCACCAGCAGCACATCGAGGTCGTCCGGGCCCTGACCGAGGGCAACTCCAGGCGGGCCGCCTCCCTGATGCGGAAGCATATCGCCTATGCGGCCAGGTACATCCTCTCCCGGCTCAACGACCGGGATGACATCATCTTCAGCGCCCTGACCTTCAGCTTGAAGGAGGAGGCCCTGAACGGGGCCCGAAACGCCCCGGAGGAGAAGTTGGGAACATGAGCGAGCAAGGCAGGTTACAGGGCCGGGCCGGAATAGTCACCGGCGCGGCCAGCGGCATCGGCCGGGCCGCAGCCCTCCGGCTGGCCAGGGAGGGGGCCGGGCTGACCCTGGTCGACCTCAACCGAGAGCTCTTGGAGGAGGCGGCCCGGGAGATCAGGAAAGCCGGCGGGCCGGAGCCTCTTCTGGCCCCGGCCGACGTCTCCGACGAGGCCCAGGTGGGGGAGTTCACCGCCGCCTGCCGGGACAAGCTGGGGGCGGTGGATTTCCTGGTCACCAGCGCCGGGATACTCAGGCGGACCGGCTTCACCGACCTCCAGCCCAAGGAGTGGGAGCTGGTCTTGAAGGTCAACCTGACCGGACCCTTCCTCTGCTGCCGGGCCGCGGCCCCGATCATGATCGAGCAGGGACGGGGCTCCATCGTCAACGTGGCCTCCCTGGCCGGCCGGACGGTCAGCGTTCTGGGGGGAGCCCACTACACCGTCAGCAAGCACGGGGTGGTGGGGTTGAGCCGCCACCTGGCCCGGGAGCTGGGACCATTCGGGGTGAGGGTCAACGCCTTCTGCCCGGGCGGGACCATGACCCCCATGGTCACCCAGGTCACCCCGCCGGAGGAGCTGGAGGCCACCGCGGCCAAGTTCCCCCTCCGGCGCTGGGGCCGGCCGGAGGAGCAGGCCGCGGCCATCGCCTATCTGGTCAGCGACGAGTCCTCCTACATGACCGGGGCCTGCCTGGACTCCAACGGCGGGGCGGTAATGCTCTAGTTTTTCATGAAGTCCGCCAAACAGGAAAAACAAAGAAGAACCATTACAAATGGTTGCAGGCAGTAAGGCGATAATAAGTAGTCGCATGTTGCAACGTGGACCAAATGGAATCCGGATTTGGCGGACTTCACCCTGCGGGCGAGCCGATTTAGCCGCGTCTGCTGCGTTGCGTGACCCTCGCCATAGACTGACTATGGCTTCGTGCCCCGCGCCTTGCATCCGCAGCCAACTCGGCTCGTGAAAAATTACGGTGAACGTTTTTGATTAAAAGGACGACCCCGGATGGGGCAAGACTTTTAAGAGGGATAAGCGGGCCCGGCGACTCCAAGACCCGGGCGGGAGAACGAAACGGAGGCTTTAGTGTCTGATGATGCCAAGACCCTTTTGGAGCTCTACCGGCGCATGGTCACCGTCCGCCAGTTCGAGACCATGGCCGGGGAGTACTTCGCCGCCGGGGAGATCCCCGGCTTCATCCACCTCTCCATCGGCCAGGAGGGCTCCTCGGTGGGGATCTGCTCGGTCTTGAGGCCGGACGATTACGTGGCCACCACCCACCGGGGCCACGGCCACCTGATCGCCAAGGGGGCCGACCTGAAGAGGATGGTGGCCGAGCTGTTCGGCCGGGAGACCGGCTACTGCAAGGGCAAGGGCGGCTCGATGCACATCGCCGACTTCTCCTTGGGCATCCTGGGGGCCAACGGGGTGGTGGCCGGGGGCCTGCCGATCATCACCGGGGCCGGGCTGTCCATCAAGCTCCGTAAAACGGACCAGGTGGCGGTGGTCTTCTTCGGGGACGGGGCCTCCAACCGGGGCCCGGTCCACGAGGCCATGAACATGTGCTCCATCTGGGATCTGCCGGTCATCTTCGTGGTGGAGAACAACCAGTACGCCTCCACCACCCCCCAGAGCTACTCCTGCTCGGTGGGCGACATCTGCACCCGGGCGGCCGGTTACGGGATGCCCGGGACGGCCGTGGACGGGAACGACGTCCTGGCCGTCCGGGCGGCGGCGACCGAGGCCGTGGCCCGGGCCAGGGCCGGTGAAGGCCCAAGCCTGATCGAGAACAAGACCTACCGCATCCGGGGCCACTTCGAGGGCGACCCCCAGAGGTACCGGGAGGCGGCCGAGGTGGAGGCCTGGCAGGACGAGAAGGACCCCCTCAACCGGTTCCACCAGGTCCTGACCAAGAAGAGGATCCTGACCAAGAAAAAGTCGCAGCAGATCTGGGATGAGGTCAAGGCCCGGCTGGACGAGGCCGTGAACTTCGCCAAGGAGAGCCCCTTCCCCAAGCCGGAAGATGCGCTCGCCGATCTCTTCGCCAATCCGTAAGGGGACAAAACATGTCTGAGAGAATACTAAGCGCTTCAGCGGCCCTGGCCGAGGCTCTCCACGAGGAGATGAGCCGGGACGAGAGGGTCTTCATCCTGGGCGAGGACCTGGTGGCCCACGCCGGTATCTTCGGCCAGTTCAAGGGCATCCCCGAGAAATTTCCGGGCCGGATCATCGACACCCCCATCTCCGAAGCCTGCATCGCCGGCTGCGGGGTGGGCTCCGCCCTTACCGGGATGCGGCCCGTCGTCGACTTCCACTTCTCCGACTTCGTCACCTGCGGGATGGACGAGCTCTGCAATCAGGCGGCCAAGATCCGCTACATGTTCGGCGGGCAGGTCAAGCTGCCCATGGTGGTCTGGTGCCCGGACGGGGCCGGGCTCCGGGCCGCGGCCCAGCACTCCCAGTCCCTGGAGTCCTGGTTCGTCCACACCCCCGGAGTCAAGGTGGTGATTCCCTCCGAGCCGGCCGACGTCAAGGGGCTCATCAAGGCCTCCATCCGGGACGACGATCCGGTGATGTTCTTCCAGCACAAGAGGCTCTTCGCCAAGGAGGGGCCGGTTCCGGAGGATCCGGAGTTCATCATCCCCTTGGGCCGGGCGGCCATCAAGCGGGAAGGGAAGGACGTCTCGCTTTTGACCTACGGCTCGGGCTTCTACACCTGCACCGAGGCGGCCAAGAAGCTGGCCCAGGAGGGCTTGGAGGCGGAGATCGTGGACCTCCGCTCCTTGAAACCCCTGGACATGGAGACGGTGGCCGAGTCCGTCCGGAAGACCTTCCGGGCGGTCATCGTCCACGAGGCCTGCCTGACCGGCGGGTTCGGGGCCGAGCTGGCCGCCAGAATCCAGTTCGAGCTGTTCGACTTCCTGGACGCTCCGGTGGGCCGGGTGGGGGCCAAGGACGTCCCGATCCCCTTCTCGCCCCCCCTGGAGGACTTTGTTCTGCCCAGCGTGGACGACGTGGTAGCCGCCGCCAAGGCGGCCTGCTACCGATAGGCAGGTGAGAATATGGCCCTAGAGATCATCGTCCCCAAGCTGGGACTGACCATGGAGGAGGCCACCCTGGTCAAGTGGACCAGGTCGCCCGGGGAGCAGGTGGCCGCCGAGGAGATCGTCCTGGTCCTGGAGACGGACAAGGTGACCTACGAGATGCCCTCCCCGGGGGCCGGCCTTCTCCATCCCCTGGTCCAGGCCGGAAGCAACATCAAGGTCAAGCAGGTGGTGGGCTACCTGGCCGCCGACCAGGCCGAGCTGAACTCCCTGGCCGCGGCCGGTCCGGCCCCGGCCGAAGCCGGGCCGCCGTCCGCCGCTCCCAAGAAGGCCGCCCCGGCGCCGGCCGCCCCAACCCCTACCGGCGGAGCCGCCCCCAGGGGCGGGCGGGTAATGTCCTCGCCCCTGGCCCGGGCCATGGCCGCCCAGCACGGCCTGGACCTGGCCGCCCTCACCGGGACCGGCCCCGGGGGGCGGATCGTCCGGGCAGATATCCTCAAGATCCTGGAGGGCGGGCCGCCCGCGGCCGCGGCCGCTCCGGCCGCCCCGGTCCCGGCCGAGACCGGGCTCCTGACCGCGGCCCAGGAGATTCCCATCTCCGGGGTCCGGAAGGTGGTCTTCAAGAACATGCACCTGAGCCTCCAGACCCAGGCCCAGCTTACCCTCACCACCGAGGCCTCGGCCGGGGAGATGATCCGGTTGAGAGAACGGCTCAACCAGGCGGCCGGCCCGGACGGCCCCAAGATCGGCTACAACGCGGTGATCATCAAGGCCCTGGCCCAGGCCCTGAAAAAGCATCCCCGGGTCAACGCCAGCGTGAACGGGGAGGTGATCAAGGTCTGGCGGGAGATCCACGTGGGCCTGGCCGTGGACCTGGGCCAGGGGCTGATCGTGCCCAAGGTCCGCCAGGCCGGGCTGAAGACCATCCCCGAGATCCAGGCCGAGCTGGACCGGCTCATCAACCTGGCCAAGCGGGGCCAGCTCATGCCCGACGACCTGGCCCTGGGAACGGTCACCGTGACCAACCTGGGGGCCTGGGACATCGACCACTTCACCCCCATCGTCAACTGTCCCGAGAGCGCCATCCTGGGGGTGGGGCGGATCGTGGACAAGCCGGTGGCCAAGGAGGGCCAGGTGGTGGTCGAGCCCCGGCTGGCCTTGAGCCTCAGCTTCGACCACCGGATCATCGACGGCGCGCCCGGGGCGGCCTTCCTCAAGACCCTCAAGGACATGCTGGAGGAGCCGCTGCTGATGCTCTAGGCCTCCGGCGGAGGCGAGAAAGCCATTCATCATTGACGGGCCCGTCTTCCCGGCCCGGGCTTAAAGGCGCTTTAGGTCCGGGCCGGGGGCGCCCGGCCGGAATAAAAGGGGGACCGGGGAGGGTCCTGCCTCCCCTCAAGAACCATGGCGGATAACTTTGATCTCATCGTCCTCGGCGGCGGACCGGGCGGCGTGGCCGCGGCCATCAGGGGGGTCCAGCTGGGGGCCCGGGTGGCCCTGGTGGAGGACTCCCAGTGGGGCGGGGTCTGTCTCAACCGGGCCTGCGTTCCGACCAAGCTCTTTACCACCACCCTGGACCGCCTGGGCGCCTTTAAGGCCGCCCCCGAGTTCGGCTTCAAGGAGGTCTCGGCCCAGGTGGACGAGGCCGGCCTGTGGCGGCTGAAGAACGAGCTGGTGGGCTACTTCCACATGGGCACCAAGGGGTTGGCCGGGTCCCACGGGGTGGAGCTGATCGAGGGCCGGGGAAAGGTGGCCGGCCTGGGCCGGGTGGCCGTGGGAAGCCGGGAGCTTGCCTCCGGGGCGATCATCATCGCCACCGGGGCCGAGTTCGTCCGGCCCTCCTTCCCCGGGGCCGAGGCGGCCGGGGTGATCAGCTCGACCGATTTCCTGGAGCAGGAGCGGCTGCCCCAAAAGGCCCTGATCCTGGGCGGCGGGCCCTGGGAGCTGGAGCTGGCCCAGTTCCTGGCCCTGGCCGGCAGGGAGGCGGTGGTGGTCGAGGCCGGGCGGCACATCCTCCCCGGCTGGGACCAGGAGATCAGCCAGCGGCTGCGCTCCATCATCAACGTGGCCCCCTTGACCATCCTGAATAACAGCCGGGTGGTCTCGGCCTCGGAGGCGGCCGGGAGGCTCGAGGTGACCCTGGAGACCAGGGAGGGGACGGCCCAGGAGACGGTGGACCGGGTGATCTACTTTGAGCGCCGGCCCGCCCTGGAGGGCCTGGGCCTGGAGACGGTGGGTCTGGAGGACTTGGAGGTGGACGAGCACCTGGCCACCGGGGCCAGGGGGATCTGGGCCGTGGGGGACGTGACCGGCCAGGGGCCCTTCCTCTCCCACCGATCTTCAACGTTGGGGGTGGTGGCGGCCGAGAACGCTTTGGGCGGGGCCAAGACCTACAACCCCCGGGCCGTGCCCCGGGTGGCCTTCACCCGGCCCCAGGCCGCCTCGGTGGGGCTGAGCGAGGAGGAGGCCGAGGAGCTGGATTACGAGGTCCTCACCGGCGAGGCCACCCTGGGGGTCAGCCCCATGGCCATGATCCAGGGGCTCTCCAACGGGGTGGTCAAGGTGGTCGGCGAGAGCGGCTACGGGGAGCTTCTGGGGGTCCACCTGGTGGCCCCCATGGCCACCGAGATAATCGGGGCCGGGGCCCTGGCCGTCCAGATGGAGGCCACCCTGGAGGACCTGGCCCGGGCCTGCCTGCCCCACCCGACCATCTCCGAGTCCCTGGCCGACGCGGCCCGGGAGGCTTTGGGTTGGGCCATATACATGCCCAAGTAGTAAGTTATCGCCTTCGGCCGGCCCCAAGCCTCTTCCGGACCGGCCGGGGGACAAGCCAAGCCGGGTCCGGCCCGGGATAAAGGAGCAAGGCGATGAAATCCAGAGCCATGGTGGTGGTCGAGCCCAACCGGCTGGAGATGCAGGAGTTCGAGGTGGTCCCCCCGGCTCCGGACCAGATCCTGGTCAAGACCACGGTCACCTCGGTCTGCTCCAGCGACATCAAGTTCTTCCACGGCACCTTCCCGGCCAACAAGTACCCCCTGATCATGGGCCACGAGATCTCCGGGGTGGTGGTCGAGTCCGGGGCCGAGGCGGCCCAGTGGTACGGGCTTGAGGCCGGGGACAAGGTCACCGTGGAGCCCTACATCCCCTGCGGCCGCTGCGAGGACTCCAGGAGCGAGCACTTCTACCACCAGTGCCCCCACGGCGGGGTCTACGGGCTCAACCTGTCCTGCGATAAGCCCCCCCACCTCTTCGGCGGCTACAGCGAGTACTTCTATATCCTCCCCGGGACCCTGGTCCACCGGGTCGGCCCGGAGGTGGATCCCATGGCCGCCAGCCTCTCCTCGGTGGTGGCCAACGGGGTCCGCTGGGTCAAGACCCTGGGCCGGATCACCTTCGGCGAGTCGGTGGTCATCTCCGGGCCCGGCTCCCAGGGGCTCTCGGCCCTGGCCGCGGCCAAGACCGCCGGGGCCGAGCCGATCATCGTCCTGGGCTTGAGCCGGGATACGGCCAGGCTCGAGCTGGCCCGGGAGTTCGGGGCCGATTTCACCTTTAACGTGGAAAAGGAGGACCCCCGCCAGGTGGTGGCCAAGCTCCTGCCCGAGGGGGCCGACGCGGTCATCGAGACCTCGGGCACGCCCAAGGGTATCCGGGCGGCGGTGGAGATGGTCCGCCGGGCCGGCCGGGTGGTCAGCATCGGGCTCTCGGGCGGGCTGGAGACCCCCATCCGCTTCGACGACCTGGTCTGGCGGTCGATCTCCATCATCTGCGGGGTGGGCCAGGCCGGGAACGTCAAGGACGCCATGAAGCTCATCGGCTCGGGACGGTTCAACTTCGCCAAGATCAACAACACCACCTACAAGCTGGAGGAGCTGGGCCGGGCCCTCAAGGACACCGAGGAGCGGCCGGAGGGCTTCATCAAGGGGGCGGTTGTCTTTAACTGATCGAGCTTCCAGGCTAAAAGGAAAAAATTATGCAGTACAAGGATCAGGAAAAAGAGACCTTCCCGGTGGGGTTCTGGAAGGAGCACCAGGGGGAGATCAGGACCCGGGCCGTGGCCGGAACCTCGGGCCGGATCGTGGCCGGCAGACTCAGGCCGGGGACCGACCTGATCCCGGGCATCCTGGACCTGGCCCGGGAGCACGGGGTCCGGACCGGGCTGGTGACCGCCTTCGGCAGCCTGGCCCAGGCCCGCTTCTCCGAGGGGGTTCAGCCCTGCGCCGACGACCCCAAGCGGGTGGAGCGGATCCCGCCCCGGACCGTGCCCGGACCCTTGGAGTTCATCTGCGGCCAGGGTAAGATCGGCTTTCCTAAGGGCAAGGAGCCGGTGGTCCACTTCCACGGCCTCTTCGTGACCCGCGAGGGCCGGATCATGGGCGGCCACTTCTTCCCCGGGGACAACCCGGTCTGGGCCACCTTCGAGGTGGTCATCCAGGAGATCCTGGGGGTGGAGTTCGACTGGCAACGGGACCCCGAGCCGGAGATCCTGATCATGGAGGCCCTGGCCAAATCCTGAGCTTCTCGGCCGAAACCCTCGAAATCACCTTTTGAGATTGAAAACCCGCCGCCGACAGCCAGGTCGGCGGCGGGTTTTTTCGATTATGGGGTCTCTGGACGGCTACAGGTCCTCGTCGGCCGGGTTTGAGGAGTAGAGGGGCTTGAACTTGACCGAGGAGGAGGGGCCGTAGGCCTTGACCAGGATGTACCAGGTCCCGCCCTGGGGCCAGTGGAAGGAGCACTTCTCGGTGTTCTTCCGGTCATAGGACAGGCAGTCCCAGGTTCCGGTGATCCGGGCCGGGCCGTCGTCCTCGCCGTTATCGTTGCCCTGGCCCTGGTCGCCCTTGTCCTTGTCCTTGTCTTGGCCGGGGGGGTTATCCGGCTTCTTATTGGCCTCGATCCCCCCGTCCTCGCTGCACAGGTCGGCGTCGTCCACCTCCGGGGCCGCCCCCTGGCGAACAAAGAGGGCCACGTCGCTCTGATAGGTGATCAGGTCGACCTTGAACAGGGCCACTCCCTCGGGGACATTGATGGTGAACATCTCCCCCTCGCCGCAGGGGGTCAGGTTACTGAGGGTCACCCAGCGATTGTTGGTCAACCCCCCATCCCCGGGCGAGGGGGATTGATGGAGGCACTCCTGGGCCTGGCCCGCCGGGGCGAGGCAGTCGTAGCCCGCGCCGCCCGGGTCCGGGGTCGCCCCGTACCTGGAGTAGAGGTTGAGGCTCCCTTGCTGGACCAGGCTGATCAGGAGCGATCCCTGGCCGCCGGGGACATCCAGGTAGTAGACCCCGCCGCCCATGACCGGGGTCTCCTGGCCCGGGCTAAGCTCCTGGGCCGTCTCCGAGCCCTCGGGGGTGTAGGCCGCGGCCAGGCTCCCCTGGTCGGCCTCGCCGGCCTTGACCAGGATGTACCACCTCCCGGCCGGGGGGTTGTCCACCGCGCACTGGTCTACCCCACCGATCTCTGGGCAGGCGGTGTCGGCCGTGGACGGGGCCTGGCCCAGGCCCAGGAAGAGGTCCATCCCCGACCCGTCCAGGCTCACGGTCAGGTTGTCCCGGCCCGAGGGGAGGTCGAGGTAGAACTCCCTGGTTCCGGCCTCGGTAAATGAAACAGCCACGGCTTGGCCGTTCTCCAGGGCCGTCGGCCCGCCCTCCTGGCCCCGGGCCTGGCCGGCCCACCAGGTCAAGGCCAGAAGGACCAGGAAAAAAGTGGCCACGGCCGAAACCGCCACCGGGGATCTCATCGCCGACACTCTGGCCATCAGTCGCTCCTTTAACCGGGCCCTTTCCCGCGGGCTTCCCGGCGCGCTCTTCCAGAAGAGGTTTGTTCCGCGGGTCTTAGGTAAAAGCAAAAAACCTGCCAGGGAGAGGTGATGGCGGTAAATGCCATAATAAAGTTATTTTAATTTGTGAAAGGGCAAGAAAGGATTCCCATCTCGAAATATGATTACGATATTTACTAACCAGGCTTGACCTTTCGGGGGTAGAACGCAGCGGTCAGCCGCTGGGGCGGCCGGAAAGGGGCCTTCAGGCTGTTTCTCCAGATCCGACCAGGAAAGGCCGACAGCCGCCCCGCCCGGGGGGTCAGGCCGGAAATTGAAGGGGAATCTTTAAGGAGATCGAATTATATAATAATTAAAAATAATAGATAGAGCTTAAAGGTTCCTGATGACCGTGGTTGGCTTATGTCCGATTGGAGACCCTCTCACGAGCCCCATGAGCCGTTCAGGCCAGGAGCCTCCGGGCCAGCTCCACGGCCGAGGGGGCGTCCTGGGCGTAGCCGGCCGCGCCTATCTTCCGGGCAAAGTCCTGGGTCACCGGCGCGCCGCCGATAATGGTCCTGACCCCCCGCCCCTCCTCCTTGAAGGCGGCCACGGTGGCCTCCATGGCCGGCATGGTGGTGGTCAGGAGGGCCGAGAGGGCGGCGATGTCGGCCTGGTGCTCCCGGGCCGCAGCCACGAACCGGGCCGCCTCCACGTCAACCCCCAGGTCCACGACCGTGAAGCCCGCCCCCTCCATCATCATCGCCACCAGGTTTTTCCCGATATCGTGCAGATCGCCCTTGACCGTCCCGATGACCACCGTTCCGGCCGACCGGACCTCGCCCTGGGTCAGGAGGGGCTTGATCACCGCCAGGCCGGCCTTCATGGCCTGGGCGGCCATGAGCATCTCCGGGACGAACAGCCGGCCCTGGGAAAACCCTTGGCCCACCTCGTCCATGGCCTTGATCAGACCCTGGTCCAGCACCTCTTGGGGTTGTGTTCCGGCCTCCAGCTCCGCCCGGACCAGGTCCGCCATCCCCGGCTCGTTGAACTCCACAACGGCCTGGAAAATGCTCTCGAGACCCATTGCTCCTCCCCGGCCTGATAACGGCAGGCCCGCGATTTATTGATTGCTCTTTCAGGTCGGCCCCGGTCGGGCCTCCGGGGGCCATCGACCGTCCCCTGCCCGGCCCTGGCCGCTCAGGCCGCCTGGGGGGCCAGGGCCTGCCGGACGGCCTCCACGGTCCGGCCCACCTCCTCATCCCCGATGTGGCGGTGAAAGGTGAACCTGATCAGCCCGGGGGTGACCTGGTTGGCCAGGACCCCTTGGCTTTCCAGCCGGCTCAGGAACTCCCCGCCGGCCAGACCCGAGCCGGAGACATCGGCCAGGACGATGTTGGACTCCACCGCCTCCGGCTCGACCCTCACCCCGGGAACCCCGGCCAGCTCGCCGGCGAACCGCTTGGCCCTGGCGATATCCTCCTTCAACCGGCCGGCCATGGTCTCCAGGGCCACCAGGTCGCCGGCGGCCAAAATGGCCGCCCGGTGGAAGGCGTGGCCGCCCAGGCGCTGCAGGTTTAACCAGGCCTGGCCGACCACCTGGGACGAACCGCACAGCAGGACCCCGCCCGGCCCGCACAACCCCTTGACCAGGCTGAAGACCACCGCCTCGGCCGGCCCGGCCAGCTCGGCCGGCCCGACCTCCAGGGCCGCGGCGGCGTAGAAGATCCGGCAGCCGTCCAGAAAGACCTTGGCCCCGTGCCGGTGGGCCACCTCGGCCAGGGCGGCGGTCTGCCGGGCGGTCATCACCCGCCCGCCGGAGACGTTGTGGGTGTTCTCCAGGCAGACCAGATCGGTCTTGGGGGCGTGGCCGAACCGGGATCCGATAATGGCCTCCTCCACCTGGCCCGGGTCCATGACCCCGGCCCGGCCGCCCACCAGGCGGGGGTAGAGGCCGCAGATATAGGCCAGCCCCCATTCCTGGGCCCAGGCGATGTGGCAGTCCTGCTCCAGGACCACCTGGTTCCCCCGCCCACAAAGGGTCATCAGGGCCACCAGGCAGGCCATCCGGCCGGTGGGAACGAAAAGGGCGGCCTCCTTGCCCATCAGCTCGGCCCCTCTTTGCTCCAGCCGCCGCACGGTCTCGTCCTGCCGGCCCACCGCCCAGCCGAGCTCGGCCCGGCGCATGGCCTCCCACATCTCCTCGGTGGGCCGGTTCATGAAGTCGCTCTTCAGGTCGATCATCGGCATGATCCCGCCGCTCCGCCGTGATTATTCCGGGACGGAGCCCCCGTCCCGATCGGGTTCCCCGAGCCCGGATTTTTCATGAGCGCTTGTCGCCAGGGGGCCAGATCCGGGAGATGGCTCCCCCTTCTGGATCGGCTCATGAAATATCCGGGCTCCTAAGGGTTCACTTCATCTTCTGAACCATCTCGTAGAAGCCGGGGGCGATCTTGCCCTCCTTCTCCATCTCGGCGTAAAGGGGCTTGATCTTCTCCCGCCACGACGGAAGCGGGACCCGGATGAAGGTCGCCCCGTGCTTCTCCAGCATGAACTCGATGTCGGACTCGGCCGAGGCGTAGTTCAGCTCGGTGAAATACCGTCCGGCCTCGTCGTAGGCCTTCCGGAGGGCCTCCTTCTGGGGCTGGCTGAGCTTGTCGAAGCTCTTCTGGTTGAGGTAGACGATGGGCAGCTGGGGGAACTCGTTGATCCTGGTCATGTACTTGGCCACCTCGGTGAACTTCATCGGCAGGACCAGGTTCATGGGGCTGGTCACGGCCTGGATCAGGTTCTGCTTGAGGGCCAGGTAGACCTCGGTCCAGTCCACGTTGGTGGTGTTGGCTCCCAGCTGCTGCCAGGACTTGAGGTACATCTCCGAGGCGTAAACCCGGAGCTTGATCTTGGGCAGGTCCTCCAGGGAGAGGACCGGGACCTTGGAGACCAGGACCCGGTAGGGGCCCCGCTCCCAGGCGAAGTCCTGGGCCGGAATGATCATCCCCCGCTTCTGGAACTTGGCCACGATGTTCTTTTGGAACCAGTCGCTGTTGAGGAACTTCCGGGCGTGGCCCACGTCGGCGAAGAGGTGGGGCATGGACTGGAAGTAGGCCTCGGGCACGAACTGCTCGAAGACATCGATGGTCTCGATGTAGACGTCGGTCTGGCCGGTCTGGATCTTCTCGATGAGCTGCTGCTTCTTGCCCAGCTGGCCGGCGTGGTAGACCTTGACCTCCAGCTCGCCGCCGGAGTGCTTGGCCGCCAGCTCGGCGAACTTGTTCATGGCTTTGCCGTAGTTGCTGTTCTCGGGGTACATCGTCCCCTGGGTCAGGGTCACCCCGGCCCCGGCCGTGGCCAGAGGAGCCAGGCCCAAGGCGAGGGAGGCCGTCAGAACCAATAACCATCTTCCAGACATTCTTTCCCTCCTGCTCCTGATGATTGAATGATGAATGGCCAAACCAACTTCTCTTTCAAAGCCTTGTCATCGGACTTTTCCGCCTGTCCGGTTACCCCCCCAACATCAGCTCCGGCAGGAGGAGGCTCAGTTGAGGGACAAAGGTGATGACCAGCAGGGCGGCGATCAGGGGGATGAGAAACTTCAGGGAGGCCTTGGCGATGGCCTCGAAGCTGACCCCGCTGATCCCCACCAGGATGACGATCCCGATGGCCATGGGCGGGGTGATGATCCCCAGGACCACGTTGAAGCACATGATGATCCCGAAGTGGACCACGTCCACGCCAAGGTTCTGGATCAGCGGCAGGAGGATGGGGATCATGATGATCAGGATGGGCATCCCCTCCAGGATGGAGCCCAGGAAGAGGAGGAAGACGTTGATCAGGATCAGGAGGACGAACTTGTTCTCGGTCAGGCCGAGCATGAACCCGGAGATGAGCTGGGGGGTCCGCTCCAGGGTCATGATGTGGCCCATGATGGTGGCCATGGCGATGACGAACATGATCAGGGCGGTCAGGAGGATCGACTCCTCCAGGACCTTGGGGAGGTCCCGGAGCTTGAAATCGCCGTAGAGCAGGCCGACCACCACGGCGTAGACGGTGGCGATGACCCCGGTCTCGGTGGGAGTGACCACCCCGCTGACCAGGCACCACAGGATCACCCCCGGGGAGATGACGGCGAAGAAGCTGTTTTTTAGCGCCCGCCAGATCTCCCTTAAGGAGGCCCGGGGGTTGGTGGGGCAGGACTCCTTGCCGGACTTGGCCAGGTAGACGATATAGATCATCAACGAGAGGCCCATCAGGACCCCCGGGATGACCCCGGCCAGGAACAGGGCGGCCACCGAGGCGTTGGACTCCACGGCGTAGATGACCAGCATCAGACTGGGGGGGATGATGGGGCCGATGGTGGCCGAGGCCAGGGTCACCGCGGCGCTGAAGGGCCGGCTGTAGCCGGCGTCGCTCATGGCCTTTATCTGGATCGTCCCCAGGCCGGCGCAGTCGGCCACCGCCGCGCCGGAGATGCCGGCGAAGATCATCGAGGCCAGAACGTTGACCTGGGCCAGGCCGCCGGGCAGGTGGCCGATCAGCTTCCTGGAAAAATCGAAGATCCTGGTGGTCAGGCCGGCCGAGTTCATCACGTTCCCGGCCACCACAAAGAAGGGCACGGCCATGAGGGGGTAGCTGAAGACCCCCATGGCCAGGTTCTGGGGCAGGGAGATGATGTTCTCCCCGGAGAGGAAGATGGCCAGCAGCCCGGAGAGCCCCATGGCCATGGAGATGGGCATGTTGATCAGGGCCAGGGCCATGAAGACCAGGAACATGATCAACGACAGCATCGGCCTGCTACCCCCGGGCTCCGGCCGGTTTAAAAGCCGCTGTGGTCAACTCGGGCCTCCCCGGCGGGGATCGGGCTCTCCAGCTCCTGGAGCAGCCAGTCCAGGACCACCAGCCCGATGGACAAGAAGCAGATCAGGATGGGCAGGTAGACCGCCACCATGGGCAGCTTCATGGTCTGGGTGTAGCCGCCGGAGATGAAGCGGACGTAGACAAAAGAGGCCTTGATGGCGAAGCAGAGGAAGGCCAGGATGGCCAGGTGGTTGAAGACGGTTAGGGCCTTCCTGAGCCGGGCCGGGAACCGGTCGAAGAGGGTCGAGATGAGGATGTCCCCCCGCCGGTTGAAGAGGGCGGCCGCCCCCAGGAAGATGACGTACCCGCAGCCGACCACGGTGAACTCCTGGATCCAGTAGAAGGAGTGGTCGAGGAGGGTCCGGGAGAGGATCTCCAGCATGTTGACCGCCAGAACCAGCCCCAGGAGGACGATCATGGCCCGGGTGTAGAGCCGGTCCATGACCCCCAGGAGGGCCTCCAGGGGACCTCTGACCGCGGCCAGGCTCATCTCTTGTTCTCCTTTCCGGCGGGCCGAATCAAAACCGATCCGGGAAATAAATGACCCTTATAAATCGCAGTTAATCCCCCTCCCGGGGTCCCTGCCCGGCCTAGGCCTGCTTCCGGGCCCGCTCGGTGATGGCCTTGATCCGGCCGAGCCGGTCCTTGTCCAGTCTCCGGGCGGAGTGGCCGGCCAGGATCTCCTCTATCCGGCGGCCGATCCTCTCCCGGACCTCCTTGGACCCCTCGGCCCGCCACCTGGAGTGCTCCTGGCGGTCGAAGAGGGCCGGGGTCCACTGCTCCCTGAAGTGGTCGAAGGTGTGGCGGCTGCTCAGGAAGTCGCCCTCCAGGCCCAGCCGGTCGATCAGGTCCAGGGCCAGGGTCTCCTCATTCACCGGGGCGCCCTGCTTGAACTTCCTGATCCAGCTGATGATCTCGTCGCAAAGAAGGAGCATCTCGGCCGAGTAGGTCACCCCGCCCTCGAGGTAGCCCACGTCGTGGATCAGGTTGGCCCCCACCAGGGAGTCGGCCATCAGGGTCAGGCTGGCCTCGGCCACGGCCTGCCAGTCGGCCGTCTTGGAGTCGCTCACCCCGGCCGTGCCGAATGAGGGCAGGTCGTAGAAGTGGGCCATGTCCGAGGAGAAGATGCGGTTGCTGGGGTCGGCCATGGTGGCGAACATGGTCCTCATGTCCGAGACCACGATCCGGCCGCCCCGGACCACCACCGGGGTGCCTTCCCGGATGAGCTGGATCAGGACCAGGGCGGCCAGCTGGCCGGCCGCGCCCATGGCCTGGTACCCGGCCGCGGTGATGGGGCTGGAGATGCCCATGATGGCCGAGACCAGGTAGACCATGGGCAGCCCCTTGCGGGCGGTGTGGATGAGCTTGAGGAGGGTGTCCTGGTTGTGGACCAGGGCCCGGACCGGCTGGATGTAGTGGACCAGGAAGGGCTTTTGGCGCAGCTCCTCGGCCCCCCCGGCGGCGATCTCGGCCATCTCGATGATCTCCTCGGTGCCCTGGTGGGTGAAGGAGACGGCGATGATGGGCTTGGTCGACCGGCTGAGCATGATCTCCATCTGGACCCGGTCGCCGATCTCCCGGGGGTAGTCGGTGGGGATGACCATGGACATCAGGAAATCGATCCCGGGCAGGGCGTCCACCAGGGTGACCAGCTCCTCCAGGTCCTTGATCAGCGGGTCCCGGCGTTGCCCGGTCCGGTGGTCGAGAAGGTTGAGGCAGTCCGAGCCGGTGCCGTAGAGGCAGGCCCGCCCGCCCACCTGGTGCCGGGGTTGGCCGGTCTGGTCAAAGAGGGTGAACCGGCTGGGAGCGGTCTTTAGGGCCCAGTCGATGATCTTCCGGTCGGGATGGACCCGGTCCCCCTCCACCCGGACCCCGGCCTTTTTGAAAACGTCCAGGGCCTCCCGGCATTGAAAGACCGCCCCGGTCCGCTCCAGGACGGCCAGGGCCGCCTGGTGGATCCGGGAGCACTGGTCCTGGCTGAGGGTGGTCAGGAACATCTCCTCCACCTGGCCGCCTCGGTTTATCGTCTCTGGCTGGGTCATAATCCCGCGTCCTCTTTCAGGGTGCTGGCCTCAGCTCCGCTCCGGCCGGGCCAGGCGGCGCAGTTTGTCCGTCTCTGTCTGGTCGATGTCCATGGTTCGGGGGTCCAGGACCACCCCGTACCTCTCCGCCGCCCCGGCCACGGAGATCAGCCCCTCCAGGGCGTCGTGCCGGACTTCGGCCGCGGGCCGCTCCTGGGGGTCGCCCCACCCCCCGCCGCCCGGGGTGACGGTCAGGTAGCGGTCCCCCTTTTTGATCAGGGTGGTTATCTTGGAGGGGATGGCCGTCTCCACCCCGTCCCGATGGATGGAGCTGCGGGAGGTCTGGCCGCCCTGGCCGCCGAAAACCCCCCAGGGCTTGATCTTGGCCCGGTCGGAGCCCAGGGTCAGGGTCAGGTCCTCGGCCAGGGAAACGAACTCGCGCATCATCCCCAGGCCGCCCCGGAAGCGGCCCGGCCCCTCGGAGTCGGGCACCAGGCCGTAGCGGACCACCCGGAGGGGGTAGGTGGCCTCGATGATCTCCACCGGCGCGTTGCGGGTGTTGGACATGTGGCAGTGGACCCCGTCCATCCCGTCCTGGTTGATCATCCCCCCCTGGCCGCCGCCGTAGGTCTCGATGTAGTTGAACAGCCGGCCGGTGGCCGGGTTGCGGCCGCCGATGTTGAGGATGTTGATGGTCCCGTGGCAGGCGGCGATGCCCCGTTCCGGGAGGGCCTGGATCAGGGCCCCGATGAGGACGTCGGCCAGCCGGGCCGAGGTGATGATGTTGGCCAGGCAGACGGCGTGGGGGAAGTCGGCGTGGAGGAGGCTGCCCTCGGGGATGTGGATGTGGATCGGCCGGTAGGTCCCGTCGTTGGGCGGCACCTCGGGGTCGACCATGGCCTTCATCACGAAGTAGGGCCCCGAGGCGGCCGACTTGCGCCGGCAGTTGAGAGGGCCCCGGACCTGGGGCGAGGTCCCGCTGAAGTCGAAGTGGATGTCCTCGTCCTCGACCCGGACGGTGCACCTGATGGGGATCAGGTCCTCGGTGAAGCCGTCCCCCTCGATGAAGTCCTCGAAGGAGTAGGACCCGTTGGGGATCTTGCGGATCCCCTCCCGCATCCGCCGCTCCGAGTAGTTCATCACCTCTTCCATGTAGAACAGGACCAGCTCCCGGCCGTAGCGCCCCAGCAGCTCGGCCAGCCGCTGCTGGCCCTTGTTGTTGCTGGCGATCTGGGCCATGACGTCGCCCTTGAACTCCTCCACGGTCCGGACGTTGACCCCGATCAGCTCCAGGACGTCCTCCACCACCTCCCCCTGCCGGACGATCTTGATGGGCGGGATCTGGATCCCCTCCTGGAAGGTCTCCCAGACCCCGAAGGGCATGGACCCCGGGGCGTAGCCGCCCACGTCCACGTGATGGGCCAGGTTGGCCACCAGGGCGATCAGGCGGCCCTGGTGGAAGGCCGGCGAGACCAGGGTGATGTCGTTGAGGTGGCCCGGGCCCTCGGGGTAGGGCCGGTTGTAGATGATGTGGTCCCCCGGGGCCATCTCCGCCGGGGGGATGGCCTCCAGGATGGTCGGCACCGAGGCCAGGAGGGTCCCCAGGTGGAGCGGCGTGGCCGACATCTCCGACTGGGCCACCACCCGGCCGTCGGGCAGGAAGATGGAGCAGGAGCAGTCCCGCCGGTCCTTGATGTTGGTCGAGTAGGCGGTCCGGATCAGGGCCCCCATCATCTCGTCGGAGATGGAGTAGATGGCGTTGCGCATCACCTCCAAAAGGATCGGATCGACCTTCATGCCTTTGACTCCAACCCGGCCAGGCTGATTCTGATGTTCTGGTGCTCGTCCACCCGCCAGGTCTGCCCGGGGCCGACGAGGGTGGTGGTGTCGAACTGCTCGATCAGGGCCGGACCGGGAACCGGCTGGGCCGGCCGGAGCTCCTGCCGGGCGAAGACCGGGACCTCCCGCCATTGGCCCCCCAGGAAAACCCGCCGGGTCTCCCGGGGCTCCGGCCAATAGCCGGCCGGACCGGGCTCCAGGCGGGGGATGGCCGGCTTGTTCATCAGGGCCACGGCCGAGAGGCGGAGATAGATCAGCTCGGTGGGCTGGGCCGGCCGGTCGAAGCCGTAGAGGGCCTTGTGCTGGGCGTGGAAGTCGGCGGTCACCGCCTCCAGGGAGGCCCTGGTCAGAAGACCCGAGGGAAAGGGGACGTTGAGGTGGTAGGCCTGACCCCGGTAGCACATGTCGGCCGTGCGGAGAAAGAGGAGCTTCAACCCGCTCACCTTCTCCTTGCCCATCTGCTCCCGGGCCTCCGCCTCCAGCTCCCCGAAGGCCCGGTTGAGCTCCTCCGGCTCCACCCGGCTGACCTGGGCCTGGAAGGTCAGGCTGTAGTCGTAGCGGAAGTCGGCCGTCAGCAGGCCCAGGGCCGAGGCCACCCCGGGGTAGAGGGGGATGATCACCTCGGGGACGTCCAGCTCCCGGGCCAGGTCCGCGGCGTGGAGCGAGCCGGCCCCGCCGAAGCTCATGATCGAGAACCGGCGCGGATCGTGGCCCCTCTCCACGGAGACGGTCCTGATCCCCCGGACCATGGAGGCGTTGACCACCCGGATGATGCCCCAGGCCGCCTCCTCCAGGGTCAGGCCCAGGGGCCCGGCGATCCTCTCCCGGATGACCCGCTCCGCCCCTTCCCGGTCGACCTTGAGCTCGCCGCCCAGGTAGTAGTCCGGGTCGAGCCGGCCCAGGACCAGGTTGGCGTCGGTGACCGTGGGCTCCCGGCCGCCCAGCCCGTAGCAGACCGGGCCGGGGTCGGCCCCGGCGCTCTGGGGCCCCACCCGGAGCGCCCCCCCGGAGTCGATCCAGGCGATGGAGCCGCCGCCGGCGCCGATGGTGTGGATGTCGATCATGGGGGCGTTGACCGGGTGGCCGGCTATCTCGCTTTCGTTCTTGAAGCTGACCTGGCCCTGGTGGATGAGGCTGATGTCGAAGCTGGTCCCGCCCATGTCCACGGTGATGCAGTTCTCGATCCCGGCCTGGGCGGCCGTGGCCTGGCAGCCGATCACCCCCCCGGCCGGGCCGGAGAGGATGGTGTTGACGCTCTTCTGGGCGGCCGTCTCGGCGGTCATGATCCCGCCGTTGGACTGCATCACGTTGAGCTCGACCCGGATCTCCTGCTCCGCCAGCCGCCGCCGGATGTGCTCCAGGTAGCCCTCGATGATGGGCATGACGTAGGCGTTGATGACCGTGGTGCTCATCCGCTCGTACTCCCGGGTCTCCCGGAGGACGTCGGAGGAGAGGCAGACCTTGGCCTCGGGGAAGACCCGGGCGAAGATCTGGCCGATCTTCTTCTCGTGGCCGGACTCGGCGTAGGAGTGGAGGAGGCAGACGGCCACGCTGGTGACCCCCCGGTCCCTGAGCAGGGAGGCGATCCCTTCCACCTGGGCCTCGTCCAGGGGGGTCAGGACCAGGCCGGTGTGGTCCATCCGCTCCGCGACCTCGAAGCGCATCCGCCGGGGGACCAGCGGCTCGGGCCGGCGGACGAACCAGTCGTAGAGCTTGGGCCTGGTCTGCCTGGCGATGCTGAGGATGTCCTTGAAACCCTCGGTCACCAGGAGGGCCGTGGCCACCCCCTTGTACTCCAGGAGGGCGTTGGTGGCCACGGTGGTCCCGTGGACCAGGAAGTCCACCTCCCGGGGGTCGATGCCCACCAGGCCGGCGATCTTGTCGATCCCGCCGACCACCGCCAGGGCCGGGTTGGCCGGGGTGGAGGCGACCTTGGTGATGTGGATCCTCTGCTCCAGGTCGTCGATCAGGACCACGTCGGTGAAGGTGCCGCCGGTGTCGATGCCGACTCTGTACCGCAGCCCGGTGAGACTCTCGGTCCGGTCCATTGGCGAATGCCTCTAGAGCGCGTGGGTGTCCCGGAGATACCCCAGGACCCGCTCCTTGAACATCTCGATGTGGCTGATGGCGATGGCCTCGGCCCGGGTCTGATCCCGCTCCCTGAGGCAGTCGATCATCTCCCAGTGCTGGCTGGAGACCTTCTGGTAGTACTCGGCCGGGACGATCATCTGGCCGGGCGCGTCGAAGCTGGCCGCCATGACCGACAGCCGCTCGGCCTGGGTCCGCAACAGCCGGTGGAACTGGGCCAGGTAGCTGTTCCGGCTGGCCTCGTAGACGACCACGTGGAAGTCCAGGTTGAGGCTGATGATCCTCCAGATATTGTCCGTTTTGACCGCCTCCTCGTAGAGCTCCTGGGCCTTCTCCAGGGCCTTCAGCTGGGCGGCGTTGATCCGCTGGGCGGCCAGGAACATGGCGTTCTTGTCGGCGATCATGATCGACTCGATGAGGTCCTTGACCCCGCCGATGCTCAGCTCCTTGACGTAGGCCGACCGGTTGGGCTGGGCCTCCAGGAAGTTCTCCAGCTTGAGCCGGGAGATGGCCGCCCGGACCGGGGTCCGGCCGATGCCCAGCTCCAGGGCCAGCTTCCTCTCGTCCAGGTACTCCCCCGGCTTGATCTTGAGCATGATGATCATCTTGAGGAGACCGCTGTAGGCCTGCTGCTCCAGGTTCCCCTGCTTGGTCTTGGGCATCTGTCCTTCCACCTCCGCCGGCCTGGGCTCGGCCCCCGGCCCGTTTCTTGGATATACTTGGTACACCATAGATATATTTTTGGTCAACCCATAAAAACCCCACCCTCTTATTTTTTTCAGGAGGAGAAGTTTTTTGTCTTTAAATCAAGCGGCTATGTTCGCGGTGGGCCGGGGCTGCACCCCCGGTCGGGACAAGGGCCGCCCCCCTCGGACGTCCGGCGAGGCCTCCCGGGTCAGGTCCAGGCTCTTCTCCCGGAGGATCCGCTCAAGCCCGTCCTGGGTCGGGGAGGAGCGCCGAACCCCTCCGGCCGGATCATTCCCGGCCCCGGCCCTGAACCGAACTCGTTTTAAGACTGGTCGTTGAGGTACTCGATGAACTGCTGGCCGGACGTTTCGATGTGGTGGCGGACGAATTCCTCCAGCTCCCGGCTGTCCAGCTCCCGGTTCCCGAACATTTCCAAGAGTTTCTCGTGGCGGGAGAGCATCATCTGGAGGTTTTCCCGGTGGAGCCGGTGGGCGAAGCGGAAGAAAAGGATGTGCATCCTGAGGGTGGTGATTATCCCGATGAGCCTCGAGTTCTCCGAGGCGTCGATGAAGATGTCATGGAACTTCTGGTGGTACCGGCTGTAGGTCTTGTAATCCTTTTCCCTGACCGCTCGGCGCATGGCCTCGATACAAGTTCTGAGCCGCCCCAGAACCTCCTCGGTCATCCGCTGGTGGGCCATCTTGGCCGCCAGACCTTCCAGGTTGGCCCGGACCGGGAGTATCTCCTCGATATCGTTCAAGGTGATGGTCTTGACGAAGGTCCCCCGCCGGGGAACGATCTCCACCAAGCCCTTGCCTTCCAGGTTGCGCAGGGCCTCCCGAAGGGGGGACCGGCTTACCCCCAGCATCTGCTGGAGCTTGGTCTCAACCAACTGCTCGCCGCTGGTGAAGTGACCGTCGATGATGGCGTCGGTCAGAATCTGGGAGATCTGCTCCACCAAAACGGGCAGTTTGAACTGCAGCTGGGGCTGATCAAGATCGTTATCGTCTTGGGCCATGGGGCAGGGTTCCTCAGTTTGAGACTTTATGACCTGGATTAAACTTTACTTCAATCATATTTCTGTTTCCTGACGGGTTTGAGAGGGGACGGGCCCGAAAAAGGGCCCGCCGGGTGAGCCGGCGGCCGGCTCACCTTTCCTCGGAGCTGTTTTCTGGAAATCAGTCAATAATAAAAATGCCCCCTGAAAGTCAAGCCGTCCAGCCGTTCTGAGCCGAGGCGACCGACCGGCCCGGAACCAGCCGTCGGGACCGCCCGGGAAAGGTCCTGGGCCGGGTTGAGCCGGCCATTTTTCCCTTGACATGCTTCTTTATACAATGTAATTGTCGACAATGCAATGTTAATCAATGAGAATTTGATTCCATGATCAACCTTAGGACAAGGCCAGGGCCGAGGTAATGTTCGGGCCGCTGAGAGGAACCGGTGGCCGGGGCCTTGGCCGCCGGAACCGGGCCAGGAGTGAATCTTCATGAAAATCACTGCCTTGAAAACATACATCGTTGAGGCCATCCGCCGGAACTGGGTCTTCCTGGAGCTGGAAACGGACGAAGGGATCACCGGGGTCGGGGAGGCCACCCTGGAGCTGTTCGAGAGTTCGATGCCCTCGGTCCTGGGCGATTTCCAACGGCTCCTCATCGGCCAGGATCCTTTGGCCGTGGAGCGGCTCTGGGAGGAGCTGGTCCGGAAAAAGTTCTGGCGGCTGGACACGGTTATTCTGACCGCCCTGAGCGGCCTGGAGATGGCCCTCTGGGACA
>Ga0068714_10001911_pt1 | contig 28334 bp, 22 predicted proteins | sample MTBNYHSulfiMetaG_FD_62988 | JGI IMG/M metagenome (GOLD analysis project Ga0068714, IMG submission 62988) | Enrichment culture microbial communities from rom New York Harbor, USA that are MTBE-degrading - MTBE-NYH (New York Harbor Sulfidogenic)... | ecosystem: Environmental > Aquatic > Marine >...
CGTGCACCTGCACGTGCACTCGCGCTTCAGCTTCATGGACGGCGCCGCCGACCTCGACGAGCTGATCGCACGCGCGGTCGAGCTCGGCATGCCCGCGCTCGCGCTCACCGACCACCAGGGCCTCTACGGCGCGATCCGCTTCTACCAGAAAGCGCTCAAGGCCGGCATCAAGCCGATCATCGGCGCCGAGGTCGTGGTCGAGCCGTGCGGCATCCTGGGCGAGGAAGGCGATCTGCCGCCGGAGGAACGCTTGCGCGCCGCCGCGCCGGTGGGCTTCGGCCGCGCCGCCGGCTCCGGCTACCACCTCACCCTGCTCGTACGCGACATGACCGGCTACCGCAACCTATGCCGGCTGCTCTCACGCGCCCACGTGCGCTCGGGGGACTCCAACTCGATTGTCACAAAACGTGACATCGCCAAACACTCCCAGGGCCTGATCGCGCTCTCCGGCTGCCAGCACGGCGAGATCGGCTCCGCCATCCGCGCCGGGCGCCCGCATCGCGCCCGCCACGCCGCCGAGCAGCTCGCCGCTTGCTTCGCCCCCGGCGACTTCTACATCGAGCTCATGCACACCCTTACGCCCGACTCGCCGCGCTACGTCGCGGCCCTCGTCACGCTCGCCGAGTCGCTGAACCTGCCAGTCGTCGCCACCAACAACGTCCACTACGTGCGGCCTGAGGGTTTCCGCCTCCACGACGTGCTCGCCGCCGCCGGTGCGCGCGAACAGCTGCCCGGCCCCTACGCCCGCCCCAACGCCGAGCTGTGGCTCAAACCCGCCGGCCAGATGCGCGAGCTGTTCCGCGGCCTCACCCGCGCCTGCGACGCCACCCTCGAGATCGCCGACAAGTGCAACCTCGACCTGAAACTCGGCCAGTTCCACTTCCCGGCAGCCGACATCCCGCACGGTGAGACGCCGTACTCGCTGCTCACCAAAGCCGCCTGGCGTGGCCTCGAAGAGCGCTACCGCCCCGTCACTCCCGAAGCCCTCTCCCGCCTGCAGTACGAGCTCTCCGTCGTGCTCGATCTCGGCTTTCCCGAGTACTTCCTCATCGTCAAAGAGATCGTCGACTTCGCGAAAGCCAACGGCATCCGATGCTCGGGCCGGGGGAGCGCCGGCGACTCGATCATCTCCTACGTGCTCGGCATCACCGACGCCGACCCGATCCGCCACAACCTGCTCTTCGAGCGCTTCCTCAATCCCGCGCGCCGCCAGATGCCCGACATCGACGTGGACTTCGACTCGGCCCGCCGCGATGAGGTCATCGACTTCATCTACCGCCGGTTCGGCCACGAGCACGTCGCGATGGTCGCCACCGTCAACACGATGACCGCGCGCTCCGCCGTGCGCACCGTCGCGCGCGCCTTCGGCTTGCCGATCTCGCGCGTCAACGAGCTGTCGCGCTACCTGCCGTGGGTCTCGGCCAGCCGTCTGCGCCAAACGCTCGCCGAGTACCCCGAGTGCGAGCACCACCCCTTAAAAGAGCCGGGCAACGAGCTTCTGATCGAACTTGCCGAGGAGCTCGATCACTGCCCCATGCACCTGGGCACGCACCTGGGCGGCTTCATCATCACGCGGGAGCCGATCGACACGTGGACGCCGCTGCAGTGGGCGGCCAAGGGCGTGGTGGTCTCGCAGTACGACAAGGACGATGTCGAGGCGCTCGGCCTGGTCAAGATGGACATCTTGGGCCTGCGGATGCACTCGGCGATCAGCGACGCGGTCGAGCTCGCGCGTGCCCGCGCGGGCGACAAAGCCGTGCCCGAGCCGTGGGACCTGGAGCCGACCGACCCGCACGTCTACGAGATGATCGCGTCGGCAGATACGGTGGGGATGTTCCAGCTCGAGTCGAGCGGGCAGCGAAACCTCTCCACGCGCCTGCGGCCGAGCGAGTTCGAGGACATCATCGCGCAGATCTCGCTGTTTCGGCCCGGCCCGCTCGAAGCCGAGATGATCACGCCGTTCGTCCGCCGACGCCACGGCGAAGAGCCGGTCACTGTCCCGCACCTCGGCATGGCAAGCGTGCTCGCCGACTCCTACGGCGTGATCGTGTACCAGGAGCAGGTGCTGCAGGTCGCCCAGGCCGTGGCCGGGTTCGACCTTGCCGAGGCCGACTCGCTTCGCCGCGCGATGACCAAGGACCGCCGACGCGAGGAGATGGAGGCCATCAGGGCGCACTTCATCGAGCGCGCGCTCGCCAACGACGTCGATTTCGAGGTCGCCGAAGAGGTCTTCCGCCAGCTCGAAGGGTTTGCCGCCTACGGCTTCAACAAGGCGCACGCGGCCTGCTTCGCGGTCGTGAGCTACGCGAGCGCGTGGCTGCGCACCTACTACCCGGCCGAGTTCGCCGCCGCCATCCTCAACAATGAGCCGATGGGCTTCTATAGCTCGCGCCTCGTGCTCAACGACGCGCGCCGCCACACCATCGCCACGCTTCCGCCGCACGTCAACGCCTCGCACGCCGACTACACCGTGGAGTGCGACGGCTCTGCGATCCGTGTGGGCTTCAAAGACATCCACGCGATGACGCAGCGTTTGCTGGCCGAGGTCGAGCGCGAGCAGGCGGTGCGGCCTTTCCGCGACCTGGCCGACTTCCTGCGTCGCACCCGTGCCGAAGCTCCCGCGGCCGAGTCGCTCATCCGCGTCGGCGCACTCGACGGGCTGGGCGTGACAGAGGCCGACCGTCCGCCGACCCGCGACGAGATGCTCGCGCTGTTGCCCGAACTCAAGGCCACACTCGCCCGCGAAGGCGTGGCCGGCGACGACGTGCTCGTGCTCGCCCCCGGTCCGACCCGACCTGCCGAAGACCCCGACCACGAAAGCGGTTGGAGCGCGGTGCGCCGCGTGTCGGCCGAACTCGAGTTGCTCGGGCTCTCGATCACGTGCCACCCGCTCGACTTCGCGCGCGAGGACCTGGAGTCGCGCGGTGTCACGTGGGCTCGCGACCTTCGCGACACGCACGACGGCACCCGCGTGCGCGTGTGCGGCGTGCGCGAACGCGCGCAGACGCCGAGGACGCGCTCGGGCAGGCGCACGTGCTTCCTCACGCTCGAGGACCCGACCGGCCTGCTCGACGTCACCGTGTTCGAGGACACGCTCAACAAGGTGGGGGAGACGATCGTGCGCCACCGCTGCTATCTCGTCGAGGGCGTGCTGCAGAACAACTTCGAGCGCGGGCTGGCGATCGTGGCAAGCGACGTGAAGCCGTACGTGGTACGCACGCGCCAGGGAATGCCGGTGCGGTTGCGCCGAGGTGTGCCGGCCGGGCCGATGGGGCCGATGCGCGGCGGGCCGGGCGCGGATGAGGAGGAGAGTTGGGAGATGGCCGAAGAGGGGGCGGGGTAACGTCGTACGGCAACGAAGTGAGACATGCAGACTGGATAACTCGGGAGCCAAGCAGCTATGGCGAAGGCATATGCTGACTGCGTATCTGGGCGAAGGACTACGCGGACTGTCTATACGGGTTCAGCAGAGCGTTGCTGGCGCCACTGGCTCCGCCATACACTCAAAGGGCGCACGCGCACTGTACTCTTCCATCTTGCGAAGGCGTCTTGCGAGAATGGCTGAGATAGAGTGGTGTAGGCTGATACTCTCGTGTCGGCCGAATGGCGATCGACCGGCTCGGGGGCCCCGGTGTCAGAGGACAACTGGCTGCGTAGTCTTCACGAGAGACCGGAGACCGCGGTCGTTCTCGAAGCGGCCCGTGAGCAGCGCATCTCCTGTTACCTCGTAGGAGGTTGCGTTCGCGACGCAATACTGGGCAGAACACCGTCCGATTTCGACGTAGTGGTGGACTGCGAGCCGAGCACATTCGCCGAGGCGGTGGCGAAGCGCATTGAAGGTCGTGTTCTGCAGCACGGGGATCCTTGGTGTTCCTGCGTCGTCACGCCAAACGATCGATCTGCATTGAGTCGCATCGATGTCTCGCGAATCGCACAGGGCGACATGGTCGCCGACCTCGCGCGACGTGACTTCACAGTCAACTCCATTGCCGTTTTCCTAAGTGCGAGCGAGCCTCGCGTTCTTGACGTCTTCGGAGGGCTGCCGGCTCTCTCTGAACGTCGGCTCTCTGCCGTGTCAGACAACTCGCTCGGGGCCGACGCAGTGCGTGTCATGCGGGCGTTTCGTCTCGAGTCGGAACTCGGTTTCGCGATGAGTGCCGATACGGTCAAACAGGCGGCTGCAGCAGCAGCGGGGCTTCGGAGCGTGCCCTCGGAGCGCGTGGGTGACGAGTTGTGCAAGATCCTCGCGTTGCCCAAGTCCTTCGCTGCCATCCATGGACTTGAGCGTATCGGCGCTCTGAAAGAGATCATCCCGGAGCTGGCGCCGGCCATCGGAATGGGCCAGGGGAGACATCATAATCGCGACGTTATGGGTCACAGTATTGCCTGCCTGCAAGAGCTAGAACTGAGCAGTCGCCGACTTCTCGGCTACCATGATGAGGTGTCTCAGGCCCTTGATCACCAGCTAGGTTACTCGACGACTGTTCTGGCGGCGCTCAAACTGAGCTGCCTCATTCATGACGTGGGGAAGCCCGAGACTCGCACGCTCGACGGCAGCGAAGTCCACTTCTACGGGCATGCCAGTGCTGGCGCACCCAGAGCGCGCGCCGTGGCAGCTCGGCTTCGACTTGGAGGGAATGTCGCCGAGTTCGTCGGCAATTTGACGGTCAATCACATGCGGCCGTTGGAGCTCAGCAGACTGTCCCAAGTGTCGGATCGGGCGATGACTCGATACTGCTTGGACTTGGGGCACCACGTCCCACCTGCACTACTCTTGGCGATTTCAGACACGCTGGCCTCGCGTCAACGGAATCAGGGTGACGCGCGGGTCATCAAGGTCTCTAGGATCCTGATGGATCACTACCTGAAGATACGCAGACGCGTCGCAAGACATCCGCTTCCCATTAACGGACACGACATCATGAACCACCTCGCGCTTGAACCGGGGCCCAGAGTGGGGGCAATCCTCGACAGAGTGCGAGAAACACACCTAGCCAGCGGACCACTCACCAGAAGTGATGCGCTACGTCTCGCAGAGGAGATCCGCAGCAGGCTCGCTGAAGATGAGTAGTGGCCGACGCACTCACCCAGCCTCGTCCACCTCACCGCCCATCACTGAGGCTCCGTGGTCCACTAGCAGACGTGTGCAGCATCTGACTGCCTCCAGCAAGCGAATGACGTCAGTCTTCTTCTCTATCCCCTTGAGCACCCGCCCTTCATGACCGTCGCCATGCGCGAACTTGTTCCGGAATTCGTCTGCCCTCGACTTATTGAGGTTCTCCGCGCACTCGTAGAAGAGCGCGGAGAAGATAGGATCGCACTTGCTTGCTATCTTCTTTGATGCCGCCGCCCAGTGGCAAAGGCACAGCACGCTGCTTCGCATGCTCTTGGGAGGCCACTCGAAGGCAATCGGAGAACGCGACTTGCGCTGGCTTCGCGTCCATGCATCTTCCAGGACGCTCTTAGTGAATCCCTCGCCGTTTCGGCTGTCCGCCTTTGCCTCCACTATCTGGAGAGCGCGGGACAAGACGGTTTCGCACTTGGTGCAGATTCCAACCACAGCGTTGCGTCCATGATCGCTCAGAAGCTGCAAGTCCTTGTGCCGAATCGCATCGCCCGGCGCATCGAGGATAGCCGCAGCGAAGTGAAGAAGTCGTGCCACGTCTCCAGTCAGAGGCTTGAATACAGACGGGTCCGGCCAGAAGCAATCTCGAGAGCGCTCGACTCCCTCGAATATCTCTACGGCAAGATCCATCGTCTCACGCTGTAGCCGCTTGACCACGAAAGGATCCTGGAGTTCGAGGTTCGCTCTGATGATCGTCTTCATGGACTCCCTGTACTGAGAGCCATCGGTGGTACGAGTCTCGTCTATGGCGGCGAAGGATCCGGACCCCAGGTCTTCCACAAAAGGAACCAGCACCGTTTCGAAGACAGCGTCATCAGGCGTCTTGGAGTGAATGCCATGGACTACCAGTTCGGTCATATCATCTAGTGTGCCCACCGCGTGCAGGATGTAGTGTGCAATCTCCCTGCCGGCCCCGCCCCCCGCCCACTCACTGACTTCGATTGTGCGAACCCTCTCGTCTTCACACAAACCGGCATCGTGGAGCACACGCTCCTCGAACCGCGAGAAGGAGTCCACCTTGTTCCCGGTCCTCGCAGGGGCGACGCGGACCAGTATCCAGTACTCACGCTTGCCCATCTGTCGCTCGCGAGGCCGTACGTCAGAGGGGCCGAGGCCCTCCAGCAAGACGCGCTTGGCAACGAGCTTCTCCAGTATGGATGCCGCGACAGGCTGACCAAGGAGGGCGGCTCGAATCTCCTTGCGATTCTCTTCGACGAATCGATCACCGTTGGCGATGCTGAGTGGCAAGTACTTCCTAAGGCCATCGGCGGGCTTCCATTCGGCCACCATCTCGCCGCGGTACTTGATGCACCGGGTGATCTGCATGTATTCGTTCCCACTCACAGACCCGGGCGCATCCTGGTGGGTCACCTTGAGGCGCTGAGCGCCGAAGTCGTAATCCTCTTCGAACGATTGCACCATCACGTCATGCTCCCCGTAGATGCCCCAGCAAGAAGCGTCCGCGCGCTTGAGAAGCTTGCGCGTCTCCCAATACGACGGAGTCCTGAAGAACATGTAGTAGTTGCAGAGGCCAAGCTTCATCAGTGCGTTCGGGTGCAGGCAGTACTTGCCCCTGAACTCGAACTGGGGAGTCCTCAGGGCCAGCGCTCCATCGTCCGAGAACTCAAACGTGACAAGTGAGGTGATTGCCCTGTTTGGCCGCCCAAACCGAGCGGGCCTTGCCGCCTCTTGAAGGCAGTCAACGCTTGCGACGAGACCGCCCTCGCGGTCTTTAGGCAAGCACACATCATCCTCGCCCAAACACACGAGCCGAGATTGACCACATGCTGCGTTGTTCGTCTCCGATGCGCTGACCGCATTGGCAAGGACGATAACGGTGCTGCCAAGCTCGCCAGCCGATTTCGTCTTGTCTCGCTTGATGAGCGACGACACTCCCTCGAACTCCTCGAGTTTCGGCGTGCACATCGGCACCACAACCAGCCCCGGAATTGCGGTGTCGACATATTCCTTGCCAAGATTGAGGTAGTCTGAGCACGTAAGAACCTGCAGCGTCATCTCCCGCGCGGCTCCACCCGGATCCACGATCCAGTAGAAGCGCTTGAGCACCTTCTGCTCTATTGGCCCGAGTACGTCCGAATCCAGAGGAGATGGAATGAGTTTCGGCTGCTCGAACCTCCGGCCCTCCGGCGTTATGACAGCGGTGACACTCGCTCGAGATAGGGTGTCGTAGTAGTTCACGATTGCGGTGGTGCCATACCTCTGGGAGAAGCTCGCTATCACATCGACCCCGGACATCGGTAGGACGTACTCCGGTAGCACGACCAGGTCGACCGGGCGCTCCAAGAACTCATCGCCGACTGCAGTCAGCACTCGGTGGATCTTGTCCACTCTTTGGTCTGCGTTGGGGGTTGGCCACGCAAGTCGCCTGTGGATGTCTCGTGTGTCAAGCAGCTCGCCGTCGAAGGGCGATGCCAGCTGCAACAAACACACGACGAGGGACGAGCGTTGAAGTGACCCTAGTTCGATGCGCTCAGTCTCAATGCCGGGCATGCGTACCCCTCCCCATCATATTCCCCTCTTGCCGAGCATAGCGGATGGCGAACAGCCTCGCCAAAGAGTCATCAGCGGTCTCGTGTCTGGCGACATTCTTCGGGATTTCCCTCAGCATGGAAGCGCGTGCTCGACCCGATTCGTGCAGTTGAGCGGTTCGTGCGAAAATCGACTTCGCGGAGTCGCGTCACTGACAAGGCGGGTCGGAATCGTGACAGTTCACTTCGGAGAGTGGGATGGCAGGCAGTGGCAAGACTTCTGCCTCCAGTTGCTCCGACTGCGCCACCCAGACCACTTACTTCAGGAGGTTCCCGACCGCGACAAAGGGGATCTGGGAATCGAGGCATTCACCCACACCGGGTTCGTATACCAGTGCTACGCGGCGCAAGGGCCCTTGTCGGTCCAAGATCTGTACGAGAAGCAGCGCGACAAGCTCTCGACGGACCTCGGGAAGCTCAAGGCGAATGAAGATTCCCTGTGTAGACTGCTCGGACCGGTCAAGGTCAGGCGCTACGTTTTCATGGTTCCACGCCACGATTCACGGCGGCTCATTGAGCACGCCCAGGCGAAGGCTCTGGAAGTGAGAGACTGGGGCCTCTCGTTCATCGACTCGATGTTCAGCATCACCATTGAGACTCACCACGCCTATGCCGCAGAGCGCGACCGGGTGTTCGCGATTCCGGAGCCGTTGCTGGATCCCACGCCCGCGAGTCCTGCCGATACAAATGACTGGGAAGACGAGCACTCCGACTTGCTCGCGGACGCCCGCAGGAAGCTTCTCGACATCGGCCTCGAAGGCGGCTCCTTGCAGACGTATCTGGATGCCCTGGTGGGTGCGTTCCTCCTGGGTGAAAATGCGTTGGAGGACTTGCGCTCCAGGTTCCCTGACAGTTGGGAGGCAGTTCGTCGTGCAACCAGCGCCCGGGAACGCACCCTCGTCCTCGACCATCCGGCCGGCTCAACGGAGGAGCCGGGAGACCTTGTTCATATAGCGGACTCACTGACTGGGGCCATACGGCAAGCTGCACCTCCGCTACCCGATCACATAGCTCGCGAACTGGCCTGGCATGCCGTTGCCGATTGGATTCTCAGATGCCCACTGGACTTCAAGGCACCTTCATGACTGAAGCACAGCGTCTTAGAGAGCTGACTCGCGAGCTTCCGGTTGGAGTGGTCTTCTCCAGCCGACCGGATCCGATCCCCGGCGACCTCCGCCTGTCCTTCCGTATCCCCCTGCTGTGCGTTCTCCTTGCCAGGTTCTGGGGCAACAAGACATCTCTGGAGTGCCTGCACATTATGTGGTGGGCGATCCGTACAGCCGAGACCAGAGGGCTCTTCCTGCGATGGCATCAGGGCGCCAAACGACCAGATGAGCTGCTGGTGAGATACGATCCAGCGCTGACGCTTACCGTGGACCTTGCGCTTGGCATGGATTGCGTCGACATGTCAGACACAGGTGCAATAGTCCTTGCACCGAAGGGAAAGCGCATAGCCGACGAGGTGTGGCGCGAGGATGGTGTCCTCGTGAAGGAGAAGCTCTTCATGCGAGATCTGCCAACTCTGAGCCAGAAGCTCTTGGGGGAGTTGACGAAATGGTAGAAGCCCGGCCTCGGCTCAAGCTGCGCGCCATACGTCTCGCCGCGAACACGCACGTCGGAGTGGTCGGTCACACGCTTCGGTTTGCGGATGGCCTGAACGTGCTTCGCGCGGACAACACCAGCGGGAAGTCCACTACGCTTCAGGCGATCATCTATGCATTGGGCGTCGAGGGTATGCTCAGTGCCCGTCGCGACATACCCCTTCCTCATGCGATGACGGAAAGCATCGAGATCGACGGAACCGAAGCTGAAGTGCTCTCTTCTTCTGTGGAGATAGAGATCGAAAACGGATTCGGTGATGTCATAACGGCGAAGCGTGTGGCGAAGCATCCAGTGGTCAGCACCTCACTCGTCAGCGTCCAGACATGCGCCGCGCTGACAGGTGGTGAGGAATCGCCTCGTCGGGACTTCTTCGTGCGACGCCCCGGATCAGCTCAGCGCGAAGCTGGATTCCACAGATTCTTGGCTGATTTCATCGGATGGACCCTCCCACATGTATCTCGGATGGATGGGAGCGAGTGTCCATTGTACCTTGAGACCCTTTTCCCATACTTCTACGTGGAGCAGAAGCACGGCTGGTCCGGAGTGCAGGCGAGGATTCCCACCTACTTTGGAATTCGGGATGTCGGAAGGCGCTCCGCTGAGTACATTCTCAACCTCGATGTCTTCGAGACAATTCTCATGGTTCAGAGACTGCGCTCGGCGATCGGTCTGCTCGAGTCCGAATGGAAGACCGCCCTTTCGGAACTCAACACGAAGGCGAATGCTGCTGGTGCTGCCCTTGCTGCAGAGCCCCGCTCCGTGTGCGACTCTTTGGACGCGGAGACCGCGCGCATCGTTGTGTACGTCGACCAGGACTGGTTAGGGATAGGCCAGGCCTTGCGAATCCTCCGCGCACAGCTCGAGGAGCGAGAGTCGCGCCCGGTTGCCAGTGTTGGCGATGTTGCAGGTGAACTGGAGGACCGGCTAGCGGACGCAGAGGAGTCGGTCGTCCTGACTATGAGCAGGTTGGCTGCCGTCATGGATGAGCGGACTGAACTCGATCTGCGGAGCGGAGAGCTGGAGCTGCGCATCGAAGCACTCGAGGAGGACCTGCAACGACAGAAGGACGCGCTCACCCTTGCCGACTTGGGATCTCAAGTCGCGGCCCTAGCCGCGGGAGAACGCATTTGCCCCACCTGTCATCAGGACATCGCCGATGGGATGGACGTCACGACGCACGCAATGACCGCGGTTGAGAGCATAGGGTACATCCGGCGACAGCTTGGCGCGTTCCGAGCGAGCCTCGAGGACGTGACGCGTTCTCGCAACGCCATGGAGTTGCGCGAAACCAGCATGCGAGAGGAACTCGCCAGGCAGCGCCGAAGTGTGCGCGCTGCGCGAGAGACCCTGTCCGAGCGAACCCAGGCCCCTTCTGTGGCAGACGTCAGCGATCGGGTCGCTATGCGTGACCGCGTTGAGCGTCTCGAGGGAGCCGCTGATGAGCTGGCGGATATGAAGCGCCGACTCCACGAGCTTGCCAGCAGCTATGAGGACCAGCGCCTGCGACTCAGCAGCCTCGACCCATCCAGCCTCTCGACTGCAGACGCGGAGAAGACGGGTGCGCTTCAGGAGTATGTGCGCAGTCAGCTATCTAGGTATCACTTTTCCTCGCTGTCAACTGACCAGATTGATATCAGTCCAGAGACCCTCCGGCCCGTTAATGAAGGGTTCGATCTTGGGTTCGACCTGTCTGCGAGTGACATGATTCGTCTCATCTGGGCGTACTTGGTTGGCCTTCTGCGGGTGAGTGAGGAGTACTCGGGGAACCACCCGGGACTCCTCATCTTCGATGAGCCGCGTCAGCAGGAGACTGCAAGCAGCAGCTTCAGGGAACTCCTGCACGAGGCGGCAGAGCAGGGCAATCGGGGATCTCAGGTCATCTTCGCCACCAGCGAGCCGCATGAGACGCTGGTGCAAATGCTCCAGGGGGTCACCTACTCGCTGCTGAGCATACCAGCGGGAGAGAAGCTCCTTCGACCTGATCAGTGGGAGGCCGAGTAGGCAGGCAGGAGCAAGTATCTGCCGAGTCCGGGGATCGAGGACTCGTTTCGTTCGCCGCTCATTGCCAAGAACGCACGTCAGACGAAACCGGCGGCCCCAACTCGCTGAGCGGTACTGCGAAGGGGGCCAGCTCGCGCTTCAGCAGACAGCGCGTCCGAGTCAGCTAGACTCTGACAAGAAGTGCGAAGGGGCGCGCTTCAACTGAAGCGCGAACACGTTGGCCTACTTGGCGGGGAATCGAGGGGGATATGCCGAAGCACTGTCCGGTCGATTTCGCTTCAGGATTGAGTGCGAAGCTAGCAGCGAGGTCTCGTCACGTATGCGCTTTCCTGGGTGCTGGTGTTGGAGCATCGTGTGGTCTGCCAGATCTGAACACCCTTCAGGCGAGTGTGCTGGCCAGCCTTGACGGAAGCATCAAGGATTCCATGGCTCTCCAACTCGAGGCCAGAAACCTCGAGGATGCGCTCAGCCGCTTGCGAAGGATCGCGGCACTGCTGGACGACGAGCAGACCATCGACGGACTCACGGGCATCGAGGCCGCCGACCTGGACAGGGCGGTCTGCCACGCTGTCGTCGGCTCTCTGGCGATTGATGAGGCTGACTTGTCCCCCGTGAGGTTGTTCGCCGCGTGGAGCGGCCGCTCAGCACACGACCTTCCTCTCGAGGTCTTCACCGTCAACTACGACCTTCTGCTGGAGACCGCGCTGGAGGATCGTGGTGTTCCGTACTTCGATGGGTTCGTGGGCAATCTCGAAGGTTCATTCCAAACCCAATTGGTGGAGTGTTCGCCCGGGGATCGCGATTGGGTCCCGTCGTTCTTCGTGCGGCTCTGGAAGCTCCATGGATCTGTCAACTGGGTTCGACGTAATGATGGGCGCGTCATTCGACTTGGTCACCCGGTACCAGAAGGTCTCGCTGCGGCCATCTACCCCTCAGACATGAAGTATGATGAGTCGCGCCGGGTGCCGTTTGTCGTGCTGGCAGACCGTCTGCGTCGCGCGCTGCAAGTGCCCGAAACGCTGGCGTTGATTGCTGGCTACTCCTTCGGCGATGACCACCTCAACGAAGTGATCTTTGACGCCGCCAGTAAATGCGAACGCTCGGAGACAGTCGCCTTCTGCTACGCGGACATTCCTGCGAAGCTCGCTGAGTTCGCTTTCGCCTTTCCGAACATGCAAGTAGTCTCGCCGGGAGAGGCGATTGTCGGCGGGGTCCGCGCAGAGTGGGAGAAGCCCGAGGATCCGCCGCCTGGCCTCTGGGAGCACGACAGCTTCTGTCTAGGGGACTTCACTCACCTCGCAGCCTACTTGGCTCGGAGCACGGCGCGAGAGTCGGAAGGCGACTCTAGCTTGGCGCAGCTCCTGGCTCAGGCGATGCAGGCTCCCACTGCCCAGGCTGAGGTGGCTGAGTAATGGCCGAACATGAGCCTACCTGTATCGGGCGTGTGAAGCATGTCCTTGGAGCGACGGTCACCGTGGCTTTGGATCCGGATCTGGCCGGCGTTGCGCCCATCTACCGCGGCAGACTTCAACCCGTCGGACAGATAGGCTCGCTGGTTCGCATCCCTCAAGGCTTGGTTGACTTGATCGGCACGGTGAGTCTCGTTGGAATCGCTGAGTTGGCTGGACCCATCCAACCTGCTCATGCTGCTCAACGCGACGAGCGGTGGCTCCAGATTCAGCTTCTGGGTGAGATTGATCGGGGCACCGGACGATTCCAGCGCGGTGTCGGGTCCTATCCGGCGCTCGATGATGCAGTGCATTTCGCAACGCCACACCAACTCAAGTCCGTGTTTCCGCACCCGGATGACCAACACGTGCGGCTTGGGTGTCTGGCCGCTGCGGAGGAGGTTCCGGTTGCCCTCAGCGCTTCCCGGCTCGTTGTGCGGCATGCGGCGGTTGTCGGCTCAACGGGATCCGGGAAGACGAGCGCGGTGTCCTCGATTCTGCAGAGTTTCGTCAACGGTGGTTGGACGGCGGCCAACATCGTCGTAATCGATCCTCATGGCGAGTACGGGAGTGCGATGGGGAAACACGCATCCGTGCGAAGTGTCTTGCAGCAGGGCGACTCCGGTCTCCGAATACCCTACTGGGCTCTGCCTGCGGAGGACATATCGAGGGTGTTCACCGGGACTACTGGCGGGGCCACCTGGGCAAAGCGGTTCGGTGAACTGGTCACTGAAGAGCGACGCAGATTCGCCGAATCCGCAGACTGGTTGACGATGGATGCTGGCACGATAACGCCAGACACGCCCATACCGTTCGATCTTCGCACAGTGTGGCTTGCCATTGACAGAGAAGACCGAGAGACGCGAACAAACAAGAACGATGCGACCACTGCGTGTCTTGAAGCACCGGGGGATGCAGCTACCCTCCAGTCCGCGCGGTTCGCACCCTACGGACCGGGCGGACAGCCTCCTCATCAAGCGCCGACCTTCGGCGTGTATGGCACGATGCCGGCTCTCCTGCGACTGGGGTTGCTGGATCCTCAGCTCCGGTTCCTTCAGGAGCCTGCGGGAGACCCTCAGGGTCCTGATCCACTGCTACCTGTTGTTCAGGAGTGGCTGGGTGGAGCGAAGCCAGTCTCCGTCCTGGACTTCAGTGGCGTACCCGGCGTCGCCACTGACATGGCGATTGGGGTCGTGCTCAACCTCCTTTTCGAGGTCTGCCTACGAGCGGAGCCTGAAGGTCCGGGCTTGGGCCGTCCCAGTCCGGTCTTCATCGTTCTCGAGGAGGCACACAGGTACTTGGGACAGACCGCATCAATCATGGCCCAGAGGTCGGCCAACAGAATCGCGCGAGAAGGCAGGAAGTATGGGATCGGATTGTTGCTCGTGACACAGCGGCCGACCGAGCTCCCGGAAACTGCATTGGCCCAGTGTGGGACGATAATCGCGATGAGGCTCTCAAACTCCGGGGACCAGAATGCGATCAAGGCTGCTCTCCCTGACGCCATTGCGGGCTTGGCAGACGTTCTACCGTCACTCCGCACCCACGAGGCAATCGTCAGCGGCGAAGCGGTGGTGCTGCCTGCTCGAGCGCGTCTGGATCATCCGAACCCATGGCCAAGTGCGCAGGATCCCTCGGTGGAGAGGTGGCGAGCGGAACCTGACGTTCCAGACGTCGCGAACGCTCTGGCTGCTTGGCGGGGGACGTACGAAGGAGGAGCGGAAGAATGATTGAATGGATTCCAGTCACCGGTTCGTCACGCATCGTGGCTGAGGCGTACGATGCGGAGAGCGAGACTATCTACGTTCGGTTTCCTGAGGGGGTGGAGTGGTGCTACTCGGCGTGCCCTCCTCACGTCTGGGAGGAATTCACGGCGCCCGGACAATCTCGGGGTCAGTACATTCATCGAGTGCTGAATCACAAACCCAACTGCAGACACGCAGGCTAACGGGGGAACCTGACGGACTGGCTTCGCTCACCGCTTATCCCCACCAACGTTACCCCCATTCTGGACAGCTGCGGCGAGTGGGCGATTAACGCGTCCGTGCTTATTGCCGGAGAACGACGACCGCGACGCACGCGATGAGCCTGATGACCAAACGTCAGGCCCCTCGAATAGAATGGACATATGAACCTCATCAAGTCGAAGCAGCGCGTCGCGGATCACGGCGAGGTATTCACTCCCACGTGGTTGGTCGATGCGATGCTTGATCTCGTCAAAGGCGAAACCGAGCGGATTGACGCGCGTTTCCTGGAACCGGCGTGTGGCAGTGGGAACTTCCTCGTCCGTGTCCTGCAGCGCAAGCTCGCCGCGGTCGACCTGAAGTTCGGGAAGTCGGAGTTCAACAGGGGCCAGTACGCCCTGCTCGCGCTGATGTCCTGTTACGGCATCGAACTTCTGCCGGACAACATCCTTGAGTGTCGCGCTGACATGCTCGGAGTCCTGGCTGAGTACCTGGTACTCGATGAATCAGACGACCTCTGCCGTGCCGCCTCCTACGTGCTGTCACAGAACCTCGTTCACGGTGACGCTCTAACGATGCGCACCAGCGATGACCAGGCAATCAAGTTCGCTGAGTGGGGCTACCTCGGCAGAGGCAAGTTCCAGCGTCGCGACTTCCGTCTTGACGCCTTGGCTCAATCGTCGGCATTCAGTGAGAAGGGCACGCTCTTCGCGGATCTTGCGAGGCATGACATCTTCGTGCCGATTAAGACCTACCCGCCGGTAACGGCGACTGAGCTCGCCCGCATGGTTGCCGGCGATGACACCGGGAGCTGACATGAACAGCCAGGTGCAGCTCTCGCTTCGCGGCCGCAACCCCGATGTATTGACGTGCATCGCGAACCTCTCCAACGATGAAGTCTTCACGCCGCCCGAGTTCGCCAACAGGATGCTAGACGGCGTTGCGGCTGCCTGGACCGCAGACAACAACGGCGCGAGCATCTGGTCAGATGGGTCAGTGAGGTTCCTCGACCCATTTACCAAGTCTGGTGTCTTCCTCCGCGAGATCACGAGCCGACTTACGAAGGGCCTGGCGGATGAGATTCCGGACCTTCAAGAGCGCGTCGATCACATCTTGACCAACCAGGTATTCGGCATCGGTATCACACAGCTCACCAGCCTGCTTGCTCGTCGAAGCGTGTATTGCTCGAAGCATGCTCTGGGTGAGCACTCTATCGCTAGGTCGTTCACTAGCGACCAGGGCAACATCTGGTTCGAACGCACCGAGCACACATGGGCCGACGGCAGGTGCAAGTACTGCGGTGCGAGCAAGAAGACGCTGGACAGGGGCGGTGACCTCGAAACGCACGCGTACGCCCTAATCCACGCCGACGACGTCAACGCTCGTGTGGCCGAGTTACTTGGAGGAGAAATGCAGTTCGACGTGATCATTGGGAATCCGCCGTATCAGCTCAACACGGACGGATTCGGCACACAGGCGCGCCCCATCTACCAGCAGTTCGTCCAGCAGGCCAAGGCCCTCGAGCCCCGATTCCTCTGCATGATCATCCCCGCACGGTGGTTCTCTGGCGGCATGGGACTAGATGAGTTTCGCGAGTCGATGCTGTCCGACGACCGAGTGCGCTCAATCGACGATTACCTCACCGCTTCGGACGTCTTTCCCGGAGTCGGCCTCAAGGGCGGCGTCTGCTACTTCGTCTGGGAACGAGACAATCCCGGAGCCTGTCGTGTCACCACGCACTATAAGGACGAGCAGCCCTCCGTTGCCAACCGGCCACTCCTCGAGGAGGGCGCCGACATCTTCATCCGCTTCAATGAAGGGTTGGCAATCCTCAAGAAGGTCGCCGTTGTCGAGACGGGCAGTGGCGTGTCTCTTGAGCTTCCTGAGGAGAAGAAGTTCATGAGCTTGGTCAGCTCGATTGGCGCATTTGGGCTCGACACCACCTTCAGGGGCAAGGAGAAGGGGTCCAAGGATGACCTCAAGGTCTACAGGAACGGCGGAGTCGGATACGTCGCAAGGTCGCAGATCACGAAGGAACGAGCCGCCTTCGACAAATGGAAGGTCTTCGTTGGCGCGGCTGCACCTGGCACCGGTAACAAGGACACGTACCCGCATCGAATCCTCAGCACACCGTTCATCGGAGAACCCGGAAGCATCTCATCATGGACATACAACTACGTCGGGCCGTTCGAATCGAAGGCCGAGGCTGAGAGTGTGTTGTCCTATCTTACCTGCCGGCTGACTCGCCTCCTGATTCTCTTGCACAAGCCATCCCAACACACGAACCGCAAAGTCTACACGTTCGTGCCGACCCAAGAATGGACGCGAGAGTGGACGGACGCGGACCTCTACAAGAAGTACGGCTTGTCGGAAAGCGAGATCGCGTTCGTCGAGAAGCTGGTACGCCCCATGGAGTTCCAGCGGAGTCTCGAGGAATGAGCAGGACCATTGAGGACATCCTTGCGCCGAAGCCGAATAGGCGACCGTGCATTTATGCGTACTCGATCGACGATGAGGCGCACAAGGGTCTTCTGAAGGTCGGGCAGACCACACGCGACGTGAAGCAGCGGGTCGCCGAACAAGTCACGACCGCCGCCATCAAGAACTACAAAATCGAAATCCACGAACCCGCCGAGCGCGATGACGGAACGGTGTTCAGCGACCACCAGGTGCGCACAGCGCTAGCCAGGAGGGGTTTCGAGAACGTCGAGCTGGAGTGGGTGCGGTGCTCCGTCGCCGACGTGCGAACGGTGCTCGCTGAGCTCCGGACCGGTCAGGAGTTCACTGGGACACACCATGAGACGTTCGCGATGCGCCGGGAACAGGCCGACGCCGTAGAGAAGACCCATGCCTACTTCCACTCTGTCTGGGCAGAGGACATGCACGCGGTTCCGCGCTTCCTGTGGAACGCGAAGATGCGCTTCGGCAAGACGTTCACCGCGTATCAGCTGGCCAAGAAGCTAGGCGCGCGACGGGTGTTAGTGGTGACCTTCAAGCCGGCAGTCGAGGATGCGTGGCAAACCGATCTCGAGACTCACACGGACTTCGATGGGTGGCGGTACATGTCCCGTCACTCCGACCTGGACCCCAGTAGAATCAGTCGCAGGACGCCCCTGGTCTACTTCGGCTCCTTTCAAGATCTCCTTGGTCGCGACGAGGCGGGCAATATCAAGCCGAAGAACGAATGGCTCCACAAGGTGGAGTGGGATCTCGTCGTCTTCGACGAGTACCACTTCGGCGCATGGCGGGAGACCGCGAAGGAGCTGTTTGAGGGTGAGGACGATACGGTCGCCAAGAAGGAGACCAAACTCGAGTACGCCGTCGGCCTGCAGGTGGTGAACGAGGACCTGAGCGAGCTCTCAGCGAAGGAGACCGAGTTCCTTCCCATCACAACGAAAGCCTACTTGTATCTTTCGGGGACGCCGTTCAAGGCGCTAGCGACTGGCGAGTTCATTGAGGAACAGATCTTCAACTGGACGTACACCGATGAGCAGCGTGTCAAAGAAGAGTTCGCCTCATCGCACCCCGGCGACTGGAATCCTTACGGAGCGCTGCCCCAGATGCGCCTGCTCACGTACCAAATGCCGGACGAGTTGCTCGCGATCGCGAGCGCCGGAGAGTTCGACGAGTTCGACCTCAATGCGTTCTTCGCAGCTACCGGCGTTGGAGCGGAGGCTCAGTTCGAGCACAAGAGTGACGTACAGAAGTGGCTTGACATCATCCGGGGTGCATACGCGCCTCAGATTGTCGACGCCCTGAAGACCGCAACTCGCCCACCGTGGCCCTATTCAGACGTCCGCCTGTTGCCCTACTTGCAGCACTCATTCTGGTTCATGCCGAACGTCGCCGCCTGTCACGCAATGGCGAACTTGCTGGCGGAGAAGCACAACACCTTCTGGCATGACTGCGAGGTGGTGGTCTCAGCGGGTGCATCGGCGGGCATCGGCCTTGACGCCTTGCCGCCCGTGCGTTCGGCGATTGGCGGCGGATTCGACACGAAGACCATCACGCTATCGTGCGGCAAGCTGACAACTGGCGTGACCGTGCCGCAGTGGTCGTCAATCCTGATGCTCCGGAACCTCAGCTCACCCGAGACGTACTTCCAAGCTGCGTTTCGTGTGCAATCGCCCTGGTCGATCAAGAACCCCAACGGCAACGACCCAAATGAAGAGGAGATCCTCAAGCCCATCTGCTTCGTGTTCGACTTCGCGCCCACTCGAGCACTGCGGCAACTGTCTGAGTATGGGCTGGGACTCTCCCCGAACGAGAGGAACCCGGAGAATGCGGTCAAGGACCTCGTCTCGTTCCTGCCGGTGCTGGCATACGACGGCGCCAACATGGTGCCGATCGATGCGGGGAGCATTCTCGACATCGCGATGGCAGGCACGTCGGGGACGCTACTGGCCCGCAAGTGGGAGTCTGCCCTGCTTGTGAATGTCGACAACGACACGCTGCGCCGCATCCTGGACAACCCGGAGGCGATGGCCGCAGTTGAGCGCATTGAGGGGTGGCGCGCGCTCGGTGACAACATCATCGAGACGATCATCAATAAGAGCGACAAGGTCAAGGACCTCAAGAGCAAGGCCAAGGACGGGAAGCTGACTGCGAAGCAGAAGCGGGAACTCACTGCGGAAGAGAAGGAATACAAGTCCAAGCGCAAGCTCGTCCAAGAGAAGCTAGTCAAGTTCGCCACGCGTATTCCGGCGTTCATGTACCTGACTGACTTCCGCGAGAACACGCTGCAGGATGTTATCACCAAGCTCGAGCCGGACTTGTTCCTCGCGGTCACGGGTCTCACGGTGAAGGACTTCCATCTGCTCGTTCGGCTCAAGGTGTTCAACACTGAACGCATGAATCAGGCCGTCTTCGCATTCCGCCGCTACGAGGATGCTTCATTGCGCTACACCGGAATCGACAGCCATCCGGGGCTGACACACTACGGTCTGTACGACACCGTGGTGGCGAGGGAAGAGGCAACAGATGCGTACCGTTAGGGCGTGGCTTGAGGGGGGCCGCGAAGGGGCTAGCCCTGAGATCCAGCGCACAACGCTGCGCGTTGCCGCTCCCATCAAGAGACGTTAGGCGGACTGTCACTCTCACCCCAGGCTGCTAGGCTACCCTAGACAGGTGGATTCGCCCGTTCCGGGCCGGCGGTTCGTGGGAGGCACTGATGACGTACTACCTGTACGAGGGTGAGATCAGGAACGACGAGTATGCAGCGGAGTCCGTGCTTGGCGTGCTCGAGAGAGTCGCGGCGCTCTACAGACCTGACAGCGCAGAACTACAGTTCGCCGGCGATCTCATCATCTACACCGAGAGCAGTTGGCAGGAACTCCTGAACGATTACCGTGACGAGGAGGACGAGCCGGACGCGCTCGAAAGCTTCCTCCGGATGACGGGGGCACCCGAGCACATCCCTGACACTCAACTCCTACTGTTCGTTTCCGCCTTCCCACTGGGGGGTCCGTCCGAGCCAGAGCGCAAGGAGGTTTATCGGGTCATCTCTCCGAGTCCGTCTGCATCGGAAATCGAGGGCATCTTCGATGCGGTCCTCCCGGACTTCGCGTATCGGATTCGGGAGGACTCGCACTAGGCTGAGAGACGAGTGCTGCGGGCAGGCGCCTAACCCATATTCCGTACAGACAAGTCTCGGCCGGGCGAGCTAGGCCCGGCAAGACGAGGACAAGCCTCGTCTTGCACGTCAAACGCAACCACGTTATGCGCTGCTACTCTTCCGATGCGTCGGACTCGGGCCCGCGGCCGGTCAGGTCGAGCCAGGTCTGTAGGAACTGAATCTGCGCGTCGATCTGCCTGAGTTCCTGCTCACGGTTTCTGCAGTCCTTCATGTTGGCCAAGTTCGCCACCATATCGAAGACTGTCGGGGGTCGATCGAGCTTGGCCAGGTACTCGTTGCGTACCACCTGCATGCGACCAGGGTTCGCTGTTGCACGGAACTCGCTGACGCGCTCGATGCCCCGCGAGAAGAGGAGTTTCAGCAGGCCGTCTATCTCCTGCTGCGCGCACGTGAGACTCTGCTCCCGGAGAACAGCCGGTAGGTTCTCAGCAGTCAGCTTGTCGTCGGCCTCTGCATCAGCAACGCTTTGCAGGAAGCCAAGCTCCTCTCTGAGGAAGTCGAAGTGCTCGTCCACGGCCCCCAAGTGATTGGCGATGATTCGGAACTGCTGTCGTACGGCCATAGCCGTGCCTTTTCGTGGCTTGTAGCCCAGTTGATGCTCAATCTGACCCCACGCCTCTTCGGCCATGGTTCTGAGCTGGAGCTCACACCACGGTCGAGCTTCCTGGGCTACCTGGCTGTCCTTGAGCTGCAGGCTGTAATGAAGAGAAGCGTAGCCGCTCTCCTTGTGTGAGCGCTCGAAGTGACTAAGGCCAAGCCTCGCGAGTAGATCCTCGGGCAGATAGGCCTTCGGTGGATCATCCTCGGAAATGACGAATCCACAGTCATCCCGCAGCAGCTTGTCGACAGTCAGTAGGTCACCCAGGAACCGAACGACGATTCGCATACCGATCACGTCGGGCATGCGCCGCATGTTGCGACGAGTAAGGCCGCCCTTGAAGTATCCTGGGTGTCTCTTGATCTTGTCGACGACACTCTCCGGACGCTTGATGCGACTGTAGATGCGCTCGATTGGGGAGGGCGCGACCAAGTCGCCCCCTGGGCTTCTCTCAACCCAGAACTGTGGACGGTCAACCCAAAACTCAGGCTTCCGCCAGGGCTTGGTGAGCGCCTTGATTTCGGCCTGGGTGGGCGCGAGCACATCTCGGTAGTACTCGCTATACGCCTGTAGGAAGTTCAGCGGCTGCATCTTGTGCCCCTCTCAGCCTGCGCTTTCCCAGGCTATTCTCGCACAACAGGATTCGTGAGGCCGCAGTGTCCGCGCCCAGAGGCTCGACTTCTGCGCGCCTAACCCGCTTCCACACAGACGGCGTGGCCCATGTGGCGGTATCCTAGAGCAACTGCGGCGCGCGGCCGCTTCGCCGCTGAAGGGCCAACACGTTGGCTCGATTGTCCGATCATCGCGGGGAGGCGCCATGATCCAGAAGTCTCTCGTCGACATGCTGTTCCGCGCATCCCACATGAAACGGTGGACCGATAGGGTGCGCCCGACCGACTTCACCGTCCTCGGCAAAGAGGCGCACGCAATGTCGGCCGCTTGGCTCTTGGGTCGCGCTCACGAAGTTGACAACAACGTCGACCTCAACTGGGCACTCATAGTAGAGGCGGGGATATTCTCGTTGCTTGAGAAGTGCGTGCTTTCGGACATCAAGTCACAAGTCTTCGATGAACTGCTCGAGGACGGTTCTGCAAACGCTGCGCTGACATCCCACGTCCTGCAAACACTCAAGGATCCGGTTGGCGACGTGAATCGGCGCCTGTTCGAGCGTCTTGAGTCGTACCTGACGTCTGGTAGACACAAGCAAGAAGGAACTGAGTACGAGATACTGCGCGCAAGCAGTTGGCTTGCGAGTGACTGGGAGTGGCGCCTGATCCAAGGATGGGGCGATGAGTCGGTCTTCTCCATCGAAGACATCCGGACGGCCCTTGATGATTCGTTCCCCGAAGTGGAAGATTGGGCAGGGAAGCTGCGCCATGGACACCAACACGGGAACCAGGATCTCAGCAGCCTTTGGGACCTATGTGGTCGTCTGCGGTTTCAGGATCGCTGGACGCAGACACCCGTCATCCCACGCCGCACCGTGCTCGATCACGAGATGATTGTGGGTTGTCTCGCCTACCTGGCGTTCATGGACGTGTTGCCTGCAGCGGATGACAAGCCTACGAGTGAAGACAACACTCTGCCACCGGAGGCCAAGCGTGCGGCGAGAGATTTCTTTGCCGGCATGTTCCATGACATGGCAGAGGCTACAACCAGGGACATTATTGCCCCCGTCAAGGGCATAGCCCCTGCAGTCAGTGCGCGAATTGATGTACTTGAGCGCGCGTACTTCGATGATGATCTAGGGCCTCTGATTGGCGATGAGTCGTGGCGAGTGGAATTCGAACACTATGTTCTGGCGCCATTCGACGAAACAACGGACGAGTACAACGGTCGGAGTATCAAAGGCTGCGATGTGTTCGCTGCTTTCATGGAAGCCTACTACTCCATAAAGTGTGGCACTTACTCACCGTGGCTGCGAAATGCGCTTCTACACATGTTTGAGCACAGACGGCAGTACTCGCCCAGGCACCAAGATGCTGTTGGCGGCGTCATCTTCAACGGTGTCGATTTCGAGGTTGTGTACGAGCTCTGCTTCCATGACATGGAGATGGAGCTTCGCCGAATCGGCTAGTAATGGAAGCGTGCTAACCCCGGTTTGGAGCCGGCCGGCGCCGGCTCGAAGTGGCATGTAGATGCACGGCGGCCAAGGGCGCCGCCACTCAAACCGAAGAACGTCACAGTTGTGGAGGCGGTACCATGCGGACTGAGAATGGCCAGATAGTCGGCGACTTCAAACTCCAGAATTCCCTGCAGCTGAACGGTCAGGTCACGGGTTCATTGATTGTTCAGCCGGGAGTTGAGCTCATCATGAACGGCATGATCTGCCGGGATCTCATTCTTCGGCCAGGTTCCCGTGTGGAGGTCAATGGAACCGTCGAGGGCGATGTGACGAACTCTGCCGCCACGCTACACGTGAGGGGTGTCGTGAACGGTTCGGTCCATACAAACGATGGGCAGACGACCGTCGACACGAATGCAATCGTTCGTGGCGAAATCGAAGGTAGCTAGTACCTACTGACGGGAGCCAGTATGGTTGAGCCAACTGAGCTGTGATTGGTCAGAGTCTACCGCCGACTTGGACCTGATGCTGAGGAGAAGGTCCTCGTGGAGATTCCCGTGCCTCACAGCCGCTGGCAGAACACGACGCATGCAATTCTGCAGGCCTGGCGACATGTGACTCCTTGGGAAGTCCGCGCGGAGGTGTTCGACCCAAGGAACGTCGTCGCCGCGTTGTCATACGACCCGCTGGACTACCCGGAGAGGGTTGACGAAGGCTAATGGATGAGCAGCGCGCCTAACCCGCGCATCCAACACACAGCCACCAGCGTCACACTTCCAGCAAGCGCATTCGCTGCTGCTGACGAGCTAGACGTTCTGTGCAAGTGAAGAGGCGGGGTTCGGGGGGACGTTGGCGCGAGTTGACCGACAGAAACTGGAGGCTGCGATTCAGGAGGGCGAGGCGCTTCTCGCTCACCTTGAGGACGGTAAGCCGCTTCCAGACGGACTGAGACCCAGCACGGCCATGTCTCGATATGCAGCTGCCGGCAAGCGCCTGATGGGGGGCGTCTACGGCCCTCGGAGTCGTGCAGCCAAGACGTTCGGAAACTATGCACACACGCCACAGGACCCGGTCTACGGATACAAGCACGGGCTCAAGAGCATGATCGATGCTCTTTACGTCGCGATTGATGAGCTTGAAGCTGGGACCTGCGCCGGAAACGATGATGGGCAATTAGGCTACTCGGTGCAGCAAGTTCTCGAGCAACGTGACATCTTCATGAGTGGATTGTACGAACTGGCGAGTGGAGGACTCTCCATTGATTGGCCACACCAGGACGATGTCTCGCGTCACGTAGGAATCCATCCCGACCTTGGAGCCTTGGTCGCACAGAGATTGAAGGACGACGGCTTGCTAAGCTTCGAGACCTTTGGGCCAGCTCTCTCCCTCACGCAGGCCGGCCGTGAACGTGTAGAGAGACTATCCCAGCAGGCGAAGGCTCCCGCGCACGGCCGCTATCCGCTGTGGCGTCGTGCTGGTGGCTGGCTCAGGGATACGATTATGGGGCGAAGCGGCTTCATTCAGGCCATAGCATTCTGGGTCTTGCTGGTAGCCGGGGCGGTCACAATCTGGTGGATTGTGTCGCAGTAGTCACTACACAGCACCAGCGGATGGAGCAGATGGCCAACGCGTGCGAGAATCACTGAGAACCGAGCGGCGCGCATGGTGGGCCGCTTCACGTTCGCCATGAGAACGCCGCTCACCTGCCGCGCTCGCCCTCACCCTACTCCCACCGGAAGAACCGCCACGCCAGCACCACGCTCGCCAGCGCGATCCCGCCGAAGATCCACCACGCGTTCCCCGGGTCGAGCCCGAGCCACGGCTCGTGCATGATCCGCACCGCGTGCCACAGGGGCGTGAAGTCCGACATCGCCTGCATCTCCGAGGTCAGCACCTCGCGCGGAGGGCCGGCGCCGCCGAGCATCATCATGATGAACCACGCGAGCAGGCCCACCGCTTGCGCCGAGCGTGCCGTCGGCAGCACGGAGCCTAAGAAGATGCCGAACGCGGCAAAGCCGAGCGCGATCACCACGAACGCGCCGAGTGCGCCGAGCAGCGAGTCCGGCCAGCTGAAGTCGTAGACGAGCTCAGCGGCGATCAGCAGGAGCACGCTCGAGATCGTCGAGAGCACGAACGACACGACGACCTGGGCGCCGGCCACCGTCCACACGCTCACGCCCGAGGCGTGGTAGCGCTTGAGCACGCCGCGCTCGCGGTTGCCGGCGATGTGCACGGGGATGCTGATGAGCGACACCGACAGCACCACGAGCGCCACGTACGCGGGCACGTAGTAGGTCATCGGCCCGACGCCTGCGTACACGAGCATCCCGTCTTCGGCAGATGAAGGCTCATTGCCGAACACGCCTCCGAGCACGAGCAGGATGATGACCGGCAGGGCGAGCGAGAAGAGCGCGGTCATGGGGTCGCGCACGAACAGCTTGATCTCGACCCAGGATAGGCGCAGGAGCGATCGCATCTAGGCTCTCCCTCCCGTGATCTGCAGGAAGACGTCTTCCAGGCTCGCGCGGCGCACCTGCAGGTCGGTGGGCGCGTGGCCGTGGGCGACGAGCGCTGCGCCCACGTGCGCGAGCAGCGGACCCTCGCCGGTGACGGTGACGCGCGGGCCGGTGCGCGTGACTTGCAGGGCGCCGGGGACGGAGTCGAGGAAGGCGAGGCCGGGAGTGGGCGCGGCGGCGCTCTCCTCGGCAAGTGTGAATGTGACCTCGACGCCGTCGGAGTACCGGTCGATGAGCTCGGTGGGCGTGCCGATGTCCACCACCCGCTTGTCGGCGATGACGGCGAGCCGGTCGCACAGCGTCTCGGCCTCGTCCATGAAGTGCGTCACGAGCACGACGGCGAACACCGTCCCTAGGCCTGCAGCGATCGTGTCTGTCTCGTGCCGCGTGTTGACGGGGGAGGGATTTCACTGATAGCCTCGGTTTCACCAACTGGTGAAAGGGCGGATTGCAGTGAAAGTCCAGGAGCTCGTAGAGAGACTGCCCGAGGCGCTTGAGGAGTGTCTCAGCGCCGTTCCACGTTCAGAAATCATCCAGGTAGACCGTGAGGTCCGGCTGAAGAACGGGACGCTGGCGGGCTTGGTCGTGGACCTGAGAGTCCTGGGTCGGGGGCAGAAGATGCTGGTTGAGGCCAAGTCAAGCGGTCAACCGCGCCGTGCGCGAGAGGCCATCGATCAACTCAAGCGGATGCTGTCCGACTCTCAAATGAGCGACGCGTATCCGGTGTTCGCTGCCCCGTACATATCCGAGGCCAGTGCCCGGATCTGTCGCGACTTCGACACAGGATACGTGGACCTGGTTGGTAACTGCAGGCTCGCATTCAAGAATGCCTACATTGAGAAGGTCTCACCGGAAAACACCTACAAGGAACGACGCGGCCGGGCATCGTTGTTCTCGCCGAAATCATCACGCGTGATTCGCCTCATGCTGGGTGAATCGCGCTCATGGCGGGTTCAGCAGCTTGCCACCGCCGCCGAGGTGAGCCTCGGTCTGGTCTCGAAAGTGAAGAAGGAACTCGAAGAGCGAGAATGGATCATCTCCACTGCGGACGGGGTGAAGCTCTCGGATCCCGAGCGGGTTCTAATGGAATGGGCACAGGAGTACTCGTACAGGAAGAACATGGTTGGCGAGTACTACACGCTGGCCGGCACGAATGACGCCGAAACGGCCATCACGGGATGGTGCGAAGAGAAACGAGTGCGGTATGCCCTGACCGGCTTCTCTGGTGCTCGCATGTCGTCTCCCAAGGTCAGGTACAACCGGTCGACAGTCTACGTGGAGTCAAACGTCGACGCTGTTGCCGCCGGCACGGAGCTCAAAGCCGTAGAGACGGGCGGCAATGTCCTGCTGTTGAAGCCGTACGATGAAGGCGTTTTCCAGGGGTCTCGCGTCCTGTACGGCAATCGCGTGGTGTCGCCCGTGCAGCTGTACCTCGACCTACAGTCCATGCCCGGGCGCGGTGAAGAGGCGGCCGAAGAGGTGCTCGTCAGAGAACTGAGGCCGCTATGGTAAAGAGCGCGGCTGACTATCCGCCTGATGCTGTTGAGGCCGCGAAGTCCGTCCTCGTCGAACTCGTGCACATCCTTGGCGAGTATCGTGACGACATGGTCATCGTCGGAGGATGGGTACCGCCGCTGCTCATGCCCGACAGCTCCGGTCATGTCGGCAGCACTGACGTCGACGTCGCGCTGAACCACCTGGCGGAGAACGACGAGACCTACTCCCGAATCTCAGATTCCCTGGCGGCTCGCGGTTACGAGCAGGACGAGAAGCAGCCGTTCATCTGGTATCGCACGGTCGAGATCAACGGAGATCCCATTGTCGTGGAAGTCGACTTCCTCGCAGGGGAGTATGGCGGCCGGGGCAAGAACCGTAGGACTCAGCGGGTCCAGGACTTGATGCCACGGAAAGCGCGTGGCGCCGATCTCCTGTTCGAGAAGTCCGTGGAGCGTGAGGTCACGGCGCAGCTGCCTGACGGTGCGCTGGACTCAGTCGTTGTGAAGGTCGCTGGCGTCGTCCCGTACATCGTGATGAAGAGCGCAGCTCTGAACACGCGAATCAAGGAGAAGGACGCCTACGACATATGGTTCACGCTGACGAACTATCCAGGAGGCGCGGCTGCCATTGCGAGCGAGTTCGAGGGCTTGACGGACCACGGTCTCGTTACCGAGGCGATCGAGGTACTCACATCGAAGTACGCCTCACCGAACCACTTCGGTCCCACGTCGGTAGCTGTCTTCCTCGAGCTCGATGGAGAAGACGCGGAGCTGGCCAAACGCGATGCCTACGAGCGGGTGCAGGCTCTGCTTCGATCCATGTTGGCCAAGGGCGGGTGAATCACCGTCGCGCCACCGCCCCTCTCCCTACTCCCACCTGAAGAACCGTCACGCGAGCGCCACGCTTGCAAGCGCGATCCCGCCGAAGATCCACCACGCGTTCCCCGGATCGAGTCCGAGCCACGGCTCGTGCATGATCCGCACGGCGTGCCACAGGGGCGTGAAGTCCGACATGGCCTGCATCTCCGAGGTCAGCACCTCGCGCGGAGGGCCGGCGCCGCCGAGCATCATCATGATGAACCACGCGAGCAGGCCGAGCGCTTGCGCGGGCCGTGCCGTCGGCAGAACAGAGCCCAAGAAGATGCCGAAGGCGGCGAGGCCGAGTGCGATCACCACGAACGCGCCGAGCGCGCCGAGCACCGAGTCGGGCCAGCTGAAGTCGTAGACGAGCTCTGCTGCGATCAGCAGCAGCACGCTCGAGATTGCGGACAGCACGAACGACACGACGACCTGGGCGCGTGGCCGTGGGCGACGAGCGCGGCGCCCACGTGCGCG
>Ga0068714_10001912_pt1 | contig 28333 bp, 24 predicted proteins | sample MTBNYHSulfiMetaG_FD_62988 | JGI IMG/M metagenome (GOLD analysis project Ga0068714, IMG submission 62988) | Enrichment culture microbial communities from rom New York Harbor, USA that are MTBE-degrading - MTBE-NYH (New York Harbor Sulfidogenic)... | ecosystem: Environmental > Aquatic > Marine >...
CCGTGGGAGTGAAGGCAGTTGAGGGGGTCGGTGGGGCCGTAGAGGGCCACGAAGGGCTTTCCTAAGGCCGCGGCCAGGTGCATCAACCCAGAGTCGTTGGTCAGGAGGAGGTCCAGCTCGCCGATCAGGGCCGCGGCCTGGCCCAGGCTGGTTTGGCCGGTCAGGTCGACCACCTCCACCCCGGTCTTTGAGGAGAGCGACTCGGCCGCCCGCCGGGCCGGCTCCCGTTCCCTCTCCGAGCCCAGGATCAGGATCCTGGCCGGCCCGTCCCCGGCCAGCTCTCCGCCGGCCAGGCCGAACCTCTCCGCCGGCCAGGCCTTGGCCGGGCCGAAGGCCGCTCCCGGGGCCAGGCCGATGAGCCTTTCCCGGGGGCCGGACCCGGCCAGCCGGGCCCGGGCCTGGTTCCTCAGGCGTTGGGGGAGGGAGAGCCCGACCCGCCTGACCTTCACCGAAAGCCCCAGAAAGGCCAGGAGCCCCAGGTAGCCCTCCACCTGGGAGCCCAGGTGGAGGGGGGTGGTGAAGGGGACCGGGTCGGTCAGGAGGAGGGAGCGCCCGTCCCTGGCGTAGCCGATCCTCCGGGGGATCCGGGCCAGGGCCAGGACCAGGGCCGAGTCCAGGGAGTTGGTCAGGAGGAGGCCGGCCTGGAACCGGTCCTTCAGCTCCCGGGCCAGGGCCAGGCGGCCGCCGATCCCCTGGTGGGCCCCCCGGGCCTCGAAGGGGATCAGCTCCCTGATCCGGGGATCGTCCTCGAAAAGCTCCACCTGGGCCGCGGGCAGGAGAAGGGCCAGCTCCCAGCCGGGCAGGGCGGCCTCGAGGTTGTCCAGGACCGGGGTGGCCATGACCGCGTCGCCCAGCCAGTTGGGCATCCTGACGACCATCCTCCCCCGGGGCGGCAGCCTTCGCCGGGCCTTCTTGAGGAGGCCCGGGATGGCCCCCCGGCCGGCCGCGGCCTCCCTGGCCAGGGCGTTCAGGCCGGCCGGGTCGTCGATCTCCATCTCCAGCCGGGTCACGGCCAGGGGCCGGGCCAGGAGGTCTTGGAAGGGCTCCAGCTTGGGCCGGTCCTTCTGGGTGGTCACGATCAGCCCGGCCCCCAGGTCCTCGGCCCGGCGGTTGATGAGCTCCACCTGGGCCCGGGTGTAGGTCTGGTGGTCGGCCAGGAGGATCAGGTCCACCTGGGCCGGGCCCAGGGCGGCCAGGGACCCGGCCACCTGGCCCGGCCGGGCCACCCCGGCCGCGACCACGACCCTCTGGCCCTCCAGGTCCACCGGCCGGCCGGTCCGGCAGTCCTCCACCCCGGTGACCAGGTGGCGGGCCATGAAGACCGGTCTCCCCGGCCCCAGGCGGCCCAAAAGGGCCTTGGCCCGCTCCGCCTCCGGGGCCCGGTCGGCCCGGGTCAGAACAAAGGCCCCGGCCCGGTCCAGGGCGGAGGAGGGCTCCCGGAGCGGTCCGGCCGGAAAGACCCGCCCGTTGCCCAGGGGGGAGGTGGCGTCCAGAAGGACCAGGTCCAGGTTCCGGCCCAGGCTCAGGTGCTGGAACCCGTCGTCCAATAGGGCCACCCGGCAGCCCAGGTCCTGGGCCAGCCTGGTCCCGGCCGTCCGGTCCCGGCCGACGATGACCGTCAGGCCCTTCTCGGCGGCCAGGGCCAGGGCCTCGTCCCCCACCTCCTCCGGCCTCATCCCCGGCCGGACCAGGACCGGGCCTTGGCCGGCCGAGCCGCGGTAGCCCCGGAGGAGGACGGCCGGCCTGAACCCGTTCCGGGCCAGGGCCAGGGCCAGGCCGCGGACCAGGGGGGTCTTGCCCGTTCCGCCCAGGCTGAGGTTGCCGACGCTGATCACCGGCAACCGCCCCAGGCCCATCTTCAGCCACCCCCGGGCGAAAGCCTCGGTCCGGAGCCGCATCCCCAGCCCGTAGGCCCAGCCGGCCGGCCTTAAGCAGAGGCCGGCGGCCCGGGCCCAGGGGCCCGGCTCCGGCGACCATAGCCCGGCCGCCAACCGCTGGAGGAGCCCTACCATCCGAAGGCCCCGGCCACCAGGGCCACCACCCTCCCGGCCGCGCCCCGGTGGCTCAGGAAGACCTCCTTTCCCCGGCGGCCCATCTCCCGGGCCGCCCGGGGATCATCCAGGAGCCGGCTCCAGGTCCGGGCCAGGTCCTCTTGGCCGGAGACCAGGAGCCCGGCTCCGGCCTCCCTCAACCGGTCGGCCTCGGCGTGGAAGTTGTCCATGTGGCTCCCGAAAAGGACGGGGACCCCCAGGGCGGCCGGCTCCAGGACGTTGTGGCCTCCCTTGGGGACCAGGGAGCCGCCCACGAAGGCGGCCAGGCTCAAGGAGTAGAGGGAGGCCAGCCGGCCCAGGAGGTCCACCAGGAGAACGGACCGGTCCCCGGTCAGCTTCTCGCCCTTGCTCAGGCGGGCCAGGCCGAACCCCCCGGCCCGGACCAGGCCGGCCACCTCCTCCCCCCGGCCGGGGTCCCGGGGGGCCAGGATCAGGGCCAGATCCGGGCACCGGGAGCGGACCTCCAGGAAGGCCTTTAGGATCGGCTCCTCCTCCCCCGGGTGGGTGGAGCCGGCGGCCACCACCGGCCGGCCGGCGGCCAGCCCCACCTCCTCCGGGCTCACCGGCTCCGGCAAGGGCTGGTCGTACTTGAGGGAGCCGGTGACCTCCGCCGGGAGCCCGTCCAACCCAAGCCTTTGCCACCGCTCCAGGTCCAGCTCCGTGGGCAGGGCCACGGCCTTGAAGACCCCCAGGGTCTCCCGGAAGAACCAGGGACAAAGCCGATGGGACCGGTCCCGGGCGACCGAGATGCGGAAGTTGACCAGGGCCGCCGGGACGGACCGCCGCCGGCAGGCGGCCAGGAGGTTGGGCCAGACGTCGGTCTCGACGATGATCAATCCCCGGGGGCGAAGGCGGTCGAGATAGCGGGCCACGCTGGGCCAAAGATCCCAGGGAGCGTAGAAGGCGGCCTCGACCCTGCCCTTGGCCGCCTCCTCCCGGGCCTGGGCCAGCCCGGTGGCCGTGGCGGCGGAGAGCCAGAGCCTTTGGTCCGGCCAGGCCCGGCGGAGCTCCTCCAGAAGGGGCCGGGCCGAGATGACCTCTCCCAGGGACAGGGCGTGGATCCAAAGACCTCCCGGGGCCAGCCGGGGCAGCTTCAGCCCCAGCCGGGCCGGGGCCTGGGCCCGCCTCCGGGGATTGATCAGGGCCAGGGGGAGAAGGGCCAGTCCGGCCGGGACCTGGAGGAGGTTATAGAGGCTGGTGCTTAGCCAACTCATTGCCTGAGGGTGACCAGAAGATAGGCTCCGCTCAAGGAGAAGACGATGTTGGGCAGCCAGGCGGCCAGGATGATGGGCAGGGTCTGGGAGTGGCCCAGGGACCTGGAGATGGCGAAGAAGGCCAGGTAGGCGAAGGCCACCCCCACCCCCATGGCCGCCGAACGGGCCATGGCCGCCTCCTTGGGCTGGCGCAGGGTCAGGGGAATGGCCAGCAAGGTCAGGACGGTGCAGACAAAGGGCAGGGAGAACTTGACCTGGCGGTCGATCCGGTAGTAGGTGGTGTCGTAGCCTTCCCGCCTGAGCCGGGCGATGAAGGAATCCAGCTCGGCCAGGCTCATCTGATCGGCCGTCTTCTCCTCATAGCGGAAGTCCTCGGGCTTGACCTGGAGGAGGATCGGCTTCCGGTCGAAGGTGGAGGTCTTGAAATGGCCCCTGGGGCCGATGACCTTGTCGGTCCCGTCAAAGAAGATCCACTGGCCGTCCTCATAGATCCCCCGCCGGGCGTCCACCCGGCGGCTCAGCTTGAAGTTCTCGTCAAAGAAGTAGAGGCTGACCCCCTCGATCTCCCCGCCCCGGTCCCTGAACCGCCTGACGTTGTAGATGGCCCTCTCGGCCCGGTACCAGCCCTTGTAGCGGAGGTTCTTGTCCTGCTGGGGCCGGCCCTGCTCGTGGCGCATCTCGTGGGACCAGAGCCGGTTGACCCGGACGTTGGCCTCGGGAACCACCCCCTCGGCCAGGGCGAAGTTAAGGAGGCTGATGAACAGGCCCACCAGGATAAAGGGCGTGCTCAACCGGAAGACGGAGACCCCGCCGGCCTTGAGGGCCATGATCTCGTTGTTCCGGCTCATGGTGGAGAAGGTGATGATCACTGCCAGGAGGACCGAGATGGCGCTCATCTGGAGGACGATGAAGGGGGTCTTGTAGAGGTAGTAGAGGGCCACCTCCCGGGCCGTGGAGCGATACTCGATGAAGTTGTCGATGTGGTCCAGGAAGTCGATCAGGAGGTAGATGAAGGTGAAGATGGACAGGAGGAGAAGGAAGTAGCGGAAGAACTCCTTGAGCATGTAATCGACGACGATCCTCATCCGGTCCTCCCGGCCCGGTCCGGGCCTTTTCTCAGGAGCGAGCCTAAAAAGGCCATCCTTTGCCAGAAGGCGAGCCCCTTCTCCCGGGCCGCCAGGAGGACGAAGAGGGCGGTCAGGGCGATGAAGATCAGGTTGGGCAGCCAGAGGCTGATCCAGATGGGGATGAGGCCCTTGTCCCCCAGGCTGCGGAAGAGGGAGTAGAGCAGGTAGTAGCTCAGGAAGGCGGCCACGGCCATGACCACCCCCCTGAACCTGGTCTTGGCCGCGCCCTTGGCCTGGAGCCCCAGGGGCACGGCCAGCATCCCTAAGCTGATGCAGGCGAAGGGGATGGCCAGCCTCTCGTGGAAGATGGTGGCCGCCATGAGGTAGCCCTTGGGGTCCCGGCCCTTCCTCTCCCTCATGAACCGGGCCAGCTCGCCCATCTTGTACTCGCCCCGGTGGCGGGTGGCCCGCTTGGCCGCGGCCAGATCCCGGGCGTCGACCTTGAGATCATAGGAGGAGAACTTGATGGTCTGGGTGTCGGACCAGTCCCGGTCCAGGCGGTCGATGGAGCCGTTGAAGAGCCTCAAGACCACCTCCCTCTTGGCCGGGTCCTGAAGGAGGAGCCCCTGGTCGGCGGTGATGGCCGAGTCCACCTCCGGATCCCGGTCGTCGTAGATGAAGATGTTGGTCAGCTTTCCGGTCTTGGGGTCCACCGACTCGATGTAGATGGACAGCCCCTCGAAGTCGTCCACGAAGACCCTCTCCCTGACCGCCACGTCGGCCCGGGCCGAGGTCATCTCGAAGATAAGATCGGCCAGGGCGCTGTTGCCCCGGGGGACCAGGAGGGTGGAGGTCAGGATGGTCATCCCGAACCCGATCAGGGCCAGGACAAAGGCCGGCGGCAGAAGACGGTAGAGGCTCACCCCGGCCGCCTTGAGGGCCGTGATCTCGTTGTCCGAGGAGAGCCTGAGAAAAGTCATCACCACGGCGAAGAGGACCGACATGGGGATGGTGAACATGAAGAAGTAGGGCGAGGCGAAGAGGAAGACCTTGACCACGTCGCCCAGGTGCATCCCCCGGTTGACCACCATCTCGGTCAGCTGGAAGACCCGGTAGATGAAGAAGGTGAAGGTGAAGATCATCAGCGACAGGCCGAAGGGGACCAGGAGCGACTTGAGGATATAGCGGTGGATGATCCACTTCATGGTTCAGTCCGAGTTGAACTGCATCTCGTAAAGCTTGTGATACTCGCCCTGGAGGCTCATCAGCTCCTCGTGGCGCCCCTCCTCGGCGATCATTCCCCCGGCCAGGACCACGATCCGGTCGGCGCTGTAGATTGTGGACAGGCGGTGGGCGATGACCAGGGTCGTCCGGCCGACCATGAGGTTGTCGATGGCCTTCTGAACATAATACTCGGATTCCGTGTCCAGGGAAGAGGTGGCTTCATCCAGGATGAGGATCGGGGCGTCCTTCAGGAGGGCCCGGGCGATGGCCAGCCGCTGGCGCTGGCCGCCGGAGAGCCTGACCCCCTGCTCGCCGATCATGGTCTCGTAGCCCTGGGGCAGCTCCAGGATGAAGTCGTGGGCGTAGGCCGCGGAGGCCGCCGCCTCGATCTCCCTTGTCGTGGCCCGGGGCCGGCCGTAGGCGATGTTGGCCCGGATGGTGTCGTCAAAGAGGATGGTCTGCTGGGTCACCAGGCCGATCTGCTGGCGGAGCGACTTCAGGGTGACCTCCCTGATGTCCTTCCCGTCGATGAGGATCTCCCCCTTTTCCAGCTCGTAGAACCGGGGCAGGAGGTTGACCAGGGTCGTCTTGCCCCCGCCGCTCCGGCCGGCGATGGCCACGATCTGGCCGGCCTTGATCTTGAGGTCGATCCCCTTGAGGACCTCCTCCCGGCCGTAGGAGAAATGGACCGCCTTAAACTCGATGGTTTTTTTAAGCGGGGCCAGCTCCCCGGCCCCGGGGCGGTCCATGATCTGGGGCGGGGTGTCCAAAAGCTCGAAGACCCGGACCGCCGCGGCCACCCCCCGCTGGAGGATGGTCTGGGACCGGGCCAGCTTCTTCAGGGGGTCGTAGAGGAGGATCAGGGCGGTCATGAAGGAGAAGAAGGTCCCCGGGCTGGACTGGCCGGCGATGACCCGGTAGCCGCCGTAGCCGATGATGAAGGCGATGGCCACCGCCCCCAGGGACTCCATGAAGGGCGAGGAGAGCGCCCGGACCTTCTCCTCCTTGAGGGTCAGGGCCAGGATCCGGCGGGAGACCTCGGTGAACCTGGAGATCTCCTGCTCCTCGGCGGTGAAGGCCTTGACCACCCGGGCCCCGGTGATAGTCTCCTCCAGCTGGTTGGCCATCTCGGCCACGGCCTGCTGGGTCCGGGTGGAGATCCGGCGGGTCCACTGGCCGAACTTGATGAAGGGGATCATGGCCAGGGGGAAGACGATTGAAGCGATGATGGCCAGCCGCCACTCCCGGTAAAAGACCAGGACCACCAGGGCGGCGATGGAGAAGAGGTCCCGGAAGGCCCCGGCCAGGGCCGAGGAGACCGACTCCTGGATCAGGCTGACGTCGTTGGTCATCCGGGAGATGAGGAGCCCGGTCCGGGTGTGGTCGTAGAAGGAGAGGGAGAGGTCCTGGAGGTGCTCGTAGATGGCCTCCCTCAGCTGGGCCACGATCCGCTGGCCGACCTTGACCATGAGCACGGTCTGGGTGTAGATGGCTCCCCCCTTGACCACCTGGAGGGCCAGGAAGGCCAAGGGGAGATAGATCATCATCTTCCTGGCCCTCTCCGGCTCCTGGAGGGCCTTGAAGAAGATGTCGTCCAAAAGGGGCTTGACCATCCAGGCCAGGCCGGCCGTGGCCCCGGCCACCACCAGCATGCAGGCCACGGCCAGGGCCAGAACGGGCCAGTGGGGCCGGACCAGCTTCCCCATCCGCTGGTAGACGCTCATTCCGGCTCCGCCTCGGTCAGGGTTTTTAAGATCGCCCCGGCGGCCCGCCGGGCCGCTCCCGGCCCGCCCACCCTGGTCCCGATCTCGGCCAGGGAGGAGAGCATCTCCTCCCTCCGGGGACCGTCGTCCAGGAGGGGGAGGACCTCGGCGGCCAGGTTCCGGGGGCTGGCCTGACCCTGGATCAGCTCGGCCACCACCCGGCGGCCGGCGATGAGGTTGGGCAGGGAGAAGGTGTCGACCATGGGGACGAAGCTTCGCAGGAGGTAGGTCCAGGGGCTGATCCGGTAGAACATCACCAGGGGGGTCCGGGCCAGGGCCGCCTCCAGGGTGGCCGTGCCGGAGCAGACCAGGGCCGCCCGGGAGGCGGCCAGAACCTCCCTGGCCCGGCCTTGGACCAGGACCGCCGGGAGGCCGTTCAGCCACCCTTCAAGCTCCTCAGGTTTCCGGCCCGGCGCCATCGGGAGGAGAAAGGAGAGCCCGGGCCGCTGTTTCAGCAGCAGCCTGGCCGCCCCGGCCAAGAGGGGCATGGTCCGCTTGATCTCGTTGGTCCTGGAGCCGGGCAGAAGCCCCACCACCGGCCGGTCCGGGTCCAGCCCCAGCCCGGCCAGAAACCTGGTCCGGTGATCCGGGTCCAGGGGCGGCAGGTCGGCCAGGGGATGGCCGGCGTAGAAGGTCTTAAGCCCCCTTTGCCGGTACCAGTCCTCCTCAAAGGGGAGGATGACGATCAGCCGGCTGACGTTCTTTTTCAGGAACTTGACCCTGCCCCGGCGCCAGGCCCAGATCTGGGGGACGATGTAGTAGATGACCGGAATATCGAGCCTCCGGGCGGCCCGGGCCAGGAGGAAGTTGAAGTCGGGGAAGTCCACCAGGATCAAGGCCCGGGGCCGCTCGGCGGCCAGGGCCCTTCTCAGGGCCTTCTGGGCCCTGATTATCCGGCCCAGGGAGGGGATGACCTCGAACAGGCCGGTGACCGAGACCTGGCCGGCCTCGGCCGTGAGCTCCACCCCGGCCTCGGCCATCTGGGGGCCGCCCAGGCCGAAGAAGCTTAAATTCGGGGCCATTCCGGTCAGGTGACGGACCAGGGCCGCAGCGTGGCGGTCGCCCGAGGCCTCGCCGGCCGAGATCATGACCCGCCCCTCCAAGCTCATCTCCGGGAGATCTGGTCGGCCACGGCCAGGGCCGCGGCCAGGGCCCGCCGACCGTCCCGGCCGTCCACCCGGGGCCTGGTTCCGGAGGCCACCGCCTGGAGAAAGGCGTCTGTCTCCTCGGCCAGGGGGTCGGTCCTGGGGAACGACATGTTCCGGGCCACGATCCCCGGCAGGACCTCCCGGCCTTCATCGGCCCCTTTCCCGGACCCGGCCCGCTCCAGGATGGTCAGGGTCCGCTCGGTGCAATCGACCATGAGCTGGCAATCCGGCTGGGAGATCTGGAGCCGGCGGCAGGGGCTGGTCGAGACCCTGGTGGCGGTCAGGCTGGCCACGCAGCCGGAGGGGAACTCCAGCCAGGCGCTGGCCATGTCCAGCCCCGGGGAGAGGAGGGGGGCCCCCACCGAGCGGATAACCTCCGGCTCCTGGCCCACCAGGTTGAGAACCAGGTCCAGGTCGTGGATCATCAGGTCCAGGACCACGTCCACGTCCAGCCCCCGGCCCAGGTAGGGGGCCGTCCGCCGGGCCTCGATGTACCTGGGCTCGACCACCAGGCTTCCTAAGGCCGCCACGGCCGGGTTGAACCTCTCCAGAAAGCCGACCTGGAGGATCAGCCCCCTCTTCCCGGCCAGCTTGATCAGGCCGTCGGCCTCCTGAAGGGTGGCGGTCATGGGCTTCTCCACCAGGCAGTGGAGCCCGGCCTCCAGGAGCTCCCCGGCGACCGCCGCGTGGGTCAGGGCGGGGGTGACCACGCTCACCGCCTGGGCCAGGCCGATCAGCCGGCGGTGGTTGGGGAGGGCCGGCGCGCCCACCTCCCGGCCCACCTCCCGGGCCCGGCCCTGATCCAGGTCCACCACCCCGACCAGCTCGGCCCTGGGGTTGGCGGCGTACTTCTGGGCGTGGAAGCGGCCCAGGTAGCCCACCCCCACCACCCCGACCTTGATCGGCTTGTGACTCAAAGCCCTTCCTCGAGCCCGGCCTCGGTAAAGGCGGCGATGGCGATCCCGGCCTCGTCGGCCAGGTCCACCATCTCCTCCCGGTCGAAGGTCAGGGTCTGACCGGCCTCTAAAATCAGGGCCGAGCAGCCCGACTGGGCCATGGTCCGGATGGTGGTCGGTCCGGCCGAAGGGAGATCGAAGCGGAGGTCCTGGTGGGGCTTGGCCACCTTGATGACCACCCCCCGGCCCCGGCCCAGGGCTCCCCCCCGGCGGATGGTTTCGTCGGTCCCCTCCATGGCCTCCACGGCCACCACCGCCCGGGAGCGGACGACGATGCACTGGCCGATGTCCAGCCGTCCCAGCTCCTTGGCCAGCTTGAACCCGTAGCTGGCGTCGACCCGCTCCCGCTTGGTCAGCCGCCGCCTGGTCAACCGCCCGGGGGGGGTCTTGAGCTCGGGGAGGAGGAGGGTCGAGTCCTGGACCTGGATCCCCTCCTCGGCCAGAACCCCGGCCAGAAAGCGGAGGAGATGGTCGTCGTGGAGGTTCTTGACCTTGGGCAGGATGGAGAGGAACTTCCGGTCCGGGCGCCAGCGGCCGGAGAAGATGGAGGGCTTGGTCACCGTCCCGGCCAGGATGGCCTTCTCCACCCCGTTCCTCTTGAAGGTGGAGATGAGCCGGCCCAACTGGCCCATTCTGATCCAGACCAGCTCGTCGGCCAGGCCGCTTAAGGCCGGGTCGGCGTTCTCCTCCAGGGCGGTCACCACCACGCAGACCCCTCGGTCCTTGGCCGCCCGGCACAAAAGGAGGGGGAACTGGCCGCCCCCGGCGATGATGCCGATCTTTTGATCCGGACTATCTATCGGCATATACCCCGCTGGGTGGACCGGATGAAGTCCACCAGGTACTGGACTTCGGGCACCTGGCCCAGGCTCTGCTCCACCTCCACGAGGTTGTTGACCATGGTCGTGCCCGAGTTGCGGAAAAGAGTCCGGTAGGCCTGCTTCAGCCCGGCCATGGTCTCGGAGCCGAAGCCCCGCCGTTTGAGCCCCACCGAGTTGAGGCCGTGCAGCTCGGCCCGGTAGCCGGCCACCAGGCAGTAGGGGGGGACGTCCTTGGTCACCCCGCACATGGCCCCCACGTAGCTGTGGGTCCCGATCCGGACGAACTGGTGGATGGGGCTCATCCCGCTGATGGAGGCCCAGTCCTCGACGATGACGTGGCCGGAGAGGGTGGCCCCGTTGGCCATGACCACCTGGTCCCCCACCTGGCAGTCGTGGGCGATGTGGACGTAGGCCATAAACATGCCCCTGGAGCCGACCCTGGTCACCCCGCCGCCCTTGGCGCTGCCCCGGTGGAAGGTCACGAACTCGTGGATGGAGTTTTCGTCGCCGATGATAAGCTCCGTCTCCTCGCCCCGGTAGGTCAGGTCCTGGGGCTCGGCCCCGATGGAGGCGTAGGAGAGGATCTTGTTGGACCGGCCGACGGTGGTATGGGACTTGATGGTCACGTGGGAGTCGATGAAGGTCCCCTCCCCGATGACGACCTTGTCCTCGATAACCGAAAAGGGCCCCACCTCGACCCCGTCCGCCAGCTCAGCGCCGGGGGAGACGATGGCCGTGGGGTGAATTCTGGGCGCCAATTAGTCCCCCTTTTCGGGCGGAGTATTGATCGCCGCCACCAGCTCGGCCGAGGCCACCAGCTTGTCGCCCACAAAGGCCTCGCAGTTCATCTTCCAGACCTTGCCCACCGAACGGGTGGTCGAGCCTTTGACCAGAAGGGTGTCGCCCGGCCTGACCGGGTGGCGGAAGCGGACCTTGTCCAGCCCGACGAAGTAGGGCGGGTAGGCGGGGTCATAGGCCGGATTGGCCAGACAGGCCATGACCCCGGCCACCTGGCCCATGGTCTCCACCACCAGAACCCCGGGCATGATCGGATCATTGGGGAAGTGCCCCTGGAAAAAGGGCTCGTTGTAGGTCACGTTCTTGATCCCGGTGACCGTCTTCTTCTCCGTATCCAGCTCCAGAATCCGGTCCACCAGCAGAAACGGGTAGCGGTGGGGGAGGATCTTTTTGATCTCCTCGATCTCAAGAGGACCGGTCATCTACTCCTCCTTGGGCCCCCCTGGCCCGGCTTCCAGGTCGGCCAGCTTTTGCTCCAAGGCCCGAACCCTCTTCAACAGGTCGGGCAGTCTCTCCCAGGCGGCGAAGACCCTGGCCGTCTTCTTGGCTGGGCCGGCCGGGATTCCCAGCCACATCTCGCCGGAGGGGATGTTTTTGGCCACGCCGGCCTTGGCTCCGATCATGACCCTGTCGCCCACCCGGATGTGATCGGCCAGCCCCACCTGGCCGGCCAGCATGCAGCCCCGGCCCAGGGTGACCGAGCCGGAGATCCCCACCTGGGCGGCCAGGACGCAGTCCGGCCCCATCCGGACGTTGTGGGCTACCTGGACCAGGTTGTCGATCTTGGACCCCCTCCCGATCAGGGTGGGCCCGAAAAAAGCCCGGTCCACGGCCGCGTTGGCCCCCAGCTCGACCTGGTCCTCCACCTTGACCGTCCCCATCTGGGGGATCTTGACGTGGGCCCCCTCGGGGTCCTGGGCGAAGCCGAACCCGTCGGCCCCGACGACCGCCCCGGCCTGGATCAGGCAGTCGGCCCCGATCTCCACTCCGCCCAAAATGGCCGCCTGGGGCTGGATGACCGTCCGGGGACCGATCCTGACCCCGGGACCGACATAGGCCAGGGAGTGGACCACCGCCCCCTCCCCGATCTCCGCCCCGGCCCCGACCACGGCCAGGGGGTAGACCGTCGCCCCCTCGGCCACCCGGGCCCGGGGGTCGACCACGGCCCCCTCCATCACCCGGCCGGGATGGACGGGCGGCTCCAGGAAGAGCTGAGCCGCCCGGGCCATGGCCAGCTCCGGGCGCTCGGTTCGGAGGAGGACCGGACGGCGGCCCTGGGAGACGACGAAGTCCGCCGGGACCATGACCGCTCCGGCCCGGCTGGCCTCGAAGGCCGGGCGGTACTTCTCTCCGGTGAGCCAGCTGAGCTGGTCCGGCCCGGCCACGGCCAGAGGGGCGATCCCCTGGAGGACCATTCCCTCCCTGGACCGATCCTCCTCCTCCAGCCGGGCGCCGGAGGCCGCCAGAATCTCCTTGAGGCTGGCCGGTCTCATGGGCCTACTGCTTCTTCTTTTCCTTGGCCTCGCCGGAGCCGCCGGTCGGGTACTTCTTGTTGTAGGCCTCGATGGTCTCCTTGGTCAGGTCCACCCCGGGGGAGAAGAAGACGATCCCGGCCCGGGTGTCGACCACCATGTCGTAGCCCTTGGCCTGGCCCATCTCCTTGACCAGGGCCACCACCCGGTTGAAGATGGGCCTGGTCCGCTCCACCTCCAGGCCCCTGATCCGGGCCTGGGAGTCCTCGTAGAGATCCCGGTAGGAGCGGGATTTTCTTCTCAGCTCCCCCTCCAGGCTTATCCGGGTCGCCTCGGAGAGGACCGAACCGCCCTTCTCCAGCTTGGTCCGGATGTCCTCTATCTCCTTCTCCTTCTGGGCCAAGTCGTCCTGAATCTTATCCACCTCGCCCTTCAGCTCCCGGTAGGCGGTCTTGCCCTGCTCGGTCAGCTGGACGCATTTTTGGATGTCTACCACGGCGACTTTGGTCTGGGCCAGGGCCGGGGTCGCGATCAGGATCAAAAGGGCGGCCGCTGTGGGGCCAAAAAGCTTTGCCAGTTTCACGGATCTCCTCCTTGATTCCATCAGAAAACAGAGCCGATGGTGAACTCCCAGGCTCCGTCGCCGTCGTCGGGTCCACCCCTGACGATATATCCATACTCAAGCCTGATCGGCCCCACCGGCGAGTACCATCTGATCCCGCCGCCGATGGATTGGCGGAGGTCGGTCAGGTCATACCCCTGACTCTTGGACCAGGCGTTGCCCAGGTCGTAGAAGATGACCCCCTTCACCCCGGCCGAGGCGATGAGGGGAAAGATCAGCTCGAAGTTGGCGTGGAACATCCTCTCCCCGCCGATCCTCTCTCCGGTGGTGGGGTCCGTGGGCGAGACCGAGGCGAACTTGAAGCCCCTGAGAGAGTTGATCCCCCCCAGGAAGAACTTCTCGAAGATCGGCAGACGGCCCCAGGGGTTCTCCACCACGTAGCCCGCCTTGCCCTGGAGGTGGAGGGTGGTGCCAAAGGGCATGGGGAAGAACCAGCCCGAGCCGGCCACCACCTTGGTGAAGGCGGTGGTTCCCCCCAGTCCGGCGAAGTCCACCTCGACATAGTTCTCCGAGCCCTTGGTGGCCCCGAAGAGAAGGTCCCTGGTGTCCCGCCTGACCCCCACGGAGAACTGGGAGGTGGTCTCATACCCCTCCTCGTCCTTGAGGACCGTGTTCTCCTCGTTCACGTTGGAGATCTGGACCTCCTCCAGGGTGTAGCGGAGGCTCATCTTGGTGTCCTCGCCCCAGATGGGGAAGCCTATGCCCAGGTAGCCGCCGGAGGCCTCCTTGTCGTAGTCGATGTACTCCCGGCTGGTGTTGTAGACGGAGGCCGAGAAGCTGAGGCGCTTGTCGAAAAGGTAGGGCTCGATGAAGCTGATGGAGTATTGCTGGCCCCGGAAGCCGATGTTGCCCGAGGCGATGAGCCGCTGGCCCCGGCCGAAGAGGTTCTGCTCCTGGATCCGGAGCATGATCATGGCCGAGTCGGTGGTGGAGTAGCCTAGGCCGATGTTGAACATCCCCGTGGCCCGCTCCTTGACCCGGACATCCATGACCATCTGGTTGGGGGCCGAGCCGGGCAGGTTGCGGAACTCCACCTCGTCGAAGAACTGGAGCCGTCTGAGGTTGAAGGCCGACCTTCTCAAGGCGGCCAGGTCGACCAGCTCACCCTCCTTGAGCTTCAGCTCCCGGCGGATGACCTTGTCCCTGGTCCGGGTGTTTCCGCTGACGGTGATCCGTTCCAGATAGACCAGCTCACCCTTTTCGACCTCGTAGTTGAGGGCCACGGTCTTGGTCTGGTCGTCGATCTCCGGCTGAACGCTGACCTGGACATGGGCGTAGCCTTTGGAGGCGAAGGCCTCGTGGAGGGCCTCCCGGTCCTTGTCCAGCTGGGCCCGGGAGTAGACCGAGCCCTTGGCCAGGGCCATCCCTTTCTTCAGCTCCTCCTCCGGCTTGATCAGGTCCCCGCTGATGCCGACCCGGTCGATGGTGTACTGGGCCCCTTCCACCACCGGGACGGTGATCTTGATGTCCTTCTCGGTCATCTCGATCTCAGGCTCGCCCACCTGGGCCTTGAGATAGCCGTGGTTGTGGTAGTAGGCCCGGATCTTGTCCACGTCCTTGTCCAGGACCTCCTTCTTCAGGACCCCGGCGTCGGTGATGAAGGAGAAGATCCCCCAGTCGTCGGTCTCCATCTGCTTGCGCAGGGTCCCGGACTTGACCTGCTCGTTCCCCCTGAACTCTATATCCCGGATGTAGAGGCGGTTCTTGGGGTCGACCTTGAGGATCAGGTTGGCCAGACCCTCCTTGGGCTCGGTCAGCTCATAGTCCACCTCGGCGTTGAGATAGCCGGCGGCCCGGTAGAGGTCGGCCACCCGCTGGAGACCGTTGGCCACGGTGTGGCCGTTGAAGACGGTCAGGGTGGGGACGTTGAAGGCCTCCAGGACCTCGTCCTTCTTCATGGTCCCGCCCTTGACCTCGATCTCCCGGATGGCCGGGTTCTCCTCGACCTGGATGACGACCTTCTTCTCCTTCTCCCCCACGTCCTCGGTCAGGGCCTTGACCCCGGCGAAGTAGCCCATCCGGAAGATGGCCTTGAGATCCTTGTCCAGGGCCTCGGGATCCAGAACCTGTCCGGCCTTGGTCCTCATCAGGACGCTTATGGCCTCGTCCTCGATCCGCTGGTTGCCCTCGATGACCACCTCGGCCACCCTTTTGAGCTGGAGGGCCTCGCCCTTGAGGTCCCGGGCCAGGAGCTCGACCATCTCCGGGAGGGCCTCCTTGCCCAGGCCCTGCTGGTAGAATCGCCGGGGCTGACGGGCGGCCATGTCCAGGATCCGGGCGTCCAGGCTGATCCTATTGCCCAGCTTGGTCAGGGAGCCGAAAATAACGTAGTCCGCCCCCAGGCTCGTGCCCGCTTCCCGGGCCAGGGTGGGGTCCAGACCGGGCCGGTAGCTCACCTGGGCCACCTTGGCGGCCGGCATGACCTCCATGGCCGGGTTGATGAGGGCCGGCAGGAGAAGCCTCTCCAGCTCCTTGGCCAGGGGGGCCTTGTCCTCCTCCTTGGCGTTGACCAGGAAGGGCAGAACCGCCACCTTGGGCCCCGCCGCCCCCACGACGGCCGGTCCCCCCAAAACGGCCAGGCCGATTATGGCGGTTATAAAGAGCCCCCAGCGTATCCTTGCCATCCTAATCCCCCAGATTTAGGCGCCGTGCTCCACGGCTCTGCCGTCCACCAGCCTGATCCTGCGGTCCATCATCCCGGCCAGGTCCAGATTGTGGGTGGCGATAACCGTGGTCAGACCCAGCTCCCGGTTCAACCTTTTCAACATCTCGTTTATCCGCCTTCCGGTGGCCTGGTCAAGGTTGCCGGTGGGCTCATCGGCCAGGAGCAGCCGGGGCCTCATCACCAGGGCCCGGGCCACCGCCACCCGCTGCTGCTCCCCACCCGAGAGCTCGCCCACCCGGTGGTCCATCCGGTCCTCCAGCCCCACCTGGGCCAGCAGCTCCCCGGCCCTTTGCCGGGCCGAGGCACGGCTCATCCGGGCCACCAGACAGGGCATCATCGCGTTCTCCAGGGCGCTGAACTCCGGCAGGAGATGGTGGAACTGGAAAACGAAGCCCACGGCGGAGTTCCTGAACCCGGCCAGCCCCCGGTCGTCCCAGTCGAATATCTCCTCCCCGTCGAAAAGAACCTTTCCTCCGGTGGGACGGTCGAGCCCCCCCAGGAGGTGGAGGAGGGTCGATTTGCCCGCCCCCGAGGCCCCCACCACGGCCAGCGCCTGGCCGGCCGGAATGGCCAGATCCAGGTTCTTAAGGACCCTGACCTCCCCACCCGGCCTGAAATAGGTCTTGACCAGGGCGGCCGCCTCCACCAGCGGAGTTTCTCCCGCCTCCCGGGTCCTCCTCTCCCCCGCAGGGTCACTCATACCTCAAGACCTCGGTCGGGCTCAGCTTGGCTCCCTGCTGAGAGGGATAGAGGGTGGCCAGGAAGCTGATGGCCACCGAGGCCGAGGTGATAATGAGCACGTCCAGCGGCTCCACCCTGACCGGCATGGTCGTTATGTAGTACACGTCGGGCGGCAGCTGGATGAACTGATATCGTCTAAGAAGTTCGCATAAAACCAGCCCCAAACCAAGGCCAAAACTAGTTCCCGCCACCCCGATGATCAGCCCCTGGAGGACGAAGATCTTCCGGATGGAGGAGTTGGTGGCCCCGATGGACTTCAAGATCCCTATATCCTTTGTCTTTTCCATGACGATCATGATCAGGGTGGAGACGATGTTAAAGGCCGCCACCAGAACGATCAGGACCAGGATGACGAACATGGCCGCCTTCTCCAGCTTCAGGGCGGCGAAAAGATTGCGGTTGAGCTCCATCCAGTCCCTGGTCCAGAAGGACCGCCCCATCTCCTCCTTGATCCGCCGGCCCACCTCCTTGGCGGCGTAGATGTCGTCAAGACGGACCTCGACCCCGGTCACGCTTTTACCCAGGAGAAGGAAGGACTGGGCCGCCTCCAGGGAGAGGAGAACCATCCCCGCGTCGTACTCGTACATCCCCGAGTGGAAGAGGTCGGCCACCACGAAGTCCCTGGTCTCGGCGGTCCGGCCGGCCGGGGTCATCCGCCCGAAGGGGGAGACCAGCCTGACCACCGAACCGATCCCCGCCCCCAGGGAGTTGGCCAGCTCCCGGCCGAGGACAACGGGCTCCAGGACCTGGCCCCGGGACTCTGGCCGGGAGTCGGTAAAGGACCGCTTGAAGACCTCCGGATCATGACCGGTCAGGGACTCCTTGAGGGTGGTGGCCCTGGCCCCGGAGTCGGGGTCGATCCCTCTTAGGACCACCCCCGAGACCCGGCCCTGATAGTTGACCATGGCCTGGGAGTAAATGTAGGGGGTGGTGGCCTTGACCCCCTTGATCCGGCCCACCTTCTCCGCCACCTGGTCGTACTCGGCCAGGGGACCTAGGTGGGAGAGAACCATGATGTGGGCCGTCACCCCCAGAATCCGGTCCCGCCAATCCTTCTGGAAGCCGTTCATGACCGAGAGGATGACGATCAGGGCGCAGACCCCCAGCCCGATCCCGCCCATGGAGATGACCGAGATCAGGGAGATGAAGGCCTGCTTCCTCTTGGCCTTCAGGAGCCTGAGGCTTATCAGCCACTCAAAGGACATGTCGCCCGCCCGAGCCCTTCATCTCTCCGGTCTGAGGAGGGGGAAGAGGATGACGTCCCGGATGGAGGGCGAGTCGGTCAGAAGCATGACCAGCCGGTCGATCCCCACCCCCTCTCCGGCCGTGGGCGGGAGGCCGTACTCCAGGGCCCGGATGTAGTCCAGATCCATGGGGTGGGCCTCCTCATCTCCGGCCTCCTTGGCTTTCAACTGGGCCTCGAAGCGCTGGGCCTGGTCCACCGGATCGTTCAGCTCGGAGAAGGCGTTGGCCATCTCCCGGCCGGTGACAAAAAGCTCGAACCGGTCGACCACCGAGGGGTCCCGGTCGTTGCGCCGGGACAGGGGCGAGATGGCCGTGGGGTAGTGGGTGATGAAGGTCGGTTGGACCAGCTTGGGCTCCACGGCCAGGTCGAAGATCTTCTCCAGGAGCTTGGCCTGGCTCTCCTTGGCCGGAAAGTCTCCCCCCAGGGACCGGGCGAAGCTTAAGGCCTGCCCCTGGTCGTCGAAAATTCCCTCCGGGGCTCCGCCCAGGTCGGTCAGGGCCTGGCGGAAGGTTAAGCGCCGGTAGGGCGGGGCCAGGTCCACCTCCGCCCCCTGGTAGGTGACCGTGGTGGAGCCGCAGGCCTCCCGGGCCACCCGGGAGAAGAGCTCCTCGGTCAGGTCCATCATGTCCTCGAAGGTGGCGTAGGCCTGGTAGAACTCGAGCATGGTGAACTCGGGGTTGTGCTGGGTGGAGATGCCCTCGTTGCGGAAGTTGCGGTTGATCTCGTAGACCCGCTCCAACCCCCCCACGACCAGCCTTTTGAGGTAGAGCTCCGGGGCGATGCGGAGGAAAAGATCCATCCCCAGGGCCTGATGAAAGGTCTCGAAGGGCCTGGCCGTGGCCCCCCCGGCCAGGGGCTGCATCATCGGCGTCTCCACCTCGATGAAGCCGCGCTGGTCGAAGAACCGCCTGACCTCCTGGATGATCCTGGACCTGGCCAGGAAGGTCTGGCGAACCCCGGGGTTGACCATCAGATCCACGTAGCGCTGCCGGTAGCGGGTCTCGGTGTCGGACAGGCCGTGCCACTTCTCCGGAAGGGGGCGGACGGACTTGGCCAGGAGGATGAGGCTGTCCGCCTCGAGGGTCAGTTCCCCGGTCCTGGTCTTGAACAGGCGGCCGGTGAGGCCGACGATATCGCCCACGTCCAGGGCCTTGAAAAGATCGTAGGTCCGCTCCCCCAGGAGGTCCTTCCTGAGGTAGATCTGAAGCTTCCCGGTCCGGTCCTGGAGATGGGCGAAGCTGGCCTTGCCAAAGGAGCGGACGGCCATCAGCCGGCCGGCCACCCTGAACCTCTCCGCGAGCGCCTCCAGGCTTTCCTGGTCCAGGTCCTGGTAATCGTCCTTGAGCCGGCCCAGCTCGTGGAGGGGCCTGAACCCGTTGGGGTAGAGGGGAACCCCCTCCCGGGCCAGCCGGGCCGCCTTTTCCCGGCGCTGCTGGATTAGCTGTGACTCCGACTGGGGCTCCGGCTTCGGCTTTTTCTCGGTGGGGGTCATTCCCTTAACTGCACTTTCCTGGTCAAAGAAGTCGGTCGCTTGGGGGGAGCATTTGAGGCGCCGCAGGGCGGATAAAGGTCACCGGCCCAAGGATGATTCCATTTATTCATTAAACGTCAGATATTTAGTACTTTTGGGGGCCGGAGTCAAGGAAAACAAAACCACCCTCCGGGCCTGTTGACAGCTATGGGGGACAGTCGTAGCCTATCCGGGCGATGCTCATCCTGGCCACCAACGACGACGGGATCGAGGCTCCCGGCCTGGCCGCCCTGGCCCGGGCCCTGGGCCGGGTCCTGGGTCCAGAGGGGCGGGTGGTGGTGGTCGCCCCGGAGGTGGAGCAGTCGGCCGTGGGCCACGCCATCACCCTGGCCGACCCGATCAAGGTCCGCAAGCTGAGAAGAAACGGCGGGAACTGGGGCTGGGCGGTCAGGGGCACCCCGGCCGACTGCGTCAAGCTGGCCTACTGGCGGCTGCTGGAGGGCCAGAAGCCGGACCTGGTGGTCTCGGGCATCAACCGGGGGGCCAACACCGGCCTGAACCTCCTCTACTCCGGAACGGTCTCGGCCGCCACCGAGGCCGCCTTCCTGGGGCTGACCGGGATGGCCTTCAGCCTGGACACCTTCGATCTGGAGGCCGATTACGGACCCGCCGCGGACCTGGCCGCCGAGCTGGCGGGCCGGGTCCTGGAACGGAGAATGCGCCCCGGGGCGGTGCTCAACGTCAACTTCCCTTACCGGCCTGACTTAAGCCTGGCCGACTGCGTGGTCACCCGCCAGGGGTTGACCAGGATGAAGGACAACTTCATCCGCCGCCAGGACCCCAGGGGGGGCCTCTACTACTGGCAGGCCACGGAGAAGGTCGATCCGGCCGACCCCGCTCCCCACCAAAGGCCCACCGATCAACTGGCCCTGGCCCAGGGAAAAGTCTCCATCACCCCCATCCAGTTCGACCTGACCAACCACCGCCTGACCGAGGAGCTGGGGTCTCAGCTCCTGGATCACGAGCCGGGAAAGAAAGTTTAGCCTGAGCCTCACTCCCGCCTGGCCAGGGTGGACATTCCCAAGGAGGCGGCCAGCCGGCTGTACTTCTCCGGGAAGGTGGGCTGCATCTGGAACCCTTTGAAGTGAACCGGAATCCGGCCCATGCCGCTCTTGTCGGTGGCCTTCAACCCGAAGATCACGTCCTCCACCCTCTCCCTGGGGATGGAGAAGACCAGCTCATGATCCTGGGCGTGGCCTGAGACCCGCTCCCCGCCTCCCGGGATGCCCACCCGGCATTCCTTGGAGAGGTATGGCCTGGCCACGGAGGAGGAGCAGGAGCCCCGGGCCGAAAAGGGACCGGCCTCTATGCCCGAGCCTTTGCGGTAGTTGGCCGCGGCGATCAATCGGTTCATCTGGGCGGCGTTGCCGTAGATCAGGATGAGATCGGGCTCCACGGCCATGTCCCCGGCCAGAGGTTGCAGGAAGGTCATTTTTACCGTTCCGGGAGGAATCTTGGCCAGGGTCTGCTCGGCCAGGGCGCCCAGCTCCCTGGTTTCGGTGAAGTAGGGGTAGCACATCTCCCCCTGGGCCACCATCTCGGGCATCTCCTCATGGCCCATGAAGAAAAGATAAAAGGGGCAGGCGTTGTCCTCTCGCCGGAAGGCGACCTTCCAGCCGTAAACCCGGGCCAGCCCGAAACCCTGGCAAAAGTTGATGGAGTAGCCCAGCAGATCCTTGGGATGGACCGTCTCCGAGGGCAGCTCCTCCGGCACCTCCTGGAACAGGGTAACGGCCAGGGGGTTAGTGGCCGGCCGGACCAGCCGGGTCAGCAGCTCATCAAGCTCCTGGTACTCTTTCATGACCCTCCTCTCCGCCTCAGGCCGTCCGGGGGCCCCGGTCAAGGTTCGGTCGATGACCGGCCCGGTCGGCTCTCCAGTCATCAATGGGCTCGGGACGGCCGGTGTGGTAGAGGGGAACCACCCCGCCCGGCCGTTTCCGATCCGTTGGTTCGACATCCTGGACTTTGGGGAACACCCTTAGCCCGGATATTTCATGAGTCGAGTTGGCCGCAGATGCAAGGCGCGGGACACGAAGCTATAGTTACCCTATTGCGAGTGTCGCGCAACGCAGCAGATGCGGCCCAATCGGCTCGGTCTATTGACCTCCAGGGGGGTGAAGACCGCGAAATCTTCCTCTCACCACCGAGGGTCCAATTTGTCACCACGCAAAACCGCCTCCAGGTCTTCATATCTATTTGATATAAATATCTATTTTCCTTCCTTTTGGCGGTCTTCATGAAATATTCGGGTTAGGGCCGCCAGGGCTTGGCCATGATCTCCCGGACCTTGAGCTCCAGGCACTGGGCCGAGGTGGAGGGCTTGATCACGCAGGCCGTATCCGCGCCCCGGCCGGTCCCGCCGATGGCGATGATGTCCTCGTCGGTCCGGACCAGCCCCTGGTCCGCAGCCATCAGGCTGATCTCCACGCAGACCTTCAGCCCCTGGCCCAGGAGGCGCAGGGTGAAAGCCATGATCTCATCCACCTGGACGGTCCCCAGCTTGTTCTTGACCCCGCGCCCCACAGAGCCGAAGGCATGGGCGGCGGTGACTATGGTCACCCCCTTCCGGCAGAGCTCCCGGCGGGTTTCCGGGTCCAGGGACTGCACGTCGGGCTCGCTGGCCCCGAAGACCGAGGTCACCACGATCAGGGAGTAATCATCCGCGGGGAAGAACTTCAAGGCCTCGTTCCCGGTGCGTCCCGTGATGGAGGCGATGACGATCTTCTTGATCCCCAGCTCCTTGGCCCGCCCGGCGGCGTGGCCCAAAAGAGCGGTGGTGTTGGCTGGTCCTGGTTTGTTGAAGGACAGGGTCTGGGTGACGAAGCTATCGCTCATTTTTTCCTCCTCAGGCCTGACAACCTCAAAGGGTGGAAACTATTGAGAGGTATTCTCTTGGCGCCTTGCCTCTTAGACCGATTCGAGATCAGATCTGCCGCAGGACCAAGGATCGCGCCCGAAAGGGAATTTTACAATGGTTTTCAGGCCCAGCCGGAGATGAACCTCTCCAGCTCGGTCTCCGGCACGGCCCCGGCGCGGAGGATCCGGGGCGGGGTCACGGTCAGGTCGAGGATGGTCGAGCCGGGGCCGCCGGGGCAGGGGTCGTTCTCCAGGATCAGGTCCGGCGGGTCGGCGGCCAGCCCCTGGGCCACCTGGTCGGCCAGGACCGGGCCGGGCCGGCCGGAGCGGTTGGCGCTGGTGGAGATCAGGGGTTCGGCCAGGCGCCGGGCCAGGGCCTGGGCCACCGGGTGGGAGGAGACCCTCAAGGCCAGCCGGCCCCCCGGGCTCACCCCGGCCGGGAAGGTCTTCCGGGCCCGGAGAACCAGGGTCAGGGGGCCGGGCCAGAAGAGCCCGGCCAGGTCCCGGGCCGGCCCGCTCATGACCGCCACCTCGGCCGCCATCTCGGGGTCGGCCACGATCAGGGGCAGGGGCTTGGTTGCCTCCCGGCCCTTGATCCTGAAGACCCTGGCCACGGCCGAGGGATCATAGGCCGGACCGCCCAGGCCGTAGAGGGTCTCGGTGGGGTAGGCGATGACCCCTCCCTTGGCCAGCACCTGGACCGCCCTGGTCAGGGACCTGGGCCCGGCGTGGAGAATCAGGGGCGCCCTCAAGCCTCTCCTTCCAGCTCGTCCTCGATTCTGGCCTGCCCCTCCCGGACCTTGTCCTTGAGCTTCTCCTTGTCGGCCAGGAGCCGGGCGGCCAGGCCGGGATCGCTTAAAGATACGATCTGGGCGGCCAGGACGGCGGCGTTGACCGCCCCCCACTTGTCCAGGGCGACCGTGGCCACCGGTATCCCCGGGGGCATCTGGACCGTGGCCAGGAGGGCGTCCATGCCCCCCAGGGGGGTGGCCGCGACCGGGATCCCGATGACCGGGAGGGTGGTCTGGGCGGAGATGGCCCCGGCCAGGTGGGCCGCCCCGCCGGCGGCGGCGATGAGGACCTTGAGCCCCCTCGAGCGGGCCCCCCGGGCGTACCCGGCGGCCAGCTCAGGGGTCCGGTGGGCGGAGATGACCTTGATCTCGTGGGCCAGCCCCAGGGCCTTGAGCTTCTCCGAGCAGGGCTTGAGGGTCGGCCAGTCCGAGTCGGAGCCCATAACGATCCCCACCAGGGGCCGATTGAGGGCCTTGGCCCCGATGTCGGTCCGGAAGTGAGCCTCCTCCCAGGTGATCTCGTCCACGGCCCGGTAGGCGGCCTCCACCGCCGCCTCGATCCCCTCCCCCAGGGCGCAAACCCCCAGGACCCGGCCCCCGGCGGTGACAAATCCGTCCCCCTCCCGGGCCGTCCCGGCGTGGAAGACCTTGGCCCCGGTGGCCTCGGCCCGTCCCAAGCCCGAGACGGGACGGCCTCGCTGGTACCCCCCCGGGTAACCCCCGGCGGCCATGACCACGCAGACCGCGGCCCGCTGGTCCCACTCCGGCCGGACCTGGTCCAGCCTTCCGGCAACGGCCCCTTCCAGGATCTCCACCAGGTCGGTCTTGAGCCGGAGAAGCAGGGGCTGGGCCTCCGGGTCGCCCAGGCGGCAGTTGAACTCCAGGACCTTGGGGCCAAAGGGGGTGATCATCAGCCCGGCGTAGAGGAAGCCCTGAAAGGGCCGTCCTTCCCGGGCCAGGCCGGCCACGGTGGGCCGGATTACCTCCTCCAGGATCCTCTCCTCCAGGGCCGGATCGATGACCGGGGCCGGGGAGTAGGCCCCCATCCCGCCGGTGTTGGGCCCCTTGTCGTGGTCGAAGACCGCCTTGTGGTCCTGGGAGGAGGGGAAGGGGAGGATGTGCTCCCCGTCGGTGACGACGATGTAGGAGGCCTCCTCCCCCTCCAGCCGCTCCTCGATGAGGATCCGTCCGCCGGCCGGGCCGAAGGCCCGGCGGACCATGATCTCGTCCACCGCGGCCAGGGCCTGGGCCGTGTCGTCGCAGACAAAGACCCCCTTCCCGGCGGCCAGGCCGTCGGCCTTGACCACCTTGGGTCCGGGGTGGACCGCCAGGTGGAGCCTGGCCTTCTCCGGGTCGTCGAAGACCACGAAGGGGGCGGTGGGGATGGAGTGGCGGGCCATGAACTCCTTGGCCATGACCTTGGAGCCCTCCAGCTCCGCCCCGGTCCGGCCGGGGCCGAAGACGGCCAGCCCGGCCTCCTGGAACATGTCGGCCAGGCCAAGGCAGAGAGGGGCCTCCGGTCCGATCACGGTCAGGTCCACCTCCTCCTCCCGGGCCAGACGGAGGAGCCCTGCCAGGTCGTCGGCCGCCACAGGGCAGCGCCGGGCCTCCTCCATGCCGTCGTTCCCCGGGGCGCAGAGGACCTCCTCCACCAGGGGGGATTGGGCCAGCTTCCACACAATCGCGTGCTCCCGACCGCCGCCGCCGATAACCAGAACCTTCATTCTCGACCCCTACTCATCCCAACGGACCAGGTTCTCGGTGATGGCCTTATCGTAGGCCGCGGTCAGGGCAAAGGCCTTCTTGGCCAGCCGCCACCTGGTGGGGCGGCTGATGGAGCCGCCCGAGGCCTTCATCTCGTCCAGGCAGGGCTTGTAGTCGGCCGGGTCGACCACCACGGTCACCGAGCTCCAGTTCTTGGCCGCGGCCCGGATCAGGGTCGGGCCGCCGATGTCGATGTTCTCGATGGCCTCCTCCAGGCTGCAGCCCGGGTCGGCCACGGCCTTCTCGAACTGGTAGAGGTTGACCGCCACCAGGTCGATGGGCCTTATCCCGGCCCCCTCCAGCTGCTCCAGGTGGGCGGGCAGGTTCCGCCTGGCCAGGATCCCCCCGTGGATCTTGGGATGGAGGGTCTTGACCCGGCCGTCGAGCATCTCCGGGAAGCCGGTCACCTGGGCCACGTCGATGACCTCCACCCCGCCGGCCCGGATGGCCCGGGCCGTTCCCCCGGTGGAGATCAGCTCCACCCCGTAACGGTTGAGATCCGAGGCCAGCTCCTCCAGCCCGGTCTTGTCGGTGACGCTGATCAGCGCCCGCTTGATCTTGATCATCTTGAGCTCCTCTTGAAAACTCGTCCCGGCGGCCTTGTATAGAGTGCTTGGGTCCTAGGAAGATTGGCCATCCTAACAACGGTCTCCCGGGGGGTCAACCGCCCCAGTGAACCCGCCACATGTCCTCCTCGGTGAAGCATTTCTCCTCCCGGTGGTCGTGGCTCTGGGCGTCCTCCTCCACTAGGCGGCGGTCGCCCGGGCCGGCCAGGACCTCCTGAAAGTACTCGTGCTGGATCAGGTTGGCCATGATCTCGTTGGTTCCGGTCCAGATCTGGGTCAGGCGGGCGTCCCGCAGCAGCCTCTCCAGGGGGTAGATGTCGGTGTAGCCGATCCCGCCCATGATCTGCATGGCCGAATTCACGATCTCCCAGGCCGCATCAGTGGCGAACTTCTTGGCCTCGCTGACCAGCCGGCGCTGGTTGGCCGCGCCCGAGTCCACCGCTTTGGCCGCCAGGTGGATCAGGCCCCGGGCCGCGTCCAGCTCGGTGGCCGCCGCGGCCACCAGGTGGTTGACCGCCTGGAACCGGCGGATGGGCCGCCCGAAGGCCTGGCGCCGGTCCGAGTAGCGGGCCGCGATCTCCAGGGCCGCCCGGGCCAGGCCGGGGCAGGCCGCGGCCGAGGTCAGCCGCTCGGGGACCATCATCCGGTTGAAGACCTCGGCCCCAGAGTGAAGGGGGCCGATGAGGTTGGCCCGGGGGACCCGGACCTCCCGGAAGACCAGCCGCCCGGTGCCCCCGCCCCGGGAGCCCATCAACCCGTAGGTGTACTCCACCTCCACCCCGGGGCCGCGCTCGATGATCAGGGCCGAGATGGTCTGGTGGGGGTGGGCCTTCTCCTCGAAGTTGGTCCGGCAGTAGACCAGGAAGAGGTCGGCCTCGGTGGCCCCCACCACGAACCGCTTCTGGCCGCTGACCAGGAACTCGTCGCCCTGGAGCTCGGCCCTGGTGGTGGCCCCGAAGAAGTCCGAGCCTCCCCGGGGCTCGGTCAGGGCCTCGGCCGAGATCAGCCGCCCGGCCAGGACCGGCTTGAGAAACCTCTCCTTCTGCTCCTCGGTTCCGAAGTGATGGAGGGCCTCGCCGACGATGGAAGGCATCACAAAAGCGCAGCCCAGGGCGGTTCCCAAGACCCCCACCTCCTCGATGGCCGCCGCCTCGGCCGTCCAGGTGAGCCCCCGGCCCCCCCAGCGGGGGTCGAAGCGGATCCCCAGAAGCCCCCTCTCCGCGGCCTGCTCCACGAACCGGCGGGGGTAGTCGACCTCGTTGCGGTCCATGGCCCGGAGGAGCTCCGAGGGAACCTCCTCCTTGACAAAGCGGCGGACCTGGTCCCGGAGCTCCCGCTCTTGATCGGTCAGCATGAAGTCGTAGAACACGGAACCTCCTTTGTTGAAGCGTTGAGGTTCTAAGATTGGGACCGGAGCCGGTGGAGAAGCATGGACGAACTAACCCGATTGTACCAGAGACATGTGGGTTTGCGGAAGGGGAGGGGCTGGTGATAGGGTGGGTTGCCACCCCGACCGGCCGGGGGTATCCTGGCCCCTTGGCCACGGTCCGGGAGCAGGAATCGGTTCCAGGAGGAGAGATCATGGAGATAGGCAGGATGACCGGCCGCCAGGGGCTGGACCAGGGCAGGGGAACCATCGTCTTCATCCACGGGGCCGGGGGCTCGGCCTGGTCCTGGCTGGGGCTGCTCTCGGCCCTGGGGCGGAGGTTCAACACCCTGGCCCTGGACCTGCCGGGCCACGGCCAAACCCCGGGCCCGGCCCCGGCCACCATCGAGGCCTGCGCCGAATGGCTGGCCCGGGCCCTGGAAGAGCTGGGCCGGGAGCTGGGATTTAAGCCGGACATCCTGGCCGGGCACTCCATGGGCGGGGCCGTGGCCCAGGCCTTGGCCCTGGCTTGGCCGGGGCGGGCCAGGGGGCTGGTCCTCATCGGAACCGGGGCCAGGCTGGCCGTCAACCCCAAGCTCCTGGCCGGTCTGGAAAACGACTTCCAGAAAACCGTGGGTCTGATCAACGAGTGGTGCTTCCACTCAGGCAGCGAGGCCCTCAAGGCGGAGTCCAAAAGGCTGATGGCCCTCTCCGGGAGGGAGGTCCTCCTGGCCGACTTCAGGGCCTGCGCCGGGTTCGACCTGGTAGACCAGGTGGGCCGGATCCAGGAACCGGCCCTGGTCATCACCGGGGCGGAGGACAAGATGACCCCGCCCGCCCTGGGCCGGGCCCTGGCCGAGGCCCTGCCTGCCGGCCGGCTGGAGCTGGTTCCCCAGGCCGGTCACATGGTCATGGTCGAGCAGCCCCGGGCGACCATGGACCTGATCGCCGCCTTCACCGAGCAGGTTCTAGGCTGAACCATGGGCCGCTGGCCGTTCTTGCTCCGCTTCCTGAGCCCCCTCTACCTGGGTCTTCTCCGGGACGGCCGGGTCCCCACCTGGACCAAGCTGGTCCTGGCCGGGGCGGCGGTCTACCTTCTCCTGCCGGTGGACTTGGTCCCGGACTGGGTGCCGGTGGCCGGCTGGGTGGATGATCTGATGGTGGCGGTGGCGGCCCTGGCCTGGGTCTACGGCCGGAACCGGCAGGGCGGGGGCGATCCAAGGAACAGATCCTAAAAAGGTAGGGTAAGGTCGGTCGAGCGGAACCCTGGATCTGACCTGGTGGCGTCAGGGGTGTGACCCTGACGCCACCTACTTATTTGAAATAGTAAGAAAAAATATTGACCCATGGCGGGTCAGGCCGGATAGCCAAGGCGGTGAAGCTTCAGGCGGTAGGGGGGTTGAGCCTGGAATCCGATGGGGACCTGAGCCTGGGAGGCTGGGACCGGTGGGTTACGCTTCGCTAACCCGAATATTTCATGAAGACCGCCAAAAGGTAAGGCTAATAGCTTGGTAATTAAAGCGGTTATGGTTGTTTTGAGATGATTTTGGCGGGTGACAGTTTGTATCCGCTGCCCGGTGAGAAATCTTTGGCGGTCTTCACCCTGCGGGCGAGCCGATTTGGTCGCATCTGCTGCGTTGCGTGACACTCGGCATAGGGTGACTATAGCCT
>Ga0068714_10001913_pt1 | contig 28324 bp, 26 predicted proteins | sample MTBNYHSulfiMetaG_FD_62988 | JGI IMG/M metagenome (GOLD analysis project Ga0068714, IMG submission 62988) | Enrichment culture microbial communities from rom New York Harbor, USA that are MTBE-degrading - MTBE-NYH (New York Harbor Sulfidogenic)... | ecosystem: Environmental > Aquatic > Marine >...
AAGCCCCGCTCTTGCCTCCGGTACCGTGAAGAAGACTGCCGGCGCAACCATCCGGGGGCCGCACGATAATGCTTCCTTCACCCTCTCACGCGGAACCGCACCGGCTCACAATCACAAGAGTCCTGGGCCCAAAGCCTTCCGGCAATTCATATCCCACTCGCGTTACATGCGCATCCATTCCGGGAAAAGCTTCCTCCTCTCCCCGGGGACCCTTCATGGCAATGAGGCGTCCGCAGGAATTCAGGAAGGGCGCCCCCAAAGACCACAGATGTTTCATAGGGCCAAGCGCCTTGGCCGTGACCACGTCCACCGACTCCAGAGCCGGCTCCTTCACCGTTTCCAGGCCCAGGCTTGCTTGAATCACCCGTATTCCCTCCAACTCGAGTTCCAGAATCACCTGTCTCAGGAAATTCGCCTTCTTGCGGGCGGCCTCCACGAGGAAGCACTGAAGATCCGGCCGAAACAGCTTCAACACCAAGCCCGGGAATCCGGCCCCGGACCCCATATCCAACAGCCGGCCTTTCTCAGGAAGCAAGGAAGCGGGAGCCAGAGAATCCAGGAACAGGTTTACGGCCATATCTCGCGCGTTTCGGTGCCCGACCAGGCGGAACACACGATTCCACTCCCGGAGGATCCGGAAATATCCCTCGCATTGCCGCAGGAATCGGCTGCCGGGGTCCAGGTTCCATGCTTCCAGGCCCCGCTCCAAAGTCCTGCGGAAACTCATGACGGAGGAATCGGCGGGGTCCCGCGCGTTCTCGGAGTGCATGGGCGATCTTCCTTATCCCGCATTCGGTAGGTGTATCCAGATGGAGGGCGAAAATGCCTCCAACGGGGTTGCAGCATCCGCAATCACCAAGTATACGGTACGGAACCGGGGACTCAAGACATTCCCGACGCGGAGAACTCTGAACCGGCGACGCAGGGTCTCTTACGCCTGCGCATCGGAGTAGCCGCCCCGGCGGGTATGTCGCTAAAAGGCCCGAATCAACCGTATATCCAGGCTGTGGAAAAACGGTTTATCAACGGGCGGACAGGATGATGCTTGATGGTGAAACCCCGCGCCGCGGCCATGAACCACGTTTGGTTTTTTCTGGTACTCGTCGCCATTCTGGCTGCGGCGTTCGGCGGCGCCATGGAGGCCTTGCTGGACGCCTCCTTTGCGGCGGCCAAAAGCGCCGTGCAGCTCTCCATCGGACTCATCGGGGTGATGGCCCTGTGGCTGGGCCTCATGAAGGTGGGGGAGCGGGCCGGGCTCTTGCGTATTCTGGCTCGCGCCATCCGTCCCATCATGGTGCGACTCTTTCCCCAGGTTCCGGGAGACCACCCGGCCATGAGCGCCATGGTGATGAATATGAGCGCCAACGCATTGGGTCTAGGCAACGCCGCCACGCCCATGGGCATCAAAGCCATGATGGAACTGGATCGGCTCAACTCCGTCAAGGGTCGGGCCACGGATGCCATGTGCCTGTTCCTGGCCATCAATACGTCCAATGTAACCCTGCTTCCCCTGGGAGTCATCGGGGTACGGGCCGCCGCCGGCAGTTCGGAACCCGCCGCCGTCATCGTCCCCACGCTTCTGGCCACGTTCTGCTCGACTCTGGCGGCCATTGCCGCCGCACGGTTCCTGGCCCGGATGCATCGGGATACGGACTCCGCACCCCAAGATCTTGCGATGGAAAATGGTTCACCCATTCCGGAAGATTCGAACCTCCTCAAAGATGCGACAAACCCGAATCCCGAGGACCTTCCCGAACTGCATCCACCGGGTTCGGTGACCCGATGGGTCTGCCTTCTCCTGGCGGCCGCTTTCCTTGCCGCAATGATTCTCAGGACAGTTCAGGCGGATTCGCTCCAGGAAGCGGCTCGTGAGATCTTATCCTACTGGCTCGTACCCCTCATCATGGGGGGACTCTTAATGTTCGGCCATCTGAGGGGAGTGGCGGTATACGAGGCCGCGACGGAGGGCGCCAAAGAAGGCTTCCAAGTGGCGGTACGGATCATACCTTTTCTGGTCATGATCCTGGTGGCCGTGGGCATGTTCCGTGCTTCAGGCGCATTCGACCTCATGGTGCGGCTCGTCGGACCCCTGACATCCCTCATCGGCATGCCGCCCGACGCCCTCCCCATGGCCCTCATGCGCCCACTCTCGGGAAGCGGCGCCTTCGGTATCATGAGCGAAACCGTCCACCATGCGCCGGACAGTTTCAGCGCGTTCCTGGTCTCCACCATGCAGGGCAGCACCGAAACCACTTTCTATGTGCTCGCGGTGTATTTCGGCGCCGTGGGAATCACACGCACCCGATACGCACTTGCCGCAGCCTTGTTGGCGGATGCCACCGGTATCCTTTCCGCCCTCGTATTCTGCCGTTTGTTTTTCTGAACACGTCGCCCACACCCGGAATCAGTCTCCGGTTGACACGTTTTTCAACCTTTGGTACCCAGTGGGAAAATCCAAATTTCATCCGGACACCCGCACCGGAACGTGCGGGTGTGAATCCCTATGTTCACCAACCCGTTGATAAACACTTTTGCCGGCAGGCCGGTGCAAAACGATGAGATGCAAGGCGGGAGAATCCTGAGTAATGAGGCGTATGTACAGTACGTCGCAATGACGAAGGATGAAGCCCAACGAAGCAGATTGCGTTTTCTGACGGCTTGTTATGGGTGAAAGAGAGCATGCCCATTTACGAATACGAATGTTTGGATTGCTCCAAGGAATCCGGCTTCCTGGTGCTCCGAAAGGAAGACGAGAGACAAATCACATGCCTTCATTGTGGCGGAAAACGGCTGAAGCGGTTGATTTCCCGGGTGGCCTACCATATGTCCGAGGGCGACCGACTGGAGGCGTACGACCCTTCCGCTCCCCAAACGGGCGATTTTTATCGGGACTCCCGCAACATCGGGCTGCACGCCAAGAAGCGGGCTCAACAGCTCGGAGTGGACCTCGGTTCGTCGTTCGAAACCAAACTGGAGAAACTTCGCTCCAATCCCGCTTCCGTATTGGATGATAAAGGCTGAATGGCTTCCTGGACATCTTACCAGCCCGTTGATAACCGCCATTGCGAACAGACGCGTGAAAAACGATGGGATGCAAGCCACGCCTTTGGCGTGGCGGAACGAGAAGTACACACAGCGCGCCGCAATAATGGAGGATGAGGTGTCACGCCGTTGGCGTGACGGCGGATCGCGTTTTTCAACGGCCTGTTGCGGGTGGCGGCGACGCGTGACTGCGGCGGCTGTTACGGGGTGCGGCAACCCGTGACTGCGGCGGAATCAGGGCATAAAAAACCCCCACCCGGCCGCCTTCCTGAGCACATGGTGGGGGAAAAGAGGATTGGGGAAGGCAAGTTCCGTAACTCCCCTTTTTTTGTAAAACACATGGTAAGACCTGTCTCATTGAAAATCAAGGGTTTCTTACACCCCCTGAGACGGTCGCTTATCACCGTGTCTTACGGCTTAATTCCATTATAACACTCCGATTCGTGATTACCAGCCCCACGTCAAATAATTATGAATGGAATCCGAAGCCGTTCGGCCCGCCCCCATGGCCAGGATGACGGTGGCCATACCCGTCACGATGTCCCCTCCGGCCCAGACTCCCTTCTTGCCGGTCTTGCCGCTGAGCGGATCGGCCAGGATATATCCCCTTTTATCCACCTGCAGTCCGCTCGTAGACCGCGTAAGCAGAGGATTCGCCCCGGCGCCTACGGAAATCACCACCAAATCGCACTTCATCTCGAACTCGGACCCTTCCATGGGCGCCGGCCTTCTGCGACCCGATTCATCAGGCTCGCCGAGTTCCATCCGAATGCATTCCATGCCGATCACCCGACCCCGCTCGTCTCCGATAAACCTCTTGGGATTCGTCAGGAGAAAGAACTCGATCCCTTCCTCTTCGGCGTGGTGAATTTCGGCGATTCGGGCGGGCATTTCCTCCCGAGAACGCCGGTACACGACGCGTACCGTATCCGCTCCCAATCTCATCGCCGTGCGGGCCGAGTCCATGGCTACATTCCCTCCACCCAGCACCACCACTTGTTTCCCCCGCGCAATAGGCGTGTCGTAATCCGGAAAAAGGTAGGCCTTCATGAGATTGGAACGGGTGAGGTATTCATTGGCCGAGTAGACTCCGATGAGGTTCTCTCCCGGGATGTTGAGGAACTTGGGCAGACCGGCTCCCACGCCCAGATACACGGCGTCGAATCCTTCCTCGAACAGCTCATCCACCGTAATGGAGCGGCCGACCACCTGGTTGCACACCAATTGCGCTCCCATGCGCTCCAGAAAATTCACTTCGGAGTATACGATTTCTTTGGGCAGGCGGAACTCGGGTATGCCGTAGACCAGGACGCCGCCGGGCTTGTGAAATGCTTCGAAAATGGTTACGGAATGACCTTTCCGGATCAAGTCGCCGGCCACGGTAAGGCCGGACGGTCCGGATCCCACCACGGCCACTCGTTTTCCCGTCGAGGACGCTCTAGGGGGCAGTTCCCCGCTGCCATACATCCGTTCATGGTCCGCCGCAAAACGCTCTAAGTTTCCAATGGCGATGGACGCGCCCTTCTTATTCAGAATACACTCCCCTTCACACTGGATTTCCTGCGGACAGACCCGACCGCATACGGCGGGAAGGGCATTTTGCTCCCAAATACGGCGGATGGCTTTGGTGAACTCTCCCTCACGGATCAACTGGATGAATCCCGGAATATCGATATGCACGGGGCAACCTGTGACACATTGCGGCTTTTTGCATTGCAGACAGCGTTCCGCCTCCGCCACGGCCATCTCCGGTGTGTACCCCGTGGGCACCTCCAGGAAATTGCGTTTGCGGACATCCGGTTCCTGCTCGGGCATCAATAATCGTTTTGCCTGTTCCGCATCCTTCTTGGCCATTGATCTTCCTCCCGATCCACTACATCCGTTTCCGATCCCGGATCGCTACACTCCGCATGCGCACCGGTATTTTTCCATGGCGACGGCTTCATCCTCGCGGTAAGCGGCCAGACGCTGCATCAACTCGTCGAAATCCACCTCGTGCCCGTCAAACTCCGGCCCATCCACGCAGGCAAAGCGGGTTTGCCCACCCACGGTCACCCGGCAGCAACCGCACATTCCCGTGCCGTCCACCATAATGGCGTTCAAACTGACCATGGTTTTGACCCCGAACTCACGGGTCAGGCTGCTGACCACCTTCATCATGATCACCGGGCCGATAGCCACTACCAACTTGACATCATTCTTCTGAAGCAGGTTTCGAAGCACATCCGTGACGAATCCGTGATGTCCGTAGGTACCGTCGTCCGTACATACGATGAGTTCGTGGGACGCGGCCCGCATCTTGTCTTCCAGTATCAGCAGGTCTTTGGTGCGGGCTCCCATAATGGCGGTTACCTGATTTCCCGCTTCTTTCAAGGCACGGGTGATGGGATGGATCACCGCCACGCCGGTCCCTCCTCCCACGCAAGCCACGTGTCCCACACGTTCGACGTCCGTTGGACGCCCCAATGGTCCGATCACGTCCTGAAAGCGCTCTCCCACTCCCATGCTTTTGAAGAGCATGGTGGACTTACCCACCACCTGATAGTAGATGGTGATGGTTCCCTGCTTGGGGTTCGTGTCGGCCATGGTGAGGGGTATCCGTTCCCCGCTTTCATTGGCCTTAATCATCACAAACTGCCCGGGTTTCGCTTTGGCTGCGATTCTGGGAGCGGCGATTTCGTTCATTACCACCGTTCCTCCGGCCATCTCCTGGCGTCGCAAGATTTCGAACATGGCTATCCTCCCGATAAGAGATATTGCTGAATCCAGTCCCGCTATGTTGCGCCGAACACCTGGAATGAACCGAAGCCCATGCGTACCGACGCGTATATACGTCTTCTCCACAGGCATCCCGGTTTACATCCACCGTACGGAACCGCCGCACAGTCTATATGGACTTTCGGAAAAAGGCCCTGAAGGATGTTACGGTATGGGCTCTACGGCTGGATGGATGGAACTTCGTGTGCACCTGAATCCGAACATCGGTCTGGAACCTGAGACAGCGAGCGCAGAGTAGAATCTTCAACACATCCTGTCAACCGCAGTTTTCGGGCATGCAGTCCCAGGAATCGTTCAGTCCGTTGGGGAGAACTGAGCCCGGGTTCCCGGCTTTCCTCCACGCAATCTGCGGAAACACACCACCCTCATGGCGAGAGGAATTCCCATCCGCCGCCGGGAGAATTCAACGCACCCCTTTCGGGGGGCGGTGCTCCCCGGCTTGCGTCGGGCAAGCACCGTATCGAACCGCGCTGTAATTCCGCGGAAGGGATTCGAATCAAGCCCTCCATCCGGCCAAAGCCATTTTCCTTCGTACAAACGCCAATTGCATCTGCAGGGGCAGCTCCATGGGACAATTGTCGTCGCAGGCCATGAGACCCACGCATCCAAAGGCCCCCTCGTCCGTCCCCACCACTTCGTAGTAGTCCGCATCCGAACGTTCGTCCCGGGGGTCGACCATGAATCGCGCCACCCGATTGATGCCGGCGGCTCCAATGAAATCGTCCCGAATATTCATGGTGGCGCATCCGCCGATGCAGCACCCGCACTCGATGCACCGTTCGGCCTCGTGAATTTTAAGAGCCACCCGGTTGGACATGGGCGCCTCGCATGCTTTCGGGTCAAACGCCGTAGAGGTGTGGATCCAGGCTTCCGTTTTCAGATTCATATTTCGGAACCAGGTACCCGTGTCCACACTCAGGTCCCCCACAAGCTTGAATACGGGCAAGGGCATCAACCGGATCTCCGGTGGGAGGTCCTTGGTGAGTGTCCGGCAGGCCAGTTTGGGCTTCCCGTTTACCAGCATCGCACACGAGCCGCAGATGGCGGCGCGGCACACGAAATCGAACATAAGAGACGGATCCTGCTCCTCCCGGATCCGGGTGAGCGCCACAAACAGCGTCATGCCTCCCGTTTCTTCCAGGGTGTATTTCTGCATGCGCGGTTTCAGTTCAGGTTCCACGGGATTATATCGAAAGACTTCGAAATTGAGCGTTCGAGCCATGTTTCGGATCTCCTTCTTCAGTCGCCCACCGCTTGAAAAGCTTGCGCACTTTCGCCGTATCCCCGGTCCCCTGGAGGCATTTCGGTGATGGTGATGTTTTCGTAGTTCAGTGTGGGCAAATCCTTTCCTTCCTCCCAGGTGGCCAGCGTCCGTTTCAACCATCGCGCGTCGTCCCGCTTGGGGTAGTCTTCACGGTAGTGGCTTCCCCGGCTTTCCGTCCTCTGCAGCGCTCCATAGGATATGCAGAGAGCCAACTTCAGCATGCCCGGCAGGCGCAAGGCCGCGGTCAGTTCCGGGTTGGCTCCCTTCCCGTGGCTTCTCAAGGATACTCTCTGGGAACGTTCGAACAACTCCCTCAGGGTTTCCACGGCCTCGGCAAGGTCATTCCCGTTCCGGAAAATCCCCACTTTCCCAAGAAGCGTTTCTTCCATCTTCGTCCGGAGTTCGAATACGTTTTCCCCCGAAACCCGCGTCTTGACGGCATCGATACGCGACTTCTGTTGTTTCAGGACCTCCTCCACGAGCCGGGACGGGTAATCCAAGACGGCATCCTTGAGGTATCCGGCCAGGTGTTGTCCCACGACCATGCCCGCAACGATGGTTTCCGCCAGAGAATTGCCGCCCAGTCGGTTGAATCCGTGCAGGTCCCAGCAGGCCGCTTCGCCCACGGCGAACAGCCCCTCCAACCCATAGGCGGCGCCGTCTATGTTGGTTCGTACGCCCCCCATGCTGTAGTGCTGGGTAGGCCGCACGGGGATCAGATCCTTCACCGGGTCGATTCCATTGAAGTTCTTGCAGATGTTGGCGATTTCGCGCAGGTTGGTATTGATATGTTTGGCGCCCAGGTGTCGAATGTCCAGCCATAAATGCCGGCCATAGTCGCCTTCCACGCCGAAGCCCTTTTGCATGTGAAGCCACATGCGGCGCGCCACCACGTCCCTCGAAGCCAACTCCTTTTTCACGGGCTCATAATCGGGCATGAACCGATACTGATTCTTGTCCAGGAGGTACCCGCCGTCTCCTCGGGCCCCCTCCGTGATCAGTATAAAGGAAGGAACGATGCCGGTGGGATGAAACTGCACGGCCTCCATGTTGCCCAACGGCGCCACTCCCGTATTGAGGGCGATGGACATGCCGGTTCCGTCGTTGATCACGGCGTTGGTGGAGGCGCCGTACAATCGGCCGTAGCCCCCCGTGGCGATCACCGTGCCTTTGGCCACATACGAATGCAGTTCGCCGGTGCGCAGGCACCGGGTAACGGCTCCGTAACAACGCGTCCCGTCATGAATGAGCGCAATCGCCTCCATGCGATCATGCACCGTCACGCCCAGCTTGATGACCATACTGTCCATGGTATATTGCAGCGTATGTCCCGTGGCGTCCGAAGTGTAGCAGGTCCGCCACTTGGCCGTTCCGCCGAAATCCCGGGCCGTGATCATGTTTTCCCTCTCCACGGGCTCTTCGATGACCCGGCCGTCCGGGAGGGTTCGCGTTCCCCCCTCCACCCGGTTCCAGGGCACGCCCCAAAAGGCCAACTGGCGCACGGCTACGGGGGCCAACTCCACAAAGAGACGGGCCACCGTTTGCTCACATCCCCAGTCCGATCCCTTCACCGTATCCGCAAAATGAACGTCCGGACAGTCGCCGACGCCCATGCAGCAGTTGCCTAAACTCGCCTGCATACCGCCCTGCGCCGCCGTGCTGTGCGACCGGCGTGGCGGCACCAGGCTCAAAAGGATCACGTCTTGTCCCACCAGAGCCGCTTCGATGGCCGCGCGTTCCCCGGCCAACCCGGCGCCGATTACCAGAAGATCCGTTACGTGCGTCTGCGCAGATTTCATAGGGCCCCCTCCGCGGAAATCAAGAAGTAGAACACCATTAACGCGGCCATCCCGAGACCCACGATGGTAAGCGTCACAATATTCAGGACCTTTCGAACCTGATCCCGCTCGATCCATCCCCACTTCACAAAGAGCCGGTATACTCCGATGCCCGCGTGAAGCTCACCCACGGGCAGAAGAATGAGGTACAACCAGATCAACCGATCCTGAATCCGTCCCGCACTGGTGGCCGCATCGATGGGCCACCCCCACAGGACGATGAAGATATGAATGCTCGCCAGAATCAGTATGGTCATTCCCGTAATGATCTGCAGGACCCAAAGCCAGGTGTCCCGGTGACCGAGTCTCCGGGCGTGCTGCCACACGATCCGTTGTTCCTGGAACCGAGTGGGAATGCGGCGGCCCGCCATGACCAAATGCAGCAGAATGGCAAAGATGACCATGGCGATACCGAAGTAAGAAATGTAGGTGGTGTCTAAAATATGGGGAACATAGTTGAAGATGGTTGTTCCGAACAGGATCGTGGCCACAAACAGCATGTGGACCCACAAAAACGAAGCCAGAAACAACCCGGTTGCCGACCCCAACAGATCCGCATACAAGTCCCCCTTCTTTCCTTTCCCGACAAGAGACTGGAGCAGCAAGGGTATCTCCTTCCGTACAGTTAAAGCCGTTGGTATTGAGTAATTCCCTCTTGGTACAAGTCGCTTCCCAACACGTCGTTCACCACCACGGCTGGAAAGGCTTCGACCTCGAATCTCCAGATGGCCTCGGGCCCCAATTCCGGATACGCCACCACTTCCGCCGCCCGGATACACTGGGAAAGCAGAGCTCCCGCGCCGCCGGTGGCGGCCAGGTACACGGCTCCGTAGGTCTTCATGGCTTCGACGACCTCGGGTGCGCGCTTTCCTTTTCCGATCATGCCCCGGAGACCATGGGACATGAGAATCGGTGCATAAGGATCCATCCGGTAGCTCGTCGTGGGACCGGCCGCGCCGATAACCCTCCCGGGACGCGCCGGTGAAGGTCCCACGTAATAGATGATCTGCCCGTCCAGAGGAATGGGCAGGGGTTGCCGGTTTCGAATCAAGTCGCACAATCGTTTATGTGCGGCGTCCCGCGCGGTGTATACGGCTCCCGTCAGGAGCACATTATCCCCCATACGCAGCCGGGATACGTCTTCCCGAGTCAACGGCGTGGTCAGCCTGTATGTCTGAGTCATAATTCCCAACCTTGGTGTGGATGGCAAAAGAAACCGAAATGTCTGCCTGGATTCCTGACGGCGGGAGGTTGCCTACAAATCGGCTTCCTTGTGACGGGAAGCATGGCACTGCACGTTGATCGCCACCGGGAGACTGGCTATGTGACACGGCATCATGCGAATATGCAGCGCCAGGGTAGTGGTTCTACCGCCCAGCCCCTGAGGACCGATGCCCAAGTCGTTCAACTTCGGCAGCCAATCCCGTTCCAGTTCTTCCAGCTCAGGATCCGGATTCGGGGAACCCACCGGTCTGAGCAGGGCCTTCTTGGCCTGCAGCGCCGCTTGTTCAAAGGTGCCTCCGATCCCCAGCCCGATAATGGTAGGCGGGCAGGGATTGGGACCCGCGTCGCGGACGGTTTCGATCAGCTTATCCAAAATACCTTGCTTCCCGGCGGACGGAGGCAGCATGAACAATCGGCTCATATTTTCACTCCCGCCGCCCTTGGGCACCGCAATGATCTTGAGAGCATCGCCTGGAACCATATCCACGTAGAGCACCGCAGGCGTATTGTCTCCTGTGTTCGCCCGCGTGAACGGATGGCAAACGGACTTCCTGAGGTATCCCTCACGGTATCCCCGCCGCACCCCTTCCTGTACCGCTTCTACAAGGCCGCCCCCCGTAACCCTGACCTCTTGGCCGAGTTCGAGGAACACTACCGCCAAACCGGTATCCTGGCAGATGGGAACACCCGTCTCACGTGCAAGACGCGCATTCTGCAGAAGCTGCCCCAGGATCTCCCTTCCCACGGGAGACTCTTCCGAGTCCATGGACCGCTGAAACGCCCGGACCATGTCCTCGCCCAAGTGAGTATTCGCCTCCATGAACAACTGCTGAACGGTATCCGTAATCCTGGAACAGGAAATCTCTCTCATTCGGTTCATCCTTCCCATTTCCTTGGAGTTCAGCTTGTAAGTCAAAGAGGCCGGGTTGTCAATTCTTTTGTACGTTTTCAGACTTGGCCTTTACTTGTGGTTCCAAGCGGTTGCATCCCACGGGACAACGACGTCGACCCCGATGAGTTCCGGCTGTCGGTACCGACACGCGGTTCTCGGGTTCGCGCGCCGGTAGCATGGCGAAAACCTTGACTTGATCCAAACCATCCCCAGGGTGTATTCTTAACCTTTCAAGTAGTACCACCATACACCTACCGAAACCTTGAGGAGAGAACGGAATCCATGCAAGAGCTTCCCAAATTCACCGGAGCGAGCCGTTATGTACTCAGCGATGAGTTAGCCAAGATCGTGAATATCTCCATTGCCTTGGAGATGCCCCTGTTGCTCAAGGGGGAGCCCGGCACGGGTAAAACCATGCTGGCCCATGCCATCGCCGAGAGCCTGAACATGCCTCTCATCGTGCTGAACGTGAAATCCAGCATGAAACTCGTGGACTGCCTGTACCAATACGACACGTTGACCCGCCTCAACGACAGTCGATTCGGAGATTCGGGCCGCGACGTGAGCAACATCGAGGATTATATCCGCATGGGCAAGATCGGACAGGCCTTCTGCGCCGAACGGAAAACCGTGCTGCTCATCGATGAAATCGACAAGGCGGATACGGACTTCCAGGATGACATGCTGGATGTACTGGATCAGATGACGTTCGACATCATCGAAATCGACAAGACGACCCATACCCGTCTCCGGCCCGTGGTCATCATCACGTCCAACGCCAAGAAAGACCTGTCGGATCCCTTCCTGGGGCGCTGTAATTTCCATCACATCGCGTTTCCGGAGCCCGACATGATGCGGTGCATCGTGAAAGTCCACTTTCCCGATCTGAAGCAGGACTTGATTGAAGGCTGCGTCCAGGCATTCTATCGGTTGAGGGAACTCCGCAACATCGAGAAGAAACCGGCCACGCGGGAGTTGATCAACTGGATCCGGGCCATCCTGGCGGACGCGGATTTCGACCCTGAGGACCTGGCCCGAGGAAGAATCCCCTTCCTGGGGGTGCTGTTCAAGAAGAGCCCCGATTACCAGCAAGCGGTCACACAACTGGGACGGTTTCGAGTCTGACGGAAATACGGGCGTTTCATGTTCGTTCAGTTCTTTTTCGAACTCCGGAACTGTGGCATCCCGGTTACCCCCACCGCTTTCTTGAACCTCCAAAAGGCATTGGGCACGGGTCTGATCACCAGTCTGGATGACTTTTACGTGGGAGCGCGGAGCATTCTCGTCAAAAGTGAGCGGCACTTCGACCTCTACGATCGGATCTTCGCGCACCATTTCGAAGGAGCGGAGCTTCCGGACCTGAACGCCGTTCAACTGGATGAAGCCGTTCGGGCCCTACTCCGGGAATGGCTGAAAGATCCCCGTGAGGCCGCCCGCCTTCTCGGCGTCAACATGGACGACCTTCAGTCGTTCACCCCGGATGAACTCATCCAGTACTTCCTGGATCGGCTTAAGGACCAGACGGAAGCCCACCACGGAGGAAACCGCTGGATCGGGACCGGAGGCGCCTCACCCGTGGGACACTCGGGAGTTCATCCGGGGGGTATGCGGGTGGGAGGAATCTCCCGAAACAGGTCCGCCATCAAAGTGGCCATGGACCGCCGCTATCGGGATTATTCCCAGGAAGGTCCCCTCACCCAGGCGCAGCTGGGCGAAGCGCTCAAGAGATTACGGCATTTGGTTCCCGCGGGTCCCCGGGACCGGTTGAACGTGGACGAAACCATCCGGGCCACCACCCGCAACGCCGGAGAGATCGAGATCATATTCGATCGCAGCCTCCGGGACCGACTGAAAGTCATCCTCATGATCGATAACGGCGGCTGGTCCATGGAACCCTACGTCCGGTTGGTCCAAACCCTCTTCGATTACGCCCGTTCCCAGTTCAAGGACCTGAAGACCTATTATTTTCACAACACCATATACGATGCCGTATGGGAAGACCCACCACGCATCTCCAAAGCGAAACGCCTGGAGGAGTTCGAAACGGCGGACCCGGAGTCCCGTCTGATCCTTGTGGGAGACGCCAGTATGGCGCCTCAGGAACTCATGATGGCGGACGGTTCCATTCATCTGGAGGAGCGTACAACCATTCCGAGCATCCGGCGACTTCAATTCCTGGCGGATACCTTCAAACATTCGGCATGGTTGAATCCCGTACCCCAGAAGGATTGGACCTATACGCGCACCATAGCCTACATTCAGCGCCTGTTCCCCATGTTCGAACTCGCCTTGGACGGCCTCGAGGCCGCGGTCGTTCACCTGTTGAAACGCCATTGACCGCGGACCCATCGATCGAATACGCCCGTCCTCTCGACCTCCGGGGATTCCTTTAAACGAATTTAGGGAAAAACGTTCTTCTTAACACGAAGACGCCTTGTCGCCGGGACTCTCCGGGACGAAGGAAGCTTTTATCAGCCCGTTGATAACCCGCATTGCGGGCAGGCCGGCGCAAAACGATGAGAGGCAAGGCGCGTGAATCCTGAGGAATGAAGCGTACTACAGTGCGCCGCAATGACAAAGGATGAAGCGGAACACGGCGGATCGCGGCTTTCGACAGCCTGCCGCGGCTTTTGGACCCGATGGCAAAAAGACGGTTGCCTCGGTTCAGACACAGGAAATTTCGGGAGGTGGACTTCATGATGTCGTCAACGCGCACGGCGCTATTGCTCGGAGCCCTGACTTTGCTCATCGTGTGGCTCGGTAACCTGTTCGGAGGCCAACAGGGGATGATTCTGGCATTTCTGCTGGCCATGGCCATGAACGGGTTGAGCTACTGGTATTCGGACAAGATCGTTCTGCGTATGTACCGGGCCAGGGAAGTCACTCCCCAGGAGGCCCCGGAACTGTACTCCATGGTCCACGGGTTGGCCGGGAAAGCGGGGATCCCCATGCCCCGGGTGTACGTCGTCCCGGGCGACTCTCCCAACGCATTCGCTACGGGAAGGAACCCGGAACATGCCGTGGTGGCGGTTACGGAAGGCTTGTTGAGACTCATGAACCGGGACGAGTTGGAAGGAGTGCTGGCCCACGAACTCGCCCACGTCAAGAACCGGGACATCCTGATCGGTTCCATCGCCGCTACCCTGGCGGGCGCGGTGATGGTCCTGGCAAGCATGGCGCGCTGGTCCGCCATTTTGGGCGGAGGCCGTGACGACAATAGAGGCATGGGGGGATTCGGCCTGATCCTCATGAGCATCCTGGCGCCTATCGCGGCCCTTCTCATTCAGATGGCCGTATCCCGTACCCGGGAATATCAGGCGGACGCATCGGGAGCCCGTCTGACGGGACAACCCGAGGGTCTGGCTCGCGCCCTGGAAAAACTGGGGGCCTATTCCAAGCGCCTGCCCATGGAAAACGCTAAACCGGCGACGGCCCACATGTTTATCGTGAATCCACTGAGCGGACGGAATCTGACGAGTCTGTTCGCCACCCATCCTCCCATCGAAGAGCGTGTGGCCCGCCTCCGGGGCCGGGGATCCGCATACGCCGCGCACGGTACCGGGTCCGGGACGTCCCGCGGCTCCTCGGGAGAGGATTTCTGGAAACGCCTGTCCTCCTGAGCCATACCGTATCGGCCCGTCGTTAAGCAGCCCTTTGATAAACAGCCATGGGTGCAGGCTGGTGAAAAATGATGAGATATAAGGCGCGCGAATCCTGAGGAATGAGGCGTACAACCAGTACGCCGCAATGACATAGGATGAAGCGCAACACAGCGAATCGCGTTTTTCAACGGCCTGATAAGCAGCCTGTTATCGGTCGGCGGTTGGTTTTTCCCGTTTGCCGGCCCCCCCGTCCTTCAGATATTCCTCCACCACCGCCCTGGCCAGGAGCGGCGCATTTCCCGCCGCGCGGTTGTTGAATATCACGTAAATCCGCAATTCCTCCTCCACCGCCTTTCGCATCAGACGGGCCGTGTCCTCCACCATCCGCCGATCCAACATTCCTTCCACCAGCGTATCGAAAGGATGAGCCCGGGCATAAGCCTCCTCATATCGGACGTTGCGGGGGGTCAGCAGCCGCACGATGAAGTCCCCGTCGGCATCCGGAAACCGGCCTTCCGACAGGTGCAACTGCCGGCGAAGAGACGGCAGCCACGTCCAGTGAGACAGCACCTGTCCCACGCCGCGGTTCCGCAGCACTTCGAATACAGGAGCGGAGAGATACCCGGTGGTGCGGAGTTCCACATGGTATCGGGCGTCTTTGGGGATTGCGGAAAAGAACTCATCGAGTTCCCCGGCCAGGACCTCGGGAGAAACGCGGTCATCCGCCTTCTGATATTCCTGTTCGAATACGAATCCCTTCAGATGCGTCCCCAACAGGTGGACCGCCGGACCATGGAATCCTTCCGCAAACGTCTCGGGACTCAAGTACTGCTCATTCAGTACGAAGGATCCCGCCCGAAACAGCTTCCGGGCGAAAATCAACTGAGGAACCTTGAGGAGCAGAAAATCCCCGTCCTTCAGGAATTCCGCATAACGGCTCAACACATCATGGGTCGGTGTGGGTGATCCTTTCACGTGCAGCAATCGGTAGAACGTGAAATCGATTTCCAGCACGCGGAAATGCTCGAAGAACTCCCTCACGCTGTCCACCGGCAGGACCTCTTCCGTGTAGGTGCTGCCGCCCACTTTGTGTGAACGCTTCTGAATGCGCCCGGCGTACGTCTCGGAAGCGTATACCTGACCCATCCATCCGGCATAGCGATCGCTGGCGGTCCCTATGTGGATGAGGGGATGCAGCCCCCTGAACAGAAACCGTTCGGGATCCGACACGTCCCGCGGCTGCGGTGTCGCTTCAGACATGATCTCCATAGAGCCCGCTTTCTCGGGGACACGCCCGGACCGCAAAAAGGTCCGTCCACAAGGGGGGAGTCGGGGCACAGGGCTGTCGCAATATCCGAACACGACGAATCCGCCGGAAAAAATCTTCTCCGGTCTCTCCGACACGGCATCCGGACTACCCGCTTCCAAGCCCCCGGTCATGGCACACCAGCAGCCCGTGGGAAAGGACTTCCGGGAATCGGAACCCCAAGGTGTGGCTGATGAACACGTTGATGCGCATGAGTACATAGTTGATTTCGTCTATGGGTTCGATCACGCGAACCTGATGGTTTTCACCCCCAAAGTCCGCATGGGAGGGATCGCAGAAGGCCGGCTCCGAAACGGCGAACACCCCGCGACAGATCAAGGGCCGAATGTCGTAAACGCGGCACAGTCCTCGCTCCGTATCCAACAGGGTACAGGGAATCCGATTCTGAACAAATCGGTTCAACGCCGATCCATAGAGGGCGGAACTCGATTCCACCGTCTCACCCGTTTCTTCTTCCAGTTCGATACAGATTTCCCTGAAGGTCCGCATCGCCGCAAAGCTGTTTCGAAGAACATCCATGGCATCGGGCCATCGGCGGATCCGATCGTAAATCTGGAGAATTTCGAGAGGCTCCACGCCGCAAGGGAGTTCGAAGCAGCAAACAGAACACCCCGACTTGCAGGAAACCTGGATCTCCTCCCTTTGAAGCACTTCCCATAGAAATCGATCGTAGGTCTCACGAAACGCTCCCAATGCTCCATAGACCATATCCGGAAATCTCCCCGTTTCCGCGAACGCGTTCAGATATGTCTCCACGTCTTTCGCCATTTCAGCGGCCAACTCCACCATTCGGCTGTTGAGAGCTTTCACCTCCGGATGTTCGAAACAGCGGAACACAACCGGGGACTTTCGATATTCATTGGGAGCAATGTCCATCTCCACCTCCAAAACCGTCCAGTAAATTCACATGACCGGAAAAGCACCATTGCCCTTCCGTCCTGGCAGGCCGTTGAAAAGCGCGATCTGCCCACGACACGGTTTATCAACGGGCTGCTGGGGCGTCGCCCGAAGAGATCCCCGGAAACCGAGCCTCGCCGCCGACCAGGGTGTGCGGGAAAACCCGTGCACAACAGAGACCCGGACCGTTAACGCTCCCGGCAGCCCGTTCAGAGACCGGGTTACCGCCCAATCGGCAAAAAACGATGAGATGCGAGGCGTAAACCGGTATGGTATGCGACGGTGATGCCGCAGACCGCGTGGTTCCTCGGCTGCCGGCGGATGCCATGGGCAACATAGCCTTTGGACTCCCTGAGATCAATCCATTGCGACGAGGCGCCCCTTGGACGGAACAACCCTTGGAAATCCGGGTTGTATCCCTGTACCCGGGACCGGGCGCTCGGCGGGGCGAAAACAGGATTCCACGCAAGATCCCGTCCGGGAAACCTCAGCCGGAATCAGGAGAACCATGAAGGAGATTTTCGACCCGCTGTTGGCGTTTCCGGACGGATGTCGGGTTGGGCGTCTCCAGCACCGGCTCAACCGATTTCATGTGGAAGTGGCGTTGGACGGCCTTCGGGTGGGAGTGCACTGCAACAATTCAGGAAGCATGCTGGGTCTGCTGCGGAAAGGGGCCCCCGCCCTCATCTCCCCTACGGGGAATCCTCATCGGAAGCTGCGCTACACCTTGGAATTGATCCAGGTGGGCGGGCTTTGGGTGGGAGTGAATACCCAGACGCCCAACCGGATACTCCATCAAGCGTGGAAACACGGAACCATTCCGGAAATCCGGGGCTATTCGCGGTATCGGGCGGAAGCCGTGGCGGAACACAGCCGATTGGACGCCTGCTTGGAGGCCCCGGAGTCCTCTCTTTGGGTCGAAGCAAAAAATGTGACGTTGGTGGAAGACGAAGTGGCCTATTTCCCGGACGCGGTGACGGAAAGGGGACGGAAGCACCTCCGGGAACTGATGAGTCTTGCCTCGAAGGGACACCGCGCGGCCTGCTTCTACCTGGTCCAACGATCTGATGCCCGCTGTTTCGGCCCTGCGGACTTCATCGACGCCGAGTTCGCCCGATTGTTCTGGGAAGCGCTGGATGCGGGAGTCGAGGCATGGCCCTACCGAGCCCGAGTGTCGCCTCAGGGCATCGGACTTCACACCCGTTTGGACCTGATGCCCCGAATCCGGAGTTGAGACGGGACGGTCCGCACGCCCAGGGATCATCCCGCCTGTCGCTGCAATGGATTCGGCGATTGGTGAGCCGCCTTGCACTGTTCCCTGCCCGCCCCTCCAGGAACCTGCGTAGGCGCTCACGCCTTTCTCCGCGGCATCCGCCGGCGTTCCGGATACGGAAGGAGTCCCGAGTCGCGAGCCTTGAAGGACGCGGCTCCCCTTACAGCCAAGCTTCCGGATCCGTCAGGATATTGACACCCGGGTGAATATGAACGATAAGAGGCCACATCCAGGAGGTAACGGCATGAAGGAATGCAGATCGGATCTGGAATTTCTATGCATAGACACCATTCGAACGCTGTCCATGGACGCCGTCCAGAAAGCCGACTCCGGGCACCCCGGTACGCCTATGGCCCTGGCGCCCTTGATGTACGTTTTGTGGACCCGTTTCCTGCGACACAATCCCCGGAACCCGAACTGGTTCGACCGGGACCGATTCGTCCTTTCCTGCGGCCACGCTTCCATGCTTCTGTACGCCGCCCTGTATCTGACGGGCTACGAACTCAGCCTGGACGATATCCGAGATTTCCGGCAATGGGGAAGCAAGACTCCGGGTCATCCTGAACACGGCCTTACCCCCGGAGTGGAAACCACCACGGGCCCTCTGAGTCAAGGCATCATGAACGCCATGGGTATGGCTATGGCGGAGGCCCATCTGGCTCGGAAGTTCAATCGCGGTCCTTACCAGGTGGTGAACCACTATACGTACGCTTTTTGCAGCGACGGCGATCTCATGGAAGGCGCCTCACACGAAGCGGCATCCCTGGCGGGACATCTCGGCCTGGGAAAACTGATCTGCGTTTACGATGACAACAAGATTACCATCGAAGGCGGCACATCCTTGAGTTACTCGGACGACGTAGCCCGGAGGTTCCGGTCCTATCGCTGGCACGTCCAGAATCTGGGAGATCAAGCCGACACGCTGGGGGGGTTGGAGGAAGCCTTTTGCCGGGCCCGATTGGAAACGACCCGGCCGTCCCTCATCATGGTCCGTTCTCACATCGGATACGGCGCACCCCATCGCCAGGACACCGCCGCCGCACACGGGGAACCCTTGGGAGAAGACGAAATCCGCGGAGCCAAACGCTTCTATGGATGGCCTGAGGAGGAATCGTTCCGAGTCCCGGAAGCCGCGCTGAACCACATGCGGGAGGCCGTACAGAGGGGCGTCGAAGCGGAAGAAGCGTGGAACCGACTGGTGCGCTCCTACGGCGCCGAATTCCCGGAAGCGGCCCTGGAGTTCCAGGAAGCGCTGAACGGGACTCCTCGGGAAGACTGGGATGCGGCCATCCCTGAATTCAAGCCGGAAGAAGGTCCCATGGCCACACGCGCCGCATCGGGAAAAGTCCTCAACGCCTTCGCGGATCGTGTTCCCTGGCTGGTGGGCGGAAGCGCCGATCTGGCTCCTTCCACCAAGACCTTGATCACTTCCTCCGGGTACTTCTCCAGAGAACATCCCGAGTTCAGGAATGTGGCCTGGGGCATCCGGGAACACGCCATGTGCGGATGCAGCTCCGGCATGGCCCTGCACGGAGGAGTCCGCCCTTTTGCCGCCACCTTTTTTGTATTCACGGACTACGCCCGCCCCGCCATTCGGCTCGCCGCACTCATGGAACAGCCCGTCATCTATGTGATGACCCACGATTCCATCGGCGTCGGCGAAGACGGTCCCACACACCAGCCCGTGGAACATCTGGCGTCCCTTCGAGCCATTCCGAACTTGTGGGTCATCCGTCCGGCCGACGCCAACGAAACGGCTTACGCCTGGCGCGCCGCCATAAACCGCAGGAACGGACCCACCATGCTGGTGTTGAGCCGCCAGAAACTACCCGTCCTCGACCGGAGCCGTGTGGCCCCGGCATCGGGACTTTTCCGCGGCGCCTATGTAATTTCCAGGGAGCAGGGAACCCTGCCGCAAGCCGTACTGATGGCTACCGGATCCGAAATCCGCCTCGCTCTCGAGGCTCAGGAAAAACTCGCGACTCGTAATATAGACATACGTGTGATCAGCATGCCGTGTTGGGAGCTGTTCCGGGAGCAACCCGAGGCATACCGGCGGGAAGTTCTGCCTCCCGATGCGCCGGCTCGCCTTTCCGTGGAAGCGGGCTCATCCATGGGATGGCGGGAGTGGGTAGGAGATCGTGGACAGGTAATGGCGGTGGACCGGTTCGGAGCCAGCGCCCCCGGCGGACGGGTTATGGCGGAGTACGGCTTTTCCGTGGAAAGGGTCGTGCAACGGACCCTCAAACTTCTCGAGTCTTGAAAGAACGCCGGGAGCACCGGCACTGCGCCCGGCAAGCCCGTTGATCGGAACCATTACAGGTTCATGGCTCGATTCCGCCGCTCTGAATTCGCTGCAGGATCGCCGTCGTGGATAGACCCTTCATCAGGGGAACGCGTTCCACCCGGCCCCCCATGGCTTCCACTTCCTGGCGCCCCACAATCCGCGACAAAGCCCAGTCCGCCCCCTTGACCAATATGTCGGGGCGGACCTTAAGGATCAATCGCAAGGGATCGTTTTCCCGGAACAGAACCACGGCGTCCACCGCCGCCAGACCAGCCAGTACCCGGGCCCGCTGGCCTTCCGGCACTATGGGACGGCCGGCTCCTTTGATGCTCCGGACGGAATCGTCCGAATTCACCCCCACGATGAGCGCATCCCCTAAACTCCGCGCGTGTTCCAGGTATTCCACATGTCCCGCGTGCAAGAGATCGAAACAGCCGTTGGTGAAGACCACCAGCCGGTTTCGACTCCGGAGCGCCGCCAGAAACGGATCCAACTTTTCCCAGGACAGGATCTTTCCCGCCGTGGATTTCAATGCTCCACCCATTGCCATTCCACGCTCCGAGCCAGTGTAATCACATGAACGGAGGCCGCACCGGACCGCCGCAGAATTCGGGCGCATTCCCGCACTGTGGCCCCGGTGGTGATTACGTCATCCACCAGCAAAACCCTCTTCTTCGTGCATTCGCCCCGTCGCTTGATGGAAAACGCGTTTCTCACGTTGTCCCTCCGTTCCTGTCCGCTGAGTTCCACCTGAGGACGGGTCATGCGCGTGCGTTGAAGCAGGTCCACGCAGAGGGAGGAGCCCGTCCTCCGAGCTATCCGCCGGGAAAGCAGCAAGGCCTGGTTGAAGCCCCTCTTTCGAATTTTGGAGACGTACAGTGGAACAGGAACCACCACATCCCAGGGGGGGCCGTCGGCCCACCCTCCGCAGAAGTCCGCCAGAAGCGCGCCCAAACCCCGAGCCAAACCCGGTTTCCGTTCGTACTTGAATCGGTGAATCGCTTTTCGGAGAGCCCCTTCGTATAAGAAAACCGATCGGGCCTGCTCAAAGGGAGGAGCGTGGTCCGTGCATTCGGGACATGGATGATCCACTCCGGTTCGAGCTCGATAGGGCATGCCGCACACCGGACACATTGGAGTGTCGATACGCCGGAACGTCCCAGTGCACACAGGACAAAACAAACCCCTTCCTTCCCGGAGCAGGCTCCGGCACACACAGCATCTCGGGGGGAACAAGAAGGCTCCCGCCGCGTTCAGAAAGGCCGCACCGCGTGGCGGCGGCTCATCCCGGACGAACATCTCAAGGAACCTCGGATTCCAATACCGCCCGCCCTTCCAACAGAAATTCCTCATACGTGCAGGACGCATTCACTCCCGGGCAGTTCTGTTTGGCCACTTCCCAGTTCTCCCGGTCTTTCATCATGGCGGGGAAAAATGGCCAGAGCCGACACGGCGCCGGCTTCACCGGATGAATGCCGCATCCGTTTCGATAAAAACAACAGGTCCCGTCCTCCCCGGTACGGATGTACATGCGGCCGTTCCTGAAATCACAATAGTCCCGCTCCAGATCCCGGGGGGTAATCCGGAGGAAACGGGCGATCCGAAGCATTTCCCCGGGTTCCACGAACACGCCTCCCTCGCCTTTGCAGCACTGGCCGCACATCTTGCAGTCAAACGCTTTCATATCCCATCCAGACCGTCCCGGAGTCCGTTCCGACCCCGTAGGTCATCTTTAACAGCCTCTTGATATAACAGCATTTCGGGCAGGCTGTTCAGAAACGACGAGATGCAAGGCGCGCAAATCCTGCGGAATGAGACGTACATTCAGTACGCCGCAATGAAGAAGGATGAAGCGCAACGAAGCAAATCGCTTTTTTCAACAGCCTGTAAGCCGTATCGGCGCACAGGGTGCAACCCGGCATGACGCCGATGGGCCTTATAACCGCGACGCCGGCGCGTGCGTTTGCCTCCCCGTCCGAATTCGTCCATAATACACGGAACGCTATCGAACATCCAAAGGAAACCCCATCCCCATGCGCCGGCTCCTTTCATTGGCCCTTATCCTCTGGCTCCTCCCGCACGGTCTTTCGTCCGCCGCAAACATCGAACTGACCCTGATCCACGTAAACGACCTTCACGGCCACATACTGCCCGACCGCAGGTCCGGCGAAGGAGGTATGGCCGCACTGGCCACGCTGATCCAGCGCGAGCGCCAACGAGACCCGGACGTGATCTTTCTGGACGCCGGGGATCTGATCCAGGGATCCGCCGCCGACACCTTGAGTCGGGGAGAACTCACTTTCCGGCTCTACGACCAACTCAAACCCGATGCCTATGTGCTGGGGAATCATGCTTTCGACTATGGATTGGAGCGATTGTTCGAAAACCTGACCCATGTCGGCTTCCCCGTCTTATGCGCCAACTACCGGTTTTCCCCCCTCCAGAGAAACCGGATCCGCCGTTTCACCATACTCGAGCGCAAAGGAATCCGCATCGGAGTGCTGGGACTGACGATCCCCAGACGCATCCAGGGGCTCGGTCCCGCTTCGGATCCCATCCGCACCGCTCAAGAATGGGCGCCGCGGCTCAGGGGGCGTGCGGACATCCTGATCGCCCTCACCCACATCGGCCTGGATTCGGACCTTCGGTTGGCGCGGGAAGTCCCGGACCTGGATCTCATCGTGGGCGGGCATTCCCACACGCTGCTGCAACCCGGCCGGAGGGAAGGCCGCACCCTGGTCGTTCAGGCGGGTGCTTACGGCGCCTACGCGGGCAAGGTTCTCATCACCTACGACACAAAAAAGAAGCGCCTGGTTTCCATGAAGGAGTCCATCCTGAAACTGGACGCCCGGTTTCCGCCGGACCCCGAACTGACCGCACAGGTGAACGACTTCTACCAAAAAACCGGATTGGGTCTGGATGAGCCCGTGGCTTGGATACCCTGGGAACGGTCCCGAACCTCTCTGGCGGAAATCACGGCTCAGGCGGCTTGGGAGCGCTTCCAACCCGACCTCGCCGTGCTGCTCGTTCACGGTTTCCGCAAGCCTCTCCCCTCGGGAACGCTCTATCGCGACGACCTGTACCGTATCTTCCCTTTCGATGACGTCTTCTGGAAGTGCTCCGTGGAGGGACCCATGTTGCGGGCCCTGTGGGCTTTGGCCCACCTCGAGAAAACCGTATCCGGGGAGCCTCTCTATGTCCTGCATCCCACCATGGCGGAACTGGAGCCGAGTCTCGTGGAAACCCGCATGAGCTTCGTGGGCACGGACTACATGATCCGCCACATGGAACGAACTACGGGGCGCGTTTTCGAGAAGAGTTCCCTTAATGTCACCCTGCGCTCCCTGCTGGAGGAGGCCGTTTCCAGCCGATTTCCGCTGCCCCGGGAACAAGAAAATTGGGCCGCGTGTCGTCCCACCCGGAGGATATTCCCGGCCGAACCCGATAGGAACAGCCGGTGGAATATACCCGCCGCCCTCACGCCGCTATCCGGATTTCAACGCCTCGATCTGAAAATATTCGATGGACGTGCGTATACGTTCCGTCTCGACGCCTTCCCCGATTTCGAAAACCCACACCGGGGTTCTTTCCAGTATGGGACGGAAGCGGAGGTAATCCAAGGCCCCCTCGCCGGGAGGAAGGTGATCCCGGTTCGGAGGTTTGAAATCGTGGACATGGACGCCGGCCGTCCGCTGCACTAAAGCCGTATCCAGCCACGCCTCCACGGGCTGCACCCCGATACGTTCCTGGAACGCGGCATGCCCCGTATCCAGCCAGAACGAAATGGGGGCGCCGAGGAATGTGTCCAGAATATGCTTCAGCTCCCGGCAGTCGGGAATCTCCCGCGCATGAAATCGGTTTTCCAGGCAGAGTTCGAGCCCCAGTCTTTCGGCATCCCGAAGCAGACTCTCGAGACTGAACATCAATGAATCCAGGAACTTGGGAACCTGAACGCTCCGCTTCTCCAGGAAAACCTTCATCGCCTCCCCCGGATCCCGCGGAACGGACCCCGCGGCCCCTTGGTCCTCCCCAAACGTCGCCTCATGTTCCAAGAACCGCACGTACCCGCCATGGACAATGAACCGGGGCGCTTCCAGATCACTGGAAATCTCCATGCCGGTGCGCGTCCGCCGGACCGCTTCACGCCGTTCCTCCCGGTCCGGCGAAGCCAGATTGAACAGGTCACCCCCGGCGGTTTCGCGGGGAAACTCCGAAGGATGGGGGAAGAAATTGTGTACGGACAAGACCTCGAACGGCTTCCGTTTCAGAAGAGGACGCATGCTTTGGAACATGCTCTGCGTGATGCGATATTCGAGTTCCAGGGAGTGAAAACCGATCTCTTCCATGAGACGCAGCAGCTCCACCCCGTCCTCTGTGCGGGCCGACCGGCAGGACGTAGATATGCCGATGCGCCTCTGCATGTCATGGCGCCCCGCCGGCAATCGAACGGACCGAGGAATTCCAGAACGGAGATATGGCCCGGAGCTTTTCGATGATTCTCGGTAAATGCTCCAGGATATAATCCATTTCTTCCCGTGTGTTGTATCCGCTCAGGGAAAACCGGACGGATCCGTGAGCCGCCGTGAAGGGGACGCCCATGGCTCGGAGCACGTGGGAAGGTTCCAGGGATCCGGAGGTGCACGCAGAGCCCGAGGAAGCACAGATACCCAGGTTGCTCAGAAGAAGCAGAATGGATTCTCCTTCCACGTACTCGAAGCTGAGATTGGACGTATTGGGAAGTCGGGGTTGTCCCTTTCCGTTCACCAGGGTATTGGGTACGGCGGCCAGCAGCCCCTGTTCCAAATGGTCTCGGAGTTCCCGTACCCGCGTGTTCTCCTCGCCGAGACGCTGCCCGGCCAATTCCGCAGCTTTTCCCAGCCCCACGATGTATGGGACGTTTTCCGTGCCGCCCCTCCGGCCGTGCTCCTGGTGTCCTCCGATAACGAAGGGCGCCAGAGGGGTGCCCTTCCGGATGTACAGCACGCCCACTCCCTTGGGGGCGTGCAATTTATGGCCGGACAGGGACAGCAGATGGATGCCTTTCTGCCGGCTCAGGTCGACGGGAATCTTCCCGACGGCTTGAACGGCATCCGTGTGGAAGATCACATCCCGATCCCGGAGCATATCGGCGATTTCTTCCACGGGAAACAACACACCGGTTTCGTTGTTGGCCCACATGATGGAGACCAGGGCCGTATCCTGCGTTACGGCGTGGTCCAGTTGCCGGATATCCAGGGCTCCGGAACCGTCCACCGGAAGCTCCGTGAGCCGATACCCCTTTTTCAAAAGATGTCGGGCCACGTTTCGAACCGCCGGATGTTCCACTCGGGTCGTGATGATGTGCCGCTTGTGCGGCACCGTCTCCAGCGACCCGAAAACGGCCGCGTTGTCGCTCTCCGTTCCACAGGACGTAAACACGATTTCATCGTGAGCCGCCCCCAGGAGTTCCGCCACCTGGTTCCGAGCCTTCCGGAGATACTGTTCCACCTGGCCTCCGAAGAAATGCATGCTCGAGGGGTTTCCGTACAGGTCGCAGAAAAAGGGAAGCATGGCTTCCAGTACTTCCGGCGCCGTGCGGGTGGTGGCGTTGTTGTCCACGTAGACCGTTCTCATTCCTTGACCTCCTCCACCACCAGGTCTTCGGACACAAACTCTCTCAGCTTGGATTCCACATACCCCTTGAGCGTCACCTCCGAAGCCGCGCACGCGGAGCACGCTCCCCTCAAGGCCACCAACACTTTATTCCCTTCCAGATCGATCAGTTCGATGTCACCGCCGTCATGCTGCAACGCCGGCTTGACCTCCCGTTCCAGGGTTTCCTCGATCATTTTCATTTTCTGAATGTTGGTGAGTCGCCGGATTTTGGTCCCCGCTTTCCTCTCTTTAGAAGGCTGCGTTCCCTCTTCCGCCAGAATCTGATCGATAATGGACTGGATGGCGTCATGGCAGGATTCGCACCCACCCCCGGCCTTGGTATAGTTGGTGACCTCCTCCCGGGTGCTCAAGCGGTTCTGGCGAACCACCCGCTCGATCTCCCGATCCGTCACACCGAAGCACTTGCAAATCACATTTCCTTCTTCTTCCCGGGTCTTCTGTTCACCCCGGTAGTGGGCGATGGCCGCCTGCAACGCTTCCATGCCCATGACGGAGCAGTGCATCTTTTCCCGGGGAAGACCTCCCAGAAAATCGGCGATATCCCGGTTCGTGATCCGCGACGCCTCTTCCAGGGTCATTCCCTTGATCATCTCCGTCAGCGCCGAGGAGGAAGCAATGGCGCTGGCGCATCCGAATGTCTGGAACCGGGCGTCCGCGATCCGTCCGTCGGCGTCCAGCTTGAACGTCAATTTCAAGGCATCGCCGCATGCCAGAGAACCCACTTCCCCGATCCCGTCCGGATGTTCGATCTCTCCCACATTTACGGGATTCTCGAAATATTTCTTAACCTTATCCGTATACTCCCACATAACCGCTCCCTTTCGACGCATTCCTCCAAGAAATCGGCATCTTCCTCTGCACGCGCCCCCCACGGCATGAGCCCCCGCACCCCCCGCGGGTCCGGCAAAGCAGTCTTCCCGAAACTGTGCGGGTCTCCAAGGGATCATGGCGGCATGGCTTCCGTCCACCCCCCCGCTCAGGAAGACCCTGCGCATCCTTTTCGCTTGTGTCCGACTCCGGCCTTTGGAACCCAATCAGCGCATACTCTCGGAGGGACCCGGCCGGGTGTCGCCGGGTGAAGCAATACGGGCGCGTGTTCCATACATATTCTGATAGTATTCCCGGTAGGCGCCGCTCCGAATACGTTGCCACCATGGAGCATGATCGAGATACCAGGCCACCGTTTTCCGGAGTCCCTGCTTGAACGCGTGCTTCGGAACCCACCCCATCCGGGACCGAAGCTTGGAGAAGTCCATGGCGTAGCGCCGATCATGCCCCGGACGGTCCGAAACGAACCGGATGAGCGATTTCTTTTTCTCGAAATCCGTACCCGTCTGACGGCACAGTTCCTCCACAAGGGAATGAACCAGCTGAATGTTCGTGAGTTCCGTATCTCCACCGATATTGTACACTTCCCCCGGACTTCCCTCCCGCAATACCCGGTCCACGGCTTCGCAATGGTCCGTGACATAGATCCAGTCGCGAACGTTCAGACCGTCGCCGTACACGGGCAGTTCAAGATCGTTCAACGCGTTGGTGATCATAAGGGGGATGAGCTTCTCCGGAAACTGGAACGGCCCGTAATTGTTGGAACATCGGGTGATGACGGCCGGGGTTCCGTGGGTGTTTACATACGCCCGCACCAGGAAATCCGCCGCGGCTTTGCTCGCGGAATAGGGACTCATGGGATCCAGAGGAGTGGACTCCGTGAATCGGCCTTCGGCGCCCAACGAACCGTATACTTCGTCCGTGGACACCTGCACAAACCGCCATCCTCCGAAACGGCGGAACATCTCGAGCAGGGTGTGCGTGCCCGCCACGTTCGTGCGTATGAATATACTGGAATCCAGTATGGAACGGTCCACATGAGACTCGGCGGCAAAGTTCACCACGGCGTCGAAACGATGCTCCTCGAACAGTCTTGCCACCCCATCGGCATCGGCGATGTCCCCTTTCACAAACGCGTATCGATCCCCGAAACGGCTTTGCACGCCTTCGAGGTTTTCCAGATTCCCCGCATAGGTCAGGTTGTCCAGGTTCACCACCCGCACCCCATTGTCCCCTTCCAGTACATGGTGGATATAGTTGGACCCGATGAACCCGCAACCGCCGGTTACCAGCAATCTCACGCACTGTCTCCTTTCCCGCGCATGCCACTCCACTCCATCCGGCTGGAACCGTTCCTTCAGAAACCCGGTCGGGCTTTCTCCGGAGCCTTACACCATGGGATCGAGCCTGCCTCCGC
>Ga0068714_10001914_pt1 | contig 28323 bp, 23 predicted proteins | sample MTBNYHSulfiMetaG_FD_62988 | JGI IMG/M metagenome (GOLD analysis project Ga0068714, IMG submission 62988) | Enrichment culture microbial communities from rom New York Harbor, USA that are MTBE-degrading - MTBE-NYH (New York Harbor Sulfidogenic)... | ecosystem: Environmental > Aquatic > Marine >...
CGCATCTGTTCCTTCAGTGCTTCCCTCAGGGAAGTTGATCTCGATCCAGCAATCATCCCCGGAGGGCAGGCGGTGTGGACACTCCTCGCTCTGCTCGGCTACTTGGACACCAAGGGCATCGAAGAGCGTGACCTGCACACGAGTCTCTTCGAGCCAATGCTCGCTGTTGTTCACGACTCTGGCGCGGAAGAAGAAAGAGCCGCCCGTGTATGCGTAGTAGTCGTGCAGTTCGATGCTAAGAGGCGTGAGGGTTTCTGGTGCAGGCGTGGGTGTCGCCAGTGCGGGGCAGCTAATCTCTGTGTCGAGACCAGTGAGACGGCAGCAAAATGCCTGCACGAAAATCAATGCAGCGATTGCGATAGCCAGTTTGCGGAGGGAAAGCGACACAGCACCTCCTTTGGCTCAAATGCTAGGTAGAAACTTGATGATTGGCCTAAGTGGGGAGAATGAATTGATCTGCTTCCATCTTACAGCTTTAGTTCATGATGGTCAATATGGCTCTCTTGATCCCCTGAGTGCCACGTGAAGGTATATCGCGGCAGATGAAGGTACTCCCGCGCCCCGGCCTGCTATAATAGCTTCAGGTGTCGGCATTTAGTTAATTACCGCAATTCTGGTTGCCAGCAACACTGAAGATCATGTCTCTTGCCTGGCTTTCGTTCGCCTTCCTTTTGGGGATCCTCCTGGCTTCCCTACTTGGCCTCTCCACAACAGGCTGGTTGCTGCTTGCCGCCGCTTCACTGGCGTTGTTGATCGCCTTGCGCATCCTCCTTAGATACATTCGGCTGCCCGCTTTTCGAGTCCCCCGTCTTTTTCAGGCTTTTTCCTCCCTCTTCTACCGTATCCCTCGCCCAGCTGTCTTTGTTCCACTGCTCCTATGCGCCGCCTTTCTCGGCGCGGCCCGCTATCAAGCAGCCCAGCCTCTCATCACCTCCAGTCACATCGCCTGGTACAACGATAATGAGATCGAGGCCGTAGTGGTTGGGGTGGTGGATGCCCCGCCCGAACGTCGTGATCGCTACGTCAATCTCTGGGTGCAGGCTGAGAGCATACGGCTTGCCGACGAAATCGGCAGCCAATCGGTGACAGGACGTCTGCTGGCGCGCCTGCCGCTTGAAAGCGAGTTGCACTACGGCGACCGCGTGACCCTGAGAGGTTATCTGGAGACTCCGCCTGAAAGTGAAACCTTTTCCTATCGCGCTTACCTCGCCCGGCAAGGTGTCTATTCCTACCTGGCCTACCCCGTGGTGGGCTTGCTGGAGAGCGGGCAGGGCAATCCGGTCTACGCGGCGATCTATGCCTTCCGCGAGCGGGCGCTGGGGCTGGTTTACAGGTTGTGGCCCGACCCGGAGGCCTCTTTGCTGGCCGGTATCCTGTTGGGTATGGAAAGCGGCATACCCGCTGACGTGGGGCAGGCCTTCAACGATACCGGCACCTCCCACGTGATCGCCATTTCCGGCTTCAACATCACTATCTTGGCGGCGCTTTTCGTGCGCGGCTTTAGTCGCTTGCTGGGGCAGCGGCGCGGCGCCATCCTTGCCGCGCTTGGCATCGCTCTTTACACACTTCTGGTGGGTGCTGATGCCGCCGTGGTGCGCGCCGCCATCATGGGCGGGCTGGCGCTTTTCGCCCGGCAGGTCGGTCGGCGGCAAACCGGGTTGAACACGCTGGCGCTCACTGCCGCACTGATGGCCTTGGGCGAACCCTTATTGCTGTGGGACGTGGGCTTTCAACTCTCCTTTGCCGCCACACTAGGCCTGGTGCTGTACGCCGAGCCGCTCGATCAGGCCTTCCGCCGTTTGGCGAGTCGCTATCTCCCCGAGCGCACTGTAGAGCGCTTGGCCGGGCCGGTGGGAGAGTATTTTCTCTTCACCGTGGCCGCCCAGATCACCACCCTGCCGCTGATCGTCTACCATTTCCAGCGCTTCTCGCTCACTTCGTTGCCCGCCAACTTCGCCATCTTGCCGGCCCAGCCTCTGTTGATGATCGGGGGTGGTGCTGCCGTATTGCTGGGGCTACTTTTCCAGCCTGTCGGCCAGTTGCTGGCCTACTTCGCTTGGCCCTTTGCCGCTTACACCATCCGTACTGTTGAATGGTTTGCCGGGCTGCGGGGCGGCGTGATCGTCTTAGGACGGGTCGGGTTTTGGGTGGTCGCTGCCTTTTACGCCCTGCTCCTGGCTTTTACCCTGATCAAGGATCGTCTGCGGGCCCGCTTGCCGTCGTTGCGGCCCGGTTTGGTTTTCGCTGCCTTGGCCGGGTTCACCGTGCTGACCTGGAGTGCGGCGCTCTCGGCACCCGACGGCCGCTTGCACCTCACTCTTCTTGATGTAGGCAGCGCTGAATCCCTTTTGATCGAGTCGCCCACCGGGCGTTACGTGCTGATAAACGGTGGGTCGAGCACCAACATCCTTTCGCAGGCGCTGGGTCGCCGCCTACCTTTGCTGCAGCGCAGCCTGGATTATCTGGTCGTCGCCAGCCCGCAGCAGGAGCAAATCGCGGCCTTGCCTGATGTGGTGGCGCGCTTCCCTCCCGAACGGGTGCTTTGGGCAGGCAACCCGCACGCATCCAGCGCCTCCCGTTATCTGCAGCGCACTCTGGCGGAAGCAGGTATCCCAATTCAGACCGCCGAGACTGGGCAAGTGCTCGATTTGGGGGGTGGCGCCCATCTGGAATTGCTGGCGGTGAGCACCCGAGGTGCCGTGCTGCTGCTGAACTGGGACGATTTTCGTGCCTTGCTGCCCGTTGGCGTGCAGTTCGCCGATTTGGAGGGATTGCGTTATGGCGAGTCGATCGGCTCGGTGACTGCCTTGCTTTTGGCCGAAAGTGGTTACGCGCCGCTCAACCCCCAGGAGTGGCTGGAGAATCTTTCCCCGCAAGTGATCTTGCTGAGCGTTGCGGCGGGCGATTATCAAGGGCGACCTTCCGCGGAAACGCTGGCCCAGCTTTCTGCTTACTCCCTTCTGCGCACCGATCTCAATGGCTGGATCGAGCTTAGCACCGACGGCCATCAGCTGTGGGTGAGTACCGAAAGACGCTAGCCTACAGGTTTCAACCGGGGGCTTCTCCAGAGAACTGGCACGCTTCCTGCAACACTCCTTGCAACGAGAATTTGTCAATCGACCCTGCAACCATCAGGAGTATTGCTATGGATCTGGAGAAGATGTATCTCGCCATCCTCGATAAGTATCACGAGCATTGGCCCAAGAGTGCGCCTCCCAGCCTGCCTACGGTGCACATCATTATGTCGTCGGTGGAGTCGGAGGAAGCGGTGCCAGCGCCTTCCAAACCCACGGAGGACCCTGAAGATGACCCAGGAGATGATCCTGGGAGCGGAGAGGATCCCTCTGACGAGCAGCCGTCTGGCTCGGTGAGGGTGATCCGCAGTGGCGGCGCGCCCCTGCGTGAAGCGCCTGATTCCAACATCCAGCCGGTACAGCATCGGCTCTATAAGGGCGAAAAGACCCACATCCTTGATTGGGCCCACGATGATTCGCGCGAGTTCTACCTGCTGTGGGTGCGCCCCTTCAAGGATTTCCACGGCGAACGCCGCTTTGAGCAAGACCAGTTGTGGGTTGAGGTGGCCGACGTCGAGCTGGTCGAGGAGTAGCTAGGCTGACTGGTCTGGGGGAACGACAAGCCAATTTAGGGTTGCAGGAATTGAAACGCCCCCTGGGTTTTCCAGGGGGCGTGTTTGGCGTAGTTTACGCTGGCCGCGATCAGGCTTGCGTCAAGATCAGTTGCTGGATGATCTCATGGAATTTCTCTTTGGCCTGCTCGGCTTTGATCTCCATGCAGACCGCCCATTCGCGGATCAGCCGGTCTTTGAGCTGCTCTAGCGATCCGGTTTCGCTGGCGTTGAGGCCGTGTCTGGCTTGCCGGGCGGTCAGATCGCGGATCAACTCGGCCCCGGCCACCACCGAGCATTCCGAGAGCACCTGTTTGATGCGCCTTCGGCGCTCGTTGTGGTCCTTGCTCATCGTCTTGGCAGTTTGCTTGAGCGCCCGGATGGCTTTGCGCATCATGTACTTGGAGGCTATCGGGCGAACGCGCTCTGAATCGCTTTGCTCCACTGGAACCCAGAAGGTGCTGTTGCGCGATTTCACCCGGTAATACTTGGCCTCTTTTCCGTTTAGCTTCTTCTTCTCCACATCTCTGATTTGTCCCACCCCGTAATAGCGATGAACGACCCAATCGCCTTTGGTATACGGGGAAGCATTGCCTGCCATTACAACCTCCTTGCTAAATTGGAGAGTGGCATCTGTCCGTTAACCCAGGTAATCTGCCAATTTGCTGCGAGCTCGGATTCTGCGCAGTCGGCGCAGCGCCTGGGTCTCTATTTGACGTATTCGTTCGCGCGTCACACCCATTTTGTCCCCTACCTCCCGCAGGGTGTAGGGACGGCCGTCCATCAGGCCATAACGTAATTGCAGCACTTGTTCTTCGCGAGGCGGCAGCATCATCAGTAATTCGCTGATGTTTTCGCTCAGCATCTTTTCGGTGGCCGCCTCTTCAGGGAGCGGGGTTTGCTGGTCTTCAATGAAATCGCCCAATTCTGAATCGCCCTCGGCATTGGTAGGGGTTTCGAGAGAAAGGGGGCGGCGAGCTACTTTGATGATCTTCTCTACCTTGTCAGGCGATACCTGCAGCACTTCTGCCAATTCGTCCGCCGTTGGGTCTCGCCCTAATTGCTGCTTGAGTTGTTGTTGTGTGCGGGAGAGCTCGCCGATCTTATCGCCCATGTAAGCTGGCAGCCGGATGGTGCGGCTGTGGTTGGCGATCGCCCGCAGGATGGATTGCTGTATCCACCATGTGGCGTAGGTGCTGAATTTATAGCCGCGCCGGTAATCGAATTTCTTGGTCGCCCGCATGAGGCCGATGTTGCCTTCTTGGATCAAATCCAGGAAAGGCACGCCGCGGCCGATGTGCTTCTTGGCGACGCTCACGACCAGCCGTGAGTTGGCAGAGAGCAAATGCTCGCGCGCCTGGCGGCTATCCTCGATCTGCTCTAGCAGTTTGCTTCGTTTCTTCTTGCTGCCCCCGCCCTTCGCCAGTTTGCGCCGCGCTTTTCGGCCTCTCTCGATCCGTTTGGCGAGCGCCGCTTCCTCTTCGCGGCTGAGCAGAGGCACTCTTGTGGCCTCCTTGAGATAGAGACCTACCAGATCCTGGGTTTCAATGTTTTCCAGTGGATCGTCTGCGTTGGCGAGTGGGGTATCGAGGGCAGTCTCTTGTGAATCGGCCGAGCTATGTTTGCCGTTGGCGGCGTTAAATTCTCCCATTTCCTCATGAGAGATACCGGCCTTGTGCAGCGTTTCGAGCACTTTCTTGAGTTGGGAGATATTCCGCTCGGCTTCTGGGATGGCGTCAAGGATGTCTTCTGAGGTAACGTAACCTTGCTCTAGCCCTAATTCGATCAGATCTTCGATGTCTATGTCTTCGAAAGTTTGTGGGTCGAGTTCCAAGGTATTTGTGGTTTCTTCATCGAGTTGCAATACCATAGTATTTTCTAGCTTCCACCTCCGGCTAGTCGCGTACTTCGAGTAGGTTGTCTTGGGCAGACGCCCTGCTCGAAGCACGCTACGAAGTCGTTTATTCTGTTTTTGCGAGTCGATCGCGTTCTAGGGTGTGTTTATGAGAAGAGCCAAGGCTGCGATTAGAAGCGCCTGCGGCCTTTTTTTGCCTGACGTCTCTTTTGGCGTCGGATGGCTTTTTTCTTCGCTAGGCGGCGCTGCTCGCTTTTAGAGACAAACCAGCGCTTGCGCCGTACTGCGCTCATGACGCCGCTGCGCGATACGCTCTTGCGAAACCGCCGAAAAAGCTGTTCCTGCGATTCGTTCGGGCGTAACTCGACTTTAACCAAATCGCTCAACTCCTTTCGTCCTCAACTTGTGCTTGCGCTTGGCCGGGTTGCCGGATATTGACTTTGCACGCTTGCATCTATCCCGGTGGACCTTGTCTTGTCGACCGGTCACGAGTGCCACCTGACGAAAAACGTCAGTTTGCTTCAAACGATGCGTTTGTAACAGGTTGCCGTGGGGAGATAATGCCCCATCAACCGGCGCAAAGCGCTTGCTACAATCTTATTATACCACGAGTACACGAGGGCCCTGAGAACGTGCCGGCCGGGGCCGTTCTGGTCGACAGTAAGGTATAATCGTGAAATAGAACGCAAGTTTAGCGCATTGGTGGAGGAAGTGTCCCGGAAGGAGGCATCATGATGAAGAAGAGTGTACTTATCAGCTGGCTGACGCTTGGATTGGCGCTGCTCTTGGCGGCTTGCGGTGCTGCCGAGGGGACTAGTTCCCCGGCGGTTACAGAGCCGGTGATTGAAGCAGTTGCCCCCACTCAGACCGACACAGTTGCCCCTGCCCCTACCCTCACCGAGGCCCCTTCGCCCACGCCGCTTACTATCCTGTACCAGGATGATTTTGAGGATGTCAATAGCGGCTGGGAGCGCTACCGCGAATTTGATGGGACGTTGGATTATCATGAAGGGGGCTATAGGATGCAGATACCTGTGGATCACAACCTGTTTTGGGTCAACGCTGGGCAGGAAGACCTCGTCGATGTGCGCGTCGAGGTCGATGCCGTCAAGCTGGGTGGCCCTGAGGCAAACCAATTTGGCTTGATTTGCCGTCTGAGCCTTCAGACCTTCACCTATTATGGTTTTGTGATCACCAGCCAGGGGGAATATGCCATCGTCAAGCGCGTGGGTTTGGAAAACCCATTTCTCGGCAGTGAGGATTTCCAATTTAGCTCAGCAATCCTCCTGGGTGATCAAACCAACCACATTCGCGCCGATTGCGTGGGAGATACGCTGTCGCTCTATGTTAATGGCGAGCTGCTGATAAGCGTGCAGGATGACGAGTATCAGCAAGGGGACGTCGGTTTGGCGGCCGGTACGACTGGTGAGCCTGGCACCGATATCCTTTTTGATGACTTTGTGGTCTACCAGCCCTGACCCTTCTTTTTTTTAACCCGTGCGCGGGGCGGCCGTTTGGGTCGCCCCGCTTGCTATGGTGGCGTTTCCCATCCCCTTTAATAAATTGAAAGCATCCCTTGACAAAATTAATCAAAGTGCTATAATTTTTTCATGCTTTCTGTAATATATAAGGAATATTTTACTCGCGCCTTGATATTCCGGAACCCTTGAGGCTAAGTCATGGCAACACAATTCTCTGCTAGCGAAGGCCGCAATTGGAAAACGCCCTTTTTTACCATCTGGGCGGGGCAAGCTATTTCTCTGCTTGGCAGCCGGCTGGTGCAATTCGCCCTGATCTGGTATCTCACCGTTCAGACCGGTTCGGCGACCGTGCTGGCGACCGCCTCGCTGGTGGGGATGTTGCCCTACGTGGTGCTTTCGCCCTTCGTCGGTGTGCTGGTGGATCGCTGGAACCGCCGGTCGATCATGATCGTCGCGGATACAGTCATTGCTCTGGCTACGGCAACCCTGGCCGTTCTGTTTGCTCTCGGCGTCTTGCAATTCTGGCACATCTACCTGATGCTGTTCGTGCGCGCCGTTGGCGGCAGCTTCCACAACCCGGCGATGACCGCTTCCACCTCGTTGATGGTGCCTAAGGAGCACTTCACCCGTGTTCAAGGGATCAACCAAACTTTGCAGGGCGGCTTGAATATCCTCTCGGCACCGCTGGGTGCCTTACTGCTCGAGGTGATGCCTGTGCAGGGTGTTCTGGCTATCGATGTGGTCACGGCTGCATTGGCAGTGACCACCTTGCTGTTCATCAATATCCCCCAGCCCGAGCGTATCGAGAAGGTCGCCAAGGGTCTGATCGCCAAGACCTCAATAGGCGAAGACCTGCGGGTTGGTCTGCGCTATGTATTCACCTGGCCTGGATTGGTATTCGTCCTGGGGATGGCAGCGTTGCTGAACTTCCTGCTCACGCCGGCGGGCTCCTTGCTGCCTTTGCTGATCAAGGAGCACTTTGGCGGCGGGGCGCTGCAGCTCGGCTGGGTTGAGGCTGCCCACGGCGCAGGTGTGATCTTGGGAGGCCTGGGATTGAGCGTGTGGGGCGGTTTCAAGCGACGCATCGTGACCTCACTCGTCGGCATCTTTGGATTGGGAATCGGAACCTTGATGATGGGCTTTGCCCCGGCCTCGCTGTTGGCGATGGCGATTGCGGCCTTCTTGCTGATGGGCATAATGTTGCCGATTGCTAACGGGCCACTGGGCGCCATTATGCAGGCCGCCGTTGACCCCGAGATGCAGGGCCGAGTGTTGACCCTTGTGGGCAGCGTTGCGACGGGCGTTTCACCGATCGGTTTGATGATTGCTGGCCCTGTCGCCGATGCCTTTGGTATTCAGACTTGGTTCTTGCTCGGTGGTGGTCTTTGTATCATCTTGAGCGCGGTGGCGTTCTTTGTGCCCGCCGTTATGAATATCGAAGAGGGGCGTGGGGTGGATGCAGACGCTCCTGCCGGCGAGGGCCCCGAAACAGCTACGATCGCATAAATCGCTGACTCTCTCACGTGCAGCGTCCCGCTGGTCCGCACCCAGCGGGACGTTTGCTTATGGGGGATAATATCCCTCCATGCGGCTAATCCACCCGCTATACCTCCGCATTTATGGGTTCAGATTGACTTCAGGGGGATATCATTCTCTTCTGGCGCAATCCTAGCGCAACCAGTATGGAAACAATGGGTTCTATGGATAGATGGACGATCTCTTTGGCCCTTCTCGCATCAGCTTCGTAGGAGGTCTTTTCGATGGAACAAACTAATTTCAAAAGCTATGGTTATCGATGGGTTGTACTTCTCGTGTTTATGTTTGTCGTCGCCGTCAATCAACTCTCGTGGATAACCTTTGCCCCAATCACGGGCAGTGCCGCCACTTATTACGGAGTCTCGGATCTCAGTATCGGCATCTTGTCCATGAGCTTCATGATCGTCTATATCGTCGTCTCGGTCCCTGCCTCCTGGATGATTGATACCTACGGCATCCGCGTCGCTGTGGGGATAGGCGCTGCAATGACGGGTATCTTTGGCTTGATGCGGGGTCTTGTGGCCCACGATTACACGTTAGTGCTCCTTGCGCAAATAGGGATCGCCATTGGGCAGCCTTTCATCCTTAATGCCGTGACGACCGTGTCTGCTCGTTGGTTTCCTATCCAGGAGCGGGCTACCGCTGCGGGCCTCGGGTCACTGGCTATGTACCTTGGCATCATTGTGGCGTTGGTGCTGACCCCTTATCTTACAATTCAATCTCAGATTAGCGGCGTGCTTCTAACCTACGGGATCGTTTCGGCGGTCGCCGCGGTTGTCTTTTTTGTATTGGTTAGAGAACGTCCCCCAACGCCACCCTGCTCCCCTGATCAAGAAGAACGTTCTCTTGTTTTTGACGGCCTCAAGGAATCCCTGCGCATGAGAGATTTTGTTATTCTGCTGGTGGTCTTTTTCGTGGGGTTGGGCGTGTTCAATTCGGTGACAACTTGGATCGAAGACATCGTTAGGCCGAGAGGTTTATCAATCATCCAGGCTGGCTACATAGGCGGCTTGATGATTGTGGGCGGTATTATCGGTGCCGTAGTCATCCCATTGTTGTCCGACCACTACCGCAAAAGAACGCCCTATCTGATATTGGGTGTGACGGGCGCGACGCTGGGGCTTGTGGGCATTACTTTTGCCACAAGCTACTGGCTCCTCCTTATCTCAGCTTTTGTCTTTGGTTTCTTCTTGCTTAGCGCTGGCCCGGTTGGGTTCCAGTACGGCGCCGAAGTCACCTATCCGACACCAGAGGGCACGTCAAACGGCCTACTTTTGCTCATGGGCCAAATCTCCGGGATCCTTTTCATCTTGGGAATAGATAGCTTCAAATCCCCGGAAACAGGGTCAATGGCCCTACCTTTAAGTGTGCTCATAGGGCTCATGGTTCTAAGCTTACTTTTCTGCACAAGACTTAGGGAAGCAACAACTTTGACGGCGCCTAAAGAGCGCTGATAAAAAAGTCGCCTTGCGAACAATAGTGGTAGGGATGGGTGCCTCCAGCTGAAAATCCATGGCTGGCGGGACACTTGCCAAATCTCCTATTTGTCTGGACAAATCGGTGCTGCCCTGACACATGTCCCCCTTTTCAGGGGATTGTTGACCCTGTTTACTGTCAGGAGTGGATGTTAAGATAACAAAGTTGCCCGCGGTGGCAGTGTACGCCAGGCTTATTGGGGACGCGGGAGATCCTCAGCACAGATTGGAGAAGAATGATGGAAACAGACTCTGCAGAACCCAAAAAGCGAAACCTGCTGTGGACCGTGATTGCTGCTGTGTTGATCGTGATTTGCTGTGTAGCAAGCGCCATCGGTTTGTGGACTTTTCGTGCCGATATCCCGGTCATCTCCGGATTGTTTGCGACAGCTACCCCCACAGTTACGCCGACCCCCACGGCCACCCCGACGCCAACGGCCACCCCCACTCCTGAGCCGGTTATCGGGATCACCGAGCCGATGACGGTGGAGGGGATAAGCTTCATCGTCACCAGTGCAGGCAAGCAAGACTCCTACTCGGCGTTCGACCGGACCTTCGAGGCCAGCAACGATGACGAGATATTACTGGTGGTCGCGGGCGACGTGGTTTCCCCTGAGTCAGAGGGGATCAATCAGTGGAGTTTAGAGGTCGTCGATGAGTTTGGAGAGACGCACACCAGCGGCGTGAAGATCACCACCAATAAGGATGATGAAACCCAATTCGCTTGGCTTTTCGCCGTCCCCAAGAACGCCGTCGAATTCACGCTTATCCTGCCCGATGGGCAATCCATCGACTTAGCATCCGTGATGCAAGATTAACCACATTTTGCACTCCTTATCCACCGCACCCACAGCTTGTCTGTGGGTGCGGCGCGTTTAGGACTGTTATGAGTTTGGACCCCCGGCGTTTCTCCGGGCAAAATCCCTGTGAAATCTGTCTTTCCACCCGCGTAAGCAGTACTATAATAGGCCGAGTGAGGCAAGCCCTTCCGGTGGTGGGGAACTCTGGGAGTATTCAACGATTTGGAGAAAATAGTGGCTGAAAGGTTTTTAGATTGCATTCTTTCATCGCGGAGAAGCCATGTCACAGGTTGTTATTAAAGATGGTGCTGAGGTAAAACGAAAAGGTTCTAGGCTGTTCCAGTGGTTGGATAGGCAGCATTTGTCCGAGTCGACCACTATCATGTTCACCTCCCTGATCGTCGGCGTTGGCGCTGGCCTGGGGGCGGTGTTCTTTCGCTGGCTCATTCGTTCAGTTCAAGACCTGTCTTTCGGCGGGCTGGGCGCCTGGTTGGAGGGCATCAAGCCCTTCCACTTGTTAGTGATCCCGGCGGTGGGTGGCGCCATCTTTGGCCCATTGATTTACTTCTTCGCTCGAGAAGCCAAAGGGCATGGCGTCCCCGAAGTGATGGAGGCCGTAGCGCTGCGGGGAGGCCGCATCCGCCCTCGAGTGGCGGTGATTAAATCTCTGGCCTCCGCCATTTGTATTGGCACCGGCGGCTCGGTAGGGCGTGAAGGCCCTATCGCCCAGATCGGCTCTACGCTGGGTTCCACCATCGGGCAATGGTTCAAGCTCTCTGATGAGCGTATACGCAACCTGGTGGCCTGTGGGGCTGCTGGGGGCATCGCAGCGACCTTCAACGCGCCCATCGCGGCTTCGATCTTCGCCCTCGAGGTGATCCTGGGGCAATTCCACGCCACCTATTTTGGCGCCGTGGTCATCTCCGCCGTCACTGCCGATGTGGTTTCCCACATTTTCCAAGGGGACGCCCGGGCTTTCATGATCCCGGAGTACACCCTGGCGAACCCCTGGGAGCTGGTGTTCTACGTCCTCTTAGGGGCGTTGGCTGCCATCGTGGCGGTGGCCTTTATCCGCCTGCTCTACTTCTCCGAGGACGTGTGGGATGGGATACCTATTCCCGAATACATCAAACCGGTGTTCGGCGGCTTGCTCCTGGGCGGTATCGGGTTGCTCACCTTCAAGCTCGACGGCTTCCCGAGGGTGTTCGGCGTGGGCTATGAGAGCATCAACGGAGCGCTGTTTGGGGAGTTCACGCTCCAGGTCACCCTCGGCTTGCTTGTGATCAAATTGCTGGCCACCATCACCACCCTGGGTTCTGGAGGCTCAGGAGGCGTGTTCGCGCCTTCGCTCTTCATGGGTGCCATGCTGGGGGAGGCTTTCGGGCAGGTCGTGCACCAGCTGTTCCCGGCCATCACCGCGCCGGCGGGGGCTTACGCCTTGGTCGGGATGGCGGCCGTCTTTGGAGGCGCAACCCACGCCCCGATCACGGCTGTCCTCATCTTGTTCGAGATGACCGGCGATTATCGCATCATCTTGCCCCTGATGCTGGCCACGGTGATGAGCACGCTTATCTCTCGGCTGCTCAGCCGTGAGTCGATCTACACCCTCAAGCTGACGCGTCGCGGCATTCACCTGGAGTCTGGGCAGGACGTGGACATCATGCAGGCCGTGACCGTCGGCGAGATCATGACCACAGACATGGATGTGGTGCCAGCGACGATGCCGCTTGAAGAACTGGCGGAGGAGTTTGTGAACACCCACCATCATGGTTTCCCGGTGGTTGATGACAACAACCATTTGACTGGCATCGTCACCCTTCAGGATTTGAAGAACGCTATGGCCAAGGGCCCTATCGCTGGTAAATCTGTAAGGGATATCGCCACGATGTCCGGATTGTTAGTGGCCTATCCAGATGAGCCGATGGGCGATGCTCTGCGTCGCCTGGCGGCTCGCGACGTCGGACGTCTGCCGGTCGTCGAAGGCAAGGACGTTCCCAAGCTGGTGGGCGTGGTGCGTCGTGGCGATGTCATCCGTGCCTACAACCTGGCGATGGTTAAGCGCGCCCATCATCAGCATCGCGTCGAGACACTCCGTCTGGGCAAGCTGGATGATGCTGGCTACCACCACATCGATATACCCGCAGGCGCGCCGGTGATCGGCAAGAACATCAACGAGGTCAAGCTGCCTGAGGATTGTCTGATCGTGCTGGTGCGCAGGGGGCGAAAGCTGATCGTGGCACATGGCTCCACCACCCTTCAGGCGGACGATAAGGTGACCCTGTTTGCCAGCCACGAATGTATGCCGAAGGTACGGCAGACGCTGGTGGGCGAATAGCTATTTGCTGAGGGGGGGATTTTTTTTGCCGGGGAGAGGCAGTGGCTTCACTCGGTGCGCTGCACCCAGCGCTCGAGGCCTTGAGGTGGCTGGTAGGCTGCCAGGGCGTCCAGCAGCGCCGCGGGGGTGTCGGCATGGCTGTACAGCTGACGATGTTCAGCGTAGATGAAGCCCTCGGCGCGCACGTGATCGAGGAAGTCCAGCAAGCGGTCGAAATAGCCATTGGTGTTGAGCAGGCCCACCGGCTTGGCGTGTAAACCGATCTGTGCCCAGGTCAGGATCTCGAACAGCTCCTCAAGCGTCCCGAAGCCGCCCGGCAAGGCTACGAAGGCGTCGGCTAGCTCAGCCATACGTGACTTGCGCTGGTGCATGTCATCGAACACCTCTACTTGGGTGAGGCCGGGGTGGGCCAATTGAGGCGTGTTGAAGGCTTTGGGTGTGATGCCGAGCACATCGCCTCCCCCAGCTAGTACGGCGTCGGCCAGGGCGCCCATCAGACCAGTTCCCCCGGCACCGTAGATCAGTTGCAGCCCACGCTTGGCGATCTCGGTTCCCACTTGTCGTGCAGCCTCCAGATAGGCCTTCGCCACTTTGTCGGAAGAGCCGCAATAAACGCAGATCGATTTCATCTTGTTCCCTGATATAAGTATGAAAGAGTCCGGCAATTATAGCATTTTCGCAGTGGACGGGGAACCTCGCGAGGCGAGACTTAGGCACCACCGGCTCGGTTTGTGAGGCGCGGGCGGTAATTGGGTGTAGAATCTCATCGTTTGCCAGGGGAATTAGCCTTCGGATTTCTCTTGACAAATGCTATAGACAATGATACAATGCTACAATGATACAATGCTACAATAATACAATTCTATCCAAATACTCATGAGGAACGATCAATGAACACCGTGGAAGTATCACACATCGCTAAATCCTTTGGCCAAACCCAGGCCGTGAAGGATGTCTCCTTCGAGGTCAAGCCCGGCGAGATATTCGGCCTGCTAGGGCCTAATGGCGCTGGCAAGACCACCACCATCCGGATCATCCTGGATATCTTCAAGCCCGATAAAGGGGAGGTGGCCGTGCTGGGCGGGCCGATCGACGAGGCCAGGAAAGAGCGCATCGGTTACATGCCTGAGGAGCGCGGTCTGTATCAGGACATTCCCCTCGAGCGTTGCCTGAGCTACCTGGCCTCGCTCAAGGGGCTGACCGGCCCCGGGATGATGGAGCGGCTCAATGAATTGCTGGTGCGCTTCGATCTGGCCCAGCACAAGAGCAAGCAGGTCAAGGAATTGAGCAAGGGTATGCAGCAAAAAGCCCAGATCATCGCCACCATCGTCCATCAGCCTGACCTGATCATCATCGACGAGCCTTTTACCTCGCTCGACCCGGTCAACATGCAGATGGTCAAGGACCTGATGGTTGAGTTGCGTGCCCGTGGGGCGACGATCATCATGTCCACCCACCAGATGCACCAGGTGGAGGAGCTCAGCGACCGCATCCTGCTGATCAACCACGGCCACGATGTGCTTTACGGGCCTTTGGATGAGATTCGCCGCCGCTATTCTGGTCGCGCCGTGCTGGTGCGCGCTATGGGCGAACTGCCTGATCTGCCGGGCGTTGAAAGCAGCGCCCCCCAGAATGGTGCTGTCAAGCTGATCTTGAAAGAGGCCACCAATCCTCAAGACGTGCTGGCCGCTCTGGTGCGGGCCAACGTGGCCGTGGAAGGCTTTGAGATCGCCGCGCCCAGCCTGGATGAGATCTTCATTCGTGTGGTGAAAGAGGGGGCTGGCGATGAGTAAGTTTTGGCAAGTGGCGCGCTACGAATACCGAAAGCATGTTTTCAAGCGATCCTTTTTGCTTGTGTTATTCAGTGTGCCTGCGATGCTAGCCCTTATGATTGGGATGGGTTTTCTGATCACCAGTCTGGAGGACAATGATGATCCTCTCGGCTACGTCGATCAGGCCGGAGTGTTGGTCGAAGATGCGGGTGCCCTCCCGCCTGACGAGACCGAGGATTGGGTGCCCCTGATCTCCTATCCAGACGAGGAGCAAGCACGCGCTGCTCTGGATGCCGGCCAGATCCAAGCCTACTATCTGATACCTGTTGATTACCAAGAAAGCTTGCGCGTCGAGCTGGTCTATAACCAGGAGCCAGGCGAGAACGCCACGGCCCAATTCTGGGACTTGATGCAGCTCAGCTTGTTGACCGATCAGCCGTCTCAGATCGCACGCCGTGTGGTTGAAGGGAGTGACATGATTGCCCGCAGCGTTGATGGCTCCCGGCAGTTGAGCGAAAATGACTGGATTAATACCCTGCTGCCATTCCTCACCGGTCTGGCTTTCCTCGTCCTGATCTTTATGAGTTCCGGGTATCTAATGCAGGCCCTGGTGGAAGAGAAGGAGAATCGCACGATTGAGATTCTGGTGACTTCGACCTCCCCCGGCACGCTGATCGGTGGAAAGGTACTCGGCATCGTTGGGGTGACGCTCACGCAATTACTGGCTTGGGTGGCATTTGTCGTGTTAGCGGTCTGGGTGGGAGGAACCTATTTTGAGATAACTTGGTTGCAAAATGTCCACTTGGATGGGAACACGATGGCATTGATGGCCATGGTGCTGGCTCCGGCTTACATCTTTGTCGCTGCATTGATGATCGCCGTGGGTACCACTGTGTCCGATGCTCAAGAAGCGCAGCAAATGACTGGCCTGTTCACCCTGCCGATTATGATGCCTTATTGGTTGGCGGCAGCCATCATCCAAAGCCCCAATAGCCCATTGGCGGTGGGGTTGAGCCTGTTTCCGATCACCGCGCCGGCCACGCTGACCATGAGGACGGCCTTCACTCAAGTTCCTATGTGGCAGATAGGCACCAGCGTCGCATTGCTCACTATCTTCGCTTTGGGAGCGTTGTGGTTGGCCGGGCGTGCTTTCCGCCTGGGTATGTTGCGTTATGGTAAACGTTTGCGCTTGAGCGAGCTCATTGGGCGAACGAGGAAACGGTGAAACAATGAAGAAAACCCTGTTTGTACTTCGCAATGAATTGGTCAACACGCTTTCACGCCGTTCGTTTCTGTTCACGGCCTTTGGGCTGCCTCTGATCGGTTTCCTGCTGGTGCTCGGCATCTCGGCGCTTAACAACAGCTCATCTAATGTGATCTCTGAGCTGTTTGGCTCGTCGGCGATCACCGAGGGCCAAGCTCAGGGTTACATCGACCAGGCGGGGTTGATCGAAACCATCCCTGCTGACCTGCCTCCCGGTTCGCTGCTGGCCTTCAACGATGAGGCCGCTGCCAAGCAGGCCTTGGAGGCCGAGGAGATCAGCGCCTACTACATCATTCCTGAGGATTATCTCGAAAGTGGCGAGTTGGTCTATATAACCCCTGAGTTCAATCCGATTTCGGGTAGCGGGCAATCCTGGATGATACGCTGGGCGCTACAGGTGAACCTGCTGGGCGGCGACGCCCAGTTGGCCGCTCGGGTGCAAAACCCGATGGATGTCCAGGTCACCGCCTTGGCTCCCCAAACGCAACGGGATGAGAGCAATCCGCTCACCTACTGGGTGCCCTATGCCACAACAATCATCTTCTACATGGTGATCCTGATGACCTCCAGCCTGTTGCTCAACAGCGTCAGCAGCGAGAAGCAGAACCGGGTGATAGAGATTTTGATGATCTCGGTGCGGCCGCGGCAATTGCTCACCGGCAAGATCCTCGGCCTGGGCATCGCTGGTCTGATCCAGACGGTCATCTGGCTGGGCACCGGCTATACGCTTCTGAAGATCAGCGGGCGCAGTCTTAATCTGCCAGTAGGTTTTGAACTGCCGATCAGTTTCGTGATCTGGGGCATCGTCTTCTTCATACTTGGCTACGCTGTGTACGCCAGCCTGATGGCGGCCTTGGGGGCGTTGGTGCCTAACCTGCGCGAGGCCTCCCAAGCTACTATCGTGGTGATCGCTCCGCTGATCGTGCCGATGTTCTTTGTGAGCGTCCTGATCGAGCAGCCCCATGGAAGCTTGTCTACGGCATTAAGTCTTTTCCCGTTGACCGCGCCTGTCACCATGATGACGCGCCTGGCGGCCGGTAATGTGCCTCTGTGGCAGCCACTTCTGGCAGCGGGTTTGCTGGCTGTTACCGCCGTCTTTGTCATTCGCGCCGCTGCGCGTGCCTTCCATGCCCAGACCTTGCTCTCCGGCGTGCCTTTCAGCTTGAATCGCTACTTTGCCGCTCTGTTGGGCAAGTCGGAGTAGTTTAGACATCCAACCATCACGAAGACCTGGCTTGCTCGTTGGTCGAGCGGCCAGGTCTTTTTGATTCCCTTCACTAGGCTAACCCCACTTATCCCGATGCCCAATACGCCTTGGATTTTATGGGCGTCAGTCCCTAGAGTTAGCCTCAATCGAACTGAAAGTCCCAGCCGAAATTCACGTCGGTGCGGTCCTCACCGGCCGCCACGGTCACCGTGGTCGCTCCGCTGCTATCAGGATAAGTCCAGCCGCCCGGGATCAGGATTGATTCGTTGTTGGTGTCCAGGGGATCGATGGAGACGCAGTAAGTGCCCGCTGTCAGCCCGCTGAAGCTGTACAGGCCATCGCTGTCGGTCATCGTGGTGGCTAGGCCGCTGGATGGGCAGGCCCCCGCCCCTAACTCAACCAGCACGTTCTCGAAGCTCGGTTCCCCGGTTTCTAGCACCCCGTTGGCGGCGTATACCCCGCCGCCGGTATCCACGCAGCCGGCCGGGGTGGGTGGGCCGGCTGCGGCTGAGCACAGATCGCTCCACACCTTGCCGCCGAGCGAAGCGGGCGATGGCGTAAAAGTGGATGTCGGGCTAGCTGCCGTATCGCTTGCTTGAGGGGATTCCGCAGGCTGGTCGCCGTCCGCTGGCTGGGCTTGCGCCTCGGCCGTGAACTTGGCCGAGAGCGTGGCGACCGCTTGGGCGACGAGTTCGTCGTCGAGCTGGGGTGTGCCCTTTGGCGTGCAGGCGGTCAGGGCCAGCAAGGCTATCAAAGCGGCAAAGGTGAAACGCCTCCAATATTTGTGCATTTTCTCCTCCGCGGGCTACTTGTGCTGGTGGTTGCCAGTAAGTATCCCATACAAAGCCGGGATAGGCGAGTCAACTGATCCTTGAGGGGTTGGCGTTCACATCTTTAGTCATCTGCCCGTCTTGACGTATAATGTACTAAAAGTCACAAGCTGCAAGTCAGTTTGCCTATCGGGGAAGGAGGTGGGCGATGGGTTTGAAGCGGTGGGGATTACTGGGGGCCTTAATGCTGGTGGTGATTTCTCTCGCCAGTTGCACTTACCAGTTTTCTCAAGTGCTTTTTCACGAGGACTTTGACGACGGCAATCTTTTCGACCAACCTCACTGGGCCTATGATATCCACTTCGATCCACTTGGTGAATATGAATTTGGGGGCTACACGTATCAAGGGAACTACTACTATGCCGACATCACTTCCTCAGGCCCCTGGGATCTGGTTATAGATAGTCCAATATTAGAATTGAATGGCCCGCGTTGGGATGGCGCGCCGATCGCTCCGCCCTTCCCCCAGGATGCGTATTACGTCATCATGGCCCCCAACGAGCCTCCCATTCAGCCCAACTACGTCAGCTTTCGCATCAGTTCGGGTGGCAGCCGTCCTGGCTTTAGTTACGGGTATTTCGTGCTGACAGGAATAGGTGGGGTGCCGACCTATATCACCTTCCATCTGGATGGGGATGGGTACATCTGGGTAAACGGCCAAAGCTACGGTCAGTTTGAGTACATTGAATGGAATGAGGTCGTCTTTACCAACATTAATTGGGACTCCTCTCCACAAACCTTTGATCTCTACGTGAATGATGAGCTGCGCGGTTCCTGCATACCCTTTATGGCTGGCACCGATGGCTTCAAGCAATTGCACCTCTATAACGCCGATTACGGCATAAGCTATTACGACGATATCGTCATGAAGATCGATCCCACACTGGATATCGAGGCCTGTTCGCCGCCCGAGCCGCCTCCACCACAACCGGCGCCCCCACAAGTGGTCCCCGACGAGCCCACCGTCACGCACACCCCCACCGCAACGGCAACGGCTACCACCCAACCGCTCACCCTCGAGCTGCTGTCGGATGCTGCCTGTCGTTCGGGCCCGTTGAACGATTATCCGGCACTGACCTATCTCTTTGCTGGCGATGTGGTTTCGGCGGAGGGGCGCGATGAGAACGGCGATTGGTTCTACACCTTTGATGGGGAACAGTATTGCTGGCTGGCCGGTAGTGTGCTGGAGTACCAGTTTGATCCGCAAATCCTGCAAGTGGTTGCGGCCCCGCCCTTGCCTACGAAAACGTTCACTCCCACTTCCACCGATAGTGCCTGCCACAGGGACATGGGCCAAGCTGCCTGTCAGGCCGCAGGAGGGATTTATCATCCCGCCACTGGAGGCGGAGCCGGAGCGCCCACCTCCGCGTGGTGTGAGTGCCCATAGGAAACTGAGCGACGAGTCGAGCAATGGGCTAAAAAGTAGGGGCGGGTTTCAAACCCGCCCCTACGTCTTAATTGTGTGGGTAAAGAATGATCTCTAGAGCTAGGCTGTCGTTGGGATCAAATCCACCGGGATGGAGGCCTTATCGGTGGCGGGCAGCAAACGCCCTTGCATCGACCACGGCCCGGTCCAGGTGATCTGCGTCGGCAGTACCTGACCGCGCAGGTCTGCCTCGCTCTCTACGAAGACCAGCTTGGTGGTCTCCGTGCGGCCTCTCCAGCGTCCCTTGACCTTCTCCTCGAAGAGCACCGGAACGGTTTCCCCCAGGTAACCAGCGTTGATTTCGGTGGCGATGCTCTCTTGCAGCTCTTCCAGGGTGCGGAAGCGGCGCCACTTTTCCTCGTCCGGCACATCATCGGGCATACGGCGGTCGGCCACCGTGCCGGGACGAGGCGAGTAGCGTGCCAGGTGGGCCACGTCGAGCTTGAGCTCCGCCAGCAGGTCGTGCGTGCGCTGGAAAGCATCCTCGGTCTCGCCGGGGAAGCCCACGATCACGTCGGTGGCGATCGAGACGCCTGGGATGCGTTGCCGTATCTGCGCCACCAGGCGGCGGTAATCCTCGGCTTGGTAGCCGCGCTTCATGGCCTCCAACACCTGGTCGTCTCCGGCCTGCACCGGCACCTCGATGTGCGGCATCACCTTGGGCAGTTCGGCGACGGTATCCAGCAAAGCCTCGGTCATCCAGTTGGGGTGCGAGGTCAGGAAGCGGATGCGTTCCAGGCCTTCGACCTCGTGCATCACCTGTAGCAGGTCAGCCAGCGTTGGCCCATCGGGGATATCTTTCCCGTAGCGATCCACGATCTGGCCCAGCAGGGTAATCTCTTTGACACCCTGAGCCGCCAGGGAGCGCGCTTCGGCGTCGATCTCGCCCACCGGCCGGCTGCGCTCCACCCCCCGCCGATAGGGGATGATGCAGAAGGTGCAGGCGTGCGAGCACCCGTAGACCACCGGAATGAAAGCCGAGACCAGTTTGCCCTGTTCGTGGGCTGGCAAGCGTAGGTCGCTATCCATCATGGCGAAGCGTTGTGCGGTCTCGCTGTGCTCTAGCTGACGGCTTTCGCCCTGGGTGAGGTGAGCGATCAGCGGTCCGGGGTCGGAGGGCGGCGAGAACACGTCCACGAAGGGCAATTCCTGCTGCAGGCGCTCGGCGCCTCTCACGCCCACCAGGCAGCCCATCAAGTTGATGATCAGGCCGGGGTTCTGCTGTTTGAGCGGTTTGAGCGAATATAGGCGGCCGTAAGCCCTGTCTTCGGCGCTCTGGCGCACTACGCAGGTATTGAGCACGATCACATCGGCCCGCTCGGCGCGCCGTGTGGCTTGGTAGCCCAGGCGCTCCAGTGCCGAGGCCACGCGTTGCGAGTCGGCCACGTTCATCTGACAGCCAGCGGTCCAAATATGATATTTCATGTCCGCAATTATAGTGGGGAGCGGGTGATTGGTCAATTGCTCGCTGGCGTTACACAAAGGATAAGCTGAGCCTGTTGCCTGGATCACTTTCGCCGCCAGTGTTCTCATTTTCCCTTGGCTTTCCCTCTTGACTTTTTCCCACATGTATAATAAAATCAGAGTACTTTGAAAAGCAAAGTAGATAAAAGGACAAAGTTTGTTGTGCGGAGGTAGACCATGGATGCAAAGATTAGTCTGAAAGAGGCCGAGCGCAAGGCCTTACGGATGATCCAACAGGATGGTCTCTTCGATATACTGTTGGGGCTGATGCTCTTGTCCCTGGTGCTGAGTGCCTTCCTGCGCCAGACAGTGCAAGTTCCTTTGAACTACATTCCAGTCATCGCCATGCTCGTGCTGAGCATTCCGGCCTACAACCTTGCGAAACGGAGCATCACCACGCCGCGCTTGGGTCTGGTTGGCTTTGGCTCTCAGCGGAAGAGGAAGATCAACCGGGCGCGTTGGGTGGTGATCGGTATCTTTGCAGCCACTATGGTGGTTTACATCCTCACCGCAACGAAAGTGATCCACTTTAGCGCCGGCACCACCTATTGGTTCGTGGATGCCGTCTTTGGTGTGGCGATAGGAACGTTCTTCAGCTTGCTGGCGTTTTCGTGGGATGTGCCGCGCATGCACCTTTACGGCTGGCTGTTGGGAGCTTCGCTGCCTGTGGATCAGATCCTGGAGAAATCCGTGGGTGTAGGTTTCCCGCTTGGTCAGATGGTGGTGGGGTTCGTGATGCTGGCCTTTGGCTTGGTGCTGTTGTACCGCTTCTTGCGGCAGTACCCGCTGCCACCGGAGGATGGTTCCCATGGCTGATGAGGATAAGGCTGCTCACGACCAGCATCCCCTCGTCGATATCGATCGGGTGATCCACGCGCCGGCTCGGCTGATGGTGTTGACTTACTTGTACGCCGTCGATCACGTGGACTACGTATTCCTGACGCACCTCACCGGCCTGACCTGGGGTAACCTATCCTCGCACATCAGCAAGCTGGAAGAGGCTGGCTACGTGGAGGTCGAGAAGAAATTCGTGGATAAAAAGCCCCACTCGATCATCCGGCTCACTGAGCAAGGGCGGACGGCCTTCAAGGATTACAAGGAACAGATGAAACAGGTGCTCGACGACCTGCCGGATTGAGAATAGGATGCTCAACAACACGAATCCGCTCGGCAATCTGATCGCTGGGCGGGTTTGTTTTTGGGGGAATCTTGCTATGCTCGCCTCGTCACCAGCGCCACCCAATCTTTGCGTTGTCGACGAGCGACGACCTCTAGCTGATGACCGCGCAACGCCGCTAGCATTTCAGCCTCGTTCTCCACTAGTATCCCCGAAAGGATCAATTCCCCGTCCGGCGTGACCAGTTCGGCTAGCCCATCATCCAGCAAGCGCCCCAGCACGGGCGTCAGGATGTTGGCCAGTACCACGGGGGCTACCTGCAGGGAGAATTGCCTGGCAATGATCTCTTTCACTGAGCCGATGCCGAACTCGATCTCTCCGCGCACCTGGTTAGCCTGGGCGTTCTTCTCGGCGTTGGCGATGGCGGCCTCGTCCACGTCCACCCCCAGGATCGGCCTCGCCCCCAGCTTGACCGCTGCTATAGATAGGATCCCCGAGCCGCAGCCCACGTCGATCAAGGCCTCGCCGGGGCGTACTCGCTGCTCCAGCAGTTCCAGGCATAATTGAGTGGTGGGGTGGGTGCCGGTGCCGAAGGCCATGCCTGGGTCGATGCGAATGGGGATGCGCCCCGCCTCCTCCGGCTCCAGCCAGGCGGGCGTGATTAACAGGCGCTGCCCTACGGGGATGGGGTGGTAATGCTGTTTCCAGGCCGCCATCCAATCGCGCTGGGCGATAATTTGATATTGGGGGGTGGGCAGCGGCTCGATCTGCCCCAGGTGCCACAGAGCCTCTTCCAGGCGCTGGCGGGTCTCCTCTAGCTGGCTATCGCGCGGCAGGTAGCCGTACACGCGCAGCGGCCCGGCGGGAGAGCCAAACGACCCGCCCTCGGGCGAGTCGTCGTAATGGTCGTCGATTTGTGTGCTCTCGATGACGATGCCGCTGGGGATGAAGCGCGCCAGCACTTCGGCTACCGCCTCAGCCAGTTCCCCATCTACAGTCAGGGAGATCTCCAGCCAGCTTTGCTCAGCCACCCAGCATATCTCGCAGGCGATCCAGGAAGCTCAGTTCCTGCGGGTGCACATCGCTGCCCATCGTCTCGGCCAGCTTTTCGAAAAGCTCGCGCTGCTCGCTGCTCAGCCGTGTGGGCACCTCGACGTTGACCATCACCAGCTGGTCGCCGCGCCCTTTGCTCCGCAGGTGCGGCACGCCCTTCTCGCGCATGCGCAGCACCTTGCCTGGCTGGATGCCTTTAGGAATGCTCAGGATCGCCGGCCCATCCACGGTGGGCACCTCGACGTCGGCGCCCAATGTGGCTTGGGCCAAGTTGATGTCCAGGTCGAGCAAAATGTCGTCGTTGCGGCGCCGGAAATACTTGTGCGGCTTGACCTTGATGGCCAAGTACAGGTCGCCGGTCGGCCCGCCGTTGATACCCGGCTGGCCCTCCCCTTGCAGCCGGATTTGGGTGCCGCTGTCCACCCCAGGGGGCACCGAGGCGGTCTTGGTGACGTTCTTGCGCTCTATGCCGCGCCCGCCGCATTGCTTGCACGGGTTCTCAACCACTGTCCCCGAACCCTGGCAGGTCGGGCAGGTGGTCACCTGCACCATGCTGCCGAAGATCGTCTGGCGAGAGGCGCGCACTTCGCCGTGGCCGTTGCAGGTGGCGCAACGGGTGCGCGAACTGCCTGGTTCGGCGCCGCTGCCCTCGCAGCGGCTGCACTTCTCATCACGCGTGAAACGGACCTCTTTTTCGGCGCCAAAGACGGCTTCCTCGAATTCCAGATTGAGGGTGTACTGCAAGTCATGGCCACGGCGGGGGGCGTTGGAACGGCGGCGTGTGCGCCCTCCCATGCCAAAGCCGAAGCCGAACAACTCCTCGAAGAGCTGGGAGAAGTCCATGCTGCTGAAATCGGGCATCCCGCCCATGCCGTTCAGCCCAGCGTGGCCGAAGCGGTCGTAAGCCGCCCGCTTCTGCTCGTCGGAGAGTACGGCGTAGGCTTCGTTGATCTCCTTGAAGCGCTCTTCGGCGTCGCGGGCTGCGCTCACGTCAGGGTGGTACTGGCGGGCCAGCCTGCGGAAGGAAGACTTGATCTCCTCCTGGGAGGCGTTGCGTGGGAGGCCTAAGATTTCGTAGTAGTCGCGTTTGGCCATCTACCTGCTGATCCGATATGGTTAGCGGGCGGACGGAGGTCCGTCCGTATGTTCCAACCTTACACTGGAAAGGCTTGCGTGGTTAATCGCGCTCGCTCTTGAGGGTAGTGTTCTTTGGGGCGAGTGCTGGGAGCCAATTCCAGCTCCCAGCACATCTCTTGCAGTATTACGCTTCCTTGAATTCACCGTCGACGACATCGTCATCGTCGTCTTTGCCGTCTGAGTCCTCGCCGCTAGGCTCGTCAGCGCCACCCATCTCCGGCCCAGCCTGCTGGTAGGCTGCCGCACCGATGCGCTGGATTACCTGATTGAGCGCTTCCGTGGTTTGCCTCAGGGCGGCGGCATCTTCGCTCTGCAAGGCCTCGTTCACCTTAGCCACTTTCTCCTGAACCTCGGTTTTCAGGCCCTCGTCGACCTTGTCGCCCAGATCCTTGAGGGCCTTTTCGGCGGTGTAGATAGCGTTGTCGGCGTTGTTGCGGGCTTCGGCTAGCTCTTTGCGTTTCTTGTCTTCATCGGCGTGCTTTTCGGCATCCTGGCGCATTTGCTCGACCTCGTTCTCAGACAGGCCGGAGGAAGCGGTGATGGTGATGTTCTGGCTGCGTCCGGTAGCCTTATCCTGCGCGGTGACGTTGAGGATGCCATTGGCGTCGATGTCGAAGGTCACCTCGATCTGGGGGATGCCGCGCGGCGCTGGGGGGATGCCATCCAGGATGAACTTGCCCAGCGATTTGTTGTCGGCTGCCATCGGGCGCTCCCCTTGCAGCACGTTGATCTCCACCTGCGGCTGGTTATCGCTGGCGGTGGAGAACACTTGGCTCTTGCGCGTCGGGATGGTGGTGTTGCGCTCGATCAGGGGGGTGGCCACTGCACCCAGGGTCTCGATGGAAAGCGTCAGTGGCGTGACGTCGAGCAGCAGGATGTCCTTCACGTCGCCTCCCAGCACACCGGCCTGGATGGCCGCGCCGACGCCCACTACTTCGTCGGGGTTGACGCCTTTGTGAGGGTCCTTGCCAAACAGCTCTTTGACAGCGTTCTGCACTGCGGGCATACGCGTCATGCCGCCCACCAGCACCACTTCGTCGATGTCGGCAGGCTTGAGATCGGCGTCCTTGAGCGCTTGCTTCACTGGGCCGAGGCTGCGCTCGATCAGGTCGCCGGTAAGCTGTTCCAGTTTGGCGCGCGTCAGCGTGGTGACCAGGTGCTTGGGGCCGGAGGCGTCTGCGGTGATGTAAGGCAGGTTGATCTCCGCCTGCATAGTAGAGGAAAGCTCGATCTTGGCTTTCTCGGCGGCCTCCTTGAGGCGCTGCAAGGCCTGGCGGTCCTCCCGTAGGTCGATGCCGTGTCCCTTGCGGTATTCATCGGCCAGGTGGTCGATGATGCGCTGGTCGAAGTCGTCGCCTCCCAGGAAGGTGTCGCCGCTGGTCGAGCGTACTTGGAAGACGCCCTCGCCCACGTCGAGGATGGAAATATCGAAGGTGCCGCCACCCAGGTCGTAGACCGCGATGATCTCGTTCTTCTTCTTATCCAGGCCATAGGCCAGGGAGGATGCAGTTGGCTCATTGATGATGCGCAGCACCTCCAGGCCGGCGATCTTGCCGGCATCTTTGGTGGCGTTGCGTTGGGCGTCGTCGAAGTAGGCCGGCACGGTGATCACCGCTTGGGTGACCGGCTCGCCCAGATAGGCCTCGGCGTCGGCCTTGACCTTGGAAAGGATCATCGCCGATATCTCCGGCGGTGAGTATTCCTTGCCGCCTAATTCCACGCGGATATCGCCATTGGGGGCTTTCGAGACATTGTAGGGCACGAACTTGATTGCCTTTTGGGCATTGGGGTCGTCGAATTTGCGCCCCATGAAGCGTTTGATTGAGAAAATGGTGTTTTCTGGATTGATCACCGCCTGGTTGCGGGCGGTGCGGCCCACTAGGCGCTCGCCGTTCTTGTTGACGGCCACGACCGAGGGGAACAGTCGTTCTCCCTCTGCCGAGGGGATGACGGTAGGTTCACCGCCCTCCATCACGGCAACGGCTGAGTTGGTGGTGCCAAGATCGATACCGATGATTTTTCCCATGATGATGTCTCCTAACTAGCTACTCGTACTCGCGCCGGGCGAAGCACACGCTCGCCTAGCATGTATCCTTGCTGTACGACTTCAATGATTTCGCCGCTCTCGTGATCGGAGCTTGGCTCCTGAGAGATAGCCTCGTGGTAATTGGGGTCGAACTGTTGGCCTTCGGCCTGCATCGGCTGGACACCCTCGTTATCGAGCAGCGTTTTTAGTTTACGGGCAATCAGCTCGATGCCCTCGGCCCACTCGGCCCCTGCCCCATCTTGGGGACGGTTTTCCAGCGCCCGCTCTAGGTCGTCGAGCACTTCAAGATAGCGTAGCAGGATACGGGCCAGGATGTCTTGATATTGCTGGGCGCGATCGCGCTCGACACGCTTCTTGTAGTTGGCCAGTTCGGCCTGGGTGCGCTGCCAGCCGTCGAGGTTCTCCTCGGCCTGGGCGCGAGCCGCCTCGAGGTCTTCCTTGAGCGCCAGAGCCTCCTCCGGCGTCAATTCCTCGACCAGCACATTGCCCTCCTCGGCTGTTTCTTCAGCCTCGAGTTGGGCCTCGGTTTGCGGCGTTTCTTCCGTTTTTTCTTCCTTGAGTTCTTTTTCTTTGGCCATAGTGTTTTTTTGTCTGCTTGACTTGATGGCGGGAAGTCAGTTTTCCATAGTGAGGCGATCGGTCACCAGTTCGCTGAGCAGCCCAGCCACGAAATGCACGGTGGAGATGGCGTTGCCGTACGACATGCGCAGCGGCCCGATCACCCCCAGGAAGCCGGTCGCCAGATCGGTGGCACCATAGCGGGCCAGCACCAGCGAACAGTCGCTGAGTTCCTCCCATTGGCCCTCGCCGCCGATGAGCACCTGGACGCCGCCCACCTCGCTGTTGGTCATCGTTTGGCTGAGCAGGTTTTCCAGCAGCGGTCGTTCCTCGAGCACCCGCAAAGCCCGGCGAGCGGATTGCGGCTCGGCGAATTCCGGTTCGGCCAGCACGTTGCTCCAGCCGTCGTGGTAGACCTCGCCGCTGAGCGCCGTGGCCGGTCGACTGAGCTCCTCGCGCACCAGACGGAAGATGTCCTGGCCCAAGTCCTCTAACTCATTGGGAATGACCTCATCGGCCTGCAAATCCTTGCCCAGGTAGGCTTGATTGAACTTCGATGCCGTGGCGCTCAACTGCGCCTGCGAAACCGGCTCTTTTAGTGCCAGCATCTGCTGGATGACCTTGCCGTTCTCCAGCACCAGCACCATCAGCACTTGCCTGCCTGTAGTAGCGATCAGCTCCAGATGCTTGAAGCGCGCTTGCTGGGCGGCAGGGGCGGTCACCAGGGAGGCGGCCCGGGATTGGTGGGCCAGTACGGAGGCGGCCAGGCGCATCCATTCGTCGACGTCTTGCCCAGCTTGATAGAACTGGTGGCTGATGGTGTGCTTGACCGAATTGGGCAGGGAGGGGCGCTTCATCAATTGGCCGACGAAGTAGCGGTAGCCCTCCTCGGTGGGCACGCGCCCGGCCGAGGTGTAGGGTTGCCGCAGGTAGCCGTTCTCGGCCAGCGCGGCCAGCTCGTTGCGCACGGTGGCTGAGCTGATGTCCAGCCCGTAATTCTCAACCAGCCGCTTTGAGCCTACCGGCTGCGCATCGGCCACATATTCCTGCACCACCAGGCCCAGGATCAATTTCTGACGCTCGCTAAGGCTTTGGTTGCTCATAAAATTCACAAATTAGCACTCTCGATGTGAGAGTGCTAAAACCGCTGTTTATGAATGATAACACGGGCCAAAGGGAGCGTCAAGAAGGCTTACATGGCCCTGTGGCGGTTCTAACAAAAGATTAACGATGAGCGCTTAATTTGCGCTAACGGCCCTTTGAGGGGATGTAGCCTGCCAATTTGCGGGCCAGATTGGAGAGTGGCATGCTTTGCAGCCAGACCTTGCCCGGCCCGGCGAG